>Ga0182738_1005450_pt1 | contig 13574 bp, 13 predicted proteins | sample eDN5th30CBELigMG_FD_128876 | JGI IMG/M metagenome (GOLD analysis project Ga0182738, IMG submission 128876) | Enriched Miracle-Growth compost microbial communities from Emeryville, California, USA - eDNA 5th pass 30_C BE-Lig MG (version 2)... ...
CCCTTCTATGTTCCTGGAAATCTTATTAAGGGGCGCAAAGTAGCGGTTGCTTATATTGTGTTTAGAGTTGCGGGGACCGTTGAAGCGCCAAGGATAGCGTACAGGTGCGAGGATATTAAGTTCTTTCTCCATAAATTACTCCAATAAATTTTAAGTTTTTCAGGGCTATCACGTCCTTATCCAGATTTACCAGAAATTCTTTAAGTTTTCCGAGGATGTGCAAAAGGGTTCCATTTTGCCTCAGTAAAATGAACAATGCTAAACCATTGTTTTTTTTATCTTTTAAGTGGTGTAAAAGGGTGGTGCAAAACAGGGGGGCTGAAAAAGATGAAAATCGGCTATGCGCGAGTATCGACGGATGACCAGAATCTTGACTTGCAGATGGACGCACTAAGCAGGGCTGGGTGTGAACGGATTTTTACCGATCAGGGCGTCAGTGGAGCCACTATCGAGCGGGAAGGGCTATCTCAGGCTATCGCGACGGTCGGGAAAGGGGATGTTCTGGTTGTCTGGAAGCTAGATCGTTTGGGCCGTTCTTTGAGCTTTCTGATTTCCCTGATTGAGAAACTGCAAAAAGACGGGGCCGGTTTTGAAAGCCTTTCGGATGGCATCGACACGACGACCGCCGGGGGGAAGTTGGTATTTCACATCATGGGCGCTCTGGCCGAGTTCGAACGCTCATTGATATCCGAGCGTTCGAAGGCGGGGATGCAGGCGGCCAGGCGACGGGGAAAGCATATGGGCCGACCTTCTAAACTAAGCCGGGAGCAGATTAATCATGCTTCGCAGATGGTGCGGGAGGGACGGGAAACGGTTTCGGGGATGGCAGGACTATTGAACGTTGACCGGGGCACTCTGCGTCGGGCATTGAAGGGGAATTAATTTATACCCTCTACTTTTAGTAATGCCCCCGAGCAGGTGCTTACTAATCCAATATATAAATGGCCCTCTAACGAGGGCTTTCTTTTTGCGTTGCGTCCTTTTCCCTAATGTTATAGGAACAGGCGCACGAACTTGAGGATGTAAAGTAGGACTTTAAAGTGAAAATTGAATATTTTAAAGGGAAGCACCCCAATTTCGGGGATGACCTTAATCCCTGGATGTGGCCAAAACTAATTCCTGATTTCTTCGATGATGATGCAACCACGGTGTTTCTCGGTATTGGCTCTATTATCGGTGAGAAAGAATTCCCAAAAACGACGAAGAAGGTTGTGTTCGGGCCGGGCTTCGTACCCGAGTACCATACCAAGCCGGATGTGAACGGGGATGATTGGAATTTCTATTTCGTCCGGGGTCCGCGCACTGCGCGCATGTTGGACCTTCCGGTAGAACTGGGAATAGGGGATTCTGCAACTCTTTTAAAAGCTCTTATTAAAACCCGAAACCACGACGGCATAATATCGTTTATGCCCCATTGGGAGAGTTTGGATAGAGGAAACTGGGAGGAGGTTTGTGGCCTTGCCGATATTAAGCTTATAGATCCCAGGAGTCCCGTCGAGCTGGTACTAAACGAGATTCAACGATCGAAGAAAATTATTACCGAAGCTATGCACGGTGCCATTGTAGCAGACGCGTTACGAGTTCCTTGGGTGCCGCTGCTACCCTTGAACAAAGTACACCGGAATAAATGGTTTGATTGGGCCGAATCCTTGGATATAAGGTTGGAACATCATGCCCTGTGGCCATCCAGCTTGAACGAAGCCCGGCTATCCAAACTCAGAAAACCGATTATGGCGTCTCCGTTTGTCGGATTGCTCAATAAGGTTTGTACTCACACGGCCGCTTACAGGCTAAGTAAACTGGCGGAGGCGACGCCAATGTTGAGTGACGAGTTTAAACTGGACCGTGCAACGGCTAGAATGGTGGAAAAGGTAGAGCTACTTAAAAAGAACTTTAAGAGCTAAGGATTTAGCCACTCATTCTCGGTTCTATCCAATTCCAACAATGGAGTGGAATTGACAGATGCAGAACCCAGATTCCACATTATTTTTCCGCCGATAAAAAACAAAGCCGTGTGAGCTAGCAAGCTTGGCAATAGCGGTAAAGACAAAGGCCAGCTTTTGAGGGCTGGGCCTTTGCGGTGATTTCTCACCCTTGGCGGTCATCGCATCCCTGCTGTACCGCCACATCAGAATACAGGCCGCAGCGCCCGGAATCAACTGCCGCTCACCCTTGACTGTATCCTAGCAGGGAGGTGTCGGAGGGGCGGCAATGAGCCCCTCTGACTGACGCCCGGAGGGCGGCAGTTTCTCCTGACGCGCCGCGCCTGAAAAACCTCGTGTATAACTCCCTTTGGTGCGGTTGACCTAGCGTCTGAGTTGAGTGCTACAATTGTAGGTGCAGGGTAGCAAGTTATGTTTTTGGTACCCAAAAACGCTTGCAAGGGGGAGAGGCCCTCCCCCTTTGAACCCCCTGCAACGGCGAAGCCTGGGGTGTCCGGTGCCTCTCTGCTCTCCGAGCGAGGGGACACCGGAAAGGCAGGCTTCGCCCGTGGCACCCATTGCGTACCGTCCTGAATAACCGTCAGTGCAGTCCTTATGGCGCGACCAAAAAAACAGCAACCGGACACCCGGAGCGAGCGTCTGAATCTTCGCCTGCTCCCGGACGAGCGGGCCACGATAGAGGCCCGCGCTGCCGCTTCTGGCCTCACCCCCACCGACTACGCTCGCCGCCGCGCCCTTGGCGGCAAGCTTGCCGTTGTCGCCCCGCGCCGGGCCGACCCCGCCCTGGTGCTGGCCGTGAACCGGGCGGGCGTCAATCTCAACCAGATTGCCCGTGCCTTAAACAGCGGCCTCGGCCATAGCCCGCACGAGCTGAGCGAGACTCTTACCCGACTCAATCAGTTGCTGGACCGATTGCAGGACGTGGAATGACGCCGAACGCCGCGAAGAAAGGCCGCAGCTTCAAGGGTGCGGTGGCCTACATCATCCACGACCCAGACGGAGCCAAAACAGCCGAGCGGGTACTGTTTACGGAAACACGCAACCTTCGCACGGACGACCCCGAGAAGGCGGCCAAGGTCATGGCCTATACCGCGCACCACGCCGCCGAGCTGAAGGAAGCGGCAGGCATCAAGGCCACGGGGCGCAAGACAGACGCGCCGGTCTATCACCTGTCCTTGTCCTGGGTGCCAGGCGAAAAGCCCACCCAGGCCGAAATGATGGAGGCCGGGACTGCCGTACTGGAAAGGCTGGGTTACGGAGAGCATGAGGCCGTCTTTGCCGCGCACGGCGACAAGGCGCACATGCATTTGCATATCATCGTCAACCGTATCCATCCAGTCACCGGCAAGACCCACAATCCCAAGGACGACCAGAACATCCTGCAAGCCTGGGGGCACGAATACGACAAGGCGCGGGGCATGGAGCATCACAGCCCGGAAAGAGCGGCCAAATACGAGAAAGACCCGGAAAAGAAGGCCGAATACCAACGTATGGCCGAAGAAGCGCGGGAGCGCAAAGGGGCTGCTAACAGCAACAGCAAGCCCCGCGCGGATTGGGAGGCAGCCATCGGTGCCACCCATCCCAAGAGCAGGAAATATCAGGAGATCAAGGCCGAGTACGCAGAGCGCGTCAAAACCCTCTCGGACGAGGGGCGCTCCCTGGCGTTGCGCCACAAAGAGGAATGGGCCGAGCTGAAGACCGTGCAGCGGGGGGAGCTTAAAGCTATGGCGAACGATTTCAGGCGCAGCCGTGCAACCGAAATCCGGGAGTTCATGCGGGGCTTGCGTAACGACCGGGCGGAATTCCGGCGCGAAGAAAAATCCCGTCCGGAACGGTTGGAGCGCGACGCCGGAATTTCCGCACATACGCCGGTCGGCCAGCAGGGGACGGAGCATCGGGACAATCTGGCCCGGCTGTTCAACGACCAGATGTTAAAGCATTCTCGTCCCGTCGTCTTTGCACGGGAACAGAAGCAGAAAAAGAAGGAATTTTTCGAGCGGCTGGAATTGGGTTACTCCCTGCCAGGCGGCAAACAGAACGGACAGCAGGATCTGCATTCCAGATTCCGTGAGGTTGCCGGGCCTGATGGACGCCAGCCCAGTTACCGGCAGGAGCGGGCCGCGCTGCTGGCCGAACAGAAAAAAGAGCGGGCCGAACTTAAAGAGCAGCAGCAGGCCGAGCGGGCGGCCCTACAGCAGAAATGGGCCGAGATGAACAATGACCGGTCGAGCGCCTGGGAAGCCTACCGCGAACGCCGGGCCGCGCAGGAGAAGGAGGAGTCCAGGGACACGGAGCGCGGCAGGACAAGAGGCGATACGGAAAGAGCGGCAGAGTCCGGGCGGATAGATTCCGGCCGGGCCGACCCCGGACGTTCCGAGGGGCGCAACGATGGCGGAGGGCGCGAGAGGGGCCGGGATTTCGGCGGCTAGAACCCAATCCGGGTATGCACATAGGGTATCCCCCGATTGCTCTAGCTCATCTTTGAGGGCATAATATTCCCTAATCGACACCCAAGGGAAAAGCCGTGAAATCGCTGAACTTAGCGGCCCTGAGCATCGCGGTATTCATCTTTGCGCTGATAGCGGCAGAGATGATCGTGCCCCTCGACTGGAAACCCTCCATTCTTCTGCGCCAAAGCACCGGCGAGCTTCCCTCCAATCCGAAACGGACCTTCATGGACGAGGTTGGCCGCATGCGCCAGGCCAAAGCCGAGGCCGCAGAGCTGCACCAGCAAGCCACCGACCTTGCCGCTTCTGTTAACAGAATCGAGAATGCACGGGTTCAGCTCAATGGCCGCATCCGGCAGAAGGTGACCGAACTCAATCGATACCGCCCCTGATTCATCATGAGCCTGCTACTTGACCCCGACAGACTGGGAAGCGAAACCCGCACGGAATCCAAAAAGCTTTCCGACCAGTTCCACTATTTAAGCTCTCGACCTAAGCCAGAGGAAAAACGGAACTGGGCGTCATCCCTGAAAGTTTCCGGTCTGTCCGTGGCAGCTCTCGCGGTCCTGATGATCGGGGCCGAGCATATTGCCCCTGCCGGGTGGAAACCCTCGACCTTTATAGGCGCGTTTGGGGGCAAGGTGCAGACGGTCGAAATTCTGGAAAGCATCGATGCCGTGCGGGCGCTGACCGCCGTGCAGGAGCAGGAAAGAGCGCGGGGCATGCAGGAGGTCGAACAGCTCCGCGCCGCCCAGGAACGGTTGACGCTTGCCTACCGTGTTGAATTCGAGCGGGGCAACGAGCTAATCCGGGCCGGGGCCAATGCCGCGCAGCAGCTCCTTGCCAGTGTGATCGATGCCAAGATGCGGGGGATGGATGGAGGGCTCAGAGGGGCGGCCATCAAGGATAGTTTTGGAATCTGGTGCGACTTTGGCAATATCGCCTTCCAGACGCCGGATTGCGGACCGCAATTGCGGGCGAGCGCCCGGGCAGACCGGGACGCCATACAAGCCGAATTGATTGAAAGCTGGATATCCGCCCAGGAGCGGATTGTCGGGATAGCGCAGAGCTGGGCGGCCGGTCTGTTATCGCCCCAGGACCTGATAGCCGAAATGCAGCAAAACACTCCCCATCTCTACGCCGCGCCGCGGGAGCCTATCCCGCCTAATCCATACCGCACTCCCTGACCAGGGCGTTAAAGGCGTTCGCCGGTCCCCGGAAAGGGTCCGGCGGGCGTTGCCACAGGGGCCAGGGAACAAGGCCCTTTTCGGAATCCTTGCGATAGTCCGCCAAGGGTGTGAACAGCCCGGCGAACCAGGGCGAGGTGTCATAATTTATCCGCAGGCACCACACGGGCCGCCTCCCCTTGATGAGCAGCAGGGACGCACCGCTTTCGCGGGAGAACTGTAGGGCGATTTCGTCCGGGCGCAGCAGTGGCACCGTGTGTAATCCTTCGCTTGCGTTCATGGACTGGGAGGCACTCCCTGTCCGGCTCTGCTTGTCTGCAACGGAATGGACGACGAGCTGGGCCGCGCTTGCCTTGTAATCCCTTGAGAAGAGGCCGCCGACCATGCGGCCCATCACGTCGGCGGGAGCCGGTTCGCCATAGCCTTCGTTACGGTTTTCCGATTGGGAGGCCACCACCCGGACGACTTCAAACTCCCCGAGGGATTTGGAAGCGTATTCGAGGGTTTCCCGGTCGGAGGCCCCGAAAATCTGCACAATCCCGGCATTGGCAAGGAAGGTCTGCCAGTTGGAGGGATAGAGGGACTTGAGCTGGTTCAGGTCTTGCAGAATGGCCCACAGTTTCACGCCAAAGCCCGCTGCGTAGCCTGCCGCCTTTTCGATGGCAGGCATAGGCCCCAGGGTGAAAAACTCTTCCAGGAGGAACAGGACGGGCGCACCGCAGGCCGGAGGCTTCAGGTTACGCTGCATCCGTTCCAGGAATATCCCGATCATGAGGCGCAGCCAGCGGCCATGCGTGCCCATGCGCTCGGCCGGGAGGCAAAGATAGATGGTTGCCCCCTTCTCCGCTTCCTTCAGGATATCCGGCCGGAACGTCGCCCCTGCCCCGGATAATGTATCCCTGAAACGCGGGCCGAGCGTATCGAGAAAGGCGGTGTTGCGCCGTGCGGTCGAGAGGATGGAGCCGCGCTCATTCTGGCCCGTGCCGGCAAGACTCTCCCCTGCCCCGGCAATCACCCCGTTTAAGGCTTCGTTTCTCCGCATGGCATCGAGCAGGAACCAGAATGGCGTAGGGCAATCTTCCTTGAAGTCCGGGTCTTCGGCACAGGCCGCGTTCCACCCTGCCCTGTCCCCTTGCATGAGGAAATCGCGGAAATCGAAAAGGGTTGGATTCTTCCGGGTTGTGATGAGGTGCAGTATTAGTCCCTTGACGAAATTACGGGCGGTTTCGTCCCAGTGGGAATCCCTCGGGTCGTGCGACACCACCAGACCTTCGGCCAGCAGCGCGGCATCATCGACGACAAGCGGGGAATCCGCATCGAGCAGCGAAAGCGGATTAAGCCCGGCCCGCAGGGCGTCCGGCACGTCGGCCACGCCGAAAGGGTCGAGCACATAGACATCCTGCCCCATCCCTTCTGTCCACTCATCGCCTGGGCCGCGCTGTGCCGCCGTGAGGCTTGCATTTTCGCCCTTCGGGTCGAGGACGACCACGGAGCCTGGATACAGGCACAGATTGGGAATAATGGCGCTGCGCCCCTTCCCCGACCGGGCGCCTGCTACCGTCACCATGTGCCGGTCGTCATCGAGGCCGAGCGGAACACAATCGGCAACCTGGGCGACCCGCAGCACGTCTTCCAGCCTTTCCACCAAGGCGGCGCGATGCAATGGCGGCAGGCTGGATTCCTCAATTCTGTTTATGACCTTGGCGGCGGCCGAGTGGAATTCGGAGAGCTTTTTCCAGTTGTCGGAGTAAGGGATGGCCCCGAGGAACAACGATCCGCCGCCCTTGAAGGCCAGGCGTTCGACTGCTTGAGGGTTCTCCCAATCAGCGGAAGACAGCGGCACATTGTGGTTGCCCCGGAAGGTACCGCGAGGAAGGGAGAGCATAATTTAAGAAAGAGAGCTACCGACCCATAGGGTGGCGTTTTGCGCGAGACTTGCAGAAAGCTATAAAAGCTTTGTCGGGATTGTGGAGTAACGGCATTCCGGTAGCGACCCACATATCCCGCCATTCCTGTTCGAGATAATAGACGTCATAACCAGGGGCAACGATACGGGCATCGTTATAGGTTTCTGCGTTAAGCTGGGGAAACGCGGTAGGAGGAATTTTTTCTGTTAAACTGGCGCGATTGTAAAAAACGACCATATCGCCTTCTAACGTGACGCTATAATCTGGTAAATGGTCGCATTTGACCAACTCCCTCACCATAGCTTTAAACGCCCGCTCGTGACTGCTGGCTCCAGTTTTTTTCTGTAGCAACTCGATAGAGATGCGCCATTCATCCTGTTCTCCGCAATGTTTGCGGGCAATTTCATAAATGCGCCGTTCAATGGGCTTTCTAAGTCGGAAATAATCCCTGCTTAGAGTCAGTACTTGGGAGCCCTGAATAATTTTAAACATCCAATCTGAAATCCGGACTTCCAGCTCGCTCATACGTCCGGTAGAGGTATGGCGCACAACTTTGAAACTATCAATAAGACCAAAGCCAGCCGTTATCTCTTCCCCATCAGCTTTTATGTTGGTCAAGATTGTGGTTCCTCGTAACCGCTCAAATGCCTCTATTAAACGACGGTAGGCGTCACCGCTTGTTTCTCGGTTCGTCCATATCAGCAGATCGTAAGCATGCAAGCGCACATTTTGCGATAGTGGTTCTCCCCTATTCTTTTTGGCAATCATTTGGGAGATGCAGAAAATCAGCAAATCTTTATCGAAAATGGTCGCCAGCCCTTTCACACTCGGCGTAATTTGGATTTTCACGTCGCGGTGTTCGTAAGTAAGGGTGCGTGTATCAGGCTTAGTTGCAAGCGAGAATACCGGGTGTTCCATGCTGGCTAGGTCGTCTTTAGGAATGGCCTCCAGCACATCACAGATGAAAAGTTCATTATTGGGATGGCGCTCCGGCAGTAAGACCGAGCGCTCATTTTTTTTCAGATTCGTGGTTTCGCTGACAGCCATGACCGATTCGTGGTTTCAATGACGCTCATCATAGCTTCGTGGTTTCAATGACGCAAGAGGTCTTTCGTGGTTTCGTTGACGCTTTTTCGTGGTTGTGCTGACGCTTTTTCGTGGTTCTGTTGACGCTGTGGATGAAATTGCTGAGCTATTCCAAATAGTTACAGACATTTTTCGGCCTTTAACACTACTTAACTCTATATTTAACACACACAGGAAGAAATTTACGGCTGTGGGTAACAACTATGACAAATAAATAATGAGTTCGCTTTGCTCACAACCATATTAAGGGGCTCATTGCCGCCCCTCTTTGCCCTCCGGGCAAATTCACCCGCTAGGATGCAAAACAAGGGTGAATTTAAGCAGGGATTAAGCTTCATCTTTTTTGTCCATAAAGATCGACATTGCCTAATACTTGTTATACTTTATAGAAGTATAATTCTATAGAAATATAGGATTATATGAATATAGGTGCATATGAGTATATTTGTATACACCTATAAAAATATACAAATATAGGAATATATATGAAAATCTTAGCTATCATTGGTCAAAAGGGTGGAAATGGTAAAACAACAACTGCACTAGGACTGGCTGTAGCAGGTGTTCTAGATGGCAAATCAGTTGCTGTAATTGATCTAGACCCGCAGACTACTGCCACTAACTGGGGAGATCGCAGAGAGGCGGAGCATCCCGCAGTAGTTTCCTGTCAGATTGCTCGATTGCGTAACGTGCTAGCGGGGGCGAAAGAGCAGGGGGCTGAGTTGGTCGTAATCGATACAGCCGGTAAAAGCACCGAAGCCGCTATAGAGGCGGCCAAAGCTGCGGACATGGTGCTGTTACCGATTCGACCCCAGCTCTTCGATATCGAAACTCTGTTGAATGTTAAGGACATCCTTACTCTTGCAGGTAATCCCGCTGCTTTAGTCGTAATAAATGCCGCTCCTGTCCAAGGAAGACGCCACTTAGATACGATGGAAGCGATAGAGGGAATGGGATTTAAGGTTTGCCCGGTAGTGCTCTTTCAACGGACAGCTTATGGAGATGCTACCAATCTAGGTCAAACCGCTCTGGAATATGACCCCGGCAGTAAGGCAGCTCTTGAAGTCAGCGAGCTATACAAATATATAAATATAGCGCTATACGAATATAAGGATATAAACTATGAAAAAGCCTAATTCCTTAGCTGCCGGGCTTAAAGCTATGGCAGCCGGTCAGGTGCAAAAGCAGCCGGAACCGCTCCATCAAGTAAGTCCTCAGGCTGAGGCTAAGCCAGCCACTCCTGTATCTAAAAAGGTCACTGATAAGACGGTAATGATAGGGGCACATTTTTCCCCGCAGGTGCGTCGTGCGTTACTACTTGTGCAGGCACATCCGAATAACGAAGGAAAACTGACCAAAGAACTTTTGGGAGAAGCAATCAACGACCTTTGTGCAAAATATGGTGTTCCTGAGCCTTATCGGGGAGGGGAATAACTCACTTTAACACGGGATTTCGATACTACGAACCACCACGGATAGGAGGGGGTACTGCTTCAGCATCGGATAGTAAGCGATCTAGTTCTTGTTTCCATTCACGCGCGAGCAGGGGCAGACGATTAACCACTTCCCGACCAATAATAACTTCGTCTAGATAACCCATATGAAGGATATCTATAATCCGACAAAGATATGACCGACCGCACTCCCACCAAGTGTAATGGTCATCGATGAACAATACATGGTTTACTTTACGATTCGCCGCTTCTTCAAGTTCATGTAATTCGTGCCCATCCAGCAACGTTTCATACACACCGTCCGCTACCCGACTTCCGAAGGTCGTTGTGTAATAGTATTCTTTAATTTCCCAAATCGCGATTGGGTTAACAACCGATGGAAAAGCACCATCAACCCTGCGAGCAAGAGTTCTCAGGGGTAGATTATCGTGCGTTATGGTAGTAAGGCTTAAGGGATTGTAATTGCATGGAGCATCGCCAATGTTAGCCTCTATGAGCATATTTACCATGCATGTCAGAAATGCGTAATTTCGCTTTTCCGCCTTTTGCTTATTCATGGGCATGGGGCATTTCGGCTTCGATGTTCTATAAATTTCTGTAAAAAGAGCTTCTGCTTCCTCTCTGTTCATCAAATAATGCTGTGCGATGTTGTTTAACAAATCCGCACGAAACGAAAAATAGTCAAGAAGTGTTTTGCCAAAAGGGGTTAAGTTGCCATCCTTAGTGTGAATGTGATGAATCGAAAGGGACAGCTTCTCAAAGGCTTTTCGAATCTGAGTTAAAGTTGGAACCCGAATCGATCCTTTGCCCCGGTTTGTATAGCCGATTTCTTGGCTGATAGTCCGAACATTTGCCCAGAACTCTTTTGTTTGGTGGAGAAAACGAGGATCAGCTTTCAAGATAACGCTCTATAAAATCGCGGAGGGGTATACCAACTGCCTTGCAAACTTCTTCAATTTCAATGAGGTCTAGTCGTTGTTCACCGCTTTCATATTTACTTACGTAGGATTGCGGCTCACGGAGACGTTCAGCTACCTGGACTTGGGTCAGGCCTGCATCAACGCGGATTTTTCGAAGGAGGGAAGCAAGGCGGCTTTTTTTCATAGCCGAAGAATATATTCTGATATAGGATATTCAAATTTCGAATTTTTCTCCGGCAGAAGGGTAAGGCATGCTTTGTGAACAGTTGAATTTAATTGACCATACGGCTTGGGACGAAGCTGTTTCTTTTTCTTCAGTTCCCTTCAAAACTCAACTCTTAAAATGGGTCGGGAATAAACAGAAGCAGGCTCCTAGTATTATTAAGTTTTTTCCTAAGAAGTTCGGCACTTACGTTGAACCGTTTTTAGGAAGCGGTGGAGTGCTGGGCGTGCTTAGCCCACGGCAGGCCATAGCTGGAGATGCTTTTTTGCCATTGATGGAGATTTGGAAGTGCCTTCATGATGACAAAGAACAACTGAAATCATGGTATGCAGAACGTCATGCCCTTATCGCTCGTAAAGGGAAGATAAAAGCCTACGAGCAAGTTCTCAGTTCTTACAATGCAAAACCCAACGGTGCTGATTTTGTATTTCTGACTCGTGCCTGTTATGGCGGCGTTGTCCGCTTTCGAAAGGCCGATGGATATATGTCTACCCCGTGTGGCGTTCATGAGCCCATCAATCCCACTAGCTTTTCAGAGCGTGTTGATATTTGGAATCGACGAACCCAAGGCACCAAATTTGAGCATGCCGATTTTGCCGTTACTATGAAAAAGGCTAAGCGTGGTGATCTTATTTACTGTGACCCACCATATGCAGATAGCCAGGCCATCTTGTATGGAGCGCAAGCCTTTTCGCTTCAGCGACTCTTTGAGGAAATAGAACTTTGCAAGGGAAAAGGTGTATTCGTAGCACTCAGCATTGACGGCACCAAATACTCTGGTAAGAAATTATGTGATGTCTCCATTCCTGAAGGGTTATTTGAGCGAGAAGCCTTTCTAAGTGTTGGACGTTCCATGCTCAAACGCTTTCAAATGGATGGTCAGACATTGGAAGAGCATGAGGTTACTGACCGGTTGCTCTTAACTTATTAATGCTCTAACAGCCCTGCAACTAGCTGTTCCTTTTACTTAAAATCTTTCTAAGGGGCGCTGCCCCTCGCGCCGCACAAGGGTAAAGCTGCGCCTGCCGCCAGGGTTTCCCCGGCCCTCCGCGCTATGCTTGTGCAGGCCAGGGCGATTCCCCTCCCTGGCGGCAGCCCTTGCGCTCTTCTACCCCCGGTCTCGCCGACGGGCATCGGTGCATGTGCATGAAGCACAGCACCCAGCCCTTAAAGGAGAGCAGACCATGAAAGGTACATCTACCACTGGACTACACCGCAGCCAGGCGTGGTAGAAGAACTAAGAGAGCAGAACGTGATCTGGCGCTTTCAGTGGCAGAGGACACGCTGAACTGACTGCTTGTTCATATAGGTTGTCCCAGAACATATCTGCATCTTTTGAGCAAAACATCCTTTTCGCTGTGTTATGAGCTTCTACCCGCATCTGTGTGTAGTTCACAGCACCGTTTAAAACATATTCGATTTTAGCCAGCATTTGATCTGCAAGACGTTCGGTTTCTTCTGTAAACAAGGTTTCATAGGCGAGAGTATCCCGGTTCTTGGCGCAAGTGTGCACCCAATCTCCGTTGTCGGTATCTAAATCTAAAAGGAACCCGTTCTTGTTATCTACTATGAATTCACCGAGAGCGCCTTGGTTGGTTGCTATTACCGGGGTGTGGTTTGCCATCGCTTCGATCACACTGAATCCAAACGTATCAGCAAAAGTAGGAAGCAAGACAAAATCAGATGTTATGACTTTTTTGATGACCCCGATGTTGGGCAATCCTTTTGTAAGAGAAACGTTAGGAAGGGTGTTCATCAGTTCGAAATACGAATCGAAATACTCAGTGCGGCGGGGATCCACCCAGGAACAGGCGCCAACTTCCAAAGTCGATATGATCTCGACATGGACTGGGAGACCGGCCTTGTGTGCTTTTTCTGCCAATCTAACGACCGCGGTTCCGCCTTTTCTCCCGAAATGGTTGCCTACGAAAAGGAGATGAATTGATTTAGATATTCTCGGGATGTACTGATCGGGGGTGTCCGGGACGTGAATATTAGGGTAACGCACGATTAGTTTCTCCGCCAGCTCGGGAAACCAAGGACGGTTCTCGTGCTGGTTCAAGAACAACCTCTTAGCGTATTCAGAGATTGCAACTATTCCTCGACACCGGTTGCCTGATAGTGACTTAGCCATCGCCGCGAAAAGCTTAGTGTGCTCGATGCAAAAGGCGCGGGGAAGATGAGATTCAAAACCAATTATGTATGGGGTGGTTCCGATGGGAATACGGTTGAACCCGTGGATCAAATCAAATCGTTTTAAGGGGAACGGATTGAACACCGTAGCCCCTTCTATGTTCCTGGAAATCTTATTAAGGGGCGCAAAGTAGCGGTTGCTTATATTGTGTTTAGAGTTGCGGGGACCGTTGAAGCGCCAAGGATAGCGTACAGGTGCGAGGATATTAAGTTC
>Ga0182738_1005451_pt1 | contig 13573 bp, 2 predicted proteins | sample eDN5th30CBELigMG_FD_128876 | JGI IMG/M metagenome (GOLD analysis project Ga0182738, IMG submission 128876) | Enriched Miracle-Growth compost microbial communities from Emeryville, California, USA - eDNA 5th pass 30_C BE-Lig MG (version 2)... ...
TCCAGTCTTCCTAACCTTCCAGATCAATGTTCTTTAACTGGTCCAAATACCGGAAAGTGTGTTGAATGTACTGATAATAGCCATTGCTCTGGAATAACCCCAGGTTGTTCGGCGACATCAAATACTTGTGTTGAGTGTACTGATAATAGTCATTGTACTGACCCATCTGCTCCATTTTGCAGCGCCAATACTTGTCAGCCTTGTCCTGATAGCCCTTTTTGTGCTGGGAAATATCCTGGAGATTTACCTTATTGCCTGAGCGGTACCTGTGTGGAATGCACTGCACCAGGACATTGCCCAGGATCGACCTGCTCTTCATCCAATACCTGTGTTGAATGCTCAACTAATAGCGAATGCCCAACTACTCAACTTCCTTTATGTTCGAGTTCTACATGCCAATCGTGCTCGACTTCTCCTGGTATATGTGCAGCTCGATTCCCAAACAAACCTGTTTGTTTATCAACAAATGGAGAATGCGTTCAGTGCGAGACATCAACTCACTGTGCTTCTTTTTCTTCGCAAACCCAATGTGATTCAGCTACCCACACCTGTGTGGAGTGCACAGATCACAGTCATTGCCAAGACTCTACAAAACCTCGTTGCTCAGAAAATACCTGCCAACCCTGCTCTGACTCGACTTTCTGTTCCTCTCTTCCCAGCGCTCCAGATCAATGTGCTTTGACTGGTCCAAATACTGGAAAATGTGTTGAATGTACTGATGATAGTCATTGCTCTGGAACAACCTCAATTTGTTCTGCAACGTCAAACACTTGCGTTGAGTGTACAATTAATAGTGATTGCCTTGATCCAACGAAGCCTCAATGTTCAAGCAATACCTGCCAACCCTGCCCTAACTCGGCTTTTTGTTCCTCTCTTCCTAACCTTCCAGATCAATGTGCTTTAACTGGTCCTAATACTGGGAAATGTGTTGATTGTGTTGATGCCAGCCATTGCTCTGGAACAACCTCAGTTTGTTTTACAACGTCAAACACTTGTGTTGAGTGTACAATTAATAGTGATTGTCTTGATCCAGCGCAGCCTCAATGTTCAGGGAATACTTGCCGCCCATGTCCTGACTCGGCTTTCTGTTCCAGTCTTCCCAGCGCTCCTGATCAATGTGCTTTAACTGGTCCAAATACCGGAAGGTGCGTTGAATGTACTGATAATGGCCATTGCTCTGGGACGACCTCAATTTGTTCAACTACATCAAACACTTGTGTTGAATGTACTGATAATAGTCATTGTACTGACCCATATGCTCCATTTTGCAGCGCCAACACCTGTCAGCCTTGTCCTGATAGCCCTTTTTGTGCTGGGAAATACCCTGGAGATTTACCTTATTGTCTGAGCGGTGCTTGCGTTGAATGCACTGCCACGGCGGATTGCTCAGCTCCCACAGCTTACTGCTCTTCTTCAAAGACATGCGTTGAATGCACAAGTCATAGTCATTGTCCAATCTCACTTCCACTCTGTTCAAGCTCTACATGTCAATCCTGCTCAAGTTCTCCTGGTGTATGCGCAACCCGATTCACAAACAAGCCTGTTTGCTCATCAGGAGGATGTGTTGAATGTGAGATATCAAGCCATTGTCCAACTTCAAAACCTCAATGTAATTCGGCTACCCACACCTGCGTGGAATGTACAGATCATAGCCATTGTCAAGACCCCATAAAACCATTCTGTGGGGCCAGCAATACTTGTCAGTCATGCTCTAGTGCTGGCACCACATTCTGCTCAACCAAATACCCTGGAATTCTTCCTTATTGTTTAACAGGGACTGGGGCTTGCGTGGAATGTACACAAAGTTCTGATTGTTTAGACCCTCTCACACCCAATTGTATCAATAACATTTGCCAAGCAACAGTCTATCAATCGCAATGTTCTCCAAGCTACAACATCCAAATCAAGCAAGTACCAACCAAGTTGAGCCAATTTGACTTCTATTTCCCTTCTGACCTTGCCTCTAAAGTCGACATTCAATCAACCCTGACTCTCACCCTTCAAAATATTCCACAATCTGACTACGCTTACACTCTCAATAAACTTACCAACACTCATTATGAAGCAATTTTTACCACTCAAATTACCACCCCATCAACCAAACTCAGGCTTCAATTGCCTTGCCCCAGCCAACCAGGATTCATCTTTGGAGATATTATCTTGTATATTCAAATTCAAAGTATCCCTTTCATCGATCCAGAGCTCGCAAAAACTATCAACACAATTGACAACATCGCCACTGTCACAACCAACGTTATAGCTGGAGCTTCAGGATCCATGATCCTTGCTGGATCGAATCCCGCCCTTATGTGGGCTCTTATCGGGCTATTGCAAGCCTTCTATTACATGATTTTTATCAACGTCCAATATCCTATTAACGTCCAAGCTTTCTTTGGACTTTTTAGCCTTGGAAATCTTCCCTTTATTCCGAATCCTATTGAGTGGTTCTTTCCAGAAATTGAGGGTGTTGATCTGCAGGCTCCTGAGAAGTTTCTTGAGAATGACGTAGATGGATTATTTTTGCAAACGGCAGGCAATATGTTGCTTACATGGTTCTTAGTCCTTGTGGGATATTTGGTCAGTAAATTTATCTTGAAATTTACAAGAAATATGCCGAGAATATTAATCAGAGCAGCCTTTAAGACAGTGAAAATTTTTGAATGGTCTGGTGTGATAAGAACTTTCATGACAAGTTACACGCAGCTGACCCTTGCAGCTTTTCTTCAAATTCGAGTCCTTAATTTTGATCGAAAATTATATGGAGTTTCATCGCTAACTGGGATTACTTTTACAATCTTCGCCTTTGCCTTTCCTCCTGTCCTGATCTTGCTCATCCACAAATTTAGCAAATATCCAAAAGTTCTCAACACGACATTCTCCACACTAACTGATGAATTCAAATATGACAAGGAAAAACTCATTCCGATCTACTTTAACGCGTTCTTTCTTCTAAGAAGACTTGTTCTGATCCTTGCCCTGGTTTTTCTTCATGATTATCCTTATCTGGAGGTGATAATTCTGATTCTAAACTGCATGATTTGGCTCATCCTTCTTCTGAAGTACCTCCCATATGATAAGAAAATGCATAATATTGTCAATATTATTTCAGAGCTCCTCTTTGTTCTTATACATGTTCTTATTCTTCTCTTTGCTCACGATGATAACAAAGGCTGGCTGACAGAGAAAAAGAAATTGCACCTTGGTTGGATTATTATCAGCTGCTGTGGAGTTATTTTGGGTCTTACCTTCATAGTTGCATGTATTGAGCAATATTTTGTTATCAAAGATTTTATTCAATTATTGATGAAATTTCTCAAAGGAAGAAAACCTTCTTCTTCCTCTCAAAGAGTTAAAAAGAAAAGTTCACCTCAAAGATCGACGCAAAATAGCATTCTAAATTCCCGGAATACATCAACAGATGATCTTGATAATTCCATGACTTTAATGCCTTTTGTTCCTCTTCAAAATGTTACACACCAACGGAGGAGAATCGTTAGACCACCAAGGAAAAATAATGAAACCAGTAAAAGTCCGACTCCAATGACTCGTGTGAATAATCGAACTCCTGTTGCTTCTTTGAATAATAATCGACGTCCGGTAATTCATAATCATATTCGAGACTTGATTATGTATGGGAACAATCGAGGTCCAAGGACCCAACATATGCGAATGAAAAATGTGTAAAGAAAACATTGATGTAAACTCTTTATATTTAAAATAGTTGAAAGAAAGAAGTCTATCTAATTCATAAAAACATGTGAGATTTTCTAGATGTGAAAATTTTATGATTCGTTCAAAAATTTCCCTTGAAAAAAAAAGTTTTTTTCGATAAACCTCCAAAAAATTCCAGTCAAACCAAAATCTCTCCTCCTCTTTCTCTTCGAAAAAAATCAATTGTCAAAAAGAAAATTTTTTTATGATTTTTTTTTCAGAGTTCGGAATTGTCGGGATTTTGTCCGTCTTTGAAAGATTTTGAAAAAAACTTTTCCCCTTGAATTTTGGTAATTTTTATAAAAAAATTCTTTTTACATAAAAACAAAAAAAAATATATAAAAAAAAAATTTTGGTTGAAATTTCTCAAAAGCAAAACCTCCCATTTGGACAGTCAATCACAATCAGTGATAAAACTGCCAGAAAAACCTCTTTATCCTTGAAAAATATCGAGAAAAATATCTGGAGGATTTGTCAGGATTTTACAGCCTTCAAATTCCGGACTTCGCCGTTGACCTGTCCTGATTTTGCACGGCCTCAAATTCCAAACCCTGTTTTTTTCCAAACCGTATCTCTCCTGGAAAGAGAATTAAAAAAAATTTCCAAATTATTTTTCATTAAAAAATAGACATGAAATAAAATTTTTAATTCAAAAGATCCACCATGCCAATTCACTTTTCATCTTTTGTGGGGTACTAGGCGAAAATCTTGCCTCAATCATTCATGCCATGGGAGAGAACGCAAAAGATGCAAAGGTAAAAATTTTGCTTCACTCTAACTTGTTCTGCAGAAATTTCAACAATTAAAAAAAATACTCCCACTCAGAAGCTGATTTGTGAGGGAAAGGAGATGATAAAAAAAAAATCACTCAAAGAGAAACGGCTTTCATTTGATGGTTAAAGAGTTTCTTTAAATTATTAATCGAGACAAATTTTGTTGAAGAAATTTTAAATTAGTCTGCTACTGTGGATTCAAATTGTAGATTTAAGAAGCTGTGTATTCAAGACTTTATATTGGCTATGAAGGCGATTTTTTCCACCAAATAAAGGTTCAAGAAACTTTAAACTTCTCTTCAAAGGGCAAAGGTTTTCTTTTCAAAAATTTGCTTCTCTGCAGCTCTCCTTCAAAGACATATCTTGGTAATGAGAGCTGGAGAAAGGAGAAAAGAACATTTCTGAACTTAATGGTGAGGAAGGAGTCCTTCTTAATTCATCAAAATAAAATTCCCCAACTCATCAGTTGGATTTCACAGATTTCTTTTTCAGAGTTCACTCCATAAAATATCCCAAAAACACAAATTAAACTTCTCATATGCAGGGTGTTGAGGTTTGAGAGATTCAAAGAGAAGACTTGTATCAAAAGAATTTTCGGGCAAGCCAAACAACAAATTTTTAGGGGTTAATTAAAGAGGTGAATCAGAGGGATTTGTTACCTTATGAGAAGATAGATTTTCACTCCCTCCGATGTCATCACAAAGTTCAACGAATGACTCCCTGAGGAAAAATAGAACGTTAACAAAGAATGGGGTTTGGAGAGCTCAAAGGGTGATTTTCTTTGACAATTAAAAATTGATTTTTCAATCACAGGTTCGCAGTCTTTAATTTTTAAATTAGCTCATTTTATTTTTCCCATCAGTTTCACTGCAGTTGCTTTCCTTAACAGATAAATGTGCTCTGGAATCTTCTTGTCCAAATTCAAATAGAATGACTCAAGGCTTGATCTTTGGGTCTCTCAAACCAAAAATGAGACGGATTGTGCAATTAGAAAGTCTTCGAAAAACTCTTATAAAATGACATTTTTTGTTGAACACATGCGGAAAAGAAATTGCCTCAGATTCACAGAAAATCGCACTTTTTCTGTTCCAAAACTTCAATAAAATAAAAGGGGAAAAAATTTTCATCAAGGATGAAATTTTTAGTCTCAGTCCAATAGATCTTGATCTTAAATTCTTAATCCAAAGGTTTTATGATTTCCAATTCAAAATGAATTCCATCACCATCCAATCGATCCCTTTTGATCATATAATTAACTCTTATAGGCTCGGTGTGACGATTGACACTTTTTTCGATTTTTTCAGATTTAAGTTCTGATTATTTAATTGTCTCATCTCTAGCTAGATTCAAACGTTCCTCCAATATTGATAAAATGTATTTCACTTCGAATATGTCTGAAGAAATGTAAAAAAAATTAAGTCTCCTAAAGTTTTTTCTTTTCTTCTTGATAACTCCTGAGAAGATTCAACAGACTCCTCCAGTCCACAAAACTACCCAAAACCCGAGCCTAACTTCTTTCCCTCTTCAAGTCCTGAAGTTTCTACCCCATCATTTGCAAATGTTCAACAGTTTCAGAAATTCAATTCTTGATGTGATTGAAGATGACCTTGAACCAAAAAAAGGAAGAATAAGATTTTAGCAAGTCATTGAATTCCTAGATGACCTCCGCTTGAGACCCAAGGATAAACAATACCGCAACTCACGCCTTCCCTCATGTTTACTCTCTAATTATCAAAGTAAGTTCTGGCCCTCGCGATTCTCATCCTAGATGGTAAAGATAATTCTGATGAGGGAAAAAAACTTTTCATCACCCAAACCAGTCAGAGATCTTCATTATTTCCTCCTTCCCAGATTCTTCCTTTTCAGAGAAAATTCTCTCTGCCATAGCCAAGATTTTTTTTTTTCTGACGATGAATAAAAGCTAATTTCTTTTCCACAAAAGATCTGACAATTGAGCAAGGCCAATCACAAACTCAAGTCCTTTTGCCTCACTTTAATCCTCTACTTTTTGAGAGAAATCTTATTTTGAATTGTTCACTGAGTCTGAGGATTCCAGCTTTGAATCTAAGCTCTTAGCTGAAGAATCATCTGAAGGGACTGGCGAGCCAGAGTTCCGAAAATACCCCCAAAAAAAATCAGTTGGAACAGAACTCTCAAGGGGTCAAACGCAGCAAGTCTTGGCTCCTTATCCCAAGTCTCAACAGGACCACAACACTGTCCTCTAAAATCTTATTCGAATTCTATTGATTTTTTTCTATCTTATTTTTTCCCCAAAATCTAATGGAGGAGATCAGAAAATGGACTAAATCATGAGCAAATGCCGAGGTCAATAATTCGCGGAGAGTTCAGCAAAAGAAGTTGAAATAGAGGGAGATGTCAGGCAGTGAAATGAAAGCTTTTTTGGGAATAATCTTTCGGATGACTCTTGTTTAACTGCCAGATTCAAAATATTTTGGAACCTCTAACCCTCCTGAATCAGAGCCTTATTTTTAGAGCAAAGGTTTTCTAATATTTTATAAGCCTATCTTTCTGTAACCTGGAGGCTGATTATTTCGAATTCATAAATTCTTAACATCCCAAATAAAATCCAAGTCTTTCAAAATTTTTTCTCATCTTTTGAATCGCAATCAAATGAAACGCCTTATGAAATGAAAATGTTTTTCAGTCTCTCTCAAATCCCTGGGGTTTCAGGTCTGGTAATCAATAAATATCTCAAAACCCTTTTCTCCAAAACATAGTTTCGGATTGAAAACTCTCAAAAATCTCAAAAAAAATTTCGAAACAAAAAGTTTGTGAAAAATCTCTGATAAAATTCAAGAGTTGATTTGCCGTCTCCGAGTGGGAAGGAAATTCAAAATAAACCTCCTATTCAGGGTGACATTTGAGGTGCCCCGTCAAAAGAGTAAAACAGGGTTTTAGAGGGAAAAGAAGAAAATTTCAATTCAGTTGGAATAAAGCAGGTTGATGATCTACTGTCATGTACAGATGTTGCCTTGTCATGAATGACTTAAACCAGAGTGAGATTGGATTTCGAAATCAAAGTTGAGAAGAGAAATTTTAGATTTTTCCCCGATCTCTAAAGGGTTAATTCAAAAACTAAATCCTGACAACAACAAAGATACATGAAAAACTCTCCGACATTCTTCTCTTTTTATACTCTACTCCTCTTTCAACTCCACATCTGGTCCTCCTCCACCACCTTACCAATCGATTTTGCCATCAAAACGAGCTGTAGCTCCAATTCAGACTGCAATCATTACCGTTATTCTCGATGTAACCAAGCTGGTCAATGTGATAAATGTGAAACCACAGCCGACTGTCTCCATATCTCACAAGACGCTGGAGTTGAATGCGCCACTTCTGATGGGGCGGTCGCTTTCAAATATTGTAAAATTCCCTGCAGCGCTTCAAATAGAGCCATGCATAAAAATGCGATCTCGCTGTACTTCTGGTGGCTGTGGATTATGTACATCTGATGCTCAATGTGCTAGTCAAGGTTATCCTGGAGATACGCCGGTCTGGTGTAAGACTGATGAAACAACGAATGTCCCACTTTGTAGTAGCTGTCCAAAGACAGGAGGGTGTCCAGGGAAGTCAAAATGTAAGAATTTCAAATGCACAGAGTGTTCAGGTGATGATGATTGTGGAGGCTTAACGCCGTTTTGTGAAAGGAAATTTGAAGGAGATTTTTGTCGGGCTTGTTATGAAGATAACCATTGCACTACAGCCAAATCAATATGCTCTGGGTATAATTGTATTAAATGCTCAGATGATAATGATTGTACGCACATTACAGGGAAACCAAAATGTCATGCGACAAAGGGGTGCGTCCAATGCTTTGATCACAATCATTGTAGTGGGCTTAAAGATTATTGTTCTGCAGATTACAAGTGCGTTGAATGCACTGAAAATGGGCATTGTGCGAGCGGCCACTGCACTGGGAATGCTTGTGTGGAGTGTGTTGAGCATGCTGATTGTTTGGACAATACCAAGTCTTATTGTATTGAGAATATATGCAAGAACGCAATCTATCAACCAACTTGCTCTCCAAATTACAACATCCAGATTCAACAAATAAATGATAAACGTCAACAATTTGATCTTTACTTCCCTTCAGATCTTGCATCAAAAGCCGATATTAAAGTTACTATGACTCTAACTTTTCAAAACATCCCACAATCTGATTACACTTACACCTTAACCAAAATGACCAAAACTTATTATTAGGCAATTTTTGCCATTCGAACCTCAATTCCAGCCGCCAAACTCAGACTCACACTCCCTTGTCCAACCCAACCAGGATATCTCTTTGGAGATATTATTTTGGATATTTCTACCAAGAATATCCCCTCCACAACCCCAGATATTCAAGAAACAGTCGAGGCCATTCGAAGTTTAACCACTGCAGCAAGCACCATTATGGCAGGAGCTTCTGGGTCAATGATGCTTGCCGGTGCAAATCCTGCTATTATATGGGCCCTTATTGGCCTTTTACAAGCCTTCTATTACATGATCTTTATCAATGTCCAATATCCCGTCAACGTCCAAGCTTTTTTCAGTCTTTTCACTCTTGGAAATCTGAGTTTCGTCCCAAACCCTATCGAATGGTTCTTTCCGGATATTGGTGATATTGATCTACAGGCTCCTGAGAAGTTTCTCGAAAATGACGTGGATGGGTTATTTTTGCAAACAGCAGGCAATATGTTGCTTACTTGGTTCTTAGTCCTTGTCGGATATATTGTTAGTAAGCTCGTCTTGAGATTCCTCAGAAACATGCCGAAATTATTGAATACGGCTGCCTCAAAGACAGTGGAAATTTTTGAATGGTCGGGTGTCATCAGAACATTAATCACAAGTTACATCCAACTAAGTCTTGCTGCCTTCCTCCAAATGCGAGTTCTCAGCTTTGATCGCAAACTTTATGGTATTTCCTCACTTTGTGGCGCCGCCTTTACCGCTTTTGCCTTTCTCTTTCCACCTTTGACGATATTTCTCATCAGAAAATTGAGCAAATCCCCCAGACAACTCAAGGCAAAATACTCCACACTTACTGAAGAATTCAAGTATGACCAACAAAAACTGACCCCGATCTACTTTAATGCCTTTTTCATCCTCAGGAGGCTGGCATTAACCCTGACTTTAGTTTTCCTCCACAATTATCCTTACCTTGAGCTCTTAACCTTGATATTAAATTGCCCCACCTGGCTGGTCCTTCTTTGCTGGTTTTTACCCTATGACAATAAAATGAATAACATTGTGAATATCATTTCAGAATTCCTCTTTGTTGTGATTCATGTGATTATCTTCCTTTTTGCTCATGATGATCATAAAGATTGGCTTACGGATCAAAAGAAATTGGACCTAGGCTGGGCCATTATCGGCTGCTGTGGCGTCATCTTAAGTCTCACACTCATAGTCTCATTTATTGAGCAGTATTATGCTGTCAAAAATTTGATTAAATTGCGAATAAAAGCTATCAAAGGAAAGAAAGACTCATCTTTGAAAGTTAAAAGAAAAAGTTCACCTCAGGTTCACCCTGAAAATTCAGAGAATACTCTTGTAAATACGTCAACGGATCAAATGGAAAACTCCATGACTATGCTGCCTTTGGCCCCGCTTCGGAATATTCCCCAGAGCCGCCGAAGAATTAGAAAGCCGCAAATCAGAGGCAAGACATTGATACAATACAAAGAGGGGTCTAACAGAGAATATTGAAAGATGTCCTATCATTAAATTATATGTTTATAAGAGAGTTATTATCAGAGATACTCTTTATTTTTTATCTTTGAACCTGCATGTATCTTAATGAAGTTGGATTGAATTTCAAATCAAAAGTTTCTTGTCTCTTTTTAAATTAAAAAGTTCAAAGATTTTGCTTTTGGATTTATAAAAATAAAAGAGAATGAGAAAAAATTGTTGGTACAGAACACAAAGTTTCCATGCTCTCTACTGCTTTTCAAAAAATGTTGACTTTTAGACACTCCCAGATAAATTTGATTTTCTCTTGACAGCTTATTTTTTCTTTAATTCAATAAAGACAAATTTTGTTGAGAATTTTTATTGGGATTTTTGATTGCTACTTTTTCTTAAAATGACTTCTCAGAAGCTCCATAAAAAGTTTACACAGAAATTTCTGACTTGCTATGAAGGGATTTTCTTACCAAATAAGGACTCTAAAAAGTTTGAAAATCTCTTGCAAACAAAACAGAAGTTTTTCTCTAAAAAATTTAAAAGGTGAAAAATGAGGCTCTTGGGAAAATTTTCCACTTGGACAAGTAAGTCAATTTTCACACAGTACAAAAGAATTGAACCATTTCAACAAATTTTGTTTCCAACAAAAATGTATCTAATTTTTATCAAATAAAAATTGTCTCTCTGCTTAATAAGCAATTTCAAAAATTTTGAATCTTTTTTCCTCATAAGCAAATTTATAGACTTGAAAACCTGCCTGTTTGGAAGTCCAGGAATTTTGGTAACGATTTGTTTTCTTCCATACATTTAAATGGACTCGTTTCATCCTAAATCAATGAATCAAAGCAAAAAAATTCAACAAAAATCGTCGATCATCGCCTTCGAAATCTCATCTTCGACAAGGCGGTATTTATTAATTACTCAACAAAAAACTGACTATAACTCCCTGAAACTCCGCAAATCTCATCAAATATGACCCAAAAAAAGATTTCTGGTCTGAGAAAGAAACAGCAAGATCTTGAGATTCCAAGAAGATACATGACTTTCAGGTGAGATACATTCATTTTTTCAAGGGTCAGATTAAAAGCATGAATCAAAAAGGTTTATTATTTCATGGGCTGATGTCATTACTTGAGAGAATTAACTCGGTTAAATTTTAAATTGGCTCACTTGATTTTCCCTCCAGCGAAATCATGACTCTGTTGACAGAAAAAGATGCCTAAAATTTGATCCTCACAAGTTCTCCAAAGTCATCATTGTCTTGAGAAAACAAAATGCGTAAGATCTTAAACAAAAAAATTGAAGAGTCAGAAAGATTTTCCAAGAAGGAAAAGCCCTTCGAAAATAACAAATTTCTTCTGAACTTAAATTTCCAAAGAAAATAACCTTTCTATCTCCGAAAGTCAAAGGGATTGATTTCATTAGAGGTGAAACATTTCAGTCAGCTTCAGTTTCTTCTCTTTATTTTCAAAAGATTCGAATAGATTTCAAGCACTTTTAATTTTGTTGTTATCTCAAGATTTCGATTAATGAAACTCCACAATTTAGAAATTAAAAATCCTTTCCTCAAATCATTAATTTTCATCCTTAGATTCATCTCTTTCGATTATCTTCGCCCTCATTTTGAATTAAAAAACAATTATCAAACTTCTTTTCTTCATGAAAAAATCCCCGATACTTTTCTCTCTTTTCTGCTTTCAACTCCCTCTCTGGCTTTCTCATTCAGCTTTCCCTGTCGATTTTATCCTCAAACCAAGCTGTAGCTCCAATTCAGACTGCCATCACTATCGTTATTCCAAATGTGATGGAGGAACCTGTGAGAGATGTGTCACAACAGATGATTGTACCCATCTTTCACCAGATGCTACCTGTGAAGTAAGTACTGGTGTTACCCCTTTAACATACTGTTCAGTACCATGTTCTGTTGCACAAAATAATCAACTCTGCATCGACATGCGAGCTTACTGTCGATCTGGCGAATGCAGACAATGTTTAAATGATAATACGTGCATAGCTGAGAATTATCCTGGAATTGCGACTGTCTGGTGTGATAAAACCACAACCCCAGGTTATCCAGCTTGTACGAGTTGTCCAGCGGCTGGATGCCCAGGAACCTCTGTCTGTACAAATTTCAAGTGCGTTGAGTGCATGAGTAATAATGATTGTGGAGGTACGACTCCACACTGCGATATGAAATTTGAAGGGAATTTTTGTAAAGCTTGTGTGGAGGATAGTCATTGCAGTAATGGAAAACACTGTTCTTCAGATGGCCAGTGTGTCGAATGCGCAGAAAATGGACATTGTAATAGTGGAAATTGCAGCGTTGGGAACACTTGTGTGAAGTGCAATGATGATGCTGGCTGCCTGGACAATACGAAGCCTTATTGTGTTGACCATGTGTGTGAGGCTCCAATCTATCAGCTTATTTGTTCTCCAAATTACAACGTTCAAGTTCAACAAAGAAATGATAAACGTCAACAGTTTGATATCAACTTCCCTTCTGAACTGGCCTCGAAAATCGATATTAAATCGACACTCACTCTGACTCTTCAAAATATCTCACGATCAGATTACACTTATACTCTCAACAAAGTGACCAAAACTTATTTTGAGGCGATTTTTACAATCCAACTCTCCATTCCAGCGACGAAAATTAGACTTCAATTGCCTTGTCCAAGCCAGCCACCAATCATCTTTAGAGATATCATTTTAGATACCCTTATTAAAAACATCCCTTACACGACTCCAGAAATTCAAGAAACAATTGAAGCCATAGAAAGTGTGACGACTGTTGCAAACAGTGTTATGGCTGGAGCTTCAGGATCCATGATTCTTGCTGGGGCAAACCCTGCCATTATGTGGGCTCTGATTAATTTATTACAAGCTTTTTATTATATGATCTTCATCAATGTTCAATATCCAGTCAACGTTCAAGCCTTCTTTAGACTCTTTACTCTTGGAAATCTTCCCTTTATTCCGAATCCTATTGAGTGGTTCTTCCCAGAAATTTATGGTGCGGATCTGCAGGCTCCTGAGAAGTTTCTTGAGAATGATGTAGATGGGTTATTTTTACAAACAGCAGGCAATATGTTGCTTACCTGGTTTCTCGTTCTCGTGGGATATCTGGCCAGTAAGCTCTTCTTAAAATTTACAAGAAACATTCCGAGAATGTTAAACATTGCTGCTTTCAAAATTGTAGAGATTTTCGAATGGTCTGGTGTCTTGAGAACTTTGATTACGAGTTATACACAACTCAGCATGGCAGCTTTTCTCCAGATAAAAGTCCTCAACTTTGATCGAAAATTATATGGAGTTTCGTCGCTCTCTGGGATTGCCTTTACAGTCTTCGCCTTTGTTTTTCCTCTTGCAACAATATTCATGATTCGAAAAATTAGCAA
>Ga0182738_1005453_pt1 | contig 13570 bp, 9 predicted proteins | sample eDN5th30CBELigMG_FD_128876 | JGI IMG/M metagenome (GOLD analysis project Ga0182738, IMG submission 128876) | Enriched Miracle-Growth compost microbial communities from Emeryville, California, USA - eDNA 5th pass 30_C BE-Lig MG (version 2)... ...
AACAACCTGATCAAGGGAGAGTTTCTTTGATCTATTGCCAGAAACTTCATCTGATTGCAGTTATTTCCTCGCTAAAGCTTAAAGTGATGCATTATTGGGGAATAAGATCCTTCAAAACTTGATCAAGATGGTCTCTAACTGCATCATCAGAGATTGTCCCAGTTATTTAATTGAAAACACCATTTATGGAAGAAGGTGAAGGTCAATCAAGGAGATCAGAGGGATTTTATTATTTTTGGTCTAAGCCAGGGACTAATATGTTGTAGAGATGTAAGTGTCTCCATAATTTAGCCTTCTCAAAGCACTGAGGTTCTATTGGCAGGACTAAAGTGATTTGGGAAAGGAGTGTTGGAGACACTTATTTACTTTACAAGACATATTAGGATGGAATTGATGGCTAAAAATAATGAAATCAAGATGATACCTTTGATTGATTAATTGATGCAAAGAGGCATTGAAGAAGGCTGAAATGGATTTTTTGGGGTTTTCTTTTAGAAATCTCAGAGAGAAAAAGCTCCCTTGTAATTTTTCTATTGTGTACGTTGATTTTTCTTTTAAGTCTGCAAAAAAAAAAATCCAAATTTAAGTTGTTTGCTCATTTCTTTGACTCTTTGAAAAATTCTTCTTCACACAAATTTCTCTAAAAATCTTGAAAGGTTTCTTTCCTGTAATCTTTCCAATTGATTTCAGAGTCCACAAAGTTGTTAAACGCCGTCGCCAAAAAGGCAATTTCCTGTCCACCCAGACAGTCAAAAAAATTCGTCACCATTTCCAAAGCCGATCTCCACTTACCTCGAAAAATTTTTCGGAGATAATTATTTTTAGATCTGCGCTTTTTCTTTCATAACGATCCTCTATATGGAAAGCAACGTTTGTTTTTTATTCAGAAAGGGGAAAAAGAAAGTGGATTCATTTTTGAGATCAATCTTGTCAAGGAAAAATGTTTTGAAAAATGAAATTTCGAAAAAAAATTTGGAAGAATTTTTGATAGAAAAGATACTTTTTAGAACCCTTTTCCTTGATAAATTTCTTTTCAGGACCCGTGAGACGGTTTAAAACCATCATTTTTTTCTCGATTTGTCCGTAGACGGCTCTTTAGCCTTTTTGAAAAGCTTACGAGTACACAAGTGCTAGAAAGAAGGGTATGTGGATGAAATTTAGAGTTTATTTTTCAAAGATTCACTGAGCTATATCAGAAAAGTTTTTATATGGAAAATGAACCATTCCTTTGTTCTCTTCTGCTAAAATGCTGCCTCCAGCTATTTCATGCTTCTCAAAAACTGAAATGCTTTTTGATTCTCGTCATTTTCAGTGCTTTCAAGTCGTATACCTTTCTTTAGAGAAACCCTGAACTTTTTGAACTAATTTGTAAACGATCAAATTTCTGAGCATAAACTTTCAAAAACCCCTTAATCCGCTCATGCCTTCCCAGAGTAAAAAGAATCAGAGAAACTCTTTTCAATTTTCCAAGATCTTGCTGATCTCCTTCAAGCTCACTCATTTTCTCCTGCAAATCCTTCGGAATTTCTTTCAAGTCTTTATAATCCAAGAACTGTAATTGAAGTTCAAGTTTCACCTTTTCTGGCCTCTTGAGCTTGTTCAGTTGTCGTAGGAGGGAAACCAAAGGGCCAACTGTGCCATTTATATAGGTATTTAGCTTGATCAAAGTGAGAGACTCTCCCAAAGAAAGTAGTTGCTCAATGAAGGACATCATATTGGAAATTAATCCTTGGCTACTGTCATCGAATTTTCCAGTGAAATTTACAGTGGTAAGCTGCGCAAGCTTGTTGTGAGAAGATGAAAGGTCAAGTTTCTCGTAAATTGCTTTTTCATTGCCAATTTCAAGAGTCAGTAAGGTATGAGAAAAGCGATGGCAGACTTCCAATAAATGTGGCAAATTTGTGTCTTGTATTGAGAACCAATAAGGTTGATTTAGCCCAATGCGACTCCCATTATATAGCGAGACAAATTTCTTGAGTGATGATGGGGTTTTATTGAGGATGCATTGAGTCAGAAAACATTGATATTTGTAAGCCTGAGGGCCTGAATCATTGCTGAAGTTCAGCACTAGAGTTTCTAGGCAGTGAAGGTTGAAGAAAGCGCCATAGAATTTTAAGAAGAAAGGGTCCTTTTGAAATACCTTGAGGATTTCCGAATCATTGTCTCCTCCTTTATCAATGAACTTGCTGTCAATTCGGTATATTATTTCTTTGGAAAGGTATTCTTCGAAGAAGAGTGTTAAATGTCGAAGTGAAGGTGGTGAGACAAAGTCCTTTAAGAAAGTCCAGGTATCGGCAATTTTAATGTGAAGAGATGTGAGATTATGGAACGTTCGAACAGTTTGTAGAAAATTGATATCTATTGTGAAGAAATGAGAAAATTGAGGGGCTTTTCTTGGATGAGCAAAATACATGATATCCTGATGCGAAAATCCAAAAGAGAGGCTTAGAAGATTTGGAAGGGAATCTTTGAGATGTTGAAAGCTCAATTGATGAACAGGAGAACAAAGAGTTGGAAGATTGAGACCAGTGATGTATTTTATGAGGCCTTTTTGTTGTTTCAAGATGATGAGCAGCTTGGTATCAGTCCCGCCTTGCCACCCACAAGAGAGATTAAGATTTGTAAGAGAAGTGAAGAGTCTTGGGAATTGATGATTGAGTTGTTGGAGAAATGTTATGTAATGCTTTGATAGTGGACCGATTTTGAGAGATCTGAGTTTTTTAAGGCGTTTTAGCGTTCGCAAAGCGAGGATGAGGGATAATTCTTCACGTTTTTGCTGTGGTCCATGGATTTGAGAAGGAGATATTGGGAGATGGATAGATTCAAGATTTGGAAGAAGTTTGATTTTGTCAAGAAATTGAGGGTTGAGTGGAGGAGATTGGGTTAGATTTTTTATGGTTTTCACTTTGTTTGCGAGTAAGGATCTCCAGTTTTGAGGAAGAGAGGCTTTTAAATTATGAATTGTTTTGATTCGTTTAAGTTTGGATCGGAATGCATAATTCTTGGAATCTAAGAAGAAGGTCGTGAAGTATTGGGGAAGTACTTGATGAAGAGGGAGAGACCAGCCCTTTGGGCCTCATCATCATCTGAATCAATGGGTTTTTGGATTGCTTTTGAAGAGAGATCAAAATAGAGAATTTTTTTGTTGTTCATTTTGATATGAAGGGTGTCGGGGATATTAAAATAAAAATTGGAAATTTTTTATTAAAGAAGTTGAGTCTATAGAGTTTGAAAATATATAACATGCTTTATTTATATTGGGATGAATTTTTTCTCGGAATTTTATGTGATGAAAGACCTTCAAATGGTTGTCTTTTATGGCCTCATCCATCTGCTTGATGTATTCCATTTCATTGACTTGTAAATAATTTTGAAATTGTCAAATCTATCGGCAAAACTCTCTAAAAATTTAGTCATATGCCAAGGTTCGCAAAATGTAAAGATCGCAAGAGAAATGCCTCGGAATTTGTTGTGTAGTTTTGGTGTATGAATTTGCTCCTCCGGTGGCCATTCGTAGCATTTATAACCATAAGGCTCTTCGTTCGGCTTAATTTTCATCTTGAGTTTCAGCTGATTTGGAATCTGGACCTTCTCTAGTTCATCAAAAAGTCCAAGGAAAAATTCTTCATCTCCAATAATAACAGTAAACTCTATTGTTGTAATTGAGCTTCCAAGCGAAATCAGCTGCTGTAAGAAGGAACCAATAAACTTGGGATTATCTTCAGAAAAACTTCCCTTAAACCTGATAGTCTTGAGGTTTGTAAATTTGTTTTGTAAAGAAGAAAAGTCGTATTCAGAATAAAGAATCTTCTCATAAGTGTCTATTTCGAGGGTCTCTAGATTTTTATTACACGACTCCAACAATTGAGGCAAAGAGCGATCTTCAATAGGAAGTTCGTACTCCCATTTCATCCGCTCAACATCACTCTTCTTGACAGCAAAGATAAACTTTTTGAGAGACGGGAGTCTCCGAAGGATATATTGGGACAATTCATTTTGGTCTCCGTAATGATCTGGACGAAAGTCTTCATTAAAGACTAATTTTAAGGTTTCCAGATTCTCAAGATGCTCAAAATTTTCATTGGCAAAAATGGGATTCTCTTCAAACAGTTTCGAGTCTTCTTCGAACTCCAAACTTAGTGACCGAATTCCTCTTGGAAGGACAAAATGGCTGAAGAAAGCTTCATTATCCGCGATTTTGAGACCAAGCGACCTGAGATTTGAAAAGGTCTTGAGGACTCGCAGACAATTTGCGTGAATCGGAAGGCGTGTTTTTGAGAAGCACCTTCCTCGTCCTCGATAATTATAAATGTATCGACAGGAGAATTCAAAGGAAAGATGGCGAAGATTTGGACAGCTATCGGCAAGACCCTTAAAGGCTTGATGATGCTCAGGGGCACACAGTTTTGCAATCGAAAAAGAAGTCATATATGTCAAGATATGATGATTGTTTTTGAGAACTTCAATAAAGGTTGGAAATTCGTACTCTGGCGCTGTGTAAAGAATAGTGAGGGCTTGTAAAGATTTGAGAAGTTTTGGGAGATAATTGAGATCTTCCAAGAGACAGAAATGGTGTGTTGCAAATTCGTTGATGTCAATGGTGAGAGACTTTAGTTTTGGAAGCCTGAGCATTTTTTTGTTGGCTTTTCTGCGGAGGTTTTGTTCAAATTCATCGGGCCCATCAAGAGGAACGAGTCGAATAGATTGCAAGCCTGAGAAGAGTTTTATTTTTTGGACAAATTGGATTGTAGATTGATAAGAGTTGGAGAGCTTTTTGACGCTTTTCATTTTGTTTGTGAGGAGGAGCCGCCAATGCGAATCCTTTGTGAAATACTCTGTGCTTTTAAGATCATGAATGACCTTTGCTCTTTTTACTTTGGATTTCACAGCTCCATTCTTGGAGTCGATTGTGAGATTCTTCAGGTATTTAGGGAAATATTTCATAAACAAGTATGGCTTCTGGGACTTTTGATCAAAGTCATCAAGCCCTTGAGGATATGGGTCAAAAAAGATCACATTCTTCATCTTAGCACTTGGGTGCATGGGAGTTGTTTTTATTGGAAATTTTATTATTATTATGAAAGGTCTATAGTTTGCCTCTAGGAATCTGAGATTTCACAAAGATAAAGGGTTTTACAATAAAGATTTTTGAATAGATCTGAGAAGAATTGATCAGGATCAATTATCGTGTTTCAGTCTTTCATGAAGAACCGCTTACAGGATGCTTCTATTTTGAAGAAAAAGAGAAAAAAGTTTTAGCTAATAGGAAGTCTGAGGTCTGAGATCAGTTTGGAAGCGAGTCTCATAGGCTAGAAAGGTCTTTTCAGAAGGAAGGCTTATTCAGGACAAGTTGTAATTTTGAAAGTTTATCTTTCTGAGCTTGATTTGATCCCAAATTTCTACTAAAATTCTTGATCCTGATCCTGACTGAAGAAAATTAAAAGCTCAAATCAATCCTTCAGAATTTAAAGAAAGTCTGGATTTTGGGAACTTCTTATCAATTGGTCAAGTGAGACCAAATTTGATGATTTTTGGCTAAATATCCAAAGAAATATTTCAAAGACCTTTTGAAATACAAAATTTCAAATGAAAGACCTAACGTTCAAATTCTCAAAATCACGTACCAAGGCTCTGTTCATATGATGAATAAATAAGGAACTTTGTCCAATATGGAATTTCTGGCTTGTGAAAAACCTTGAAATTGTCGAAGACTCTACCAAAAGTTCTCAAAAACTTGAAGAATTTCTTGAAGTTGGAATTCGTCAAAAGGGTGAGAGAAATTCCCTGCAATCTTTTTAATTTCTCTTGGTCCTGCTCAAGCCTGCTGATCAGTTCTTCGGAAGGAAAATTTAAGTCTTCAAAATTTTGGCATTTGATAGGTTTAATTTTCATCAAAAGCTGGAGCTGATTTGGAATTTGGAGCTTTTTTAATTGCTCAATGATCTCGAGGAAAGACTCACTGCTTTGTTTCATATAAACGGTAAATCTCATAGTCGTTATTGAGCTTCCCAAAGAAATTAGCTGTTGTAGCGAGAAACCAATAAATTTTATATTATCTTCTGCATAACCTCCATTGAATTTAATCATTTTCAGATTGACAAATTTGTTCCGCAGAGCAGAGAGATCACCTTCAAAAGAGATCATTTTCTCATAGGTAGCTACTTTAAGAGTCTCTAATGTTTGACTACATGATCCTAACAATTGAGGCAAATAGCAATCTTGTAAAGAGTCTGAGAGATCTGCAGTGTTTAAACCGGCATGAGACTTCTTTACAATAAAGGCAAGGTGCTTGAGAAATAAAAGTTTTTTTAGAATATATTGAGACAAATAGCTCTGGTAGATTGAGTCTTTTGGACCAGAGTCTGCACTGAAGGTTAATTTTAAAGTTTCAAGGTTCTCAAGCTGCTCAAAGTTGTTGAAGAACTTAATGAGGGTATGATTTTCTTCAAATACTTTGAGAATTTGCAATTCGTCACGCTCTGTATCAGGAAGAGTGTCGGCAAATTGAAGCATGATTTCTTGTGAGAGTGTTTCTTCAAAGTTCAAGCTGAGAGATTGGACCCCAGATGGAATGGAAAAATGAAGCAAGAAGGCTAAATTATCAGCAATTTTGAGATCAAGTGATTTCAGATTCGGAAAGGTCTTTATGATTCGGAGACAGTGGGCATGAGTTGGAAAGCGGTGACTTGAAAACCTCCTTGGTTTTGCTCTCATATATGAGATATTTCGACAGGAGAACTCAAAAGAAAGATGGCGAAGATTGGGGCAGCTATTGGCAAGACTTTGAAAGGCTTGGTGATGAGAAGGTGAGCATAGAGATCCGAGCGAAAGAGAAGTCAGAGACCTTAGAAAACGCTGATTTTCTTTCATGACTTCGATCAATTTGATATCTTGGTCTTCTATTGATTGGGAATGAACAGCGAGGGTTTTTAAAGAACTGAGAATTATGGGAAGGGAGTTGAGATTCTCAATGATAGAGAAATCATGCATTCCGCAGGGCATGATTTTGATTCTGAGATGCTTGAGTTTTGGAAGAGCTAACATTTTTTTACAAGCTTTTTTGTTGACAGGTCGAGAGAAATTCGGGGAGAGATTGATTTCTATGGATTGCAAGCCTGAGAAAAGTTGAATTTTGTTGGAGAATTGAGTAGTAGATTGAGAAGAATTGGAGAGATTTTGAATGCTTTTCATTTTGTTTGAAAGGAAAAATGTCCAATCTGAGCCCTTTACAAAAAATTGAACATTTTGGAATTCATGAATGATTTTTGATCGTTTCACTTTAGACTTGACAGCTCCATGAGGAGGGTAGATGGTGAGATTTTTGAGGTATTTAGGGAAATACTTCAAAAACAAGCATGTCTTCAATTCAATTTGCTCATAGTCATCCCACCAGGCAGGGAATGGAGAGAAAAAGATAAGGCTCTTCATCTGAAAACTTGCGGAGAAATGAGGTTATTTGAGAGGTTGCAGAGAGGATTGGTGATAACTTGAGAGAATTCTGAAAGTTAGAGAGAGAATCTTCGAAGTATTGGGAATATTTTTCAAAGCGAGAGTCCAAATTATCGAGGTTTTCGAAATATTTGGAGGATATTTGTTATTTGAGAGCGAACTGCTCAAATCAATCTCAATCTAAAACTCATAAACTTGCAACTTTAAGCTTCTATAAATAGATTTATGAAGTATTTCAAAGTCACAAAGATCTTTATGAGCATGACGAATTTTGAGAAACATCAGGGTTCGGAGTTTTGGAAATCCGGACCATTTTCTGGATTAATCGGGAAGCCCCAATTGATGATTTCTGAAGAGTCAGAGACTTTTTTTGGGGCTATTTCACTCATATTTTCTTCATAATTTTCAAGTTCTCAAGTTTTCAGAGCATATCTTCATACAAAATTTCTGTCACATTTTGGGTCAGAGGGATTGTTGAATATTGGATTTTTTTTATCAGGTTGTCTTTGAATTGACTAAATTTCGTTCAGGAGAAGGAAGAACGAAAAAAGATTTCGACTTTTTTTGGAGCGAAACAAAAAGAAAACGAGAAAATTTTTTTTTTTCAAAATTATCAGGTAAAAAATTAAAAAATCTGGACCAATGAAAAAATAGAAATTTTTTGAAATTCTTGTTCAAAGAAAAATTCATACAAAAATAAATTCAACAGTGAAAATTTTACAAAAAGGATTCAGATTTTTTCACAAATTTATAATCCTCAAATTTCCCACCAAACATTGAGAAACTCTCTGACTTCCTTTACAGAAACCTCAGTAAAAGCCTTGAGAGAAACTCCTTTTAACTTTGGGCAAATCTCCTTATTTTCTTTTAACTCATTAATTATACCCTCAAAACCTGCTCCCAGAAACGCAAGGTCTTCAGAATCAAAAGCCTTGATCTGTAACTCTAGTTTAAATTTGTCTGGTCTCTGGGATTGATTCGATGGTTTCAAAAGATCGAGTAGCAAGCTCACCTTTCCTTTCATAAACGTATTGGGCTTTATTATTTTGATCGAATCTCCCAAAGAAATCAACTGTTCTCAGACAGAAAGAGGGTCAACATTGAGTTCTTTCTCTTAAAAATCATTCCAGAAGCCTTGGCTATTGATAAATTGGCTAACTTTCCTTTGGAAAAAGACAGATCCAGATCACAAAATTGAATTTTCTCATTGCCTATTTCCAGGCTTTGTAGAGGTAAAGGACGACATGACTTTAATAATTAAGGTAAATAAGAGTTCTTGACAGCAAGTTTCTCATCTTTAACTTTCCCTCTGGTCAAACTCAGAATTGAAAGTGGCGATGTGATCCTTTTGAGCATTGACTGAAGCAAGTAGCTTTGGAATTTAGAGCCATATTGGTCAATCACTGAAAAGTTAAATATGATGTCCACGGCCTCAAGCTGGTCTAGTCGCTGGATTCTTTGATAAAACTCCAGAAGAATATAATTTTCCTCAAATATCTTTGAGAATTGTGAATCATTTTCAAATTTCTCATCAATTTGAAGCATGACCTCTTTCCTAAAACTCTCTTCAAAATTCAATTGTAAATGCCGGACTCCAGGTGGCGCCTCAAAGTCTTTCAGAAAAGTCAGTGCATTACCAGCCTCAAGGTTAAGCGACATAAGTTTTTCAAACGTCCTCGCAGTTTGGAAGTAATTTATCTCGCCTGATAAACACTCATTTGATAATCTCCTTGGAGCTGTCAGAGGATAAAGAATATCTTGGCATGAAAATTTAAAGGAAAGGGACTGAAGATTCGGGCTTTTTGATGAGCCAAAGAACATAATGCATCAAGCTTCAAGCAAGTGACATATTTCAATATTGTCTTTTGATTTTTCAGCATTTCTAGAGGCTCAGTCTCGTCGACTTCTTTCCATTTACAATAAATTCTGAGAGTATTGAGGTGGTTCAGAGGTCTTGAGGATGCATCGAGCTGATGGATAAATTGTTCATCATCTTTGGTCAATAATCCAATCTTGAGGCTTTGCATTTTTGTAAGCCGTTTTATCATTCCACAAGCCATGATTCGCTTTAGATATTCTGGTTGGTCTGGGAGTCTTTTCGTGAAGAATGAGATGAGAAGAGAAGTGAGACCAGAAAGATGTTTGATCTTTTCAATAAACTGGGTAGGAGGTTGACCTGTATTTGAGAGATTTTGAAGAAGTTTTGTTTTGTTTGTGAGGATAATTCTCCATTCTGAAGGATGCTTGGAAGGATTTAGGGATAAATTGTGGAGAAGTTTCATTGATTTGACTTTGGATTTGGCAGTGCCATAATTAGAATAGAAGGAAAGATGTTTGAGATATTTGAGGAAGTATTTCAGAAAGATGCCAAGCTGAGATTGAGGGCCTGAAGGTCGGCTTCCGATGAGGGCGGTGTCAAAAAAGATGATGCTCTTCATGTGGCGAGGGCTGCTGATGAATACTGAGGCGAGAATATTAATTTTATTTATTGAAGAGTTGATAGGAATAATGATAATTTTGAAGGGGTTTTTCTTTTGATAACTTTGTTTCAGGGAGAGTCTGTTGAGAAAAGAGGTAAGTCTGGTGGAAACCTGAAATTCCTTTGTGAGAAGAAGCTTTTGGGATGATAAATGGAGCAGACATTATTATTGAGAAAGACTCCCTGTTGACGATCATTTTAGCTTGGAAAGGACGATCAAAGAAAGAGCTTGATCGCACATTCGAATCGACAAAGAAATAGTCTTCCGCAAACTTCTTGTGAAAAATTTAGTTTTCTTTTCAAAAAATGAAGCTGTTTTGCGCAATTGACTAATGAAAATTCAAGAGAATGATATCTTCAATTTCTCCGTTTGATCAAGAATCATCACTTTAAATCAAGAATCAGAGGAGTTTATAAATTAAAAACACTATGGATAGTTTTTATTTTTAGGCTTTAGATTTACTTGAAATTTCCAGAATGAAAACCCTCTACTTCTGACAGAATCACGCTCTCATAACGCTTGAAAGTTATTGTCCACTGAGGTTTTGGCAAGATCCGCGCTAACTCAAAATCAGGCTTCATTCTCTTCAGTTTTTGTATTGAGCAAATTATCCCATTCTGACAAAATAAATCCTGTAGCAAAAGCTCTATTTTTAGCATGTGGGCTTCGAATTAAACTTGTTTTATGAAGATAAACTTGTTTTATGAAGAATGAGGATCTCTGAATATCTTTAAATTAACTCATAGCATGAGAAGATTCAAAGGCCAATATCACCATCTTTTCAAGAGATTCCAAGCTATTTTTGAGATCAACGTCCACTGTGAACCTCGGTTCCTGAATTCACCTAACCTTGGAGCCTTCTTCTTTGAAAGCTGAATTGAGCGATTTTTGGGTTTTTGCATCGAAAAGTGCTTCACCATAAAAATTAATAAAAGAAATTTTCCAAAAAGAAATTAGAAAGCAAGAGAAAAACCTCCTAAAAATGGAAGCATTGGTAAAGCCTCAAGCTATTTCCTTTACTGACAGCATAAGAATATATCAAAAGCCTCAGAAAATCGGACAACTGAAACCAATCAACCCTCTAAAACAGCAATTGAAATTGAACCTTGTCAAGGAACCATCAATGGATACAAAAAGTAAAAAGATTAGTTGAGAGTTCTCTCAGATTGTTTCTAGACACAAAATCGAGCTAAATGACCAAAACCTGCTTCCATTCTGGGCCAAAAAGACGCAAGCCAGAATATTGGAGTTTAGAGAGGCAGAAAAGGAGGACGATGATACATGGGGAAAGTGTGATGATAAAATCTTAAAAGCTCTGGCTTCAGTCGTCAAGCAAGCGAAGCGAACAGAGGAATTGGATATCAAATGTACGAGGTAAGAAGAAGGAACCTCTTTCTTTGCCACCTTCTTTTCCTTGATATGATTTCTAATAACCCTTTTCGTCTCTCAGAAAGCTCTAACTGATAAAAATAGTTGTAAGGAGATAACAGATGTGGGACTTGGCTTCCTAAGTCAAGGTATTAGGGGCCTTGCTTCCTTGAAAGCCATTTGTCTGAATTTTCAGAAGTAAATTACCCTTTTATCATTTTTCCTCTATTGATGATAGCTGCCAGAAACTAACAGACACAGGGCTGGGTGACCTGTGTGAAAACCTGAGAAGCCTTGGACGTCTAAAAAGGCTCTATCTAAATTTTGAAAAGTAAATGTTTGAAAAAGAGTCATAGTTATTCGCTTAATAGATGTGAAAAGATAACAGATGAAGGGGTAAAACAACTGAGTCAAGCTCTGAGGGACCTTGTGTTGTTGGAGAGTATCGCTATCAACTTTGCCAAGTAAGCAAGTTGGAAGGGATGGGATTGATAATCCGTGAGTAGACGTCCAAAGATTACCAATGTGGGAGTTCAAGTTTTTGCAAAAAGCTTGAAAAATCTTTGCTTTTTAAGAGAGATTAGCTTCAATTTTACTGAGTAAAGAGTGAAAGAGAATCTTCTTAATACAGTTAGTGCTCATGGGTTCAATAATATGGCAATTAAGAACCTTGGTCAGGTCTTGAAAGAGCTCACATCTTTGGAGAAACTTAGCCTCGATTTTACTCAGTAAGCAAACTTCGAAATCTCGCTCGAGTTCATCAAAGGTGCATTGAGATCGATGGTTCAGGATGGCAGGATTTTTCTTTGTGTTTGCAAAGTCTCAAGTCTTTGAAGGCTATTTCTCTAGACTTTCCTGTGTAAATAAAAATCTTTGCATGAAATTTGAGAATAAATTGAAAGCTGGGTGAAAGAAGACAGGGCAAAGATAACCAATTTTGGCCAGTTTCTTAAAGGCTTGACTTTATTGCAAAGTGCCAAGCTCGGATTCGGATCGTAAATAACAAAGAATTATGAGAGAAAAGTAACTCGTTTTATAGAGAGAGTGGTATCAACAATGCAGAACTGGAGAAACTTGGTCAAGACCTGGAGAATATTGCCTCCTTACGAAAGGTTGATCTGGTTTTTCAAAGGTAAATAGAGTGAAACCAATGATCTCCTGAACAATTCTTGATAGGATTAAGGAGATTGACGACACAGGAATAGAAAACTTGAGCAAGGGTCTGAAGGTCCTTACAGCATTAGAAACCCTGAATCTCAGCTTTAGAGGGTATTTGATTAGCTAATTGAAAAGCTTAAATGACTGATAGCTGCGAGCAAATCAATGGTACAGGAATTCAGAAGCTGAGTCAGGCATTGAAAGATCTTGATTCTTTAAAGAGCCTCTCTTTAGATTTTCAAGGGTAAATTCTTTGGACAATTTGCAAGGGGTTGAAAGATCCTTGAATTTTCTTTTATTTGGGGGAAAATTCTAATAAGAATTTTTAGATGTCGTGGAATAAAGGACGAAGGGTTGGAGATTGACACTCTGAGCTCTTTGCAGAACATACATCTCAAATTTAATGAGTAGAGAGAACTCTCTAAATAAGAAATTATGACTTGTTATTAGATGCTGTGGAATTAAGAATGCAGGAGCCCAAAGTCTTTGCCAAGACTTAGAGAAGTTTTCTTCTTTACAGAGTCTTGGCCTTGATTTTAATGAGTAATTCAGGAGATGAAAATATTCAGTTTTACTTATTTCCTAGATGCGGTTGGATAACTGATGAAGGGGTCCAGAGCCTTGGTAGAAGTCTTGAAAAACTCAAAAATTTAGACAGTATAAGCCTTGATTTTACCGAGTTTGCCATTGCAGAAATCAATAAAAGACTAATTATTTGTTCATAGATGCGAAGCAATCACTGATGAAGGAATCAAAAAATTGAGCCTGAGCTTGAAAAAGAAGACATCTTTAAAAAGAATGGCCCTGATATTCTTTGGGTATGGGAGAGGTTTAAAAAAGGGGTTTTTGATTTTTGAATAGATGCAGTCAAATCAGTGACACAGGAATACAGAAATTGAGCTTGGCATTGAAAGCCTTGACTTCTTTGCAAGACCTGAGCCTGAACTTTTACAGGTATTATTTATCGGAAATGAGATCCGTTGATTTTTCTGCAATAGATGTGAAGAGATAAGTGATGACGGAATGAAGAAATTGGGCCAAGGTTTGAAAATGCTGAAAGAATTGCAGAGCGTGAATCTTGACTTTGGAGAGTGAGTTTCGATGTTAGAATGCTG
>Ga0182738_1005454_pt1 | contig 13566 bp, 10 predicted proteins | sample eDN5th30CBELigMG_FD_128876 | JGI IMG/M metagenome (GOLD analysis project Ga0182738, IMG submission 128876) | Enriched Miracle-Growth compost microbial communities from Emeryville, California, USA - eDNA 5th pass 30_C BE-Lig MG (version 2)... ...
CCGCCCGGCCACACCGAGAGCAAGAGACCGGATCGCGAGGCCCCGGGCGATCCGCACGCCGGGCCGCCTCTCCTGCTGACCCGAGTCGACACGCTCATGCAGGATGCGCCCCTCCGCGGTCGAAGCGTCCTCGGCCCACAGACCTTCGACATGGATCAGGGCGCACTGACGCGGGCAGAAGAGCTGGTGCTGCAGCGCGGACAGTGGAATCAGCGCGTCCTCGACCGCCGGGTCGACCGGCGCAACGGACATGGCGCCGCCTCCTACCGTTCGATGATCTCCATGCCGTCGGGAAGACCTTCGCGGTCGACGGTGATCGCATAGTCCTCGAAGCTGCGGGCGGCCGGCCAGTTGTCGATCTCGTCGGCGCCGATGGCGCGACGCTCCCCCTTGTGCACGCGCCAGGTCTTCACCCGTCCGAACAGCGCGTGAGCATGGGCGTTGCCCAGAGCCGTGGAATGGCGGAACACGATCAGCTTGCGGGTAGCCATCTCGCCCCGGGCGGCCGAGCGGTCGTGCTCGAACATGTTGCCGAGCGCCTCGAACAGCAGCTCGAGATCGGCCTCCGAGAAGCCAGTGCCCTTGACCGGATGCGAAGCCAGCGGCGCCGAGACGAAGCCGTGCGCGCGGTACAGGCCGTAGGGAACGATGTGCTTGCGGCCCATGGTGCGCCCGCCTTTGGCTTCGGCGTCCGCCTCGGTGGTGGCGGCCAGGCGGGTGATCGAGATTTCCAACGGCATGATCGGCTCGACCGAGGCGGCGAAGGTGATCTGGACCGGCCCGCGTACCTGGCCCGCGTTCACGCCCGTGGTCATCACCGCGCCAAAGCTGCGGATGTCCCAGAAGTTCGCGCACATCCAGCGGGTCAATGCGCGCGATTTCTCCACGTCCTTGGGGCCGGCCTTCAGTTCCTTGGCCTCCTTCACGTCGGGCATGACGGCAGTCCAGGCGCGCTTGTGCTCGACGTTGAGCGTTGCGCCATCGCGCATGTAGATCTCGTGACCCGGCGCGTCGGGTCGCGCCAGGGCGACATAGTTGCGGATCTTGCGCTTCAGGGCGACGTCGGAGACGAGGCCCTTGTTGGTCTCCGGATCGAGGCGCGGCATGTTGCCGGCATCCGGATCGCCGTTGGGGTTACCGTTGGCCACGTCGAAGTAGAGCACGAATTCGTGGCGGCGGCTCACGCCGGTGGTTTCACTCGTCATCGGTCTCCCCGTCGTTTTCGGTTTCTTCGGCCGGCCGGCCGGCAAACTGGGCCTTGCGCTGGTGGTAGTAGCCGATCGCGAATCGGCCCTGCGCCTCCAGACGCAGGGAGCGTGGCAGTTCGGGCGGCAGATGGTCCGTGATGCCTTCGATCTCGCGCTCGAGCCAGCCGCCCTTGCCCTGCTTTCGCAGCTTGCCCAGGTGGCTCTGGGCGCCGCGCAGCAGGAGAGGAAAGACACTCGCCGGCGTGGCCGAGGCGGCGCCGAAGTAGCGGTCGCGAATGGTGGCGTTGACGGTGCCCAGCGCCATGCGCTGGGCCGTCTCGAGCACGGCGAACATGCGGCCGAGCTGATAGGCGGCGTTGGGATTTTCCGGATCGAGGCTCATGGGCGTCTGCTCCTTCTCGTATTTCAGGCGGTGGTCTCGCGAGAGCACGGCGCGAATGGCCGCCGCGTGCCAGCCGGTCGCAGGATCGTCCCCGGCACGCAGGCGGATGAGGGCGGTGACGAGCAGGGTGCGCGGATACCGGCCGCCTCCGAGGACCGCCCGCATGAGCTCTCCGGCCAGCAGCGGCGGAATATTGTCGAATTTCTCCTGCAGCGCGGTCGTCTTGACCAGCAGGCGGGAAACGGAGGGTGGGCGAGCCCGCCAGGGACGGGGCTCGATGGCCAGATCTTCGTAGTGGTCGGCGAGCCGGCGGGCGAAGGCCTCGAAGCGGTCGTCGAGCCAGTAGCGCACCGACAGCCGTGCGGCATTCGGCGCGAGGCCGAGGACGTGGAAGCGCACCCCCTCTTCCAGCTTCGGATCGATCGTCTTCAGCGGCCGGCCGTCGGCGATATCGCGCAGGACATCGCGCAGCCTGGCCGCCTCGCCGCCGTCCCGATCCAGCTTGTCGGGATCCCGATCTTCAGCCGGAGGATTCAGCCACTCGGCGAAAATGTCCTCTGCCGCTTTCGCAGCCTCCTCGCCGACGCCGGAGGCATCGGCCCAGAAAACCACGGTGGCATCGCCGACCGGGCGCGGCAGGCGGTTGGGCCCATCGCGATCGAGCATGCGATTGAGCGCCGCGCCATAGCGGAACGCCGCCGCCTCCGAGGTCGGCGCGTTGTCGCCCTGCTCCTGACCGTAGGAGGTGAAGGCATCGAGATTGAACGAAACGAGGGCGGCGCCCGAGGATTGAGCGCCTTCGACACCCTTGATCGTGGGGTGGAGGCGCTGCACGGGGGCATCGACGCCAGTGACGAGGCAGAACCGCTTCGGGCCGTCGCTTCCGGCCCGGCCGGCAAGCAGCCCCCGCGCAGCCTCGCGTTCGTGGATCAGGCGATTGTCGCCTTCCAGCCGAAAGACGATATTCGAGTCGAGCATCTCCTCCGTGAAGGGGCTGCTGTCGAATCGATCGGGCACCCAGGTTTCGAGGAGACGGCGCAACGCCAGCAGGCCCTCGTCACTGGTGCTGGCCAGCAATTCGAGATGGGCGGCCTTGAAGGCGGCGTGCTCCTCGGCCGTGCGGCGTCCCGCGCCGGCGGTGCGGCCCAGCGCATAAGCGGTCTTGTCCCACAGCAGGTTCGGCAAGATGCCGACGGTCCGCTTGACCGCCGCGGGCACTTCCAGCAGTCGCGGCCGAGGCTTCTTGCCGGTCAGGTCGCGCAGGTCGATCCTGTCGATGGGACTTCCATCCGGCGCGAGGACAATCGCGAAGCTGATCTTTTCGCGTGAATAGCCGGAGGTTTCGGCCTCCCCCCGCGCCGCCATCCGGTCGTAGTAGCGGTCGAGTGCCTGCAGGACCGTCACGAGACCATGCCCTCCGCGAGGCCGCGCTGGACATCGAGAACACCGTTCTCCAGTCGCGCCCGGAAGAACCGGGAGCGCTTGTCACCGGCATGGTCGATGTCATGCAGCATCCATCCCAGGTCACGATCGCGCTGGTCGGCCGGGAGTTCACTGTCCGGGAACGGATCTCCCTCGGCAATCAAGGTGAAGTCGGCGGCGAACTCCCGCGTCCCCAGGCAAGGTCGATGGAAGCACTGACCCGTCGACGCGCGGCGATTGAACATGGAAAGGTGCTTGGCCGGCGTGTCGTCGGCGCCGGCCCTCGCCGTCATCTCGAAATGTGCTTCGATCACGTAGTCGACGTCGACCAGGAGAGTCGCCGCGCGTTGCTGTCGGTGATCCTCGACCGTGAGTCCGAGCCCCGCCGTCGAACCGGCGCGCATCGCCCGCCCCGCAGTGACGGCACTGATCCTGGCGCCGACCTCGTTGCGCCGGAACGACTGGAACCGGATGGGCTTCAGCACGTGGATGCGGTCGACCACCCACAGGATCGCCGGCTTCCAGTGGATCGCCTCGAGGATGCCGCGCGCCGCCGACGGAGTCATCACGTCGTACGACACGCGTTCGACCTTCATCTCGGGTCGCGTGAAGCAGGCGCGATCTCCCGACACGCGCAATCTGACGCCGAACGACATGCTACCCCCACACCCCTGAAGGGAACGCTCTCGTACCCTACAACGGCTGCGCGCAGATGCGCAATCGGACAAACAAGACCGTCCCTGCCGCAACTTCAGGAGATGATATTGCTCTCGGTCGATCGTAGCCCGATGTCGTCGAGATCGAGCCCGGTATCCGGTCGATAATGCGCAAGATCGTCGAAGCGCAGCAGACTATCGCCCAGTGCCCGATGGATCGGCTGCAGAGCGCCCATCGCCAGCCAGGTCGCACGCGCTTTGCGAGGAATCGAGACGGTGTATTGCTGAAGCCGGCGCAGGTCCTTGCCGCGGGGACGATCCATGTTGCGGATCGCTTGCAGCAGGCGATCGGCATCGTCATCCATTGAATCGGCCCGCCAGGGAACGATCACCGGCTCCATGATGTCGTCGATCAACCGGAACCTTTCGGCGATGCTGCGGAAAGCGAAATCATAAGTCTTGGCCCGCTGCGCGATGGCTGCCAGCACGCCGCGCCGACCATCCACCTCGACCGCATCCAGGGCCTCGCTACCCTTCTGCCAATAGAGCTCGCCAAAATAAGCCTTGATCGCGTCGAGCCCCAGCAACTCCTCACTGTGCTGCCTCAAAGCCGACCGGGTCGCCTGCCAGAAGGCCTCGAGCGCGCGCGGCGATTTTGCCTCCGCCGGCACGAAGACCACGACGCGACCGCCCTTCTTCAGCCGACCTTCACGATTGCAGCGCCCCGCCGCCTGTGCGATGGCATCGAGGCCGGTCGCGGCGCGCCATACCTCGGGGAAGTCCACGTCGACGCCGGCTTCGATCAGGGAGGTCGCCACCAGCCGCACCGGCGCGCCGTTCTTCAGGCGGTCCCTGACTCCCTGCAACACCGATTGCCGGTGGCGCGAGCACATCAGTGTCGTCAGATGCATGGCGCCGGGCAGATCGCGGATGGTGTCGAACAGCGCCCTGGCATGAGCGCGGCTGTTGACGATGCACAGCATTTGCGGCTGCTCGGCGAAGCGGCCGGCGATGTCGACATCGGATGCTTCCGCGAGAAACTCGACCGTGACGCGCTTGAGTTCGGCGTAGAGCGCGCGGGGATCGGGAGCGAGCTCGCGATCGTCATCGAGCCTGAAGCCGCCTTCGAAGCCATCCTTCTCGCGCAGCGCGGGCTGGGTCGCGGTGCACAGCACGACGCTGGCGGCATAGTTGCGGCACAGCTCGTCCAGCGCGGCCATGCACGGGCGCAGCAGGTGGAGAGGCAAAGTCTGGGCTTCGTCGAGCACGATCACCGCGCGCTCGAGATTGTGCAGCTTGCGACAACGCGACGGGCGGTTGGCGAACAGGCTCTCGAAGAATTGCACCGCCGTCGTCACCACGATCGGCACGTCCCAGTTCTCGGCGGCGCGCCGCAGTTTCTCGATGCCGCCTGGCCCCTCGTCGTCGGCGCGAGGAACATCGTCCCGCGAGGCGGCCGCGCGCTCCCAGTCGAAGCTGGCGTGATGCTCCAGCACGTCGTCGCGCGTGCCCAGGGCGTCACGGAAGACCTTGGCGGTCTGCTCGATGATCGAGGTATAGGGGATGACGTAGATCACCCGCTCCATGCCGTGCGAGATCGCGTGCTCGAGCGCGAAGGAGAGAGAGGCCAGGGTCTTGCCGCCTCCCGTCGGCACGGTCAGCGTGAAAAGGCCGGGCGCGAGGGCGGCTTTCCGCACCGCATGATCGAGCACGCGGGCGCGCAGGGCGTTGACGGAGGTGTCGGGCGCTTCGGCCCGCCTGGCCGCCATGTGATGCCGCAACCGCTCCCGTAGCGTTTGCAGGCTCGCATGTCCTCCACGCTCGACCGGCTCACCCCGGGCGCGGGCATAGAAGGCCTCCGTTTCCAGGAAGTCGGCGTCGACGAGGCACGAAAACAACATGCGCGCCAGGAACGCCTGGTAGAATCCCGGATGCGCGCCGAACGCGGGTTTCCGCATCGAGCCGAGAAGCGCCTTGGGCTCGGGCATCGCACCACTATGGGCTTCCCAGCCGTCATAAGGCTCCAGCGTGTAGCCTGCTTCGTCCAGTCGACGCTCCAGGTCTGCGGCGTCGGCCAATCCGGCGTGGTGTCCGGCGATGGCGAAGGCGAGCAGGCGGCCGAGCATCCGCCCATAAACCTTATCGGCGACACGCGCGCCTGCCGTTGAATGATCGGGGCCCCGCTTCCCGCCAGCGGCTTCGTCCTGGGGCCTTGCGATGTACGCCTGGAATGCCGGCGAGCACTTGCCGATATCGTGCAACAAGCCGGCGACGCGCGCCGGCTCGCTCCAACCGAACGCCGCGGCGAAGCCGGCCGCTCGCTGGCCGACCGCAGCCAGATGATGCGACAGCGGTTCCCATTCGCTGGCCGGACGGCCATCCAAGGAATGTGCAAACATGACTCTTCTGCGTCCTCCACCCGAAAGCATGCAAGTCGGCACGGGCCGTCCATCATCCTACCGCGCGGCCTGCAATGCCTGTCGCCTCCGGCGGCTTTGCGAGCATTCAGTCGCGACTGGGCGTCATGACGCCCGGAGTATCATGGAATAGCGTCTTCGAGTTCAGCGGCGCTCCCGAGCACGCCTACCGGGTGCCATGGAAGCGGGTCGACGCCGGCCGCCAGACCTATGTCGGCATCTTCCAGAGCTGTCTCGGGTGCGCGGATGCGGCAATTGCCAGCGCCCCCGGCCAGCCTTATGTAGAGGCATCGACGGTCCTCCTTAACCGGAGGCGAACAGGGAATGCCGTGCCGCCCCCTGCGGGGGCAAATCGGCAGCTGTACCCGCAGCTGTAAGCGGCGAGCGAACGCCACCACGTCACTGGACTTCGGTCTGGGAAGACAGGCGCAAGCAACGACCCGTGAGCCAGAAGACCTGCCGGCGATAGCGTCGCTCTTCCGATGGACGGGATCATCCAACGGGACGGTCAACCGAGCGGTGACGCGCTTTGTGCGAACCGTTTGGGAGATCCGTCTGTGACGCCGATCCGCCGATACCCACTTGTCCGTCTGCCTGACGGCACGTCTTCAACCCTGGGGCCGCCATCGCCCGACGGCTTCCAGCGCTACGATCGCGTCCTGATTCACAGCGCGGCGCGCCGCGTCGACACGCCGACGCCAACCTGGAACGCAGATCTGCTCTTCAAGCGCGGCGGCTTCGCCAGCCTGTGCGAGGCGCTCGACTATGCAGCGCATGGCGAGACCGGGCTCAACTTCTTCGATGCGCGCGGAAAGCTCCTGAGCCGCCTGCCCTATCGCGACCTGCGGGTCGAGGCCCAGGCCTTCGCCCGCCGCCTGATCGGGGCAGATTTCGAGCGCGGCGACCGCCTGGTGCTGGTCGCCGATACCTGGCCGGGCTTCTGCATCGCCTTCTTCGGCGCGCAATATGCCGGCGTCGTGCCAATTCCGGTCGCCATGCCGGTCGGGCTCGGCGCGCGCACGAGCTTCATCGAGCAGCTGCGCCGCCAGATCACGGTCGCGGGGGCCGTCGGCGTGCTGGCGCCCGACGAGCTTGCCGCGTTCGCTCGAACCGCGGCCGAGGGAACCACCGCCCGGCTGGCAGGAGCGATGGCGGCATTCAACGCCCTGCCGGAATCCACGGGACCGCTTCGACCTTTCGGCGCCGGCGAAGCCTGCTACATCCAGTTCTCGTCGGGCAGCACGCGCCAGCCGCGCGGCATCGACATCCGCCAGGACCAGCTGATGGCCAACATCACCGGCTCGCTCGCCGCGCAGGAGGTCTCCGCTGCCGATTCGGGCGTGAGCTGGCTGCCGCTCTATCATGACATGGGCCTGATCGGCTTCGTTCTCGCCCCGCTGTGCGCGCAACGCAGCGTCGACCTGCTCGCCCCGTGGGATTTCGCGCGCCGCCCCCTGCAGTGGCTGTCGCTGATCTCGCGGCGCCGCGCCACGATCACCTACGCTCCCAGCTTCGGCTACGACCTGGTTGCCCGGCGGGCACAGGCTAGGCCAGCGGGCGAGATCGATCTGTCGTCGCTGCGTCTGGCCGGCATCGGTGCCGACATGATCCAGCCGTCGGTGCTGCAGCGCTTTGCCGGGAGCTTCAGGACAGCGGGCTTCGACCCGCGCGCTTTCCTGCCGAGCTACGGCATGGCCGAGGTCTGCGTCGGCGTGAGCTTCGTCGCGCCTTTCACAGGCCTGCGACTCGATCGGCCGACCGATCCGCAAGCCGACGGCAGCCGCGAGTTCGTGGTCTGCGGCCGGGTGCTGTCCGGCCACCGCATCGAGATCCGCGACGCCGACGGCCTCGTCCTCGGCGAAGGGCGTGTCGGCCGGCTCTTCGTCAGCGGTCCCAGCGTCATGCCCGGCTATTTTCCGCCGAGCGATGACGGCACCGATGCGCTGCGCGACGGCTGGCTCGACACCGGCGACCTCGGCTACTGGCGCAACGACGAGATCGTCATCACCGGCCGGGCGAAGGACCTGATCATCGTCAACGGCCGCAACATCTGGCCACAGGACATCGAATGGAGCGTCGAAGCCCTGCCGCCCTTGCGCCGCGGCGACGCCTGCGCTTTCTCGATCGATGATGGCCAGGCCGAATCCGTCGTGATCGTCGTGCAGGCGCCTCCTGGCGACGCCGCCGCGGATGAAGCGCTCGAAGGCGACATCAAGCAAAAAACCAGGGAGGCTTTCGCGGTCGACAGCAGGGTCGTCCTGATCTCGCGCCGCCTCGGCCTGCCTCTCACCTCGTCGGGGAAGCTCAGCCGCTCCGCTACGAAGGCCAGATTTCTCGCCGGTGGCTACGCCGATCGATGAAGCGCACCCCCGATCTTCCTCCTATGATGGATCGGCGGCTCCGCCGGCGCGGCCTGCTGGGCAGCATCGTTGCCGGAGCGTCCTCGTTCGCCATGTCTCCCCTTCAGGCGCAGCAAATCAGCGTCATTGCCCTCCTTCATCTCGCTCCCCAGCCGGGCAGTCTCGAATACAACATGCGCCTGATCGAGCGAGCCGTGTCGCAGGCGGCGTCGCTGGGCGCGCGACTGATCGTGACTCCGGAGCTTTGTCTCAGCGGCTATGGCTTCCGCAGTCTCATCGGCACGAGCTGGATCGCCGGAGAGCAGCCGGCGCGTCTCGCCTGGGCTGCACGTCTGGCGCGACGGACAGACGGTGCTTCCCTGGTGCTGGGCCAGCCGGAAGCAGACGGCGAAGCCCTCTTCAACAGCATGGTCGTCTTCGCTCCAGACGGCGGCGTGAGTGGACGCCATCGAAAGATCGCCGTGCTGCGAGTCGGTTCCGAGTCCTGGTCATCCCCCGGCGATCGCGCGACCGTTGTCGACATTCCCGGCATCGGCCGTGCCGGGCTGTTCGTCTGCGCCGACATGCATTCGAAGCGTCTCGTCGCCGAGACGGCCGCACAAGGCTGCGATCTCCTGCTGTCGGCCGCCGCGTGGGCGCCCGGCGAGCATGGCCCGGACGGTGAGTGGGAGTGGGCCTCGCGGACGACGCAAAGGCCGGTGCTGGTCTGCAACCGGACCGGACGTGACGTCCTCGATTTTTCCGGCGCCCGTTCCGTGGCGGCCGTCGATGGGACGATTGCCTTTGCCCACGCTGCCCGCGAGGACGGCATCGTGCTGGTCGACTGGATGCCCGCAACTCGCTCTCTGACCAACTGGCGGGCCGTCTCGCTGGCCGTATAGCGATGCGGATCGCGACCAAATTCCGCAGCGCAACGAAACCACGCGATGTACCGAGCGGAAGGGCATTGGAGCCCTTTCCCCTCCTCGCAAGGCGGATATAGGCTGCTGCCGCAGCGCGCCCGGCAGGATTGCAAGTCCGAGTCGTGGTGCAGACCATGGAGGGAGCATCATGAAAATTCGCCGCCGCGCAATCGTGCATCTGGCCGTCGGTGCTGCTGTGTTGCCGGCCGTGCCCCGTATCGCGCGGGCACAGGCCTATCCGTCACGGCCGGTGCGCATCGTCGTCGGCTTTCCCGCCGGCGGGGCGACCGACATCCAGGCGCGCCTGATGGGCGAATGGCTGTCGGAGCGCCTCGGCCAGCAATTCATCGTCGAGAACAAGCCCGGCGCCAGCGGCAACATCGGAACCGAGATGGTCGTCAGGGCGCCCGCGGACGGCTACACGCTGCTGCAGGTCGTGACCCCGAATGCGATCAATTCGGCGCTCTTCGGCCATCTCGGTTTCGACTTCGTGCGGGACATCGCACCGGTCATCTATGCCGCGCGGCTGGCTTACGTCGTGGTGGTGAATCCCTCGGTCCCGGTCAAGACGCTTCCCGAGCTGATCGCCTATGCCAAGGCCAACCCGGGCAAGATCAACTACGGGTCGGCAGGCCAGGGCACCCCGCAAAACATCACCTGCGAGCTCTTCAAGATGATGACCGGGGTGAATCTGGTTCACGTCCCCTACAAGGGTGGCGCGCCCGCGGTCGCCGATCTGATCGCCGGCCACGTGCAGGTGATCTTCGCGCCGGTGTCGGAATCGATCCAGCAGATCAAGTCCGGGAAGTTGCGCGCGCTTGCGGTGACGACCGCGAGCCGATTGGACGTGTTGCCGGACGTTCCGCCCGTGGGAGATTTCGTGCCGGGCTACGAGGCCAGCGGCTTTGCCGGCATCGGGGCGCCGAGGAACACTCCGCCCGAAATCATCGACAAGCTGAACAAGGAGCTCAATGCGGGCCTCGCCGACAGCAAGATCAAGGCGCGGATCGTCGAGCTGGGCGGCACGGTGGTCGGGGGGTCGCCCGCGGAATTCGGAAAGATCATCTCGGATGCCACCGAAAAGTGGGCGAAGGTGATCAAGTTCGCCGGGATCAAGGCCGAATAGCCTCGACGCCTTGCGTCACGGCTCGGCGCCCAAGCGGAGCTCGGGCGCCGATACACCGATGAATCGGCAAGCGGATGGAGCGCAGGCCGGCTAGCCGCGATGCAACGCGCAGATCTTGTTGCCGCAAGGATCGCGCAGATAGGCAAGGTAGAGCTTCGCTCCGCCCGCATCGCGCGGCCCGGGAGGATCCTCGATGCTCTTGCCGCCGTTCGCGACGCCAGCGTCGTGGAATGCCTTCACCTTCTCCGGGCTGTCACAGGCGAAACCTATCGTGCCGCCGTTCGCATGGGTCGCTGCCTGGCCATCGATCGGCTTGGTTATGCCGAAGGTACCGGTCGGGGTGCGATAGAAGACCCGACCCTTCGGATCGGCCTTGCCTTCCGGTATGCCAATGGCGCCGAGCGTCGCATCGTAGAACTTCTTCGACGCGGTGACGTCGTCTGCGCCGACAAAAATGTGAGTGAACATCCATCGTCCTCTGTTTGTTGACCGGGAAAGCACCTTGCTTCCCACGATCATGGATGGGGAGAGTGCCGGCACGAACCGAACCGTACAAGCCCCTGCCCTTGGCGCGCGCGTTCGGTCGAGACGGTCCGCTCGTGCCGACCGCGCGCCGGTCGAGGCTTTCCGCGGCTTCAGGCTTACGCGACCGGATAGGGAGCGAAGCGGCTGCGGTTCTCATCGATGGCCAGCGTCCGGCCAATCGGCGGAAAAGCGCGCTGCGGACAGGCCGGGCGCTCGCAGACCTTGCATCCGGCACCGATCGGCGTCGCGGCTTTGACGTCGCCCAGATCGAGACCTTGTGAATAGATGAGGCGCGACGCATGCCGAAGGTCGCAGCCAAGGCCGATCGAGAAGGTCTTGCCCGGCGCGCCGTATTCGCCTTGCCCGCGCCAGACGGTGCGGGCGATCCAGAGATAGGTGCGGCCGTCCGGCATCTGGGCGAGCTGGGTCAGGATGCGCACCGGATGGACGAAAGCTTCATACACGTTCCACAGCGGACAGGTGCCGCCTACGCGCGAAAAATGAAAATCGGTGGCCGACTGACGCTTGGAGATGTTGCCCGCGCGATCGACGCGCACGAAGAAGAAGGGCACGCCGCGTGCCTCCGGCCGCTGCAGGGTGCTGAGGCGATGACAAATGGTCTCGAAGCCGACTCCGAATTGTCGCCCGAGCTGCTCGATATCGTAGCGTAATGCCTCGGCCGCCTGAAGGAAGGCCATGTAAGGAAGGATCAGAGCCCCCGCGAAGTAGTTCGCGAGTCCGATGCGAGCCAGCGCACGTGCTTCGTCGCTCGAGAAGAGCGCGCGATCGACGACATCATGCAGCAAGTCCTCCATTTCCAGGAAGGCAAGTTGGGTCGCCATCTGAAAGGCGTGCTGGCCCGGCCGCAGATAGGGCGAGAGGTGAAGGACCCTGCTCGTTGCATCGTATCGGCGCTGCGCCCCGCTCGCGCCTTCCCCTCTCTCGAATGTGACGCGCAATCCATGCCGGCGGGCAAGATAGTCGATCAGCCCGGCATTGGTGCTGCCGATCGATAGCCCTACGGTGTGATGAAGTCTTTCCGCAGCCTCATCGAGTTCCGCGATGTGATTGTGGCGCGCGTAGAAAAAATCGCGCACCTCCTCGAAGGGCATCGGCGGCGGCGCTACCGCTTGCCAGTCATCACCCAGTCGCGCCGCCATCGCCTCGCTGCGCTCGACGCCTTCCCGATAGCGCCGGTGCAGCGTGATCAGGGCACGTCCGACGGCGGGCATATTGGCCGCGAGTTCACGGATTTCTGCAACGGCGATCGCCTCTCCGGTCTGTGCTTCGGAAAGGGCATCGCGCAGATCCGCGATCAGCCGGGCTTCGTCATTCTTGGAGAAGAGCTGCACATCAAGGCCGAAGACGGCGTTGATCTTCAGCAGTACCGGCACGGTCAGCGGCCGCTGGTTCTTTTCGAGCTGGCTGAGATAGCTGGTCGACAAGCCAAGCGCGGCGGCGAGCGCAGATTGGGTCAGGCCCCGCTCTTCGCGCAGCCGCAGCAGTCGAACGCCCATGAAGGCCTTGCGCATATTCACAGTTTCCGCAAATTCAGCTCTATCGATCCACAAAAATCCACAACTTCAGTGATTACGCTGCCCGAGGATATTGCGGATATTGCAAAGACCATTGTCCAACGCAATCGATCAGACAAGGCTTTCTCGTGAAGCTTCACCACGTCCGCGCACACAAATCCGTCGAAAACCTGCCGCGCGAGGATCAGCTCGCCTGGAAAATCGCGAGCGTTGCCGCCGATGACGCGCCGATCGGCGACGACGTGGTCGAAATGATCGGCAACCGGCTGATCGACAACGCCGCCGTCGCTGCGGCGTCGTTGAACCGTGGGCCGGTGGCGGCCGCGCGGGCGCAGGCCATGACCCATCCTTACCGGCCCGGCGCCACGCTCTATGGGCTGTCTGCCTTTCCCTACCGGCGAATCTCGCCGGAATGGGCGGCCTGGGCCAATGGCGTCGCCGTCCGTGAGCTCGATTATCACGACACGTTCCTGGCCGCGGACTATTCCCATCCAGGCGACAACATTCCGCCCGTGCTCGCAGTGGCCCAGCACTGCCGCAAGACGGGTGCCGACCTGATCCGTGGCATCGCGGCGGGTTACGAGATCCAGGTCGACCTCGTGAAAGGCATTTGCCTGCACGAGCACAAGATCGACCACATCGCCCATCTCGGCCCGTCTGCGGCGGCTGGCGTGGGCGCCCTGCTCGGGCTGTCGACGGAAGCCATCTATCAGGCCGTGCAGCAGGCACTGCACGTTACCACCACGACCCGACAGTCGCGCAAGGGCGAGATCTCCAGCTGGAAGGCCTATGCGCCGGCCTTCGCCGGCAAAATGGCGGTGGAGGCCGTCGATCGCGCCATGCGCGGCGAGCGCGCGCCATCTCCGGCCTACGAGGGTGAGGACGGCTTCATAGCCCGGCTGCTCGGCGGCTTCGGCGCCGAATATCGGGTCCCGCTGCCCGAGCCTGGAGAGCAGAAGCGCGGCATTCTCGAGACCTACACCAAGGAACATTCGGCCGAATACCAGAGCCAGGCGCTGATCGATCTCGCCCG
>Ga0182738_1005455_pt1 | contig 13566 bp, 9 predicted proteins | sample eDN5th30CBELigMG_FD_128876 | JGI IMG/M metagenome (GOLD analysis project Ga0182738, IMG submission 128876) | Enriched Miracle-Growth compost microbial communities from Emeryville, California, USA - eDNA 5th pass 30_C BE-Lig MG (version 2)... ...
CATGAAAGGGGGGCGGGGCTCTCGCAACCCTTTTCATGATCTTCATTTGCGGCACAGACCGCTGGACGGCTGTTGCTCACGGCGTGGAGCCAAGACGTTTCTATTTTCAGAGCAACCCAATTCTTCGGCAGCCGGCAGGGGCTCAACCGCAGTGATTACAACAGGTTGCGTCAAGGGGCCGGGGCTTTGGGCTCGCCCGAACGAACCCAATTCCCCGGTGAAAACTGTCCGAACGAAGCCAAATTCGGGTTGGTCCCGGAGTGGGGAAAGTTCGGTGGGCCAGTCTTAGTAAGCGCTGCCGGCGAGGATGCGGACGGTGGCGTAGGGGCTGAACTCGGCGGTGCGGATGATGCCCTTGGCGTCGAGGGCTTGTTCTTTGAGTTCGTGGTGGGGGATCTCGTCGATGTCGACGTCGCCGACGATTTTGAGGACTTCCTCGTAGAGCCGGGGGCTGTGGTCCTTGAACTCGTGGGGGACGGTGATGGCGTCGATGACCAGTTCTTCGGCCACGGCGCGGAGGACGTCGAGGAGGCGGGGGATGCCGGGGGTGAGGGTTAGGTCGATGACGTGGCTGTCGCCCGGGAGCGGAAACGCGGCGTCGACGATCAGAAGCTCGTCCGTGTGTCCCAACTCGGCCAGAAGCGAGCAGATCGCCGGGTTGAGAATGCCGCCCTTCTTCATGACGCTCCCTTTTTCTGAGTTTGGGAGGGCGAGGCTCCCGCCGAGCCCGCGCTTGGCGTGGGGCTCGGCGGGAGCCTCGACCTTCCGAAGACCATCAACCGAGGCCTCGATCGCCCTCGACGTCCTGAGTATAACGGTTCAGGGGAGGAGGCTCCACCCGAGAGCCTCGACGAGCGCGGGACAATCATCGGCGGAGCCAAAGCGAGACGCGATGCAAGTCCTTTCGTTAAAATGGTCTCAGGTTCTTGTTCAGCTGGCGGCGGTCTCGCTCCTGGCAATGGTGGGGCTCGCGTGCGACGGCCCGGCGGCGGGGCCGGATTCCGTGGGGACGGTCGGTCCCGATTCGCCGTGCGACCCGGACATCGTCCGATCCTCGGCGCCCGTCGAGATGCTCGACGACCCCCGGCTGAAGCATCTCCTAAACGCCGCCAAGGCGTGGCGGGGGCGGTTGGGGCCCGAGCGGAGGGTCGTGGATCAGGTTTGCCTGGTTTCGGACTTGCCGAGTTTCCTTGAGGCGGTCTCCACCTGGGACGAGGGGCATTTCTTCCCGGTCCTTTTGGACGACCCGGCCTGGTCGCTCCCGTTCGTTCGGGCCTTTCGGCCTTCGCGGATCGTCCGGCTCCGGGCGGTCCCCGCGGGTGGGGGACGGGAGCCCGGCTCGTTTGGGGTCTGGTCCAAGGCGCTTGAGGCGGTGGGCCGGGCCTGGGGGCGCGACGAGCCGGGAGGGCCAGCGCCCCTCGCCGGGGGCGCTTTCCCCCGGAAGCTCGGGCCAACGCCCCCCGGGGCGGTTCTGAGCAACCCCCAAAGCCCCACCCTACTTGCCGCCGTGGCCCTGGCCGCGGGGCGGTTTCAGCCCCTGGTTCACCTGGAGCCGATGACCGTCGACGGCGCGGCCCTGGGCTTCGACGACGCGCCGGGCGAGGCCGAGGCGGTCGAGTTCGCGAGGCGGATCGAGGGCCGGCTCGCTCCCCTGGCGTCGTCTTATAAGGAAGGGCTCGGCGACGATGTCGACTTCCTGACCCTGGCCGGCGACTGGCCGTATCGGTATCGGGCCGAGGGGGGCGAGGGGATCATGAGCGGCGATCGGGCCGTCGACGACCTGATCGGCCGAGTTCTCTCCGACCCTCGCGACCTGGAGCGGTCGCTGGTTCGGTGGGCCTTTGTCGGGCGGATCCCGGGAGACGCGGCGGCGGGCGTTTACCGGGCGATGTGCGCCTTGTTCCTGCAACCCGAGTCGGCCCTGCTGTGGAACACCTACGGGGGACGAAACCCGTGGGTCGACTACGACATGACGGGCGCGGGGAGGGTTCTAGGCTCCACCCGGCCGGCCGCCGACGCCGTGGAGGTTCGATCGGGCGCCGGAGCCGATTTGGCCTCCTGGCGCGAGCTTCTTTGGCCGAGGAGCCGGTTCGGGCTCCTAATGCTCAACTCGTCGGGCGATCCCGAAAGCTTCTCGATCCAAGGGGGGACGGGTCTGCCGACCGACGTTCCTTATGGGCCTCCCGCGGTGATCTCCATGATTCATAGCTTCTCGGCGGCGCGTCCCAACGACCCGGCGACCGTCGCCGGCCGGTTCCTCGATCACGGCGCTTTCGTCTACTATGGCTCGATGAACGAGCCCTACCTAACGGCCTTCCGAACTCCGTTCCTGGTCGCCCAACTGATCGCCGTCGGAACGCCCCTGAGCGCGTCGCTTCGACAAGGACCCCACGAGCACTTTGGCCAGCCCTGGCGACTGGTCTATTTGGGAGACCCGCTTTATCAGATCCTTCCAACCTCCCCCAGCCGGCGAATCGACCGTCTGACCGGCGAGGAGTGGGACCAGATTAGCGCCGACCAGCTCGTTCCGCTTCCGGCCGTGGTCCGGATCGCGCCCTCTCCGACGGGAGACGACGCCGCCGAGGCGCTCGACTGGAGCCGCGCCGCCGCCCCGCTGGCGCTCGGCTCGTCCCGGGAGGCCGGCCCGATCGCCGAGGCTTTGCCGAAAGTCTTGCTCTCCATCGACCGCGACCGGCTCGACCCCCCGCGCCGGGCGATCCTCGACGAGCTGCTGATCGACCAGGCGACGGGGGCGGGCCCGGGCGAGCCTTGGGCGTTTTTGGGGCGGCTGCTCCAGATCCCCCCCGAAGACCGCTCGCCAAGAGTATGGCGGACGATCGAGACCGCCGCCTCGAAGGGATATGCCGCGTCCCAAACTCAGGTCACACACCCGGAGCCTCCCCAATGATCCGACCGGCTCCGCGGAGCCTCCAACGAATTCCCTCGGAAGACCCGTCCAAGTGTTCTTGCCCTTCGGAGGAAGGTTGGGTATCTTGGAGCCCTTGTCGCGGAGAAGGCGAATCACCCCCCGCTTTTTTCCCTCCCCGGCGCCGTAGCCAAGTGGTAAGGCAGAGGTCTGCAAAACCTCCATCCCCGGTTCGAATCCGGGCGGCGCCTCTCATCATCTCTCCCCGAATCATCCCGCACTGAACCGTAAAACCCCGTGTTTTGAGCCTCCAAACCCTTCATCGGCTCATCGGCATGGGAATCCGTGATCGCGCAAGAATCCGAATCATACCGAGCCTTGCCGCACGCTCCGTGCGGCAAATGTGCGGCAAAGACTTTGCTTATGGGTTGAACGTCCGTGCATTCTTCGGCCTTAATGGTGGTGGGCACGTGGCCAGGGGCGCCCTCGGTTCCCGTCGCGGCGAGGGTGGATGCTTGCGGCTTGTCGGGTTCGGGTCTCAGGGTGGGAACGGCCAGCGCGGCGGCCTCCAGATCGACGGCGCGGGGCTTGGTGTACTTGTCGGTCAATCCGGGGGTGGCGTGCCTCATGACCCGTTGGGCAACTCTTGGGGAAACCCCGGCTTGGTCAAGCAGGGTGGCGGTTGTGCATCGTTGGGCGTGGAAGTCGAACACCAGCCCCGAATCATCGACGTAGGGGATTCCCGCCCGCTCAAGATCGAAGCGGAGCAGCTTCGCCCCCTTGTCTTTGGGTAGGGGAAAGACGGGCTCGCCTCTCGGGACGGATTCGGCGAGGGGCCTTAGATCGCTCGCCAGATCGTCGGCAAGGGGAATCAGGGCCTCTTTGCGGGTCTTCTCATAGGCGGGCGCGATGCAAACCGTTGCGGGCGAGGCTTGCCAGTCGAACGATTCCGGCCGGATGCTCCGAAGCTCGGAATATCTCAGGCCGCTCGCCACGGCCAAGCGATAGGCCAAGGCGCGGACGGGGCCGGGAACCTTGGCGCGGGCGGGACCTCGGTGGGCGGTTTCGATGAGGCGCTGAAGTTCATCCAGGCCGATGGTTCGCCGATCGTGGCGCCGGTCTTCCTTGGCGTTGAAGCCTCGCACGGATCGAAGGGCGCTCTCTCGGGTTCGGCCCGAATCGAACAACCAAAGGTCAAACGCTCGGATGGCCGCTCGATGGTGGTTCAAGGTCTGTAGGCTCGCGCCCGAATCCCGAAGCGATGCCAGGGCCTTTTGAACCCGTTCGGCCGTTAGATCGCCAAGCCGGGCGGGGGCGGTCAAGCGGACCATCTTCGCGTCGAATTCGCGGGCCTTCTCCCCATGCCGCTCGGCTCGGGTCCGCTCGGTTTCGGCGGCGCTCGCCCCCGCAATCATCGCGGCAAGCCGATTGGCTCGCGCGGCGAACATGGCGACGTGCCGGGGCGTCAGCCCCTTCGCGGCCATTGAGGCTTCCCAATCGCGGAGATGTTGGGCCAGAGGGGCTTTCGCGTGGTCCCGCCGGGCGATGTCTTTCGGATCGGCAAGCCCCGCCCGAATCTTCGCGGCTTCCGCTTCGGCGTGGGCGGCCATCCTCTCGGTTTCGCGGCGGTCGGAACATCCCTTCCGCTCGCGCCGGATTCCATCGGCGTCGATGTAGGCGTAGTACCAAATCTTCCCGCGTCGTCTTATACTGGCCATAGTTCGCCCTCCTTCTCAGGGTGAATCCGGGGCCGGGCGTTCGCAGACGCTTCGGCCCCCTCTACATTGGACACACTCACGCGCGACTCTCGCGCCCGTCAAGCCACGGCCACGGATTCGGCCTCGATGGTCTCGAAGGCGATCCGTTCGGCTTCCCTCCACGGGCGGCCTTGATCTTCGAGGCGGTTCGCCAGCTCGCCCCATGCCGCGCGGCGGTCAATCGACCATGACTCCAAGGCGGCGCGCCAGGGCTTCGGCTTGGCGGTCGGTTCGGCCGGGGCCTGGATGCCGGGGGCGGCCTCGAAGGTGATCCGCCGCGCGTCGAACAGGTCCACAAGCGCGGCCTCGAAGGCGTCGGCTTCGGACTCGGGTTCGCCCTCGGTGGCCAGAGCAAGCCGCGCGGCCTCATCACCACCATCGGGCTCGGGTTCGCCCTCGGTGGGCTCGATGTCGAGAAGGCCGCGCCGTTGTAGCTCGACAAGCTCGGGTGGGTTCGGCCTTCCCGCAAGGGCGTTGAACCGCGCCAGCCAGGCGGCCGGGTTCATCGAGGCGTCGGGTTCGCCCTCGATTCCATCGGCCCGCATGATCGCCAGCCGTTCGGCCTTGGCTTCCTCGATGGCTTCGACAAGCCAGGCGGGGGGCTCGATGGGCTCGCCCTCGGTGGTCTCAGGTTCGGCGGGGGCTTGATCCCCTTGAAGGATCGGCAACCAGATTCGGCGGATCGCCAGAGGGTCTTTCTTGAATGTGTCGCCCCAATCCTTCGCGGTGGGCCAAACCCGTTCCGCCAAGGGGAACCGCTTCATCAACTCCCGCCCGGTCCCGAACCCCGGTCCATCGGCGTCGGTGGCGATGAACAGCCTTGGGGCGTCGGTCATGGCGCGAAGGGCCTCCCGGCTTGGCCTTCTCGAAGCCGATCCCAGCGTAACCACGTTGGCGTGGTCTCGAAGCTCTTGACCGACCAAGAGACAATCGGCCTCGCCCTCCACCAAGATCATCGGGCGGCCGGGGCGGATTTCGAAGGGGGCGTAAAAGGTGGTGCGGTCCTCATACGGTTGCTTGTACTTCGGCTTCGCCCCGTCCGGTTGGCGGACATTGATCTTTGCGAGGCGGTCCCCATCGAACCACGGAATGACCGAACCCGACGCGCGGATGAATCGGTCCCCATCCTTCGAGGGAAGCGCCAGCGAGGGGGCGAAACCCAACCGGGCAAGGCCGATAGTGGCGTCACTCAGGCCGCGCCCGCGCCAGTATGCCAGGGCCTCCCGCCCCTCATCGCTCCACAATCTCTCCACGGCCGATTGAACGGCCCTCATCGCCGTTTGGCGAAGCGCCAGGGCTTCGGCGGGATCAACGGCCGGGGGTTTGGGTTCGGGCCTCTTGGGAGGCGCGGGGGGCCTTCGAGGGGCAATGCCGGGGCCTCCATCAAGGCCGAACATCTCAGCGAGGAAATCGAGGGTTTGGACGAAGCAGTTCAGGTTTTCATGCCTCTCCACAAGGTCGAACACGTCCCCGCCCGCGCCGCATCCGTGGCAGAAAAACAGCCCCTTCTCAGGATCGACGTTGAATGATGGGTTCGCGTCTTGATGGAATGGGCAACGCCACCAAAGCCCCCTTGAACCTCCCCGGCCGCGGGGCTCGCCAAGCAATCGCGTTGCCACTTCGCCGATGGGGGCTTGGCATTTGATGGCCTCTTTATCGAGGCGGTCCCCGGTCGCGCGAATCCTCCACGGATCGGACATGATTTTGAATCCTCGCCCTACGAACGAACGAAGTAAGGGGGGTGGAACCCGGTTTTGGGACGGATTCCACCTACGAAGGAAACGAACAAAGCCCCGAACGGGGAGATACTTCGTTCGTTCGTACTAGGCGGCGCGAAACCGATCGGCGGGGCGGCCTCCCGTGGCCACGCTCTCCCGCTTGGCGAAACCCGCGTTGATAAGCACGATCAAGGCGCGGTCGATGTCTCCCGGCTTGGCGTTCTTTTGGAACACGTCTCGGACAATCTCGGTTTTGGTCAACCCGGCCGGGCTTTCCTTGAGGGCGGCGAGGATCTTGTTTGCCGTGCGGTCCCCGGTCGATTCGACTCGCCCAAAGATCAGCCTTGCCGACTCGAAGCAGTACCGCCAAACCTCAAGGGCGGCCTCAAGGTGTTCGCGGCCGATCTCCAGTGTTCCATCCAAGAGGGCGTAGACCATCGCCAGCCGAAGGGCGAGGGCTTCCGCTCGGCACGTCACAACGCCAAGCAGTCCGGGGCGATCGGCGGTCAGTTCGCCGTACACGTCCCCCCAAGCCCTTCGCCCGGCCGGGGACCATCGCATCCCCGAATCCTTTTGCTCCCGCGCCTTGGCGATTTCGGCGGCCTTGGCGGTCGCCTCGCCTAGAATCGCGGCGTCCCCGTCGTCTCGCCCCCCGCCGAAGGGAAGCAGCTTCGAGCGTTTGGCGGCCACCCAAAGGAAGCGATTCGCCAGCCCGTTGAACGCCTCGGTGAGACTCAGGTATTTGGCCAGTTCCTCCCGCGTGATGTGACCGGCAATCGAAACGTGGGCGATCGCCGCGCAGGCTGGATTGTTCTTCGTCATGGTCCGCAAGGCGTCCCCGTCGAAGGCTTGCCGCAAGATCGACGATAGCAAGTTCCCGTCGCGGCCAAGCACGCGCAGCACCCCGCCAAACTCGTTTTCCACAACCAAGAGGCGCTTATCCTCGATGCCGAAATCGACGGTGATTGCCTCCCCGGTTTTCTTATCAACCCCGTGGATGGGATCGCGCACGGCCCAAATCAGCCCCTCCCCGGAAGACAGGCCGCTAAGAATCCGCTCCCCGGACCAGACGGGATCGGCCTCGGACAAAACCCGCTTGCAACGGCGCCAGCTAGTCCCCTTCCGCGCCCGCGCGGTGTCTCCCACAATCACGCCGAACAGGTTCGCATGGTGGAAGTGACCATCCACATGGAACCACGGATTGTGGCCAACCGCGCCGATCATGTTCCCGAAGGCGACAAGGAATTGAACCAACACGGCGGCCGGATCGGCTTCGGTGTTCGGGTCGATCGCCCTCACAACCTCCCCGGCAAGCCCCATCAAGCCCGCGCCCTCGATGGGCTTCGGCCAAGGCGGTTCCCCGATCCCCTCGCCCTCGGTGGTCCCGATCTCAGGCTCATCGGCCGGGGGCTGGCCTTCGGGATTGGCGGTCCTCATCGCGGCCTGGAAGCCCTCGGTGAAATCGTCGGCTTGGTGGTCAAGCCATTGATAGAACACGCTTGACCGCTCATCGAGGGGAAGCGCGGCCACGCGCTCGGCAACGGGCCGGAAGGCTTCGGATGCGGCCTCGGTATCGGCGGGCTCATGTTTGCCGCACAAAAGCCGCTTCGCAATCCAAGCATCGCGCTTGGAAACGCCGATGGGTTCCGTTCCTTGAGCATCCATGACGTTTGTGGTAGCCTTCATCTTGTGAACCCCTGCTTCGTCGCGATGGTTCGCCCCGCCCCGGACAGCGCCGTCCGGGGCTTTTCCGTTTGTGTGCCCGCTCGCCCCGCGCTCGGGAAACAGCTTGCCGATTAGGCGGTCGGTCATGCGGAACCTCCCGCCCGAATCCAGGCGCGAATGGTCCCCGGTTCCCAGCGAGGGGAACGGCCGATGAGGCAATCGGGCCGGGGGAATCGGCCGGAAGCCCTCATGGCCTCCAGAGTGCGGCGGGAGCAAGCCAGCGCCCGCGCCACGTCGTTCATGCTCATCAAGGGCTCAAGGGCCGGGGCGGTCTTGGCGGGGGCGTTCAACGGCCACCCCCTTCCGCTTGGCGGGCCTTGCGGCGGGGCTTGCGGTCAACGCGCCACCCCAGGCGGTCTAGCTCGGCTTGGGCTTGGGCGGCGCGGGCGTAATCGCCGCTCTTGGCGGCCTCATACAGATCGACGAACCAAACGGGGGCGGGGTGGTCCCGTTCGGGTTCGGCGGCGGTCTCAGGCTTCGGCATGATCCACCCTCGGAAGGGGTCGGTTGATTGGCCGCGCCGTTCGCGGCCTCACAACCTATCCGGCGGGTGGGTGGGCGGTGGATGGGTCGAATGTCGCTCAAACCCCGTGTTTCATGCGGCCGAACGCATGGGGGTGGATGGCTAATGTGGGTGGGTGGGTCATTCGTCGGCGTCGGAATCCCAGGCGTCAACGTCCCCGGTTCGGCGGTCCCGAACCCCTCGCTTGGGAGCGCGGTCGGCTTTCGACAAGGCTTCGATCAGCGCGGCTGTCTCAGGGTGGCGTTTACTCAGGTTGGCGCGGTCGATCCCTCCCGCCCGCTCGCAAACGGCGCGAAGGCTTACCGGCTTGCCCTCCCGCTTGAGCGCATAGGCGGCGGCCATTGCCTTGACGGGTATCGGCTCATCATCCAGCTTGCCCGATACGGCCTTGCCCTTCGGCTTGGATGCGGCCGGGGCCTCGATAGGCGGGGCCGGGGCGGGTTCGGCGTCCTCAAGCAAGCCGGGCAAAATCTCGAAGCAGACGGGCGAGCGATCGGCCGTTCCCAGCGCCGCCCGATAGGTGGCCACGAAGCGAATCCCCGATGGCTTGTGAAGGCAGAGCGGAGAGATGATGCGCGCGCCGTCCGTTCGCCCTCTCAGGCACTCGCGAACGAATTCGGCAACCCTCTCCCTTGCCGCATGAGGCATTCCCGTTTGGAAGCAATCGGGGGCGTTGACTCGGAAGGGCGCACGGGACACCGCGCGGATGATGGTGAAGGCGAGGGGGGTAACGACGCGCTCGCACTCCCGCGCTTCAAGATCGGACATGACGGGGCCTCTCTGTAATCACGGGCCGAACCCGGCGAGGCGTCCCAGAGAGAAGACAACCCCGGCCGGGTTCGCTTGGCTTGCCAGGGTGGCCACCCCGGAAGCGCGCCCGCTCACTCTGCTATACGGAATGCCAGGCGCGGGCGTTGGATGAATCCGCGTGCTCCGGCGTGGTCAGCAGGGCCGGGGCGCGTAATTCAGTGACGATGAGCGCACTGGGTTTCGCCCCCCCTCGCACTGATAATCAGACAAGATCAGAGGGCGGCGATTTCCCTGTTTATCAGGGAAAATAACAGGGAAATCGGCCTCCACGCGCGGCGGTTCGGCGGGGCGGGCGGTCAGTAAGAAACAGTAAAAATCGGCGGCTTGTCGGCGGGGCCTCGATGCTAAGGTTTGCTAAGTTTTCGCGGGGCTGTTACCAGCCTCGGAACAGCCAGTCGCATCCTGTTCCTATGCTGTTCTCAGGAAAGGCGGCCACCCCGCCAACCCTGTTATGAGGGCTTCTCAGGGCTTCGGCGCGGTCCTCCAGACGTTAGTAAAAGTTAGACTTTTGGGCGGCGATTTCGGGCGGCGGCCACCCCGCAAGCAGGGCCGGGGGGATGGTGGTAAATGGTTGTATTTTGGCGAGGCAATTTCGGGTGATTGGGGCCTCGGTGCAACTAGGAAAAACTAGGATGCTGGCGCGCCATCGGTTGACCGGTTCGGCTTCAAGGGCGGGGCCAATTGGCGGAAATTTCTGGCGATCCCCGGATGATCCCCTCGAAGGCTGGCGATTGCTTGCGTGGTACTTACTTCGTTCGTTCGTACCTCTCCCCGGCGATCTCAGGGCTTGACCGCTCGAAACACGGCCGTGATTGCATCCTTGGCTTGCCGGGAAAGGTTCGGCCACGCCTCGATGATGGACGCAAGATCAGCATCCGGGGCGGCCTGATTAGTCCCGTGCGGCAAATGTGCGGCAAGAGGGCGAGGATCAAGACGCAAAGCGTTGTCTCTCTTGGCTTTGCCGGATTCGGTCAAAGGTCTGCAAAACCTCCATCCCCGGTTCGAATCCGGGCGGCGCCTCTCTCATATCCCCTTCCTCACTCCCCCGAATCACACCACACTAGGCCACAAAATCCAGTGTTTTAAGCCTCGAAACGCTTCGGAGGCTCATGCTCGCGCAAGAATGCGAGCCCGCCCCCATTCTTCGCCTCTCCGTGGGCGGCGGGGCGTCTGGGCTGGGTCTTGAGGTCGGTGTTCCGTGCTCCGGCGACGATCGTCCCGCGTTCGCGGTGGTCGAGTCCGGAGGGGAACGCCATACTGGAGGGATGGGCCGGGGGCGTTCGGGCGGTGTTTCGATTGGGGGCGGCGCATGGAGCCGGAGGGATCCGATCTTCCGATCGACGAGGTGTCCGAGGAAGACCAGCGATCCATCGATCGGGTCGTTCAGCGGCTTGGCCGCGCGCGGAGGGTTTTGGCGATCACCGGGGCGGGATTGTCGGCCGATTCGGGACTGCCAACCTACCGAGGGTACAACGGCCTCTACCGCGCCGAGCGAACCGCCGACCACGGGCATCCGATCGAGGAGGCGCTCTCGCGGCCGATGCTCTTTGAGAAGCCGGAGATCACCTGGCGCCACCTTATGGAGCTGGAGCGGCCGAGCCGGGGCGCCGAGCCCAACCGGGGCCATCGGGTGCTCGCCGAGATGGACGGATACCTCGACGCGGTTTGGGTGCTGACTCAGAACGTCGACGGACTCCATCACGACGCCGGCTCGCGGCACATCCTGGACGTTCACGGCGACCTTCACGAAATCCACTGCACCCGATGCGATTACCATGAGCGGGTGGCCGATTACTCGGGCCTGGAGACGCCTCCCCATTGTCCGTCGTGCGGGGGTGTGCTCCGTCCCCAGGTGGTGCTTTTTGGCGAGCCCCTGTGCGCGGAGAAGCTCAGGCGGCTGGACGAGGAGATGAGGAAGGGCTTCGACTTGGTCTTCAGCATCGGCACCAGCAGCCTCTTCGACTACATCGCGGCCCCCGTCCGAATGGCCAAGGCCGCGGGGAGAATGACCGTCGAGATCAATCCCGGCCCCACCACCGTTTCGGACCTGGTCGACATCAAGATCAACGCCCGCGCGGCCGTCGCCCTCGACCGGATCTGGGAGGGGTATCTCGCCTGGTGGCCCTGGAAGTAGCACGGCGAGGGGCCGGGAGGAGGCGCGGACCTTTACGGGACCGGGACGTGGTCGAGGATCTGCTGGAGGAGGTCGTCGATCGCGAGACCCTCGGCGTCGGCCTCGTAGCTAACGAGGATCCGGTGCCGGAGAACGTCGCGGGCCATCGCCTTGACGTCGTGGGGGGTGACGTAGTCGCGGCGGTTTAGCAGCGCTCGCGCCCGGGCGGTTCGGATCAAGGCGAGCGTCGCCCTGGGACTGGCCCCCAGCTCGATCAAGGGGGCGAGGCCCAGGCCGTGGGCCTCGGGGTCGCGGGTCGCCCGAACGAGGTCGACGACGTACTCCTTGATCGCCGGGACGACTCGAACCGAAGCGGCCAGGCGGCGGAGCCTGAGCGCGTCGTTGGGACCGAGCTGGGGGGGCTCCTCAAGCCGTCGCGACTCGACCATCAACGAATCGGCGACGCCGGGCAGGTCGAGCATGGCGAGCTCGGCGTCGCGGTCGGGGTAGTCGACCACGACCTTGAGCAGGAAGCGGTCGAGCTGGGCCTCGGGCAGGGGATAGGTTCCCTCGTGCTCGATCGGGTTTTGGGTGGCGAGGACCCAGAAGGTCTCGGGAAGCCGGATCGTCTCGTCGCCGACGGTGACCTGGCCCTCCTGCATCGCTTCAAGCAGGGCGCTTTGGACCTTCGCCGGCGCCCGGTTGATCTCGTCGGCCAGGAGGACGCTGGTGACGATCGGGCCGGGGCGGACATCGAACGTCCCGGTGGCCGGCCGATAGATCTGCGTGCCGGTCAGGTCGGCCGGAAGCAGGTCGGGGGTGAACTGAATCCGCCGGAAGGGAAGGTCGAGCGCCCCGGCCAGGGCCCTCGCCGCTCGGGTTTTGGCCAGGCCCGGAACCCCCTCGATCAGGACGTGCCCCCCGGCCAGAAGCGCGACGATCAACTTCTCCAAGAGCGGGCGCTGACCGACGATCACCCGCTCCAAGCGATCAATCAGCGCGGAGAGATCGTCGTGGGCCTCGGCGAAGAGCGATTCCCGAACCCCGGCTTCTGGATTGGACATCGGGCGACACCGAGGGGGCGCGGGACGGTAAAGACAACCAACGCTCCGCCCCGATCCGGACTGGACGGGGCGAAGCGCGACGCGATTGGAAGCGGCCGGGGGCGGGCTACCTCGACGCCTTCCGGCGCTCCATCAGCTTCTTCAGGATCTCGCTGGCGGCGCCGCTGGTGTCCTGGAACTGCTGGTTGGCCGCGCCCGCGCCTTTGGCGCCCGCCTTGGTGGTCTGCTGCTGGGCCTTCTTCGCCGCGTAGAAGGGGTTCGACTCGTCGATGAACTCGTCCGCCGGGGCCGCGTCCTCTTCGTCCTCGTCCTCGTCGTCCTCCTCTTCCTCTTCTTCCTCGGGCTCCTCATCGTCCTCGTCCTCCTCGTCGTCCTCGTCGTTCTCGTCTTCAAGCTCCTCGTCTTCCTCTTCCTCGTCTTCATCGTCCTCGTCCTCGGCGGACGCGGAGGTGGGCGGGGTTTCGGCTTTGCCCCCCTGAAAGGTGGCGATGGTGACGGTCTCGCCGCCGTAGACGGAGGTGGGGATTTCGGTGGAGCTTTCCGAGGGCGCGCCGACGAGCCACGAGTCGATGTCCTCGTTGAGCACCTCTTCGGGCGCGGAGCGTCCCTGGGTGGGGGCGGCGGCGGGCGCGGGGGTCTTGGCTTGCGCCGCCGCGGGCTGGCCGGGGGCGACGGCGGGTTGGGCGGCCGCGGGGGCACCCTGGATCGAGACGGCGAAGGTGAGCGGGCCGACCTGAACCAGGTCGCGGTCCTTCAGGCGGACGGCGCCGTCGATGTTTTTGCCGTTGACCTGAGTGCCGTTGCGGCTCTTAAGGTCTTGAACCATCACCACGCCGCCCTCGACGGTGAACTCGGCGTGTTCGCGGCTGACTTGATCGCTGTTGGGCCGGAGGTGGCAGGTCTCGCCCCGGCCGATCTTGAACGTGGGGCCGGCCAGGGGGATCGTTTTCCCCTCGGGCTTGCCTCGGACGACGATGAGCTGAACCTTCA
>Ga0182738_1005457_pt1 | contig 13562 bp, 11 predicted proteins | sample eDN5th30CBELigMG_FD_128876 | JGI IMG/M metagenome (GOLD analysis project Ga0182738, IMG submission 128876) | Enriched Miracle-Growth compost microbial communities from Emeryville, California, USA - eDNA 5th pass 30_C BE-Lig MG (version 2)... ...
CGTGGTGACGGGCGACGGCCGGCGCTTCCGCGGCGCGGCGCTGATCGGCGCCGACGGCGTGAAGTCGGCCGTGCGCCGCCAGTACGTGGGCGACGAGGCGCGCGTCTCCGGCCATGTGGTCTACCGCGCGGTGGTGGACCGTGCCGACTTCCCCGCCGACCTGCAGTGGAACGCCGCCAGCATCTGGGTCGGCCCCAACTGCCACCTGGTGCACTACCCGCTGCGCGGCGGCGAGCAGTACAACGTGGTCGTCACCTTCCACAGCCGCGACCAGGAAGAGTGGAGTGTGCGCGAGGGCAGCCGCGAGGAGGTGCTGAGCTACTTCGAGGGCATCTGCGCCAGGGCGCGCCAGCTCATCGAGCTGCCCAGGGACTGGAAGCGCTGGGCCACCGCCGACCGCGAGCCGATCGGCCAGTGGGTGTTCGGGCGCGCTGTGTTGCTGGGCGACGCGGCACACGCCACGCTGCAGTACATGGCGCAGGGCGCCTGCATGGCGATGGAGGACGCGGTGACGCTGGGCGAGGCCCTGCGCGCCACGGACAACCAGTTCGACAAGGCCTTCGCCCTCTACCAGAAGTCGCGCGTGGCGCGCACCGCGCGCGTGGTGCTGTCCTCGCGCGAGATGGGCCGCATCTTCCACGCCAGGGGCGTGGAGCGGCTGGTGCGCAACGAGCTGTGGAAGGGCCGCACACCCGAGCGCTTCTACGACGCGATGGAATGGCTCTACGGCTGGACCGTGGACACCTGCCTGGCCAGGGACTGAACGAACCCAAGGAACGAACCGACATGACCGACTACCTCTGGACCCCGCCCCCCGTCGCCAGCGTGCCCGTGCGCGGCGAATCGCGGCGCCTGCCCGTGCAGCGCCTGTTCTTCGTCGGCCGCAACTACCACGCGCATGCGGTGGAGATGGGCCGGCCGGTCGACAAGTCCGTCGAGCAGCCCTTCTACTTCACCAAGAGCCCGTCCACGCTGGTCGAGTCGGGCGCCACCGTGGCCTACCCGCCGGGCACGCAGAACTACCACTTCGAGATGGAGCTGGTCGTCGCCATCGGCGCGCCGGGCTTCCGCGTGGCGCGCGCCGATGCGGCGAAGCTGATCTACGGCTACGCCTGCGGCCTGGACATGACGCGCCGCGACCTGCAGCTCGCCGCACGCGACAAGGGCCGGCCCTGGGACCTGGGCAAGGACGTGGAGCAGTCCTCCGTCATCTCCGAGATCGTGCCGATGCCCGGCACCGTGCTGGAACGCGGCGCGATCGCGCTGGCCGTCAACGGCCAGGTGAAGCAGCAGTCCGACCTCGACAAGCTCATCTGGAACATCCCCGAGCTGATCGAGGACCTCTCGAAGTACTACCACCTGCAGCCCGGCGACCTGATCTACACCGGCACGCCCGAGGGCGTGGGCGCGCTGCAGCCCGGCGACCGCGTCACGGGCCAGGTGGACGGCGTGGGCGAGATTGCCCTCACCGTCGCGCCGGCCGAGTGAAGCCCGCAGAATCGTCGCCATTCCGACAAGGAGACACACGATGGCCGCCGTGATCGACGTTCCCCCCTCGCCCGTGCGTCTGAAGGCCGTGGCCGCCCCCGGCCAGCCCGAGCCCACGCCCGCGCTCGAGCAGCTCTACCGCGGCTTCGAGCAGGAGCTGCTGGTGCCGCTGTGGACCGAGATCGGCGACCTGATGCCGCCGCAGCCGCGCAGCAAGGCGGCGGCCCACCTGTGGCGCTGGGAGCGCCTGAAGCAGCTCGCCGGCGAGGCCGGCCGCATCGTGCCCGTGGGCCGCGGCGGCGAGCGCCGCGCCATCGCGCTGGCCAACCCGGCGCTGGGCGGCCGGCCCTTCGCCACGCCCACGCTGTGGGCCGCCATCCAGTACCTGATGCCGGGCGAGAACGCGCCCGAGCACCGCCACACGCAGCACGCCTTCCGCTTCGTGGTCGAGGGCGAGGGCGTGTGGACGGTGGTGGGCGGCGACGCGGTGCGCATGTCGCGCGGCGACTTTCTGCCGCAGGCCGGCTGGAACTGGCACGCGCACCACAACGCCGCCACCGAGCCGATGGCCTGGATCGACGGGCTGGACATCCCCTTCGCGTACATGACCGAGTCGCAGTTCTTCGAGCACGGGCGCGAAGCCATCAGCGAGGCCGAGCAGGGCACGCCCGAGCGCTCGCGCTCCGAGCGACTGTGGGGCCACCCCGGCCTGCGCCCGCTCTCGCAGCCGGCCGACACGGCGGGCTCGCCGCTCCTGGCCTACCGCTGGGCCGACACCGACCGCGCGCTGGCCGACCAGCTCGCGCTGGAGGACGAGGGCCACCCCGGCGTGGTGAGCGCCGGCCACGCCGCCGTGCGCTTCACGCACCCCGGCACCGGCCGTGACGTGATGCCCACCATCCGCTGCGAGATGCACCGCGTGCGCCGCGGCGGGCGCACCCGCGCCTGGCGCGAGGTCGGCTCCTCCGTCTACCAGGTGTTCGACGGCGCCGGCAGCGTGCGCGTGGGCGGCCAGCAGTGGCGCGTGCAGCGCGGCGACCTGTTCGTCGTGCCCTCGTGGGTGCCCTTCCAGGCGCAGTGCGATGCCGACGCGCCCCTGCTCGACCTGTTCCGCTTCGGCGATGCGCCGATCTTCGAGGCGCTGCACCAGCACCGCGTGCAGGTCGACGCCGAGTGACCGGCCGACCGCTTCCAACGACAACCATCAGGAGACAAGCCTTGAAACGCCTTCTCACGGCCCTCGCCGCCGCTGCCCTCGTGCCCGCCGCCCTGGCGCAGGGCGCGGCCGACTTCCCGACCAGGCCGGTGACCATCGTCACCCCCTTCGCCGCCGGCAGCGGCCCCGACGCCGTGCTGCGCCTGGTCAGCGACAAGCTGGGCAAGCTGTGGAACCAGCGCGTCACCATCGACAACAAGCCCGGCGGCGGCGGCTTCATCGCCATCGACGCCGCGCGCCGCGCCGCGCCCGACGGCTACACGCTGATCCAGTTCGACAGCGAGCACATCGCCGCGCTGCCGCACCTGTACAAGTCGAAGAACTTCGTCACGCTGCAGCACTTCGACCCGGTGGCCTCGCTGTTCCGCACGCCCTTCTTCGTGGCCGTGAGCAGCCAGTCGAAGTGGAACAGCATGAAGGACCTGATCGCCGAGGCCAAGGCCAAGCCCGGCCAGATCACCTACGGCTCGTGGGGCGTGGGCAGCCCCGGCCACCTGGGCGGCCAGCAGCTCGACGCGCTGGCCGGCCTGCAGATGAACCACGCGCCCTACCGCGAGGTCTCGCAGCTGTACGCCAACGTCGGCACCGGCGACGTGCCCTGGGCCTTCGCCAGCATCCCCTCCAGCCAGGGCATCTACAAGGCCGGCAAGCTCAAGTACATCGCCGTGGCCGCCACCAAGCGCGTGCCGCAGATGCCCGACGTGCCGACCATGGCCGAGTCGGGCGGCCCGGCCGGGCTGGAGGTGAACTCCTTCGTCTCGCTGCTCGCGCCCAAGGGCGTGCCCGAGGCCGTCAAGAAGAAGATCAACGCCGACGTGGCCAAGGCCATCGCCGACCCGGAGATCCGCGCCCGCTTCGACACCTTCGCCTTCGAGCCGCTGGCGTGGTCGCCCGAGGAGATCACGCGCCAGGCCGAGATCAAGTCGAAGATCTACGGCGACCTGGTCAAGCGTGGCAACATCAGCCTGGATTGACGGCCGGCGGGGGTCTGCACGGGGAGCGCCCGACACGGTCGGGTCGTAGACTCGTACATTTCGTCACTCAAGACGCGCTTTCACGCGCACCTCCGCCATGCCTGCATCCCTGAACAAACGCCACGTCCTCCTGGCCGCCGCAGCGGCACTCGCCTGCGCCGCGCTGCCCGCGCAGGCCCAGGGCACCGCCTGGCCCACCAAGCCGATCCGGCTGCTGGTGGGCTTCCCCGGCGGCTCCACGCCCGACATCGCCGCGCGCTCCATCGCCGAACCGCTGGCCAAGGTGCTGGGCCAGCCGGTGGTGGTGGACAACAAGCCCGGCGCCTCCGGCAACATCGCCGCCGACATCGTGGCCAAGGCCACCGACGACCACACGCTGGGCATCGTCATCAACGGCAACCTCACGTCGTCGAAGATGCTCTACCCCAAGCTGCCGTACGACCCGGCGAAGGACTTCACCTACCTCTCGCTCATCGCCACCGCGCCGCTGGTGCTGGTGGCCTCCAACGACATCCCCGGCGGCAAGGACTTCGTCGCCGCCGCCAAGGCCTCGGGCGACAAGTGGAACTACGGCTCGGTGGGCGTCGGCTCGGTCGGCCACCTGGGCATGGAACTGCTCAAGAGCCGCATCCCCGGCCTGCAGGCGCAGCACGTGCCCTACCAGGGCAACCCGCAGGTGGTGACCGCCATGGTGGGCGGCCAGGTGCAGATGGCGCTGGTGCCGCCCGGCATCGCCATCCCGCAGGCCAAGGCCGGCAAGCTCAAGGCCGTCGGCCTGACCAGCGGCCGCAGCACGCTGGCGCCCGACTACGCGCCGCTGGCCGACATGGGCGTGCGCGACCTCAACCTGGAGGTGTGGACCGCGCTGCTGGGCCCCGCCAGCCTCTCGCCGGCGGCAAGCGCGCGCATCACCGAGGCGGTGGCGCAGGTCATGAAGATGCCCGAGGTGCGCCAGAGCCTGTTCGACCGCGGCTGGCAGCCGGTGGGCACCTCGCCCGAGGGCATGCGCCTGCGCGTGCAGGACGAGGCGGCGATCATGAAGAAGATCATCCAGACGCGAGGCATCAAGCTCCAGTGACGGCAGCAACGGCAACGATGCACGAGGCGGCGCGCGCGCTGCCGGTCTTCGGCGAGTACGACCTGGTGGTGGTCGGCGGCGGCCCCGCCGGCATCGCCGCGGCGGTGAGCGCGGCGCGCCACGGCGCGCGCACGCTGATGGTGGAGCGCTACGGCTTCCTCGGCGGCATGGGCACCGCCGGCGGCGTGACCAACTTCGCGGGCCTGTACGGCCGGCGCGGCGGCGAGATGCAGCTGCTGGTGCGCGGCGTGGCCGACGAGCTGCTGGCACGCATCGACGCGATGGGCGGCCTCAACAAGCCGCAGGACGGCATGGGCGGGCGCATCCGCGTGCGCTCCTACGACACCTCCGTCTACAAGTGCGCCGCCGACCAGATGCTGGAGGCGGCGGGCGTCGAGCTGCTGTTCCACGCCTGGGCCGCGGCCGTGCTGATGGAAGGGCCGCGCATCGCCGCGCTGGTGGTGGAAACCAAGTCCGGCCGCCAGGCGATCCGCGCGCGCGCCTTCGTCGACGCCAGCGGCGATGCCGACGTGGCTGCCTTCGCCGGCGTGCCCTTCGAAGTGGGCGACGGCCATGGCAGCGGCCTCTTTCCCACCACCATGTTCCGCGTCGGCCAGGTCGATGCCGCGCCGGCGCTGGAAGCGGTGGGCGAGTTCAAGGCCATCAACGACTGGATCGAGAAGGTCAAGGCCGCCAAGCCCGGCGCCTACCGCTTCGCGCGCGAAGGCGCCATCCTGCGGCCCAACATCGACCCGCGCGAATGGCGCGTCAACGTCACGCAGATCCGCAATGCCGAGGGCAAGGCGATGAACGGCGTCGACGCGCGCGAGCTGAGCGCAGGCGAACTGGAAGGCCGGCGCCAGATCGCCGAGTTCTTCCGTTTCCTCAAGGCCGAGATCCCGGGCTTCGCAGAGGCAGCCATCGTCGAGATCGCGCCGCAGGTGGGCATCCGCGAGACACGGCGCATCCAGGGCCTGTACGCGCTGGCGGGCGAGGACATCCTCTCGTCGGCGCGCTTCGACGACGCCATCGGCCTGAACGCCTGGCCGATGGAACTGCACGCCGAAGGCCGCGTCGACTGGGCCTTCCCGCGCGATGCTGGCAACGCCTTCAACCAGCTGCCCTGGCGCATGCTGGTGCCGCAGGGCGTGGACAACCTGCTGGTGGCCGGCCGCTGCGCCAGCATGACGCACGAAGGCCAGTCCGCGGCGCGCGCCAGCGGTGCCTGCTTCGCGATGGGCCAGGCGGCCGGCACCGCCGCCGCGCGCCTGGGCGACGGCGGCCGCTTCGCCGAGGTGGACGTGCCCGCGCTGCAGGCCGTGCTGCGCACGGACGGCGCCGACCTGGACGACGCGGCGCGCTGACCCGGGCAGCGCCCGATGCGCTGCCTGGATTTCCCCGGGCGCACGTCGCTTGCCCCCGCGGGGCTTCAGCTGAACACGGCCTCCAGATCGATCTCGCCGTCTTGCGGCATCTCGAGGCGCAGGGTCTTCTCCACGTGGTTCAGGTGTTCCACCATCAGCGATGCCGCCTTGCCTGCATCGCCTGCCTCCAGCGCATCGACGATGCCGTCGTGCTCATGAAATGGGCATGCCGGCGTGCCGGGTGCGTCGTAGAGGGCGATCACCAGGCAGGTGAGCGAACACAGCTCCCGCATGTACTTCTCGAGGAATGCGTTGTTCGCGGCCTGCGCCAGCAGCACGTGGAACTGCCCTGACAGCCGGATACTGGCGCGCCGGTCATCGCGCTCCCGCGCATCCGCTTCCAACGCGATGTTCTTGCGCAAACGCGCGAGCTGCTCGCGGCCGAGCTGGCCTGCCACCTGATGGATCAGCGCGGACTCGACCACGCGCCGGGCGTCGAACACCTGACGGGCCTGGGGCACCGAGGGGCTCGAAACGAACGTGCCGCGGTTGGGCTCAACGGTCAGGATGCTGTCATGTGACAGGCGGGCCAGGGCCAGCCGGATCTTCGTGCGGCTGACCTTGAAGACGGCAGCCAGCTTCTCTTCGACCAGTTTCGTCCCGGGCGGCAAGCGGTGCTCCCAGATCGCGCCCAGGATGCGTTCGCTGATGTCTTCCACGCTGGCGATCGCGTCGGCGTCTTCGGGACTCTTTGCGGTTGCGTTGCCCATCGTCAGAATTCCTTGCACATCACTTGGATTGAAATTGTATGGCGGCTGCGCGGCCAATCTCAGGGAAAGGTGTGATGCCCTGCACCAGAACCGGCCATCGGCGCACCGTTGATGCGCAGGATAGGGGTTTCTACTAGAAAGAGTGCACCATACAAATACATTGCTACCGAAATACAAAATATCTCTTGCTTGTATGGCGGATGTCTTCTATCTTCCGCCCGTACCGCGCCAGACGCGGCACCACCCCTCATGCGGAGAACTGCCCATGCAAGCGTCCATGCCCTTGAATGCCAGCACCGATCGGGCCGCTGGCCCTTCGTCCACCCGTCGCGTCGCGGCCGCCAGCCTGGCGGGCACGACGCTGGAGTTCTACGACCACTTCATCTACGGGGCGGCGGCGGCACTCGTTTTTCCCAAGCTGTTTTTTCCGCAAAGCGAGCCGTTGGTGGCCACGCTGCTTTCGCTGGCCAGCTATGGCGTGGCCTTCGTGGCCCGCCCGCTGGGCGCCGCGGTCTTCGGCCACTTCGGCGACAAGCTGGGGCGCAAGTCGATCCTGTTCATCACCTTGCTCATGATGGGCCTGGCGACCTTCCTGATCGGATGCCTGCCCACTTTCGCGCAGGTGGGCATGCTCGCGCCGGTGCTGCTGGTGCTGCTGCGCATCGTGCAAGGCCTTGCGCTGGGCGGCGAATGGGGCGGCGCGGCCATCATGGTCAACGAGCTCGACCCCTCGGGCAAGCGCCGGGGCCTTCTCGGCGCGGTGGTGCAGATCGCTGCGCCCATCGGTCTGCTGCTGGCCAACGGCGTGTTCGCTCTGGTGACCTGGCAGGTGTCCGAAGAAGCCTTCCTGAGCTGGGGCTGGCGCGTGCCCTTCCTGCTCAGCGCCGTGCTGGTTGGCGTGGGCCTGTACATCCGCATGAAAGTGCAGGAATCCCAGGTGTTCGAGAAGGAGGCCAAGGGCCGGGAGGAACACGCGCCCATCATGGAAGTGCTGCGCCACTACAAGCCGCAGCTGGCCATTGCCTTCTTCGCGCGCCTGGGCGGCGACATTGCCTTCTACATCTTCACCCTGTTCCTGCTGTATTACGTGCCGGCCAAGATGGGGCTGCCCAAGAGCATTGCCCTCAATGCAGTGCTGTTCGGCGCGGTGGCCCAGATCCTGTTCATCCCGGTGGCCGGCTGGCTGGCCGACCGCATCGGCCGCCGTCCCACGCTGATGATCGGCGGCATCGGCGGAGCGATCTGGGCCTTCGTGTTCATGCAGATGGTGCAAAGCGGCAGCCCCGCGGCCATCATGACGGCATCCTTCGTCGGGATGGTGCTGGTGTCGTTCATGTTCTCGCCGCTCGCTTCGTTCCTGCCCGAGTTGTTCGCCACCCGGGTTCGGGTGACCGGCGCGTCGCTGGGCTTCCAATTCGCCGGCGTGTTCGGCGGCGCCCTGGCCCCGCTGATCGCCACCGGGCTGGTGGCGCGTTTCGACAGCCTGACGCCGGTCGCCATCTACCTGGCCATCGTGAGCGCGCTGATCGCCGTTGCCGCCTTCGCGGCACGCGAGACGGCCCACATCGATCTGAAGGATGCCGGGCGTTGATCCGCCGGTGCGCCCAGGGAGGAGCGGCATGAGCACGTTCGACACCGTGATCCGCAACGGCACCGTGGCCACCGCCAGCGACACCATGCAGGCCGACGTCGGCATCCGGGACGGGCGCATCGTGGCGCTGGGCCAGGCGCTTTCGCCGGGCCGCGAGGAGATCGACGCGCGCGGCCGTCTGGTGCTGCCCGGCGGCATCGATGCCCATTGCCACCTGGACCAGCCCATGGGCGATGGGCTGCGCATGGCGGACGACTTCCTCACCGGCACGCGCTCCGCCGCGTGCGGCGGCACCACGACCGTCATCCCGTTCGCAGCGCAGGAAAAGGGCCAGTCGCTGCGTGCCGCGGTCGAGGACTACCACCGCCGCGCCGAGGGCAAGTCCTTCGTGGACTATGCCTTCCACATGATCGTCACCGATCCGACGCCCGCGGTCCTGAAGGACGAGCTCCCCGCGCTGATCGAGGCGGGCTACACCTCCTTCAAGATCTACATGACCTACGAGGACATGCGGCTCGACGACCGGCAGATCCTGAGCCTGCTCGCGGTGGCGCGAAGGCACGGCGCCCTGGCCATGGTTCATGCGGAGAATGCCGACTGCATCGCCTGGCTGACCGAGGCGCTGGAAGAGGCCGGCCAGGTGGCGCCCAAATACCACGCGCATGCCCGGCCGATGGCTGTCGAGCGCGAGGCCACGCACCGGGCCATCGCGCTGTCCGAGGTCGTGGACGTACCGATCCTGATCGTGCACGTGTCGGGCCGCGAAGCCATCGACCAGATCCGGTGGGCGCACGCGCACGGCCTGCGCATCTACGCGGAGACCTGTCCGCAATACCTCCTGCTGACCTCCAGCCATCTGGACGAAGGATACGAAGGAGCCAAATGCGTATGCAGCCCGCCGCCGCGCGACCGGGCCAACCAGCGTGTGGTGTGGGACGCCCTGGCGGACGGCCTGTTCACCATCGTCTCGTCCGACCATGCGCCCTTCCGCTTCGACGACCCGCAGGGAAAGAAGCCGGGCGGCCGCGAAGTGAACTTCCAGTACATCCCCAACGGCATCCCCGGGTTGGAGACGCGGCTGCCCTTGCTGTTCTCCGAAGGCGTTCGCACCGGCCGCATCACGCTCAACCAGTTCGTGGCATTGACGTCCACCAACCCCGCCAAGCTCTACGGCCTGGCGCCGCGCAAGGGCGCCATTGCCATCGGCGCCGACGCCGACATCGCCATCTGGGATCCGGACCGCCAGGTGACCATTGCCAACGGCATGCTGCACCACGCAGTGGACTACACGCCCTACGAAGGCCTGCAGGTCACCGGCTGGCCGGTGAGCACGTTCGTCCGTGGCCGCCGGGTCTGGGATGACGGCCAGGTGCAGGGACGGCCGGGCGACGGCATGTTCCTGCCGTGCGGCCGCCCCGAGATGGCACGGCCCAAGGTGCGGGACACGGTGCCCGCCGGCAACTATGTGGGCGACCGGCCCGACGCCCTGGGCCGGATCGTTCGCCCCGAAGCCGCGAATGCGCGGGAAGCCAGCAAGCGCCATGCTCCCTGAACTGCTCGACGCGAGGCAGATCGCTGCCGCCTGCCGCGACGGCCGCCTGAACCCGGCCGACGTGCTTCGGGCCTTCCGGCAGCGCATGCACGAGCGCAACCCCGCGATCAATGCGGTGGTGGGCGACCCACCCGCCGACCTGCCGGCGCAACTCGAACACTTGCGGCGCCGCCTGGCCGCCCGGGAACCTCTGCCCTTGGCCGGCGTTCCCGTCCTGGTCAAGGACGTGATCTGGGTGGCAGGGCAGCGCGTGACGCAGGGCTCGCGCCTGTTTGCGGACTTCCTGGCGCCGCGCGATGCCTTGGCCGTGGAGCGGCTTCGCCGGGCCGGCGCGTTGATCGTGGGCATGGCCAACAGTTCCGAGTTCGCCTGCAAGGGTTTGACGACCAACCGCGTCTATGGCCTGACCCGGCACCCGCAAGACCTGTCGCTGACGCCCGGCGGCTCCTCCGGAGGTTGCGCGGCTGCGGTGGCCGCCGGGCTGGCGCCGCTGGCCCTGGGCACGGACGGAGGCGGCTCCAGCCGCCGCCCGCCGTCGCATGTGGGCGTGGTGGGATTCAAGCCCTCCTTCGGCGCCATCGCCGATCCGTTCGGCTTCGCGCATGCCTTCATCGGCCTGCAGACCCTGGCACCCATCGCCCGCACCGTGGCCGACGCCCGCCTCATGTTCGACGCCATGGCAGGCGTGGACGTGCGCGACCCGCAGACCATCGAGCTGCAACCCGCCGCCGATGCCGATGTGCGCCGGCTGCGCATCGCCTTCAGCCCGCGCTTGGGGCTGGATGTGCCCGTGGACCCGGACGTGTCGGCGTGCATGGAGGCCGCCGTGGAGCGGCTGCGCGGCGCGGGCCTGCCGATCGAGCGCGCGGACCCCTCCTGGCCCCAGGGCGCCAGTGAAGAGGCCCTGATGCCGCTTCAACACGTCGGCCTCGCAAGCCTGTTCGAGAGCGACTGGCGGCGCGATCCGGATGTCTTCGATCCGGACATCGCCCGCCAGATCGAGCGCGGACTGAAGTGGCGTGGCGCCGACGTCGCCCGCGCTCGCGAGGCCGGCTTGCGCATTGCGTTGACGCTCGGCGACTTCCTGCAGCACTACGACCTGCTGGTGTGTCCCACCACGCCGTGCGTGGCGTGGCCCAACGATCGGCCAGGCCCCCGGATCATCGAAGGGCAGTCCGTCGAGCCGCGTGCGCATGCCGTCTTTACGCCATTCATGAACCATGCGATGGTGCCGGCGATTTCCATTCCGTGCGGCTTGGGCCGCGATGCGCTGCCTGTGGGTTTGCAGGTCGTGGCGGCCCGGGGGCGCGACCACCTGCTTCTGGCCGCGGCCGAGCTTTTCGAAGCCGCGTTGCGCCCGCTCACGGCGCGCGGCTAGCTTCTCCCCTCGTCGCGACGATCGCATTCACCACGGAACCACGAGCACGGCCATGCGGATCCTGATCCTCAATCCCAACACGACCCAGGGCATCACCGACCGGCTGATGAGGGCGGCGCAGGCCGTTGCGGCATCCGGAACGGCGCTGGTGTCCATGACGGCACCACGCGGCTTTCCCTACATCGCCACGCGGGCCGAAGCGCAGATCGGTGGCGCGATCGCTCTGGAGATGCTGGCTCGGCAGCACAAGCATGTGGACGCGGCGGTGATTGCGGCATTCGGCGACCCCGGCCTGTTTGCCGCGCGGGAGCTCTTCGACATTCCTGTCGTCGGCATGGCCGAGGCCGCCATGCTCACGGCCTGCATGCTGGGCCGGCGCTTTGCCATCGTGACCTTCGCGCAGGCGCTGGGCCCCTGGTATCAGGAGTGCGTCGAATCCCATGGCCTGACAGGGCGGCTGGCGGGCATCCACATGCTCGATGGCGCCTTCGCGTCCGTGGCGGATGTGCAGGACGAGAAGGAGGAACTGCTGGTCAAGCTCGCCAACGCGGCCGTGCACGAGAGCGAGGCCGACGTGGTCATCCTGGCCGGTGCTCCCCTCGCAGGCCTCGCCAGCAAGGTCAAGCACCGCATTCCGGTGCCGGTGGTCGACCAGATGGCCGCAGCGGTCAAGCAGGCCGAAGTGCTCGCCGCATTGCGCGTGCGCAAAGCGGCCGCCGGAACCTTCCGCCGCCCCAGCGCAAAAGCGACCCTCGGGCTGGCGCCGGAGATTGCCGTTCAGTTCACACCGGAAGGCGGTGCGCCCTGACACGGCGACGATCCGCTTGAAGCGGCCCTCCCCTTCAGCGCGTCCCCGGCTCGTTCGCGTTGTGGATGATCCAGATCAGGTAGCCGTTGCTGAAGTCACCCACGCTGCCGCCGGCGAAGATCAGCCGCCCCTGGCCCTTGTAGACCATCTCGAAGCGGTGGCGGTCGGAGCCGAAGTAGAAGGGGATCCAGGCCTTGCCGGTGATGTAGGCGCCCTGGTCGCTCGGCGGGCCGATCTGGCTGGTGACCTGGAAGGCCGACATGCCGATCTGCAGCTTGGCGAACTTGCTGCCCGGTGCGGGGTTGCCGGTGATCTCGCCCTCGTAGTCGTTCAGGCCCTTCACGGTGCGGCCGCTGCCGGCCTCGACCTTCGACGAATCCACCACGTTGCCGCGCGCGTCCATGCCCGGCTTGCCGGCGCCCACTGTGCCCGCGCCGGCGGCGGCCGCCGCAGGTGCGGCTGCAGGCGCTGCGGCCGGTGCAGCCGCTGCGGCGGGCGCTGCTTCGGCGGCTGCCGCGCAGCGCGCCAGGTCCACGGTGCGCTGCTTGCCGGCCACGCGCACGGCGCGCACCTCGGTGGTGACGGCGCCGCCGCGGAAGCCCTTGTCCGTGGCCAGGCAGCGGAAGCTCACCGCGTCGCCTTCGGCCGAGACCCAGGTGTTGGCCGGCGCCCTGCGGTTGGCCGGGCGCTGCAGGTCCAGCGCCACGGTGCTGCCCACCAGTTGCTGGCGCACTTGGGCCAGGCTGCTGCCCTCGAAGGCGCCCGCCACCTCGGCGTAGCCGGGCGTCGGCGGCGGTGCGGGCGGTGCCGGGGGCGCGCTGGCGGCGGGCGCGGGGGCCGCTGCCGGGGTGCCGGCGGTACCGCCGCCGGAGGTGGAGCCGCAGCCGGCCAGGAAGACGGCGCCGGCCGCCGCCAGGGCCAGGACGGACAGGGAAGGCGAGGAGCAAGGTGTCTGCATGATGGGCAGGAAGGAAGGGCCGAAGGGACGGCGCGCCCGGCAGGCACGGCCGCGGTGGAGTGCGGCATTGTGCCCAAGCAGGCGCGTTCTGAGCGCTCCGACGGCCGGGTTGCGCCAAGCCCGCCCCCTCGAGGGGGCAAGAAAATCTGGAGGCGGCCGGCGTTTGTATTGAGCGGGTGCGTGACAGCGCGCCGGCACCACCTTTGCTATGTTCCAGGGTTTCCCCGAATCCGCCGCACCGATGACCGACGCACCCACCACCGCCTGCCTTGTCGACGACCTCGTCGCCCTGATGCGCCTCGCGCCCGCCGGCGAGGACCGCTTCCGAGGGCAGAGCGAGGACATCGGCACGCCCAACGTCTTCGGCGGCCAGGTGCTGGGCCAG
>Ga0182738_1005458_pt1 | contig 13558 bp, 11 predicted proteins | sample eDN5th30CBELigMG_FD_128876 | JGI IMG/M metagenome (GOLD analysis project Ga0182738, IMG submission 128876) | Enriched Miracle-Growth compost microbial communities from Emeryville, California, USA - eDNA 5th pass 30_C BE-Lig MG (version 2)... ...
GAAAAATATTCTTCAGCATCAAAAAGAAACCGAACCTGTGACGATTCGAACACTTCTCAAAAAATGTTCGATTTTCAGACTTTCTCTTGATCGACTTGGTTCCTTCCAGAAAATGAGAATGGAAAATCTTGAAGGAAAATTCTTCAAGCATGTCATCTAACACAGCTCCCCAAATTTTCCCATTGAATCAAACGAAAGAAAGGCTTTGTAATAACGGTACGTCTTTCGTTCTCAATAATTCCCCATGACAATAATGAACCAATGAATCAATCAATATGAAAACTAAGATTGGGCAGAATTAATGAATTTTCTAAAATCAATCAAAGCCTTGAACTAAATCTCGGTTCGAAAAGAAATAAAATTCAATTTTAATTTTTTATAAACCTAAGCTTGCGAAAAATTTCACCAATGCAAAAAAATTCAGAGAAAACCTCAGAGCCTTGATAAATATGTCGCTTTTGGCTTCGACATAGATCACTGCCTTGTTCAATAAGACGTTAAAGAGTTCTTTCCCACCGTTTACAAAGCAATGGGCAAGAGTCCTGGTTGAGCAAAAATTACCCTGAGAAAAATGCTTTATACATCTTTAAGCTTTGAAGAAAATCAGGGGTGGAAAAAACCTCGTTTTTGTCTGGGATCCCAGATTTTAGAGAAAATTCCCAGAAATACCCAACTAGGACAGAGCATTATTTCTCATAGAAATTCTTCGGAATTCTTTTTTTTCAAAATTTGTTGGATTTAAAAAGAAAAAAAATCAAGTGGATAATGTCCCAATCAGAGATATCCTCATACAAATTTATAATTTGAGTATTTGAAAAACATAGTTTTCCAATAAATATCGACATCTTTCTCTCCTTCTTCCTTTATATTAAAAGAATGTTTTCAATTATAAATATTAATAAAATAAGGCCTCAAGGACTGTCTTGATGTCAGTACAGTTGCTGCTTTGCTCAAAATCAAGTCGTATCATTGTGAAGAGAAATCTTTAGAAATGACTTGAGAACATGTTGAGTTAAATAGACTCTTTGTATAAGATACAGAGGAGTTTTGCTGTAATTTTTATGCTTTGTTTTATCTACATTTAAATATCCTTTTTTTCCGGAAGACATGGTCCCTGTGTGCCTATGTAAACGATCAAATCCTTACAATTATTATAATTTAGATATAGACATTACGATGTGGGAGATATAAATATCCTTTATCTGAAGAAAACCCTTCTTGATCAAAGACTGAAATACAAAAGAATTTTGACCCTTACCCAATAAGAAAACGTTGACAGTCGAAGGAAGTCTCAATTTTAAAGACCTTCCTAAATTTAAAAAATAGGAGCCCTAGATGAAGGGACTTTTTTTCCTAGATTTTTTTTCCACCCCTGAAGAAAATATTCTCAGACTCAATGGGAATCAGCCTGGAAAGATCCTTTTCTTTGGTGGTAATTACAGCACTGATGCCATTACTGCTGAAGCTACTGACTATTGGGATGCTGTTTGTATCGTGGAGGAGCTCGGAGATGTAAATTCTAGATAAATATGAGGATACTACGAATGAGAGAGTGCCAACATTCTGGTATGAGTATATGAACAAAAATGTGGCAGTATGCACTTCATTTGTCAACTCAATCGAAATGTTAAAATTCTATAAGTTATTATATCTTCAAGGTTGTCGGTCTTTGTATTTTGAAAAGGGATCTGCTACTGGCTAACTTAAAATTCTAAATTTTTGTGTGAAAATTATTTCTCTTACTTGTGACTATTTGATTGCTTGTGCAGATAAAAATACCATAGATCAATTCTTGATGAGAGCCAGCCCTGCTTCTTCCAGAAAAAGGGAGTTGCTAAATATAGCAGTAAAAGAAAATTTCCAACTCAAATTCTATTCATATCTTTCTTGGTCACACATTACGTTTAAATTTTCTCCCTTCCCAGAAAACAGCTCTATTCTCGTCAACTTATTTCAAGTGAGGAAGGATAAAGACGTTATAAATCCTAACTAACAATAACAATAACAACAATGAAACAATTAATCAATCTAAAACTGAGATTTAGCGAAAATCGATGAATTTTCGATAGACAACAAAACCTAATTTTTTAAGTTTGTTAATTACCGGTCTCAAAAGGAATCAAATTCAATTTTAATCTTTTTTAAAACCAAAAACTTGTTTAAAATTCCACCAATGCAGAAAACCCAACGAAAACTGCAAAGCCTTGACAAATACATTGCTTTTGGCTTCGACATGGATCATTGTCTAGTTCGCTATAATGTCAAAGAACTCTTCCCCATGATCTACAAGTCCATCGCAAGGATCTTAGTTGAACGTAAAAATTATCCTGAAGAGATGCTTGAGTTTGGCAAGCGAGAAAAGTGTTTTATCATGAACGGACTTGTTATCGATATAGCAACAGGATACATCTTTAAAATTGGCCAAAATAACATCATTCTGAGAGCTTATTACGGTTATGATCAGGTCCCACAAGAAGAACTTGAAAAGAAGTTTGGATGTCCTCCCAAATACTCCAAGTTTAACCCTTACAAGACAAGAACTGTCGAGTACAAGTGCTGCCTGACTTATTTTGATTGCTGTCTTTCTGCTATCCTGGCACATATGATCCATTATAAAAAGAAATTACATCAAGAGAATGAACTCAATATTGCAGAAATTGTCGATGATGCTGAACATGCTGAGAATGCCAATTATAATGACAATGATAACTTCCCAGATCGCCTCCCAGAAAAATATCCTTCCATCTTTGACTTTGGCTACTTTTGGAAAACAATCGTTCCAAACTTTGACAGTGTTGCCTTCAAACAAGAAAAGAACCGAGAAATCCTCAAGTCTCTCAAAGCAAAGGGCAAAATCCTCTTCCTTGCTAGCAACTCTGTCGATGAATATGTTCGCCTCGTCATGGCACATTGCTTTGGCAAAGACTGGATGGCCTTATTTGATTTTATAATAGGCGATGCTGGAAAGCCTCGCTTCTTCACCCAAAATAGTCCGTTCTTAGAAGTTGACACTGATGCCCCTAACAGAATCGGAAAAGCTGTAACAGAGCTTCGCCAAAATGGCGTTTATGTCCGAGGAAACGCCAAAAGCCTTGAGGAAAATATCTTGAGACTTAATGGAAATAAGCCTGGAAGAATCCTTTTCTTTGGTGATAACTACAGTACTGACGCCCTTGCTGCTGAGACTATTGACCATTGGGATTCTGTTTGTATCATGGAGGAGCTGGGAGATGTGGACTTTGGAGATGGTTATGATGGAAGTTATTGGGGCCATTGGCAGTATGAGGATACTGCAAGAGGAAGAATACCAACTTTCTGGTATGATTATATGAGCAAGAATGTGGCCATGTGTACTTCATTAGTGAACTCAATGGAGATGGCAGCATTCTATGAATCTTAATTATAATTAAGACCCTTTCAAAAAACTAATATTTGTCTAAGGATAGTATTAGTTAGATTTTTATAAAAGATTTATATTTGATGGGGAAAGAAACTTTTATTAAAGGAAATATTTGCTTTTTAAAAAGAAATAAATGAGTCATTGGTAAATTTCTTGATTTAAAGCAATATTTTATCATCTCTCTATATAAGACTTGAATATTTATCGCATTCAAAAAACTGCTTTTATTTTTTGTCAACTATAGTAATTATATTAAAAACCATATGTTCGTTTGTTCGTTTGTTTACCTTCTTTCAAAACAATTTCTTCAACAGAATACTACGCTTCTGAGCAATTAATTTTTTCCCCTTCAGTCGTCATTCCAATTCGAAATAGAATTCGATATAGGTCATCTTTGACCTTAAAATTTTTTCTGACATCAATCAATCAATAAGTCCTTCTACTATTAATACTAGAAAAATAAAACCAAAATTATTTTTTTCCCTACAATCTCTTCACAATGCAAAAAGCCAAAAAAATCCTTCACTCCCTGGACAAATACCTTGCTCTCGGCTTTGATATTGATCACTGTCTCCTCAGATATAAGATCAAACAAGTCTTCCCGGTCCTTTATAAAGCTGTAGCAAAGGTCTTGGTTGACCAGAAATCATATCCAAAAGAGATTCTTGAATTCGGCAAACGAGAAAGATGTTTCCTTATGAACGGTCTTGTGGTTGATTTCAAGACAGGAATGATCTTCAAACTCGGCCAAGAGAAAGAAATTCTCAGAGCTTATTATGGATTTAGCCCAGTTCCAAAATCTAAGCTTGAAGAATTATTTGGAAGCCCACCAAAATATGACATTTTCGATCCTTATAAAACAAGAACCAGCGAATATTTATGCTGCTTAACCTTCTTTGAATGCTATCTACCAGCTCTTCTCGCTCACATGGTAGAGTTTAAAGAGAAAGAAGGAGTAAAGCCAGAGGTCTATTTAAAGGATGTCCTCGAAGATATCAACCATGCTTTGCATGTAAAATACACTCATTTCCACGAAGATGTTCACCATCCTGTGGCAAACTACGGATATTATTTGAAAGAAGCAGTAGAAGATTTGGACAGTATGCTTTATAAACAAGATAAAATGAAAGGACTTTTACAGGTTCTCAGACAAAAAGGGAAGATTCTCTTCTTTGCCAGTAACTCTCACTTTGAATATATCAACATTATCATGGAGCATTCTTTGGGAAAAGACTGGAAAGATCTCTTTGATTTCATCATCCCCAACGCCAGCAAGCCAGGTTTCTTCACTCAGCCTGATCGTCTTTTCAGAGAAGTTGATGTTAATGCTGAAGACAAGTTTGGCAAAGAGGTTGAAAAGCTTGAATTGCACAAAATGTATAGCTTGGGAAATGCAAAATTGCTTGAGGAAAATGTTCGCAGAGTCACTGGAAAAGAAGGAAGAATTCTTTTCTTTGGTGATAATTACAGTACAGATGCGTTGGCAGCAGAGAAGCATGAAAATTGGGATGCTGTGTGCATTATGGAAGAAATGGGAGATATCGATTTTGGTGATGGTTATGATCAAAGCTATTGGGGACATTGGAAATATGAAGAGGTTCCTGGTGGAAAGATTCCCACTTTTTGGTATGATTTTATGAGTAAAAACGTCGCTGTTTGTACTTCTCTTGTTGATTCTCTTGAAATGGCTGAATTCTATAATTCTTAGATTTTTATGTTTACTCTATGGTATTGTTAAATTCACAACAATAACAACAACAGTAATGAAATACATACACAAAGAATGAAAGAGAAAATTATTTCGATTGACTTTTCACATCACTGGGTTCATTGATCCAATATTCTTGAATCCATTTAGTCTCAACCTCATGGGGTTTAGGATATCTAGGGAAACAAATAATTCTCGCATTATTCGGGAGAGTCTCTTGACAATCACTGGTATAGTCAGCAATTTGTGTTTCGAAGCAATCTTGAATATAATGAGGGTGTTTCACCATCATTTCCAACCAATAATCAAATCTCACAATGAACTTCATTATAGCACTAAAATTCTTTTTCAACTCAGTGTAGATTTTTTCAAACTCGTCACTGTTCCATATCAGGATACTGCTGTTGTATCCTGTCTTATTCTCTCTTTCACATTGAAACAAATCTGTTCTCATTATTCCAAATGGCTAAACAAACCCTTCAGTAAATTGAAATAACAATAGGTTGACTACCTTGTCAAATCCGAGGATATCATCAATATTTCCTGTTATGACTGTATCGAGATCAATAAAGACTTTTCTTCCTTGAATTCCATATTCTACACAAAAATCTCTTACATATAAATTTTATAGAGTCATCATTACCTTTAGAGAAAAGGGTAGCTTTACCCCACCAGCCGCCCCAGCTTTCTTTCAAGGGGACAACCAAAATCTCTTTATGCAAACCTGTTGGGTCATCAGTGTAACAGTAGAATTTAAAGTTTTTGGTCGTATTCCTTTTGACTCCATAGTACAATTTATTCACATAGTCTGCTCCATATTTCTTGCCCCATTTCACGCAAACGACATTTACGCAATCGTCTTTCGCGAACTCAGCAGTCATATTTTGACAATCAATTATCTGTGGACGATTATATTCTTTCAATTCAGTCTTTTCTCTTGTGTATCTTTCGATCAGATCCCATGTAAATTTGATTGCTTCATCTTGTCTTCCAACCTATTGATTGCTGTTAGGATTCTCTTCTTTTAGCTAAAAAATCAGTACTTGTCTCATAATATCACCTAAATTGACCAAAGCAACGTGATTTTCTGGGTCAAGTTCTGTGGCTTTTTGACAATATTCAAGACCTTTTTCAATATCATTCAGCTTCAAATACATGACGGCAAGATTTGTATAAGCATCAATATAGGCCTCTTTAGAATTGATCAAATTATTATACATGTATTCGTCATTAATGGCGTCTTTATTCTCAGGATTATGTGGTGAGTATTTGATGACAGTTTGATAATATTTGACAGCATCTTCAATTTGGTTCTTTTGAGCATAGACATTCCCCATATTTTGGTAAATATTGGTAAAAGCTAGATCTCCAATAAGTTCAATGGCCTTTTGAAAATGACCAATTGCTTTGTCATAGGTATTTCCTTTGAAGCATAATCCACCGAATTTATTATGAAGAATAGCTTGTTTCAAGTGATCAGGAGAGATATCAGACAGGTTGTATGTGAGGACTGAAGCCTGCGATTTTTCCATTTTGGATTTTAAATAAGTTGATTTTTTTTTGTTTTTTTGAAAATAGCCAGATTTAAATAAAAACTGGGAAAATGCTTGAAAAAAATAAAACAACAGTTCCTGAAAAAGATTCTTTTTTTCCTTTTCAACAGAACCCTCTCTCTCTGTCTGAAAGACATTCCTAAAGATTTTACTTTTGAAAAAAAAAATTCTAACTATTTTTGCCAACGATCACATCTCTTTCAAAACCCCATGTTCCTTATATAAATCTCCATTCACCTCTAATGATTTTATCAATTGAAAAAACGTTAAAAATGCTTATAGATAAAATATAGTTGCAACTCTTAGAACCCAAATTCTCAAAAAGGGTCACTCAGCCTCCTTCGATAACAACAACAATCAAGGCTCAGCTAAAAAATTCACTTCTTCAAAAATTTTCAAGAGAGACTGTGGGTTCAAACAATTTTTCACACGATAAAATTCTCGAGTGAGGTCTGTCAGATTTGAATAATTTCCAAATTTTTTTGGCTCTCAAATCAATAATTTGAACTTTTTACAATCAAAATAGTTTTATATTAAAAATTCACGACAAAATTCATCAAAAATGAGAGCTTCCGATTGTATTTTCTTATTCCAAACCGATGCCTTACCCTCATCCAAGAAATATTACATGTTTGAAACTTTGGATGAAACCCTCTCTTGTATCTCTCTTTTTCTCCTTCACCTCCTTATCTTTTCAGGCGTTTTAACCAATTGCGAAAACCTCATTAAAGTTAAGTCTGAAGAACCTGTCCAAAAATTCAAGTATAGCATCAAAATGCTCTTCGAAATCATCGACGAAGTCGTTGACCTTGCCATCTTGAGGTACCTTTGTAGATTTGGTGAAATAATCTAACCAATTATCTCAATAGATATAATCCTCAAAAGGATGCTTATGATTATTTTGATAAAGAATGGGTTAAGCAAATTCTTTATGATCACATCTCTAGAAATGCCGTCACACCTCAATAAGGAAAAATTTTTTGAGTTTGAAGATCTCCATAATAGCTTTGACATTTGGCTTATGTGTGTTTGAGTTTAAGTGAAATATATACAAATAAAATAATGATGATCATGATGATGCCTCTTGTATCTTGAATAAGAATCAATATATATATGGCTTCATTTACCTCAACGTTCACTTATTAATATCTGTTAAAGAAAAAAACTTTTCTCACAAAGAAAAAATTCATTTAAAATTTTCTTCAGTTGGACAATTTTTTTCCTCAAGAGAGGAGAGATTTCTCTTCTTTCCTTGATGATGATTGCAATATTGATCTCAAAGGAATCTTTTTAATTATTGTGGCCGTCACTTAAATTTTTAAGCCTTGAGATAATAATTAAAGAGAATAGATTCTTAGTGAGGACTAGCTAAATGATCAATTTTAAACAACTTTTTCACAAAAGCGTCCAACTCCAATGCAGAAACGCTTTCTCTACTGTAAGAAGTAGAAACTTCTTCGAAGTTGATCCCATCTTCCCCGGTACTTTCCTCCCAAATTACCTCTCATCACCATTTTAGATGTGAATGATCCTGATAGACAACTTGACTCCAAAAAGCTCCATTTTGCAGAGGTTTTCGCCAAAGAAGAAGAGTAATAAATATCTGTCCCTCCGCTTTAAACTCCCCTAGTCAATACACCGCATTTGTAGAACACGGAATTCATAAAGCTTATCAAAAATACCCTAAAGCCGATCCCAACGCCTTGAAGGAAAGAAAAAAGAGAGATAATGCTCTTATCAGAAAAGAAAGAAGAGAAAATAACCTCAGATCTATTGCCTCCAACATCCTTAGCGATCCCGATCTCGGATTACCATATGGTCTCGGTTTTGATGAATATATCCAAAACATGAAAGTCAGTCGTTTGAGCTCTTCTGATGATGCTTTCCTCAGTGGATTAAACAAATTGATGACCAAGCTTAAGACTGAAAGTGATCTCGAATTGGTCGAATTACACAGATCTACTCTCATTGAAAAGACTAAGGATGACTTTAAAGACAGAGCAAAAGCCATAGTTCTTCAAAATGTCATCAAGGAAATCCTTCAACAACGTCAAGATCAACCTGCCAATAAAAGATTCTTGAATAAAATCATCAAAAATCAAAGTGTTATTGATGCTGCTATCGCTGCTCCTGAATTGGATCAAGCTACCATTAAACAACTCGAAGAAAATCTCGACTCTGAAAGAATAGAAAATGCTGCTGAAAATTTGGCTGACCAAAGCATTAAATGCACTGTTAGTCTCCATAGAGGTAACCTTTGAATTGACTTGTAAAATTTATTAAAAAATTTTCTATAGAGTCAAGAGCTAAAGAAAACAGACAAGCTGTTGATCGTGAAATTCACAACATTCTTCAAAGCACTCATCTTGGTGGAAAAATCGCTGATTACAACAGAGATACTCCTGGATTCAAAAACTACGAAAGTACCACGTTAATTTCAGGGCTCCTCCCATAACCCCAATCCAATAGATATTGCTGGTATTCCCAGAGATTACCCAGTCAACGTTCAAGAAATGACTGACGAAGAATTCAGAGCTTATCAAATCAAGCAAGAAATTGAAGACAGATACAACATCAAGAGAGACGCTTTCATCAAGAGAAACTACTCTGAAAGAAACCGAAAGGAAGACGAAATGGAAGCTCTTGCTGATACCAAGACTACCAAGAAACAAAAGGAAATTGAAAGATACCGCAAGGAACAACAATCCGATGCTACTAAAACCAAAGAATTCTTCATTGGCTTTTATGGTGACGACCAAGTCAACGATTTGGAAGTTGGCTTAGGAATCAACAATAAAACTTCCAGATCTTTCGAAGAAATCTACGATGAAGTCGATAAAGTCCTCTTGAACGCTCCCATCTCCTTCCAAAAGGTTGTTAATGAAGGAGCTACCAATAACAGTACTTTCAAGCCCCAATTTGCTCATCTCCCCATTAACCCCAATGATCTTCTTTGGGGAAGCCTTAAGCCTCTCCTTACACCTGTTATTCCTGGTAAAATACCCCAAATTTCACGTTTCTCTAACTCTTTTTTCCCGTAGAAAGATTCAAGGAATACGGTATTTACTCTGCAGTTCCTGCCATGAAGGAAGTTTTGCACCCAACTGAAGCTGATTTGGGTCCAGTTAGAGGAAGAAGAAAAGCTCCTTCTACTGAATCCATTGATCCTATTGGTACTCCCCAACCTGAACCTGTCTCCTTCGATGTCAGTGAAGTCACTCCTGAAATGCAAAGAGAAATCGAAATCTTCCGTTATGTTAGAAATGAACCTTACTTTAAACATCATCTTACCAACGAATTGAGATATTTCTCCGATAGAATGAATGACGATATGTCTCAAATCGCTGCTGGTATCGCTGAAACCAGAACTGGAATCTCTGATTACCGTGAATATAATCTTCCCATAAACCCCAAAACTGAAGCCATCATCCAAAAGCAAGCTTTGGTTGAGCCCATTATATACAACGGTAAATCTTATGCTGGCGCTCAAAGAAAGAAGGCAAAGGCTTTGGCCATTGTTAAAGAAGGTAGTGGTAAAATTACCATCAACAGAAAGTCTTTCATTGATTATTTCGGAACTGTCTCTGCTAGAGATTACGTTATTCAACCTTTAATGTGCTCAGGATATTCCGTTGGTATGGATGTTGATTTCTTCCTTTGGGGCGGTGGTGTCCATGCTCAAGTTGAAGCTGCTTCTTTGGCCTTAGCTAAAGCTCTTATTAAATACAACCCATCTGTCAAGAAGTCAATGAGAGAAAGTAAGGATTTTTATAAGAGAATATTTTTGGTGTTAATATTAATTAATAGATGGTTTGATGGTCCTTGATAAGAGACAGACTGAAAGAAAGCACGTTGGTTTGTACAAAGCCAGAGCCAAGTATCCTTACAGCAGAAGATAGTCTGTTTCGAGTAAATGATGTAGTAATTAATTTTCGATTCCTCTTGTTGTATCTATTCAACATATATAACATTTTCTTCAATACAGATTTATCATAGATGTTATTTTATACAAACTTGGATTATCATTGAGCAATTATTAAAAAAAAACCTTTTTAACTTCTAAGCACAAAAATTTTTTCTAGATTTTTCTTGGCAAAAATTTCAAAGAAAAAATCATTAAAAAAAAATTTTCATTTTCTTTCAAATCTTCAGTTTTTTTATTTTTTCCTCCAAAAAATTTTTTCCTATCACTCCATTTCACTCCCAAAATCTCTCAAGAGAATTTCCACAAAATACATTAATTCCCAAGGAATTTTATTTCTGGTCACAATTGTCATAAATTTTTAATCGAGCAACAGATATTGTGTGTGGATAATTCTAGAGACAATTTTTAATAGATAATCCAAAAGATATATCTCCAATGCCCAAACCACAACAACAAACCAAAAAGAACATCAGCAATAAAAGACCCGCTTCAGTCCCTCTTGAAGTTTCTGATGACTCTGATGATGAAAACGTACTCTCTCATTCCTCAAACCTCTCTTCTCAACCACTCAATTAGGTCCAAGTCAAAATCGGTAATGTCCCAACCAGATGGTACGAAGGCTTCAAGCACGTTGGTTATGACATGACTGCCAATAGAATCATGAAAGAAGAACAAAGTAACTGAGATATTTCCTGTATATTAAGCCCTAACCTTTACCCCTAGACGATAAATTGGATGTCTTGATTCAAAGAGCCGAAAACCCTGACTGGTGGAGAACTGTTAGAGATGAGCTCAACAATGAAAACATCGTTCTTAGCAAGGAACAATTAATGATTCTTGAAAGAATTAGATCTGGTCACTTTGCTGGCAAGTCCACTGAACATGAAGATGTATAAGACTCCTCGATTCGCCTTCCATTAATTTCTTAGTACACCTTTGAACACGATTGGGATAGCAGATTCTCTCTCAACACCAGACCTTATCTTCCTAAGGCCGCCTTCCAACCTAACAAATGGGAAAGAATGCATATTAACAAACTTGTGGTTGCTATTAGAAATGGTTGGATCAAGTTTGAAGAAAAGAAACCAGAGCCTGAAGAAAAACTTTGGGATCTTTGGGAAAATACTCAAGAAGATGAAATCATGAAGAAACTCGCTCCCGCTATTCCTGCTCCTAAGCTTAAGCTTCCTGGCCATGCTGAAAGTTACAACCCCAGTGAAGAATACCTCTTTACTGAACAAGAATTGAAGGAATGGCAAGAAAACGACCCAGCTGACAGAGAATTGAATTTCATTCCCAAGAAATACGACTCTTTGAGAAAGGTTCAAGCTTATGAAGGCTTGATTAAGGAAAGATTCGAAAGATGCTTGGATCTTTACCTTTGCCCCAGAGTTAGAAGAAAGAAGCTCAACATCGATCCCAACTCTCTTATCCCTGAACTTCCCAAGCCTTCTGATCTTAGACCTTTCCCCACCACTTCCAACATCTTATTCAAGGGCCATAATTCTTGGATTAGCGGTATGGATATTGATATCCATGGTCAATATTTGGCCTCTTGTGAAAAGGAAGGTGTCTTTATGGTCTGGGATACCAAGTCCAGCAGAACCCTCCAAAGGTATTTATTTTTTTCTGTGAAAGAATATCATTCTTATCTCATCCCATAGAGTTCAATATGAAGGAGAACTTAGTAATTTGTGCTGGTCCAAGACCTCCACTACCAGTTTCATTGCTCTTTGTAACGACAAGAAGCTTCATTTCATCAACCCCAAATTCAATACCTCTCTTGTTAAAGAAGAAAATGAACTCAAAATTGCTGCTGCCAAAGAAGCCTACAATAAAGAAGCTACTCACGTCCTTGAATGGAACTTTATTGAAGAATCTGACCCTCAATACAAAGAAGGCGCAAGACTTGTCATCAACTTTGAAAATGAAGTTAAACACGTTGCTTATCACTCTAGGGGTGACTATTTCGCTACCGTCTCTCCTCGTGCTCTTAGAGCTAATGATCAAGTCTTTGTTCACTCTTTGTCTAAGGGTACTTCTCAAAGACCTTTCACCAAGAGCAAGGGAAATATCATTCAAGTTGAATTCCACCCCACTAAGCCTATCCTCTTCATTTTAACTCATCAACATGCCTACATGTATAACCTTCAAAAACAAGTAAACATTTTGCTTTTTCATCCCCCATCTAATTTTCCCCTAAGGCATTGACAAAGAAATTGATTACAGGAAGTAACTTTAACGTTAGCATGAGCATCCATCCCGGTGGTGATAACGTCATTATCGGCACTTCAGACCAAAACGTCTGCTGGTTCGATCTTGATTTGGACAACAAGCCTTACAAGGTTATGCAATATCACTCTAAAGCTGTCCGCCAAGTTGCTTATCATTACACTTATCCTCTTTTCGCCACTGCCTCCGATGATGGTAAATCTCTCTCTTTTAAGCTTGTTCTTATCATATAACAGGTTCTATTAACATTTTCCATGGTATGGTATACAGCGATCTTTTGCAGAATGCTTTGATTCTCCCCTTGAAGATTTTGAAAGGGCATAAAATCACTAAGGACTGGGGTGTTACATCAATCGTTTTCCATCCTAAACAACCTTGGATTTTCAGTGCTGGTGTCGATAATAATATCATCTTATGGACATAAACAATCGATATATAGATCTAGTCTGTATGTATCTATCTGTTTTACAATAGAAAATAATCAATCAAAGCAACCCTCGTTACATATAAATATTTATTTATCTATTTTATTATTCAATATATGAAAAACCCTCTCTTGTAAAAAGCCCCTTTGTGCCTAAATCAACAACAATCTAACAAATTGATGAATCATTTAGGTTATTCTTGCTTGAGCAATTTTTGAGCTAATTCTCCCAAGATTTCTTTTTGCTTCTATTCATGAGGGATTAAACAAAGTTCTTTTTTTTTATTTTTACTTGATTTTCTCTGGTGTCTTCTAA
>Ga0182738_1005459_pt1 | contig 13556 bp, 12 predicted proteins | sample eDN5th30CBELigMG_FD_128876 | JGI IMG/M metagenome (GOLD analysis project Ga0182738, IMG submission 128876) | Enriched Miracle-Growth compost microbial communities from Emeryville, California, USA - eDNA 5th pass 30_C BE-Lig MG (version 2)... ...
CGCTTGGGTGGACGAGTTGAACAACAACTTCAGGATGTCGTTGTACATCTCCTCGGCGGTCATGCGCGTGGAGATCAGGTGCGGGAACGCCGTGGCGAAGATTTCGTTGCCGCGCTGGTCGAGCAGGCCGGGACGGCCGCTGAGCAGTCGCTCCAGCAGACCAATCGACTCCCGCTTATTCTTCACAAACTCGGCCAGCGTCAGCAGGATGTCCACCACGTCGGACACCTTGCGTTTGTTCTCTGACCGCACGGCATTGACGCTGCCGCCGACGAACACCCACAGCGGCTTCTCCAGCAGGAAGGGGCGGAACGTGTTCGGGTTGTCGGCGTAGAGCTTCTGCTGCTGGTAGAAGGCGACCAGGCAGGCTGTCAGGTAGAGGCGGCGGCATTCCTCATCCGAGTCGTCGGCGAGGTTCAGGATGCGGTAGTCCTTCCCGAAGCCGTCCCGGTAGAAATACTTGTACGAGTAGTCGAACAGGATGTTCTTGGCGTAGATCGGCTCAAGGCCCTTCTTCCCCTTCATCGCCTGCCCGAAGGTGGCGGAATACTCGAAGGAGAACCCGTCTTCGCAGAGCCGGTTGCGGGCACTCATCCAGGCCCCTTCAACGCTTGCACTAGCCCCCCGGTGGCCCTCATCAACCAGGACCAAGTTGTTCATCTCGAACGCGTCGATGGCGACCGTCGTCGGCCCCATCTCCTCCTTGAGTTTGGTGACTTCGATGATCTCGACCGACTTGCCTGAAAAAAGTGAACTCGACTCCTTTGAGAACAGGTCGGCGTCAATACCCGAAGCACGGAACTCGGCCAGGTGTTGCTTGGAAAGGCCTTCGTTAGGCGTCAGCAGGATGATCCGGTTCAGGCTCTTTTCCTTACCGTGCAGCTTCAGGTAGTGCTGATATTGCAGGATGTTGACGTGCATCAGCAGCGTCTTGCCGCTTCCGGTGGCATTCCAGAATGCCAGCTTCCGCAGGTCTTGCGGCTCGTAGGCCGGTAGCTGTTCCTTTGCCGCTTTGCCCTTATTGAACTTGGCGACGTGCCGGTTCAGATCAGCCAGCAGCTTGTCGGGGGCACGGAAGAAACGGTCGAGGTAAACTTCGGTGAAGAGCAACGAGAGGTACTGGAAATACTTCCAGCGCAACGGCTCGGCTCGCTTCTCGCTGAGCACCAGCGTGTGCTTGACGATGTTCTGGTCGTAGCCGAGGAGCGTATCGCCGGGGAACTCCTCGTACTCCCAGAGCAGCTTCATCTGGTGCAGAAACTTGTGGACGTTGTTCTCGTCCAGTCCCTCCAGTTCCAGCGACTTGAGATGCTCGGCCAGCTTGTCGAAGCTGCTCACCTGAAACAGTGACAGCATCCACTGGTTCAGGACGAGTTTCTCGTCGAACCTCAGCGGCGGCGTCTCGTTGTTTCGTGACTTCCTCTTCGCCATTGACGAACCTATCCCTCTCGAATCCGCAAGCCGGTGTCCTGAACGATCCACAAATTGCCAACGAGCGGCTCCGAATCGAGCAGTGGAATGATTTGACCAATCAACGACAGGACAGCCGGTTTCGCCTGCGACCGTGGCCGCAACACGATGATTCCGAAGTAGTCGGCAGGCGGGTAGGTGCGGATGTCCGAGAAGTCCAGATCAAGCGTCAATAGCACTCGCTGTTCCGACTGGCAAACCGACGCTACTCGTGGATCAGGCTGGCCCACCATCTGCTGATCGTGGATCGTCAGCGCATCGTGGGCCGCTTGCCTCAACACTTCCGCCGCTTCCACCGGCAGGTTCTCGTCAATCTTGAACTGCATTTACGCCGCCCCCGGCGTGAGAGGCACGAAACGTTCCCGAGCCAATTCCGCCGCATACGCAATCGCTGCGTCAATGTCTTCGTTGACCAGCGAAGGGTAGCTCTTGAGAATCTCGTCTCGCCCCACACCTTCGGCGAGATTGTCCAAGACCACCGACACCATCACCCGTGTCCCCTTGATGCACGCCTTGCCGTGGCAAACGTTGGGATCAACGCTGATTCGTTGCCGCCAATCCATTGCTCGTCTCCTTCTGACTGAACACTGAACACTGAACACTGAACACTAAACGTCCTGAACGTCGAACATGAGGCGGCCGAACTCTTCTTCGATGAGGCGGACCTTCCATGTCTGGTCGCCACGGCGCAGGTTTTCGAGGTTGTTGTCGCCGTTGACGTAGATCAGGTCGTACTCCTGATCCTTCGTGTTGTAGTCCTGCTTCTTGAACCATTCGTCGAGGGCGTTGTTGCCGGTCTCGTCGAGGTTGCGCCAGAGAACCAGCGTGCGGTCGCCGTCCGGGTTCGTGCCCTCGACGACCCGCACGCCTCGGATCACGTCGATGTGCTTGACTGTCAGGCCCAAGAGCCAGTTGAAGGTCTCGACCAGATCGATGTTGACCAGTTGGGTCTCGCCGTTGCGTTCGACTCGGAGCTTGTACTGGTCGGGGTTGCGGAAGGACTCGACGTTTAGGAGCGACTGGCTGCCCCGGCTCTCCACGTCGAGCATATACGAGAGGACGTACTGCTCACGCAAGTCGTCGTCCTGTTCAAGCAGCGATGCTTGCTGGCTGGTTCGCTTCAGTTCGAGGTTGTTGAGGGCGTCCTCGTATGATTCAAGGCGGATGTACTTGACCAATTGGCTGCTCCCTTCACGGACAACTGGCTTCCCATCCTTCCATTGTTGCGAATGAATGACTTTAAGAATCCGAGGCAACAACACGGAATCAAAGTATTCCCCCATTTCCACGGCGATGTATCGCATTCGGACGTTGGCCTGCCTTGCGACTTCAATTGCGGCTTGCACAGTCGTTCCTGAACCCGCAAAGAAGTCGCACAGGAGCGTGTCAGACGAGCTTCCAAACGAGATCAAGCGTTTCATCAACTGGGGTGGCTTTGGGTTGTCGAACACATCTGCTCCCTTACCAAAAAGAGCATTCAAGGCATACGCCCCGAGGCGTCCGTCGAGTTCGATGACGCTGCGAAGTGAATCCTTGTAATCTCGCAGGTACAGCTTGATCTGGACGATGCGGTTCTCGTCAGGACCGTAGATCAGCCTCCCTTTGTCGATGAAATCACGTCTCATTGTCTCTTCGGGAAATCGGTAGCCATTGGCTGGCATCCGCATTGGCTTTCCGGTTTCCGGGTGAATGATGTCGTACTTGTATCCGTTGGGATGGGGGTTGTGGACACTTTGCGATCCGGTGAAGATTCCCTCCTCATCAACAAACTTGTAGCGATCAATCTCGGCAAGAACCTCTGCGTTGTCTTTAATGAATGCTCGCAACGCTTGTTGCATTTCATCGACGCTCAATCCCTCAGCCTTCCATTGCTCCCACTGTTCAAGGAGTAGCTCTTTGGCATCGGAAAAGTCATTCTTCCACACCGGCTCTGTCGAGTTCGCATCTTTGGCAAAGCACGCAATGTACTCATGCTCCGTAGCGATGCGAGTGGGGTTGTTGTCTCGGGCATTTCGCCACACTAGATCGCCAATGTGGTGATCGAAGCCGTACATCTCGCCCATGAGCAGATGCAACCGAGCCGCCTCGTTTCCGTCGATTGAGCAGAAGAAAACGCCGTCCTGCCGCAGCAAGTGATGTGCGAGTGCAACACGGTCGGCGACCATCGCAAGCCACGAGCCATGCTTGTAGCCGTCCTTGTATGGGAAAATGTCTTTCTTCGTGTTGTAGGGCGGGTCGATGTAAATGCAATTGACGCTTGAGCCAAATCGATTTGCTGCGAGGTTGAGAGACTGAAAGTTTTCTCCGTTAATGAGGATGCCATCCGTTGCGTTGTCGAGGCCATCAAGGTGTCCGAGCAACGTATACTTGAAGTCACGAGAGAAGTGCCGAGTATTCAGAACCAAATGTGGCTGCTGTTGCAAAAACTCGGGAGTAAGGGGGGCGGTGTAGCCCTGATCGTGAAGTGATTTCTCGATCTCATCGATGGCGAACAGCCGCACCCATTCCTCCCGCTGTGCGTCGTTGGCGGCGATTTCCGGGTAAAGCTCCTCGGGCACACGGTCGAGCGTGATGCAGTAGTTCGTCTCCACGACGAACTTCTTCTTGAGCCACAGCTTCTTTTGGAAGTTCTCCAGTTGTTCGAGGAACTGGATGATCTTGTGGGCGATCTTGCGGATCACCTTGATCTTGCTGAGGTACTGCTCGACTCGGGGCACCGTGTCGTATTCGATGTCGTCGAGGTGCATCACCTCGTTCTTGATGTAGAAGTCGAGTTCCCGGCGCAGGAAGCCGCCCAAGTCCTTGTGGATGAAGTAGTCGAAGGTGTTCCGGGCGGTGTACTGCGTGAGGTGCTTCTCCAGTACCGTCCGATTCGGGTTGGTCTTCGTGGGGGCAAGTTTGGATAGTTCCCGTTTCCACTCCTCGAAACCCTCGGCATTCAGGACTCGCTCGATGGCCTCCTGATTCAGAGCGTCTTGCTTCTTCTTGCCGTCGTTGGGCTTATACTCGAAGCGGATGAAGAGCTCGCCGTTTTCTTCGTAGATCGGGTCTTCTGCGCAGATGACGAAGCGGCGTTCCTTGCCGGGAGCCTCCTTCTTGTTGTCCTGTTCGGACGATGCGGCCACCAGCTTGAAGTGCACCCGGCCTCCCGAGGTCAGTTTGAAGGTGTAATCCCGGAAATATTCGCTGCTCTTGACGTAGTACTGATCGTGGTTGGCCCAGTACAACTTGACCTCTTCGCCTTCGTACGGAATGGCGTAGACGCCTTCCTTGTACCGCCGCAGTGAGATGAAGTCGCCCTCGTGATAGTATCGGCGGAAGAAGTTGTACAGGTGGCTGAAGACTTCGTTCTCAAGTGCCGTGACATCGACGCTGGAGTCGGCCATCTGCTCACGGAGTTCTTTCACCTTCGCCGTAGTCTCGGGATCGACGCCCAGCCCCCTCGCCTGCTCGATGGCCTTGTCGAGTTGTTTCTGAAGCAAAGCCTTATCCGCCGACTTGTAGTGGCCGAACGCTTCCTTGACCTGTGGCAGTAGGTCTTTCTCCAGAAAGCGGACGATCTCTTTCCGCTTCGCAGTCATGATCTTGTAGATGCCGAAATCCAGGTCGGCCTGATCCAGTTGGAACAGCTCTTCAAGCAGCCGTTGGAATTTCTCGAAGTTCGTCATAGTGTGAAGTTTTCAGTTTTCAGTTTTCAGTTGTCAGTGTTCAGGTTACAGTTGTTTTGTGGATGGAGCGGGCGAGGCCCGTGAGCATTTTCGAGATTTCTTTGAGTTCTGCCACGAGTGGCGTCATGTGCTCGCCGGTAAGCATTCCGACTTTGGCGGTGATGTAGCATTGGGTTCGGAGTTCGGCGGCTGACCCTCGGGCAATACGGAGGAATCGCTCGAAGTCTTTGCCGCCACGCTCTGCGCCTTCGGCGATGTTCGAAGCGATTGAGACAGCAGCACGCTGCATCTGATCCTTCAGAGCAAAATCCCTCCTGTCACGCAGCAAATCATAAATCTGGACGGCCAGCTTACAGGCTCGTTTCCAAACCTCCAATTCCTCAAACGATTGGTACATCGGCCCTCCTCGCTGAACACTCAAAACTGAACACTTCACACTACCTCCCACTGGATGGTGAAAAGGTGCGTACTGTGTGTCTTCTGTGTCATCCGCCGTTGGAGGCCGTCGATCAGCAAATCCCGCTTCTGAGCAATTTCGTCTTCGATCTCGAAAATGCGCTGACGCTGTTTGCGCTGTTTCTTCTCTAGCTCTCGAAGTTTCTGCTGGAGTTCGTTCTGCTCGTCGAGCGTCGTCGCCAGGCGTGACTGCCGCCGCACGGCCTTGATCTGCGCCTTGGTGTCGGACAATTCTTTCTCGGCGGCGACCACCATGTCGTCGGCCCACTTCTCCAGCCGCTCCCGCTCTTCGTTGAACAGGGTATGGTTGCCTTCGAGCGAGCGCGTGATGGTCGCCTCAGCGTGACGGCCCGCCTCTTTCTTGAGTCGCTCGCTCAGTTCGCATGGCAGGTCGTCGGGGGCGGAAATATGGCCCGCACACTGAAAGAGCTTCTGGCATGTTTCCTGATCGAGCGACTTACCGCTATCGTCTATCGCCGAAAACAGAAGGTACTCCTCCCGGTCGAAGGAGTCGATGGTGAGGTACTGGAGCGTCATCCATCCAGACTTGCCCTTGAGGGCTTCGACCACGAAGATCTTCGCCGGGTAGCCCGTCACGTCGAACGTGACCTTCGCCACGGGCGTCTCGACCTGCTTGCCCCGGTCGATGGCCCACTCGCCAAGCGGATGCGACAGTCTGTACAGGAAATCGCCGGTGACATTCTGCTGCGTCTTCGAGATCAGGTGGTACGTTCCGGGCCGACATGTGCTGACCGGCGATTGCCGAAGCTGGAAGGTGAGCGTGTCGTCGCAAAAGGTGGCGTGGCCGTCCAGTACAACTTTTGTGAGCGTCCAGAATTGGCGACTAATCCGGTCGAGGTTGGCACGAGCATCGTCGAGCCGAATCCTTAGCCGGGCATGAACGTCCTCGTCGAAATGCTCCAGCAACATCTGCCGGGTTTCGTCCATCTTGGACTGGATCGTGTCGTCCATCTCGGCCTGAAGCTGCCTGAAGGCGGCGTCGATCTCCTCCGGCGTGCGGCACTGTTGGTAGATGGCGAGGATGCGTTTCTCGAAGTCGACGCCCGACTCGATCTGCCCCAGTACTTCGTCCGAGGCGCCAAAGACGCCGCTGAACAGGTTAAACTTCTCGGCCAGCAGTTCGTGGACTCGGCGGTCGGCCTCGTTGCGCTCGTTCAGAAAGTTGATGACCACGACATCGTGCTTCTGGCCGTAGCGGTGGCAGCGACCGATCCGCTGTTCGATCCGCTGCGGATTCCACGGCAGGTCATAGTTGATGACCAGCGAGCAGAACTGCATGTTTACGCCTTCGGCTGCCGCTTCGGTGGCGATCATCACCGTGGCATGTTTCTGAAAGTGCTCGATCAAAGCAGTCCGGCTGTCAATGGGCCGTGAGCCGGTGACTCTGCCCGTGGCGGCATTGTCTTCCACCCACTTGTCGATGATGCCGCGGGAGTCTGGGTCAGCGTTTGTGCCGTTGAACAGGACGATTTGACCACCGTATCCATTCGATTCGAGGAAGTTCTTCAGGTAGTCCTGCGTGCGGCGAGACTCGGTGAAGACGAGCGCCTTGCGGTTGGCCCCCATCTTGTCCATCTCGGCAAAGCCAAGATCGAGGGCCTTCAACAGCGACCGACTCTTGGTGTCGATGCCGATGCTGCGTGCCCATTGGGAGTACCGAGATAACTCGTCGATCTCGCCGCCGAGCTTCTGGAGATCGAGTTCCGGCTCGGAATGTTCCTCTTGGTCGGTGGCGCCTTCGAGGATCTCATCGAGGTAGTCGTCTTCTAGTTCCTCGGTCTCGATCAATTCCTCCATGAACTCCTCGTCGTCCGCGCTCCGCTTGGGAGCGTCACGCATCTCCTCCAGCCGGGCCTTCATCGTGTCCAGCGTGTTGGCGATGGCGTGCGACGACGAGGCGAGCAGCTTCCGCAGGATGAGCGCAGTCAGGTGACGCTGGCGGTGGGGGACGGAGTAGGTTTCGTCCCGGTTGAGGAAGTCTGAGACGGCTTCATAGAGCTTCTGCTCGTCATCGGTCGGGCGGAAGCTGACGGTGAAAGGGATGCGCTGCGTATATTGGATGTACTCGGTGACTTGCCGCCTGAGCGTCCGCTTGCAGAACGAGTGCAGCCGGGAGCGAAGGGCATTGAGGTCCGCACCAGCGCCCGTGTACTGAGTGCGAAACGCGTTCACGTCGCCGAAGATCAGGTCGTCCAGGATCGACGACAGCCCATAGAGTTCAAGCAGCGAGTTCTGGAGCGGCGTGGCCGTCAGCAGGCACTTCTTTCGCTCCTCAATAGCCCACTTGATGTTCTGGCCCATCTTGTTGCTGGGCCGATAGGCGTTGCGGAGCTTGTGGGCCTCGTCGATCACAACCAGATCGTAGGGGACGGCCCGTATGTCGCCCCGAAACCGGCTGGCGAAGTGGAACGACGTGATGACCACCTTGTCGCTGGCGAAAGGGGTGTTGTTGCCCTCTCGGACGGTCTGTCGGTAGGTCTTTGCGTCAAGGATCACGATGGGCAGGTTGAACTTTTCTTGAAGCTCCAGTGCCCACTGCTTCCGCAGGCTGGCCGGGCAGATGATGAGCAGTTTTCGTTTCCGTTCGGCCCAGTGCTGGCAGAGTACCAGACCGGCTTCGATGGTCTTACCGAGACCGACTTCATCGGCCAGAACGACGCCCTTCGAGAGCGGACTTCGCAGGGCGAACATTGCCGCTTCGATCTGGTGCGGGTTCAGATCGACGCAGGCGTCGAACAGGGCCATCGACAGACGATCCACGCCCCCCGGCTGTGCCTGGCGAGTCAACTCGTGAGCGAAGTATTTGGCGTGGTACGGGGTGGTCATGTGACCGTTTCCTCGGTTTCCTGTGCAGTTCTCGTGGCCTCACCTCCGTTTGGGCGGTTCCCGTCTCGCCTCCCGCAACTGGATCAAGAACGCATCAAGATCTTCCTTCTTGAACAGGCGGTAGCTGTTCACCGGGTGCCGATGGGCAGCGATCTTGCCAGCATTTTCCCAGTTGCGGAGCGTGTTCGGCGAGACCCCGAGGTACTCGGCGGCGTCCGTAATGCGCAGGAATGCCCGCAGGTTCTCCACGGTTTTACCTCCTAAGCTGGAGCGCCCCTTTTCGGTTGGCCAGGTACCGACATTCGCAAACCTTACCAAAGGGCGTTATGCTTGTCGATTATCCGCCTGAGCGGTTGATGCGGCTAGATGCACTGCGTTCGGGTGAGTTACCAGCAGTTCGCAGGCGCACTCGGAGAGGAGAACATGGACGATTCTGGCACAGTACCCAGGAAGTTGACGGATGATCAGGACGACCAGATTGATCGCTTCAAACGATGGGAGGAGCCGTTGCCGAATGTGGATTTGCTAATCCCCAGAACGGTGAAATGCAGGGACGGTGCCCATCGAACGAACCCGCGAGTTCCGGAAGGATGGGCGACGGACCTTGCGCCGGCGGAGTTTACCCAGGCAGCTGCGCTGCAGTGGCTGGATTGGGCGTTGGACATGATCGGCGCGGCCCGCGACATGTTTCGCGGGAGGCCTTATCCATACAGGTATTACCGCGATGATGCTGACCGGATCATCGATCTGCTGCATGAAAAGGGATGCTGCTCGGCGCCAGCGCAATGGAAACAGCAAGTTCGCAGTGTGATGGAAGCCTCGCTTCGCAGCGAAGAAGACGATTACGCCTCCGTCAGACGTGGACTTGTGGAGCTGCAGAAATTGCTAGGTGGTGGCTCGGGAACCGAGAACGGAGACGTTGTTCGAAAGAAGAAGAGTACGCAGCCGGGCGAGGCGAGGGAGAAGCTAATCGCAGCCCTAACTCTACACCATCGTTATGCGGATGGGGGGATACTAAATTCGGAGCCAATCAGTAATAGGGCCTTGGCTAGCAAGGCCGGCGTTGCAGTAAGCAGCGTGACTAACTTCATGAACTGGGCGTTCGACAAGGGACAAAAAGGCGGACGAAATCGGTATCTAGCGGCCTGCAGAGATTGTGCTCGCTTGAGTGCACATCTTCGCAGGCTTAACGGAGAAATGCCCGATTACCACCTTCCAATTGATGCCAATCAGGTCGCCTCCGATGATGAAGATGAATGATCCGGGCGTTCAATCGTTCAACGGAAATCGTTGAACGCTTTTGTTTTTTTCTTGCCGACGCATCTCTTTTATATCTCGGCACTTACGCCCGAGCAGCAGCGTCGTTCAATGGTGGTTCAACGTGGTTTTGTTGAACGCTGGGCTAACTAGTGCAGGCCGCATCGTGCGGCTCGCAGCTAAGGCGCGCCGCGAAGTGCAGCGCGCTGCCACGACTAGAGGAGCCCAGCATGAACGATCGCTCTAACGTATCTCTGTTGGTATCGCCGCGCGAGGCGGCCCGGCGCCTGTCGATTTCGCCGCGTAAGCTGTGGAGCATCACGTTTGAAGAACAGCCTGGCCTGCCCTACATCCGTGTGGGCAGGTTGGTCCGCTACGCTGTGAGCGACTTGGAGTTTTGGGTCGACCGCCAGCGGCAAGGGGGCAGCCGATGAGCGTTCGCACTTCTGCGGCCTTGCGGCTGCAAGAGGCCCTGCCCCCGTTTCTGGATTGCGCGAGTGGTATCCGCATCGCGCTGGCGTCCGTGACTGAGCACGGCCGGAACTGCCCCGCCTTCGATAAGTACGACGAAGCCGACGAGGCGGGGAACCTATCGCTCCTGCTGGCCGAGGTTTCTGACCGGCTCGAATGGCTCTGTGCATCGCTCCAGCAAGAAAGGGGCGGCCATGAGCGGTAGTAACTGGCGGCGCGTGTCGCGCGGCGAGCCTTGTCCGATCTGCCAGCGGCCCGACTGGTGCCTGGTCGTCGGCCCCGAGGGCAGCCCTGAGGCGGTCATCTGCCCCCGCGTCGAATCCCAGCAGCGGGCGGGCGAAGGCGGCTGGCTGCATATCCTGCGGGACAGTAGCCGGCCGGCGGCGCGGTCTATCAGCATCGCTATGGATGATGGCCCGGGCGCCGACTTCGTGAAACTGGCGACAGACTATCAGCGTGCCATCCGTGCCGAGCCGTATCGGCTGGCGCGGCTGGCTCACAGCCTAGAGCTATCCATCGCGAGCCTACAGCGACTAGGCGTAGGCTGGTCTGCCCGGCATCGCGCCTACACGTTCCCCCTGCGGCGCGGCGACGGCACGATCTGCGGCCTGCGGCTGCGATCCCCCGCTGGTCGCAAGTGGGCAGTACGCGGAAGCCGGCAGGGGATATTCATCCCTGCCGACCTGGACGCAACTGGCCGGTTGCTAATTGCCGAAGGCCCGACCGATACGGCGACCTGTTTGGACTGGGGACTATCGGCCATCGGTCGCCCAAGCTGTAGCGGCGGCACGCGCGACGCAGTGGCCTACGTGCGGCAGCATCGACCGGCGGGAGTGGTGGTCATGGCTGATGCGGACGAACCTGGCCGGCGTGGTGCCGAGGCCCTGGCGGGGGTGCTGGTGGCGAACACGGCCGCGTGTCGCGTGATAGCGCCACCCCCTGAAACGAAAGACGCCCGAGCGTGGCGGCGCTCGGGCGCAAGTGCGAAAGACGTTTTGGCGGCCATCGACGCGGCCCCGCTGCGGCAACTGGAAATTACGACACGGAGGACAACGCTATGACCAATCTGATTATCGACGATGAACAATGGCACAGCAACGGCGAATGTACGATTGCCGCATCGTACAACGGCGAAATCCATCGAGACGTTATTCGCGTTCAGCGCGCCGAAGATCGGCAGCGTTACATAGCGGCCATCACGGCGAAGTGGCCGGCGGCTAGTAGGCTGGCCGACCGGCTTGAACGCGAGCTAACGGCGCTCAAGCCCCGGACGACCCCCGCGATGGCATCCTGGCCCGAGCCGATGGCCAAGCAAGCCTATCATGGCCCGATGGGCGACTGGGTGCGTACGATCGAGCCGCACACCGAAGCCGACCCGGCAGCTATCCTAGTGCAGACGCTGGTGGCTTTCGGCAACGTCATCGGACATACCGCCCATTTCTGCGCGGAGGCTGATCGGCACTATGGCAACCTATTCACTTGCCTGGTGGGCGAAACCGCCAAGGGACGCAAAGGAACAAGCTGGGGGCAGGTCGAGCGGCTATTTGATGCGATTGATGGCGCGTGGAGGGAGGAACGCATCGTTGATGGCCTGGCCAGCGGCGAAGGATTGATCTGGCACGTTCGTGACGCGACGGACAAGGAGGACGGCATCGACGATAAGCGGCTGCTGGTTAAAGAATCCGAATTTGCCAGCGTGCTCAAGACGGCGAACCGTAAGCAGAACACGCTTAGCCCCGTCATGCGGTGCGCGTGGGATACCGGCAACCTTCGCACGCTCGCCAAGAACAGCCCCGCCGTAGCGACCGATGCCCATATCAGCATCATCGGCCATATCACGCGCGACGAACTGCTGCGGCATATCAGCGAAACCGAAATGGCCAACGGCTTGGCGAATCGGTTCCTGTGGGTGTGCGTGCGGCGCAGCAAATGCCTTCCCGATGGCGGCAGCCTACAGCCCGCGCAACTGCAAACGCACATCGACACGTTCGCCCGCGCCGTGGAACACGCCAGCGCGGCCGGCGAACTCGGCAGGGACGCCAAGGCCAAAACCGTGTGGCACGCGGTCTATGGCGATCTGTCAGAAGGCAAGCCCGGTCTGGTGGGGGCGGTCATCGGCCGCGCCGAAGCCCAAGTCATGCGGCTGGCGATGTTGTACGCCCTGTTGGATCGGGCGGCAGCCATCGGCGCGGAACACCTCCTGGCGGCCCTGGCGATCTGGACGTACTGCGAGGAATCGGCCCGTTACATTTTTGGCGATGCGTTGGGCGACCCTACGGCGGATGCCATTTGGGCTGCGCTACGGCAGAAGCCTGAGGGCATGAGCCGTACCGACATTTCGGCCATTTTCGGCCGGCACAAGCAAGCAGCCGAAATTGAGCGTGCCCTGCGGGTATTGAGCGACGCCGGCTTAGCAAGAGTTGACCGGCAGCAAAGCGAGGGCCGACCGGCCGAACTATGGGTTGCGAATGCGAAATAAGCGAAAGAAGCGAAGAAAGCGTCCATTATTTCGCTTTTTTCGCTTTTTTCGCGTTCTCAAAATGATGGAACTGCGATGGATTACCTGGCTGTTGCAATTGACGCGCTGGCCAAGGCGCTGGCGAATGAGGCCCCGGCCCAAGCGGCCCCGGCAGCCTTCCGGCCGTTCGCAGTGGAGGCGGCCGGCATGGCTCGCTACCTGGCCGATGCCGAGCTACCAACGTGGCTGGCCGATCCACCAGCATGGCCCGAAGGCGATGACGCGGCCGAAGCCTTCGATGGTTCACCTACCGAGCCTTGGGAAGCGGCTGAAGAACCGAGCGATGGCTGCCCGCGCTGTGGTTCGCTGGCGTCGTGGTGGTCGATCATCGACACGCGGCGGTGCTTGGCCTGCGAGCCACCCCGGCATGATGCCGAAGGCATCCGGGCGAAAGCGGCACGTATCCGAAAGCGAACCATGAAAACTCAACATTGAAACCATACCTTTGTGACCGATACCCTAGCCGGCGGCGGCAAATAGTGACCCCGGCGAACCTGCACCTACGATCGAAGGTGGAAACAGCATGGCAAGCATTGTGAGGCGGCCCAACAATAACTGGTGGATTCAATACGTCGATGCGGACAAAAGCCGTAAGACGCTGCGGCTGGGCAGAACGTCGAAGCGGAACGCCGAAGCCGTCAAGCTGCGGGTGGAACTGCTGCTGGCCGCGAAGATCACCGGCCACGCCATCGACAGCGACACGGCGGCCTGGCTCGCACGGCTCGATAACGCGATGCTGGAAAAGCTGGAAGCCGTCAAGCTGATCGAACCGCGGCGGCGAGAGTCCACGAAGCTAAAGCCGTTTCTCGAAAGCTACATGGCAAGTCGCGGCGACTTGAAGCCTTCGACTGTGGTTGCGATGCAGCACA
>Ga0182738_1005460_pt1 | contig 13556 bp, 13 predicted proteins | sample eDN5th30CBELigMG_FD_128876 | JGI IMG/M metagenome (GOLD analysis project Ga0182738, IMG submission 128876) | Enriched Miracle-Growth compost microbial communities from Emeryville, California, USA - eDNA 5th pass 30_C BE-Lig MG (version 2)... ...
ATCAGCGCTTAGAACAATCCATCGTCCCCCATATTCATTGGTTATTTCTTCGCTTGCATCATGCTGATGAACCTGCGCAAAATCAAATACTAAATCTCCATAGGACACAATTAAAATTTCTACGCCTCTTTTGGCTGCTGATTGTAATTCTTCTTTTAATTCCTGGGCATCTTCTGACCATATTTCCAATAGAATACGCCCTGTAGCTTCTTTTATAGCTTCCTTTGTGCGATTTAATATAGGCTCATACCCTGTAATGTTCCAAATATTTTCTCTGTTTAAAGATACATAAGAATAATTTTCGAGAGCTTCCTCAGCTACTTCCAACGAGGATTCAGCTTTACGTTTTTTCAAGTTGATTAATTCATTAGGAGGTAACGGTGTGTACAGAGCAGGATTTTCATGACTGACCATGATTTCTCCTCGATCTACTAGTCCTCCCAATACTTCATAAATTTTAGATCTGGGCACTCCAGAATTTAATGAAATAGCATACCCTGAAAGAGGAGATTTTTCTAGTAAAGCTAAATATGCTTTTGCCTCATATTCAGTAAAATTAACATCTTTCAAAATTTTTATTATATCTAGTGTCATGATTGGTCCTCCTTGATAATACCGGGATAGAGTCAATAATTTCAAACTAAGTATACCATTAGTGCCCTTGACAGTTGGGTTTAAAAATTATAATTTAATTTTAGTTGCTACAAAAGTAGCTACCTAATAGTTTCTAATACTGCTTGGAGGTGTACTAATGGATACAATGATAGCGAAACAACAAGAAAGCTTAAAAATAAGAAAGGTTAGAAGAGGAAATGGTTTATACATAAGTGCTTCCGTAATAGCCGTCCTTTTATGGAGTACATCGTTTGTGGGGACAAAAATAGCCTATACCTCTTTTCCACCCCTTACATTAGGAGCAGCTCGTTTTGTTATAGCTGCTGTTATTTTAGGACTTATTCTCTTAATCAGGAAAGATAAAACAAAGCCTTCATTCAAGGATATAGGATTAATGTCTATAAGCGGTGTACTAGGCACTACCCTTTATTTTTCTCTGGAGAACATAGGAGTTGAACTAACAACAGCATCGAATGCCGCTATTATTGTAGCGTCGTATCCTGCTATAACGGTTTTAATGGAATTTCTCTTTTTTAGAAAAAAGACATCATGGGTAAAGGCCATAGGAATTGGAGTAGCGATGATAGGTGTATATCAAATATCCTATAGTCCTGAAACTCAGACAGATGATAAACAATTAATTGGCAATATTATATTAATTGCGGCAGGTTTTATTTTTGCTCTCTATAACTTCACAACTCGTAAAGTTGTCAAAAAATATTCCATGATTACGATCTCTTTTTATCAAACTTTGGCAGGAGCCATTACCTTTATTCCATTAGCCTTTATAGAGAAGTCAAGTTGGCAAACACCAGATATAAGATCATTTCTAACCTTATTGTACCTAGGCGTTTTCTGCTCGGTTATCGCTTTTTTATTATATAATTTTGGATTACGCAAATTATCTTCTAGTTCTGCGATGACGTTAATGAATCTTGTTCCTATTTTTGGTGTGTTATTTTCTGTTCTGCTCCTTAATGAAGTGGTAGGCATAAACCAATTTATTGGTGGAATCATTGTCCTTTTAGGTGTAGTTTTGAGTATGAGAGAACCGAGTAAAAAGCATGTTTTAGAAAACAAGTAAAAAATATGCACTATGTACACAAAAGATTCCTGATTAAGCACCAGAAGCTTTTCTTTATATATATAAGTTATCAATAGCTTGCACAAACTAAAAAAGACGCTATGATAGAGTCAATTACGACTACAATTCAATGAATGGGAGAAGACCATCTCTTTTGCCTGGTAAGAGGTGGTCTTTTTCTATTTTTAAACTGTATATAATATATAGATTTAGTTAGGGTACTCACACTTATACGAAATAAGCCAACAAATACACTTAACATGAATAAAGTATGAAAACTTGATCAAACTATGGAATAAATGGAGAGATGTTCATTCTCAATTTCTCATTATGTAGTATAAGCAACCTACAAAAAGAGCTTCCCTTCGGCAGACCGGGGAAGTTTTTCTCTTTATATGATATATTTCATACATTTTTAGTCATCACCATTCACGTTACTAGAATTCTTATTAGCAAGAATACAGGACTTTTTTATAGTGAACGTAGTTTCTTCATAATAAATAATAAAAATTTTGTTGATCTCAAACGGTCGAGAATCAACAAGGGACTATATTGAATTAACTGTAAGATAGTAAAGGATTATATCTTTTGTAAATTAGATTAGACTTAACTAAAAAGTACTCATCAACTGATTTTGGAGTGAAAAATAATGGCTTTTATTGAAACAAACACTAATCACTATTTGTATTATGAAGAGTATGGACAAGGCACCCCTGTCATCTTTATTCATCCCCCTGGACTTGGCTATAAAGTATTCCAATATCAACACGAGTTATCCAAACATATGAGAGTCATCTTTCCAGATTTAAGTGGTCATGGAAGAAGCTCAAAACCTAAACAGCCTGTATCAATTTCTTTTTATGCAAAAGAGTTAGTACGTTTTATGGATTCGCTGCATCTAGACAAGGTGATTATATGTGGTTACTCTGCTGGTTGTCTAATTGCTCAAGAGCTAGCTATTCATTATCGCCATCGAATTGAATTATTAATACTTTCAGGAGCTTATCCTATAGTAAGAGATGTACCTGGACGGCTATTACATAAAACAGGAATGTATATGGTAAAAGAACATCCGAATATACTAACAACAAGCCTTGCTATAAGTCATACTCGAGACAAAACATTAAGAAAGAATCTAGTTAGTTACATGAGGAAATCAGACCAGGAATCCTGGTATCAGTATTATAATCATTCATTACACTATAACTGTGTAGACAAGCTTCATCGCTTAACGATGCCTTTATTGTTTATATATGGTGGAAAAAAGGATTGGACTGCTCACTATATGAAAGAGTATAAAAATAAGTGTAAGCATGCTGAATTCTTTGTTTTACCCAATCAAGGTCACCAACTGCCTACCAAACAGTGGACTCAGTTTAATGAGTTAATTACAGGATTTGTCTTAAATAGATCTCATTTATAAAACAAAGCGAAAAGCCCTTTCTTTAAGTGTTTTTTAACTATTATAAAATACATAACAAACAGAAAAAACTATTGATCTTAATCAGCGGTTCTTCTGTTTGTTGAAAGGTAGTTATAGTAGTGATCGTTCGTCTAGAGTAATTTGCTTAAAAGATTATAAATTAGAAAGCCTACTGATACGAAATGAATCAGTAGGCTTTTCCTTTAGCGTATTGTCCACTTGAAGCAATGGGATTAGAGAATCTCTTTCTACTTTACTCTTATAATCGGAAATGAAAAATGAAATATAACTGTTTTTTATAAAATGTAGTTTGGTTTTGATAAAACATTTACCTTAAATGTGCTAGATTTTCTCTTATATATTAATATAAATAAGTTTTCTTTAATATGTATGGAAAGTGACTATCTTATTAAAGGAGGAAAACAATGAATAGTAGCTTTACTCAAAATGCAATTTTTGAACATACATTTTGGATGCAAATTTTGAAAGACCATTCCCAATTTATCTTAGATGCCTTGGCTGAAAAAGAGCAAGAAGAAATCCAGGCGGCTAAAACTTTCATCCAAACTTTTAATAGTTTGTTAGAAGAAGTTAAAGCAGACCATAACAACCTAGAAAGCATTACAATGAAAGCCAAAGCTCAAACAATAGCACTCAAAGAATTTAAACTTTCCTTATTAAGAAAGCATTTAACAACTGACTTCACGATTCACCTTACACCTACTTTTCTAAACCATATGGTCAATGAGCTGGATGAGTATTTATTAATTCTTAGTTACTTAGAACAACAACAAATTCCACCCATCTTTCATGAGCTTCACCATCATTTGTTATGGATATTAGATGCTGCGGGACATGCTGGAGCTATTTCCGATAGTCTTGATGCAGTAGAAAAGCAACTAAAACAAAAGAGTATGCAATTTTCTACCCATTTTGAACATTTTTATCTGAAGGCTGTAGAATTAACTGGTTATTTAAGAACGAACCTTGAATCCTTTCCAGCATTAAAGAGAATGAACAAAGACGTCAAGTTAGAAATAGAGTTATTTCAAGTATTTCTTCATGAGATCGAAGAATTAGAACTATCGAACGAAATGCTTAGTACATTTTCTGCTTTAATGGCTGATCATATGATGAGGGAAGAATGCTACTATTTAACTAAGTTAGCACAATCAACCAATACTGCAAAACCACCTTGTGACCCTACGTCATCTCATTACAAATAGGTGCCAATTTTACCCTTTATATTTGTGAACGATTTAAACGGAGAAATATATCCGATTTTATAAGAAAAGCTATCCCTTTGATTATTTTACAAAAAGGATAGCTTTGAAATGCTTGACGATGGTTTGAGCATCTGCCACGTGCACTTATTAAAAAGTTAGTATGTATTATTATCCTGATTTCTGGAGTACTTTTACTGATTAACACACAAAGAAGTGAAAGATATAAAAGAAGAATATAAACCATTAAGAGAGCGATGATTAAAAAGCACCTAAAAAGAATCCTTTGCTGATTATAAACTGGCTCCCAATTGTTAGACACAGCCTGACAATTGGGAGCCAGTATTTAATCTTTATCTTTTAATTTAAGCTCTCTACTTCAGAATTCCAATTTCTATCTACACGGTTAAAATAGGCTTGTTCAAGAATTTGCATATAATCAGCCTCGGTAATTAAACGGACGTTACTTGACGTTGAGTTGTTTTCCATGGCCAACCTTACAATACTCGGAAAGTCTTCTTTCTTTACACCCACTAAATCTTTTAATTTAGGAATGTTTAATAATTCTGTTAAGTCTATAATTCCTTGAATTAATTTTCCAACAGCTACTTCGTCTGAATCTGAATCTTTAGCAAAGCTCATATACCTTGCTAATTTTGCGTGCAGCTGCTTATTCTCCGTAGAATTAAATCGTAATACGTATGGTAAAAATACTGCGTTAGCAACTCCATGCGGGGTATCATAAAGTCCTCCAAGCGCTTCTGCTAGGCAGTGTACTGAGGCAACATCTGCAGATCCAAAACAAAGGCCAGCTAAGAGACTTCCTTCCAGCATATCTTGACGAGCCGCTTCATTTTTACCATCGCGGAAAACGATAGGCAATGCCGAAACAATGGTTCTCATTGCTTGAGCCCCAAGCGCTTGTGAAATAGGATTTGTGACTTTACAGGTATAGCCTTCAATCGCATGAACTAATGCATCAATGCCAGTCGCAGCCGTAACAGAAGGAGGAAGACTTAATGTTAGTTCAGCATCAAGAATCGCCAAGACAGGCCTTAATGTACTATGTTTGAGCGTCATCTTTCGGTGTGTAGCTGCTCCCGTGATAACGGCAGAACGAGTAACTTCTGAGCCTGTACCTGAAGTAGTTGGAATACAAATAACTGGTGCAATGTTTGAATACAGAAGTCGACCGTCTGCATAGTCAGATGGTTCCCCGCCGTTTGGGCCGCACAGTGCGATAGCTTTTCCTGTGTCCATTGCACTTCCGCCACCAATGGCAACAACTGCATCTGCACCAAATTCACAAAATAATTTAGCACCTGCCAAACAATTTGTATCTCGAGGATTCTGTTCAATTGAATCAAATACCGACACTCGATAACCAGAAGCCTCCAAGGCAGTTACAATTGGTGAAACTAATCCCGCACGAACTACACCAGGGTCACTAACGACTAAAATTGATGAACCAATATTTAAAGATGTTAGCATGTCTGGTAATTCTTTAGCTTTGCCCATCCCTACCTCGATTTGAGTAGAACAAAAATAGTTATAGGATTTCATTTCTATCTCTCCCTTTGTCTAAAATTAAATGCCTATCTTAAGAAGTACTAGCTTTTTAATTTCATAATAGCAAATGAATTTTAAAAATAAGCTTACTTATTCCATTCCGAAGCTAGTATACCCATAAAATATGTATCTACGTACTTCCCATCCACATAAGCATGATTTCTTAATTTCCCTTCGGTGACAAAACCAATTTTTTCATATAGTGCAATGGCCTGTTTGTTTATTCCTCTTGTAGTTAAATAGATTTTATTTAGACGAAGCTGTTTAAATCCTAAATCAATCATTTGCTCCATAGCCATTCGACCGTACCCGTGACCTCTAGATTCTGAAGATAGGAGAATTCCTATACTAGCTCTTCCATGTGCGTAGTCTATATCCTTCAGAAATACCCATCCAACTAATTCTTGTTCATCGCTTTCAATTCCTAAAATTAAATCGCTGTTCAATCTTTTCTTTTCTACTTCTTGTACTACTTCTTCATAAGTTAAAGGTGTTCTGCCTATCATTCGTATTGCCCGTTCATCATTTAACCATTTATGTAAGTATTGAATGTGAGTTGTTTCAAATGGGGTAAGGTGTATTCTTTTTGTACTCATTGATTTATCTACTCCTTCTAAAAAGTTAACCACAAACTATAATTCATTCCATACTTGATTCAATAAATATCGCTAGCGAAAGCAAATATACATTTCTGATTACAATATACTTAACAGTCAAATTGAAATAAGTAGATACATAATTGAATGAAACCATTAATCTGTTTAAATAGAACACTTTTGTATGTAATTCTGGAATCAATAAAAAAACCCTCTCTTACATTTTACGTATACTTAATCTTTGTCTTTAATTAGGGTTAATTTATCGGTTTGAGATATTAAATCAATTATCTTATTTCCTTTTTCATAATAAGTAGAGGCCCCTTCTCGGTTCCTTTCCTTCCACCCTTTTGATTTAATTACTAATTTATATCCTGACGGGATGCCGTTTTCTTCAGAAGCTTTAGACCAATCATATATGTTTACACGTTCTTTTCCTTTTACTAGCTTTGCATTTTTAGGGACAGGAAAACTGAAAAATTTATTAGATGGGATATAGGCAAAGAATGCAACAAAATAAAAAATCGCTGCTCCCATTAGTAGAATTGCTAAAACAGTCGTCACGGCTTTTTTCAACTTATTGCCTTTCTTTCAATGACATTTTTACAATGAGATGGATCTTATTGCATTAAGATTCCTTTTGTTTTAGATTTAAGCACCTTTTTGTACATTCGTCCTATATAGCTTTTTCAAACAGGAATAAAGAATACATTCGCTAATTATAAAGAGAAGAACGCTTATAAACGTAGTCGCTAAAAATTCAAAGATGTTAAGAATAGACATAGCGTGTCCCCACCACCAATATCTAAAATCCGTTCCGAACAAAACGAAATGAATAAAAAGAGAAATTGCCTGAACTTCTCCTACTGATCTATAAGAATTTATAATAAGTATTTTTAAGTAAAGAAACTAATTATGAAAGATAGAATAATGAATACAGAATAAAGAGAACCAGCCAATAAGGCTTTCTGTGGGGAATGCATGGTAACCTCCTTTTATATTGATTATTTTACCATTAATTATAATTAAAGGAAGTTAACTTTTAAGGATTTATACCTTAAAAAATATTTAAATAGAAAAAGAATCCTTTTGTAGCATTGTTGACACATTGTTTCTCAAAAAACAGGATTAATTTTCCTCTAATCTAAAGTTCTTACTTCTGACAAACCCCACTACCCCAATCCGATGTAATATGAAGAAGGATTTTTACTTTTTAAGATAGAATAGTTTCTTAAAGAGTCATAAAGGAGTTGATTTCATGTCTAAACAAATAAAAGATAGAAAAGAAATAAAGCTTTTGAATTCTCAAATTTATTTATGTGATGAAATTAGAAAGTTGTTGAAGAAAAAAGAAAAAAGAAGTCTAGCCTTTGAACAAGAGTATACAGAACATGATATATTACACATTGCTTTAAACAGGTTAATGAGTGAGTTAATCTCTAGACATTAAAAACGTCACCTATCATTTTTGATATTTTTCGAGATAGATAAGTTTCATATAAATAATAGACAGAATATTTCATTAATATCTTTACTTTGTAAACGCTTTCGTTTATACTAAGTATAGGTTGGATGGCATGAGTGGCTGTCATAGTATTTAGCGTAGGCGGGGCTGATACGAGGGAACAGGACATAGAAGAAATGTCCTTTTTTGTTTGGGCAACATTTCTTAGAAACTAGGAAATGTTATAAAATACTTTCAAACGCTTTTTTTACTTAGTGTGCCCTATCCAGTCTGGAAATTGAAAAAGACCACCTCTTCCCAGTTACAAGAGGTAGCATTTTTTAAAATTGAATTAACAGTAGTCGTTAGATAATACTTTATTGCATCTTAAGTAAGTTGCTTAATTTAAGAAACAGTATTTATAGACAACATATTCACCGCTTTTTCTAAGAGTAAAATATCTTCTTCAACCATTCTTTTCATATCATCGAGATCAAGTTGAATATATTCTTCTTTTAAACGTTCTAATTCCCTGACGAACAGGGATCCCGTATAGTACCTATAATTTGTCACTAAGATTTATCCCCTTTGTATGCTCTTAATAGATGTAATTCCCCTTTATTTAGATTAACAACCGATAAAAGCAAGATTTATAAAAAAAATCCTTCCCTGGTGTAGGCAAAGGATTTTTAACTTTATTGGAATAAGGAGAATAGGTTATTAATGTGGTTAGATTTTCAGTTTCATATACATACAACGTTTTATCGTTCTACTTTGATGTTAAATCAAATTTATCTTCTTTCCCATTCCATTTTATTGTCACATGAAAAGGAGCGTTGCTGCTTTGAGTCGCGCATCCGCTGCAGCTCCCATTTAAATTAATTTCCCCTTCTGTCTCGTCATCCGTACCTGACAATGTGCTTGTTTCCCCTTCTACAACATAAGAAACTTTTCCTACTTTCTCCTTGTCTTTTCCTTTATAGATGATACTGCCTTGCCCGTTTTGAGTATTCTCTCCTTTATTTAAAAGATATAAAGCTTTCCAATGATCTCCTTCACCTTCGAAACGCACACTTTCTTCCTTGCTACCACAGCTGCTCAATACTAATAAAAGAATAGACATGAATCCTAAAAACAACAAATTTCTTCTCAATTTTGAATCCTCCTACACGGTAAAAAAGCAGCCATATATCCTATTGAGTAAATTTTTATTACTATCTGGCCTTTTTTTAAGTAATTTAAAGTGAGTTATTTTTCGATATGTTCTCCTGTTATCGGAATAAAACCATTTTTAAATAAAGCGTACCATTCTTCCAGTTCTTTACTCTTTAAAACATTTAATTTATTTAAAATGTCTTTCGAAAATTCTAATGCACCGCTTCCATTAGCTGTAATTAGACAGCCATCACTAACAGATTGTTTTTCTATATAATTTTCATCCCCTCGATAATTAGGTGCTCCTTCTTTCAAATAAGCTAATGAATTACCTGTATGTTTATTCTGATCAAGAAACCCATAGTTCCCTAAAAAGGTCGTTGCATCACAAATCGCTGCAACCGGAATGTTATGTTCAAAACAAAAGCTCACCAGTTTCTTTACCTGATGATTTTTCTTTTCTCTCCATCCCGTTCCCCCAGGTATAATTAACATCGCAAAGTCAAGTTTAAAAGGAAAGTCTTTTAGGCTGTAATCGGGAAGAACGGTCAATCCTCCCATCGAAGTTTTAGGGTGTTTGTCGATTGCCATTGTCTGAACTTGAAATCCTGTTCCCTGTTTATTTAACTCAGCTGTCACATAACTGGCTTCCCAATCAGCAAAACCATCTGTAATAAAGACCATCACTTTTTTCATATACATACCACCCCTAATTCTTGATTAGAAATATAACTAAGCACATGATCAATCACCTATTTTAATTTACCACTATATATATATAGTGTAAAATAAAACCAATATTAAACTATTACGTTTAAAAACATCTATCTATAATTGAACAATGTTTCCATCTAAATCATGGTTTCTCTTCTTCTGTTAAAGGGAATTAAACCCTAAAAGTGAACCTTAAAAGGAGACCACCATGGTTACAATTGAATCAATCATAATAGGTATTGTTTTTATCCTCATTCAACTATACGCATTAACGATCGTCGAACGTTCTCCAATCGGGGAGAAAAAGCTGCTCTCATTATCAGGCGGTGTAGCTATTGCCTATGTATTTATTTATATCTTACCGACGCTTCACAAGAAACAAGAAGAGTTTGGAGGATCGCTAGCCCTTGATACTGAATTATATTTTCTTGGTCTTCTCGGCTTACTCGTCTATTTTTCTGTGTATTCATTTGCTCAGACAAAAGCAGCCACACACCTAACGGAACTGACCGTGTACATGGTACAGGCTAGTTTTTTTATGGTTTATTCTTTTATCATTTCTTATGTCGTATTTTCAACCGATGTTAAACGAGTTGAATCAGTATTCTACGGACTGGCTATCAGCCTTCATTTTATCGGGTGGTCTTACCATCTTGGAAAAAAACATCCGCGCTTACACAAAACTAGAGGTCGCTATATGCTGGCCGGAGCAACTTTTCTTGGGTCCATTCTGGGCGTCTTCGGACCTTCATCAGGACTGCTTATTGAATCTATGATTGCTTTTAGTTCAGGTGCAATGTTATTCAACGTGATCAGTAAAGAGCTCCCTTTTGAAAAGCATGCGCATTTGCCTACCTTTTTAATCTCATCTCTTATCTACGCGGCTACAATGATTTCGTTAAAAGCTTTTTTTAATTGGTAGTTGCGTGCGCGTGTTTTTACAAAATAAAAAGAGCAGCCTTAAAGGCTGCTCTTTTAAAATATGGTTTTTATTACTAGATATACTGCAGCAATCGATGCAAGAACGATAAGTACATTCAAAATACGATGTTGAGTAGCTAAGTGGCCTCGCTTCATTTCTGCACGAGTCAATGGTTTATTTTCATCGTGATTTCCACTCACTCTGTTACATCTCCTATCCTGTTTAGTTATTGGTTCTACTAATTTAAGCAATAAGCTGATCTTTGTCAGCTGCTTCTTCCTTTTTTATCTTCCCTCTACATAAGATATAGAAAACACTAAACATAACAATCGACCAAATAAGATTAGCTCCTGGCTCAGTGTCAGCTACCTTAAACAAACTCGGTATAGATCCGAAAACAGAATCGTCCGTTGTAAGGAACAGAGCGAGAAACATGTTGTTGGCTGCGTGTGCGCCAATGGTAATTTCTAAGCTTTTTGTTTTAATCGCGATATATGTAAGAGCAAAACCAGCTACAATATAATCTAGTCCCACCAATATAATGGATTTATTCATTTCAGGATTAGCAAAATGACCTATTGAAAACATTAGTCCAACAATAATCGCAAGTAAAATGGGACGCTTCACTTTCTTACTCACCCATTGAAGAAGAAGTCCTCTAAAGAAAAGCTCCTCCGTTGTTGTTTGAATAGGTACTAACAAAAATGTAATAAGTATTAATAGTACATACTCTTTCACACTTACATGGTTCCATGAATAATCCGAATGGTTAAACACAACATCAATTAATTGTGAAATGATTAGTAACAGGCTAAAAGTTCCAAAAGACCATATTACTTTCTTCCAATTCACACGTTTGTTAGCAGTGATTAATGATTTCATTTTTCGTTTGTGAATAAAACGAATGCCGATCCATAAACCAAAAATCCAGCATATGTACATAATATGAGATAACAGAAAATCAAGGTTAGCATTGATTCCCACAGCCACTCCGCTATCAAAATCAAAATATGATTTTCCACTTTCATCAGCTGCAACCATTATTATTTCAGCGATAATATAAATAATTGATCCTAACAGCATAAACACAGAAGCAAGGATTGTTGTACTTACATAACGCTTCCAGCTATTTTTTCCTTCTTCCACATTTAAATAGTTTTTCATTTTCTTCTTACTCCCTCAGCCTTCTCTTCTCAATTACACCGTTCTTCTTTACTTTGTGGTTGTCTAGGCAATGTAAAAATCTATTAGGACCCGAAGTCCTGCAATCATTTTAACTACCGCCTGCTTTTTACCTTTAAAGATAAGGAAAGAGACTGACAATATTAAGAAATTACAACTCTACCCATTACCTGTTTATATAAAATTTAGCGTCTTAAAAGCCGTTAAAAAACAGCTTTTTCTAAAAGAAGACTCGACACCAAGTCATCGTTAACCTTTATATCTTGCTCATACGTGCCCGCATACACATAATTTTGAAGAAAATACTTGCTACTCAAGAATATATATCCTAGAACAACTAAAATAAATATTTTTTTCAACATCGTCCTCACCTTTTTATCTAAAGTTTTCCCCTCAAGGCTGCTACCACAACCGCTAAGAGCTTATCCATAAACAGCTTTTCATTTTTTTAAATTAGCTACCATTCTATCTAACATCGAAAAAATGATATAAGTTACAAATATATTACATTATTATTACAAATGTAACAATTACATTATAACGAAGAAAAAGAGGATAATCAATATGAAGTGTTTAGTAACACAAATAAAATTGCTAGATTACTATAATGCATCTAAATAAATTAAAACATTATGCAAAAGTGCACACGTTTTCTGGTAGCAATATTTAAATATTAAATAAAAGTGTTTTTAACTCTTTTCATCCCATTATGGACTGACATAGTATAGTTTTGGATTTTAATTGAATTTTTGGTTTTATATTCTATAATAGTGAAGGTGAACTAAGCTGGTGAAAAAGGTGGATTTAATATAGTTGAATAAGTTAGTGGTGCAAAGTACTAATGCCACAGCCCAGAAGTTTAGACCGTAACAAAAAAGCATAGAAAACAACTATGCTACAGCACTTTAGAAGAAGGTGGAAATAAAATGATTTTTATACCTATATTATCTTTAATAATTGGTTTGTATCTGTTAGCTTCAGGAATTTTTATAATTATAAGGGATAAAAATATAAAAGGAAAAACTAAAAAAGCTTTAGTTTTTTAGCAGTAGCATCGGATATAGCAACTGATCCAGTGTCCTCTTCAGGATTCCGAATTATGCTTGGTGCTGTTTTATTACTAGCTGGATTCATTTTATTATAAGAAATACACCTTAATAATTCATTGTTAGAGTAGTTTATTAGAATAGTTCAGTTCCATAAATTTCTTCATTTGCGATATTATTTACTCATTTTACCATACAGCGTGTACCTTTTCTTCTAAATTATTTGTTTGGAGAAAGATATTTCAAATACAGATCTTAATAGCACCTTGGATATTTTAAATTTAAATTACCAATAATACCGTTACATGTCTTTTGCCTAAAAGGAGCTAAGTAACGATGGAACTGAAAAGAATAGTAAGCATCACCTTTTTATCAAGCGTTATCTTATTTTCGGGACCTTTATCATTGGTCAATGCATCTGTAAATGATTCTAAAATGACTGTAAAAAATTCAGTGAAAGCAGAGCAGCCTAATATAAAGATTTTGGCCACTGGAGGTACGATTGCAGGCTCTTCTGAAAGCAGCACAGACACAACTGGATATGAATCAGGAGCTCTTAACATTAAAACAATTATCAAAGCTG
>Ga0182738_1005461_pt1 | contig 13554 bp, 2 predicted proteins | sample eDN5th30CBELigMG_FD_128876 | JGI IMG/M metagenome (GOLD analysis project Ga0182738, IMG submission 128876) | Enriched Miracle-Growth compost microbial communities from Emeryville, California, USA - eDNA 5th pass 30_C BE-Lig MG (version 2)... ...
CAAACAAACAAGAAATTATGGGGAGGGAGCAAGTGAATGATCTTTATCAAGAAATAATGTTCGATCTTGAAGAATTTTATGAGTAATGGAGTCATGAAAGGGAGGAAAACTCTAACAATCTATTTGAAAAAGAGGTCGTATTACGAGAATTATGCTCCTTAAGAAGTACTTTCGCAGATCCTGTTTCTGGAGAGTGAGTCAGAAATCCTAAGAAGGCGAATAGAGTGGTTAAATTTTCTCATAAAATTATGAAAAGAGGTGCTGTGCAAGGTCTTTGTTATCTGAAAAGAGAGAATTCAGTCGAACCAGGTGAAATTCTCTTTGAAGCTTTGTAAATTTAAGACCTTGAATGAATTTTGTTTAATTCAAGAAAAGTTGTGTTGATTCTTTTTTCGTGAGAATGTCAGGTTTTTTTATTTTTGTTTTTCTTCTCGTGAGAATGTATTGAAAATAAAAAATCCTGAAGAAAAATTTCTTTTTGTAAAACTCTTTCTTGATGAAAAATAATTTTAGGGGATTCATTCTGATGATTTTTATGCCAGAAAATCTCTGATGAAAATTTGGAGCAGAAATTTTGCAAAACAGGACAAGAAGAAATCAAAGAGCTTTTCAAGAAAAACTGACTGGGAATTACTTTTTTCTATCCTCCCAAACTCAAACCTTTCTGCTTTTGATTGCCTTAAATTATTGGTTATTTTTGAAGACTTGACTTGAAATTTATGCTCGATCAAATAGGTATCCCCTTCAAGGCATGAAAAAAACCTTTTGATTGAAGCTGATAATTCTCAATTTTTCTCTTTCTCCGTAATTTTTAATGGAAGAAAGTTCTTTCTTAAGGAAAAGATCTTGAGGATGGAGGTTATTTTTCCACTCTAAAATGTTACTTTTCCACTCTTGTTATAACCACTCTTGTGCTCAAATTTTGAATCCCAAAACCCCAGCCCTATCACTCCCAAAACATGTTCGCTGCTATCTATATTATTTTTTAATGGAAGTTTTCAAGTTTTTGTTTTGAAAATTGAGAAAGATTTGGAGTAAAAAGTGTCGAATTTTTGGAAGATTTTTGAGAGTGGATTTGTTCTAAGGAAGAGTGCAAAAATATTTTCCCCTATTTTCCCCATGAAACATTATTCTTTTTTCTTTTTAATTTTCAGATTTCAGAAAATAAAAAAATATATTTAAGACCGAATTCAAGAAAACTTGGAAAATTCCTGTTACTTGAAACAAATCTTAGAGTTTTTTTAATTGGAGCTTTGATCTTTTTCTGTTGCAAATATTCATTGAAATCACTGTTTCAATTCAAGAAATCAACTTTCATAATTAACTCTTTCAGATAAAAAAAGGGCATGCAACAAACAAAACATTATTGATGAAAAACATTTATTCAGAGAAGCAAATATTTCTGTAGAATATTTTTCTCATTCATAGAAACTTGATCTAAAAAATTTCACAACAGCCAGTTTTAGCTGGAGATCTCACTCCTTGAGGACTTGCAGGTAGCGAAGTCGTTTTATTACCCACACCAAGCCCAGCATTGATGGTTTTCACGAATTTCTTTTGTTTATCTTCTGGCTTCATTTTTAAATCTGGCTGTGATTGTTTAAGGTCAATCCATTCTTTCAGGATTTTATTAGCATTACTTTCACCAAGTCTGAAAGCTGCACTGATTTCAACTTCCTTTTCAAACAAGTTTTTCAACTTGGTGTATTTCTCAGCCAAATTCTTGAGTTTTTCTATCTTTTCAGTCACTAAATTTTTCACTTTATTGATGAAGTTCTTGGATTCTTCATCATCTTTGGCTTCCAAAATTTCCCTCCTCTTTTCTTTATTGGAGAGTGCAGCAAGCGCTATTTTTGAGACGAGATCACTTAATTCTACAGCATCAATAGCAAAGTCCTTGACAAATTTAGCTTCATTTGCAATGGCAGCGCTTTTAAGATGGCTTCTTACTGCTTCTAGACCACCAGAGAGGATTTCTCCAATGCCAAAAGGAGCGAGAGAAGTTAACTGGATGAAAAGATTGACAGGGCTGAAAAAATCTTCCCCATCGTCAATGGATAATTTTCCACTGTCTATGGCTTGAGATGATGTATAGACAGAAGAAAAAGTAGAAATAAAGCCCTCATAATAATCTTCAATGAGATTTATTTCAATCCCTTTCAAGTTAAAAGACTTTAACTTTGCACCTAAGACTGCACGATTGTTATCTAATTTCTTGGCCAGTTCCTCTTCAACAGCACTGTTTCGATCCTCATTACCCTGTTTAAGCAATTCTTGCTGGAAGTAAATTTGCTTTGACTTGAGTTTACCATCTATCTGGATTTTTGCTGGCTTTATAACTCCTTGACTCTCTAATAGCTTCTCCCCAACTTTATCAGTTAATTCGAAGACCTCACCTTGGTAAGCTTCTCCATAAATATAGGAGCCGAATATTTCCTGTAAAGAAGGGACCTCATTTGGATAGAAGCGAATGAGCTTTTGTTGGCTCAGATGATAGATCACATGGTCACCAAAGGCACTGCGTTGCTCTAAGAGGAAGATTTCAGAATTGAACTTTAAGGATTTCAATTTGGTTAAGAGCCAAGATTCAATTTTGAGTGCATGTCTTGAGTCAACGATGCTTCTAATTTCCTTGATATCTGCTGCTGCTTGCCTCATTCCTCCTTTCAAGCTATTGATTTTGAAGATTGGTTCGTGCTGCTTATATTGTAAAGCGAGAATGTCTTGCTGTTGATCAATAACTGTCTTGGCAATTTTTTCCAATGCAAAGTCGATATTATCACCTTTGAGTCTGTACCTTTTCCCCTCGAATATGATCTCTCCATCTCTCGTTAAAGAAGTAGTTAACCCTTGGTTAATAAATTTGATCAGTAATTGTTCTTCTAATGAAGTGATTTTCTCATCTTCTAATAACTTGTGGTAGATTTTTTTATAAAAGGTTTTTGCTTCAGCAGACAAGGAAAGCAACTTCTCGCAATTCTGATTAATCCAAATTAAACCCTCTTCATTCAAGAATTTCAGCTGAATACTCAACACCTCTTTAGCTAATTCGACTAATTTCTCACGATCTGAGCCATATTTAGAGACTTTTTCTTGACCAATAATTGCAAAAGATAATTCGATGATTCCCGGCCCTCTGAGGGTTTTTATCTTGTTTACATCTGATACCAAGAATAGCCTCAACTCCTCTTCTCGTAACTTCTCAAGGTAGCTTTGAAGGCTTTGTTGAAAACTTTCACTCTGATTGCCTTCTTCAAAGAGTTTGTTGCAGATAAGATCAACTGTTAAATCAGAGAGTGGAAGTTGGAAAAGCTGATCTAATCCCTGAAAATCATTCAAATATTTTTCCAAGCAAGTCAGCAAGAAGGATGCCACTGTATCTCTGAGATTCTTTGATGAATGTGTTAGATACTGTCCAAAGATATTTGGATTTAAGAGCAATTTATCGAAAACGCTTTGGAGAACTTCCAAGGCATTTTTAACAACGTCTGAATTCGAATGTTGGAAGAATGGTGTCAAAATAGTGATTACATCTTTAATGAGCTCCGCATCATCCTTGAGGGTCAATATTTCAATGAGATTCGATGAAGTTGATTGACTTATGTGATCGTCAGAATCTTGTAGAAGAGATACAAAATTTTCAATGACTTCTTTCACAAGTTTCACATCAGTCGAAACTTTCAAGAGTTCTGTGATATTTTTCAATGCAGAACCTCTGACATCTCTTTCGAAATCTTTTAAGAGTGGGATCAAGGTTTTGTCAAGAATCTCTTTATTGAGAAGCTCACTTCTTTGCTCAATTATCTCCGTAATAGCACTGGAAACTAATTGTCTGACATTTCTATCAGAATCTTTTAAGAATGAAGCTAAACAATTGTCAATGATATCTTTTATGAACTGAAAATCACGATCAGCACATATTTTTTGCATACTCTTTGCAATTGATTCTGCGATTTCAGGGTGTGGATCTTTGAAAAGTGGAACTACGACTTTGATAGCATCTCTGGAAAGTTGAGCATTACCAGTAAAGTTCACAATTTCTGCAATACCAACTAAAGTCGCCTTCCTGACATACTCACTGGAATCTTTTAAAAGGGGAGTCATGGAGCTTATAACACCTTTGATAAACATAATATTATGACCACAATCTTTATTTAGTAGGATTATTCTTGGGATATTTAATGTAATTTCTTCTCTAATTTTATCATCGGAATCCTTGAGAAGAGGAATGAAGGCCTCAATAGCTTTTCGAGAAAGTTGAATATCAATTTTCTCCACAAACTCAGTGATCTTTTCTGGAACTCTCCTTCGGACTTCAATCTCAGGCTCTTGCAAGAATGAAAGTGCGATATCAAACGCGTTCTGAATGAGCTGAGTGTTAGCTTTGTCAAGCAACTCCACAAGGTCTCGAATAAGAACTAAACCAACAGCTTCTCTTGTATACGGCAAAGGGTCTTTGGAAAGGGGTATGAAGACTTCAATTATGCTCTTTACAAATTCAATGTCTTTGTTGTGGAAGAGCTTTGTAAGATCCACGATGTTGTATGAAGTAGTCTGCCTCAGCCAGTCTGCCTTATCTTGCAGAAGTGGAGTGAGGAGATTTATGATATCTCGTCCAAACTGAATATCATCATCATTGGATCTGGCTAAGACTGACAAATGTCTTGAAGCCAGACCTTTCATATCACTATCAGCAGACTCTTGAAGAAATGGTGATAAAAGATTGAAAACCTCTTTATAGAGCTGAAGATTTATATCGTTAGCTATTCCAACAAGGTCAACGAGATAACCTGAGGCAGAGTCTTTGACCTCCAGACTGGAATCTTGGAGAACTTGGCTCAAGAGATTGAAAATATCTCTGATAAGGGTTGTGTCGATTTGGGCGATATCTAAAAGGGGAAGTAGTGCTGCTCTTCGAATGTCAGGATCGGAATCTTGAAGGGGAGGAGTCAAGATATCGATGGCGTGTCTACAGAGTTGAGGAGCGACTTGAATGATTTCTTGAATTCTCCAGAGAATAGATACTTTTACACCTTGGTCAGAATCTAGTAGGAGTGGAGTCAGCGAGTTTAGAACTTCTTTTCTAAATTGATCTTCACTGTTTTCATCAATATTCATAAGCCCTGTAATGTTCGTGGCAACTTGAACCCTGACAAAAGGATTAGGATCGTGAAGGATTGGAGTCAAGGCTTTGATGATATCTCGAATTAGCTGAGTGTCCCAGTTCTCGCACGTTTTCATAATTGTTTCAAAGCTTGAAGGAACTATATCTCTTATCGAATCATCAGAATCTTTTAAAAGTGGAATCATTGCTTTTGTGACATCTCGAAGAAAGTGAATGTCATTGCCTTGAAGGAGTGGGAATAAGTTTACGGTACTATCTAAAGTGGCGAGTCTGACATCTTTATCAGAATCCTTGAAGCGTGGGATGAATGTTTTAATGACAACATCAGTGATGAACTGAGTTTCATCACGAAGGTGTGCTCCCAGGAGAAGTTGGAGGTTGGGGAGAACCAAATGTCTGACGCCTTTCTCAGAGTGTGTGGAGAGTGGAATCAAGAGATTAATAACGTTCCGAGCAAGGCGATTGTCGATTGATACTGTATCCATCATCATGGTGAAAGCTGCTTGTCTGATCTCATCATTGGAGTTTTGTAAAAGTGGCGTTAAGGTTTCGACAACATATGAACTTATTTCAGGATTTCTATGCACGATGTCAATAATCTGGCCTGAGAAGAGAAAACTCTCTAAAATTTGTGGATTTTTAAAAATCGGAACCATGATATTGATGATATCTTTAGAAAATTGAATGTCATTTTTATCAATAACCTGGAAAATCTCCCTGTTACTTTCGAAAGTTAGAGCTCTAATATCAGGCCTTGGATCTTGGAAAAGCTCGGTGAGATTCTTGACGACAACTTTAGCTGTCGGTGGGTTACTTTGACAGGTTATCTTGACGAATTCTTTGATATGGTTGAAAGATGACTCCCTAAAATCCCAATCAGAAGCAGCAACAATCCCAATGAGAGCCTTGATGATATCTGAAACAAGCTTTGCATCGATGGGATCCCCTTTGATTTTGATCAGCTGAGCGAGCTCACTTGAAGTTGAAATCACAATGGTTTGGTCAGGTTGTTTGAGAAGCGGCGTGAGGCGGTTGATCCAATCTTGGATAAGTTTTTGATGGCCACCTTTATTGACAACGATTTTAAGATTATCAGAAAATGAATTTTTAGCTTCTAAATCTTTGAGCAAGGGGAGCAAGAGGTTGAGAACATCCAGGAGAAGTTGCTTATCAGTAGAGGAGACGGCAAGTTCTGTAATCATATTTGAAGCTAAGATTCGGACATCACGAATTGGATCTTTTAAAAATGGAACTAATGAGTTGAGAATAAAATCTTTGAGAAACTGGATATTATGAGGGATAACTTTGAAGAGATGAACTTTAGTTTTTATGATAACTTCAGCCTTCATATTGGGAGGTTGTTGTTCTTTGATATTGGCTTTTATTTTCTCTATGGATGAAGGATTTTTGGTTATATTGAGGATTTCTTGTATTCCTTTGAGAGAAAGTTCGGTGAGATTACTGTCATATGCAGTCAACAGAAGAGCATCGAATAGTTCCTTCTTGTTGTTATCATTGAGGTTTAGTTTTAATTTTTGATGGATAATGGTGATGGCTTCTAATGCCTTTTTGGTCAATTGCCATGTTGTTTCATTGTGGTTCTTTAGCAATGAAATGACTTTCAGAAATATTTGATTTTGGTCATCTTGTGAGAATTTATTGATTATTGAACTGGTGATCTCTACAATTGCTTCTAGAGGCACATTATTGGCCTTCTTTATTTGTTTGGTAAATTTCTCTTGGAGTTTAGAGCTCATATCAGACATCCACTGGGCATTATTCTTGATCAAATATTGAAGCAATCCTTCTTTGATATTAGGGCTGAGATAGTCACTTTCTTTAAGCTGGGCACCCCATGTGGCTAGATCTTGTAATACGATGCTATCAATTAAATCAACTGCAATATTGGAATTTGGAATTCTCTTATCTACTGTGTCACCTTTCTTTGCCTGGCCGAAAAGATGCATTAATAAAGTCACCTTTGCCTGTACGCCAAGCTCAAGCACTCCATCAGGATTACACAGCACTGCATCCCAGAAGATCTTGATTCCTTGTTCAGCTTCCTTATGATCATCATCATAGGCACTCAGGATGCCAGCCATCAGCTTGAGAGTCATCAAATAACGAGGCTCATTTCTATGCTGAGCAATAAAATTGGCGATTCTTTCTTGCTCTTCTGTATTGTTTTGTTTTAACAAGTGTTGAACGAGATATAAAGCAGTCAAGAATTCTTGGAAACTCAAATGAATGAAACTGAAACTTTGCTCTTGTAAATCGGTCTCAGATGGTTCTTTCTTGTTATGATTTTTAGTGATGTCAATAATGGCTCCTTCGGGTTTCAGCAAACCATATTTATAGACTTTGTTGATTGTTGGCATGTCTTTCTTGAGCTGATCGCGGAGATAGTTGATGGAACTTTGAATTGAGATGCCATCTTTATCACCCTTTTTCGTCATCCCCTTGATAATCAGGGTTTCAAATCTCTTGTCTTCAGGGACTTGAAGACCACCACCTGTCATTCCCTTGTAGGCAGTGTGTTCCAGAACTTGTAATTCATCGAGATAAATCTCACCGCCTCTCCATTTGCTCATTAACTCGTCTTGATTTTGCTGAGCGTTGGACTTTGCGAAATATCTGAATCCTAAATGATCTATGACTTGTTTGTACAAATCACTCATGTTGGATATTTCGTGTAATGCTTCATTGGAGTCGCCTTCAGCCCAGATAAAGCACATCATAGCGATGTTTACAGGGATATGGCAAATTTCCTTGATAGAAGAGTTCTGATCAAGGAATTCTCGTAATGCTTCACCTTTTTCTTGATTTTTCTTGAAATATTGGCTCAAGTATTTACCAATGCCTTCATAATCTAAACCAGTGTTCTCAATCTTCTTCCCAAACTTTTCAGCCATTTGCTTATCGACAGCATTTGGTCTTGATGTCAAGATGATATTTTCATGTTCAAAAATTTTTTCAAATAATTTCTTGTACAAGCCATTTCTCTCATGAGCCACCTCATCATAACCATCCAATAAGAGTAGGACCTTCTTCTTTTTTTCCAGCCAGGGCATATCCTTCAATTTACAGCCACCTTCTATTCCTTGAGCAACTAAATTGTAATGGGCCAAACATTTCAACTCATCTTCTCTCTCCTTTTTGTCATAATCACGGTCCCAACCTGAATTGAGCAAGGTCTTGAGGGTAACTCGATAAACATAGTCGAACTTATCCTTCCATAAGCTATCTTTGCTCCATCTATAGGCCACGTATTGCATTAATGTGCTCTTACCAACTCCTGCTCCGCCAAGAATAAGCAATCTGCGGATTGATGATTGATTAAAGATGTGCTCGATTTCGACCTCTTGTTTCTGGCCAGAAATTGTTTCATAGTTGCCTTGTTTCTTGTCATCATCTTCTTTGATGATGGTTTTGAGTTTGACATAGTAATCATCAAGGGTTTGCTGAGGAATTTCTCCTTCTAAGCCCTCAATCAAAGGGGCTATTTTGTTATGCTTCTTGTAGATAGTCTTCAGTTTTTGCTTAAAATCCATTCTTCTCTTTTTGTTATAAGGATAAAAAGGATGTTATTTTATTATTAATTTTTCAAGTACAAAAAATAATAAGGGCCTTTTTATCTCGCGGTTTCATTTTAAATTGATTTATTGTGCTCTATGAAGAAAGAAGGTTGAATGTCAACTCAGTTCGTCCGGATATAAACAACGCCTCATCTGATGTTGAAAAAGAACTCTTCTATGGAGTTCAAAAAATGAGCAGCCTTCTTCTCAAAAAGGAGTCTTTAACAAGTAATAAATTAGAGGTGTTCATTGAGGCATTTCTTCAGCATTAAATCGAGAAAAATGGATAAAGTTGAAGAAACGAGCTGATAGTGACAGAAATTCTCTTTTGGGAACCCTTGAGTTTTAAAGTGTTCTTATCAATAACACAAAATATATGAAGTTGAAAGAAAACCAAAGCTGGTTACCTTGATTAAAAGGGTGGCCCTCGGAAACGATAAGATCACCTTTTATGCAGTTAAAGCAATGAATCGAAAGAAGTAATGTCAAGGTTGATTTTCTCCTTGATTGGGGAATTAATTAGATTTAAAATAACTGTTTTTAACAAAAAACTCATCCGTTCCAAATTTAGACTTTCTGATTTAATTCAAGTTTTTTGTTTTGTTTCAGATCGAATTTCTGTTGAATTGGCAGAAAAATCATCTGTCAGTCAACTAAAAAAAAATCGTCAGATTCTATTGTATGAGCAAGCAGAATTTACACATTGAGAGTTACGTTGAGCCTTTGAATTTTTGCGATTTTCTTTTACCCTCAAAGAATTTCAAAAATTTTTTACTTTTAATTTAACTTTTTTGATCCTTTTTCGGCTCCTTGACAATTCTGAAGGATTAAAAAACTTTCTCAAAATAATTTTTGTCTCAGTTGAAGAGCTCAAAAATTTTAATCTTTGAGAGAAGAAAAATCTGAGTTAAATGCTGCATGAGTGGTAGGGGAAAAACGAGCACTTCAAAAGTTTACAAATAAAATCTTTTTCAGAATTGGAGGGAAGTATGAAGGTTGATTTTTTAATATTTAAGGGTTCGAGGCGAGGTTTTGTAATTTTAATCGTCATGGACACTTTTTGAAGATTTACAAAAACCTCACAGTTTAATGATCCCCAAGCAAATTAGCTCCAAAAAAAAAGAAAAAAAAATTGTCTTGACTGTTGAGTCCGTGAAATCTCTTTATTTTCAAATTCTACTCGCAAAAAAAAAATAACTTTATCTTTTTCTTCTTTTCCTTCAAGCCAGTAAAGAATGGTTGAAATAACTGAGGCATGTTTGAGAGAGTTTAGTGGCCAGAAATATCGATATCTCTATTGAAACTTTGAAGAGACCAATTTCTCTTTAAAAACTTGACAAAAACCAAAGTGATTTATTTGAGTTAGCTTTTTTTCTTCTAAATTCAGAATTTCAAGAGTCTTTAAAACTGTTCTGACATCAATGGCCAACAAAGAGAGTTTTCCAAAGAAGTATTTGGTGGATGATTTTCAAAAATAAACTAAGTTTTTCCTCGGAAACCTGATAATTATTTTCTTGAAATTCAACTTTTCTGGAATCTCTTCGTCACAAAATCAGTGTTATTCCCAGATTACTTTTCAATGGTTCCATTTTTCCCAAATTTCATTTTCAGACTCTTGGATTGTCTAAAAATTAATTTTCAGTTAGAATTTCTATTCAAAACTTCATGAGATTTTCATTTTTCTTTTGAACCAAATTTTTTCGGTTATTTCTTTTTAAAAAAATGGGAGAACAATTTTTTTGATTATTCTGATTTTCACATAATTATAATGTTCTAAAAATAGTGTTGAATTTTTTGGCAAAACTTTTTTTAATTACCCAAATTGTTTGGTCGAGCTTTGTCCTTTGTAAAAAAACAGTGTTGTACAAAATTTTCTCTGAGAAAATATTCTAAATTAAAAAAAAATACCAAAGAAAATCCTCTCTGACTGATATCTTCCTTTCCAAAAACATAAGAAAGTTCAAAATTGAGAATATCTGACTGAGAAAGAATATGAACAACTTCATACTTTGAAGGACTACCTTCAGCCAAATAAAATTCTCATGGATTTTTGTTGTCTCAGAAATAATATCTCACATCGGGAAAATCTCTTGAAATTTTCACAAAACACAAAAACCCTACATATGTGTGGTTGAAATCTAAAATTCCTTTTTTAAAAATTATTGAAAACAGAACCAAAAAAGAAAATGATCTTTTTTGAAGGATTTTTGTTCAGGATTGGGAAGTTCCGACCACGATTTTGGCCATTTTTCAGCCCTATATGAAGGAATTTTTTCCGGCCAGCTCGGCCTTTTTAGGGGAGAAAAAAATTTCCTTCATTAGAAAGATGACTTTATGATGATTATTGCTCTAACTTGGTTAAATCATTGTTCAAAATATCACTTGGAGTGAGAAATTCATATGAAGAGAATGAAAAATTTAACAAGTGATCAAAAAAATTGCAAACATTTTATTGAAGTGAAAAAAAAATTTTCTTTTTTTTCGGAGAAAAATGGAATATAGAAAATTGAAATATGGACTTTTTTCAAAGGAACTTTAGGAGGGTGGAGGAGTGAATTCCGTCCATCATGGGTCAATTCCGGCTCGTGTCCGAAAAATAAAGACCATTTCGCAACCCAGTTTTTGTTAGAATTTTTTTGGGGGCAAATTTTGGGTAAAAATCTTCTTTTCTCCAACTAATTCCATCATTTGTAAGATTTATTTACAAAATAATTTCTCAGCTCGGGCTGTGCACTTGATTGGCTCCATCTTTTAGAGTGGTTGAACTGAACTCAAAAATATCGAGCTCTCATAAATCAGTCTGTCGGGCTTTTTGAGGGGGTGTCATTTCTTTTTGAAAAGGCATCCGACAATGTCTGAAATTTTGGAGAAAGATTGGGAAGTCCTACTTGAAAATTTTTTTGATGATTTTTTTTTGTCAAATTGCAAAACTTTTGAAGAGAAGAAGGAAAAAAAATCATCTTGAAAATAAAAAGAATTTTTTTGTGCAAAACTAAATTATTATTGTATTCAGAGAGTATGATAAAGTAAAATCTATATCTTATGATTGATGGTTTCATAAATTTAGAAAGAAAATAAATAAAATCACCCAAAAATAATTTTTATTATATAATTTTATAAATATCACTTCAAAAAAACTTTATGAGAATTTCCTCACAGCTTCTTTTGTGACAATCTTCTTCACAGGGAAGGCAGGGCTGCCTTGACTCAGCTCAACTTCCCACTGTGCATTTGATTCGTACCCCGAAATCATATCACCTCCAAAGCTCCCTAATGTTGAAAGTGGAGAATATGCGCCAGATTTTAGGACTTGAGTTTTCAGGCTTCCTTTATTCAAGAAAGTTTTATGACTTGTGAGCTTGGAATATTCGTGTTGGAATCTCACAACCTGAACCTGTTCAAACCCAAAAGCTGCTTGTTGGAAAGGCAGGAACAAGAGCTGTAACCATGCAGCTTTTGCGCTTTCTGGGCTCTTTTTTCTCGAAAGAATAGCCGTTCTTATTCCCAAGATTAATTTTATTCCAAGAAAGGCAACTCCAATGATGTTGATTCCGAAATTGCAAAGAATAATGAGATCGCCTACAAACACTCTCATGTCAAAATTATCAGTCTCTTGGTTGTCTGAGACACTCAGAATTAGCAGGCAAATATTCACAGTAAAAATGAGAAGCTCAGTAAGGACAAGCTGGATTTGATTGATTTTCTTTTTGAGAGGATCTGAATGAAGCAAGTACCAGATAATAGCTGTGCTAATTGCAATGTAGATACAGCTCTGAGTTAATGCAGTAATGTAAAGTAAGGAAGAGATGAAGCTGGGAATTGACATTCTGGTGAGATAGATAACGTAGAAAAGGGAGTTGAGAAGAGAGTCATCTCTGAATCCTCGGTAAAGAACTTGGAAGGATTGCCAATAGACGAGCGATCTTGCATAAGCATTGTAGGATTGTTTAGTGACGGCAGGTTTTATGGATTGGATTTTGAATACAAGAGAGCAAGCCAGGAGGACGAGAATGACAGCGAAAATGATGGTGATTATGCAAAAGATAAAACTGACAACTTGGATCGGAGAATCAAAGGAGAGAGTTCGGAATTCAAGAGAGGAGTAAAGGATGATGTAATCGAAGTTGGTAGCGAGGGTCATAATAAGGAGATTCCAAAGGATTATAACTCGAATTCTTTCGAAAATCTCTTGCCAATCACTCCATTGAGCTTTGATACAAAGGATTTCGATAATGTATGCTAGAGCTCCGAGAACAAATAAGAGGCCGAGAACCATGAAAACATTCCAGAAATTTGCGAGGAAACCTTGTGTAATGCCATGTTTCCAAAAGACAACTGGGAGGACATGCTGGGTAAACGTTGTTGGGAAGGCGTCTTCTGGGATAAGTAGCCCAGCTGTGTTAAGGCTAAGGGGAGGATTGCCTTTGCCTTGTGATAATCTTTGAAGTCTAGGAGGGAGGTCGGTGTCCAAATATTTCATATATTGAATAAATTTATGGACAGTAATGAAGGAAACTGCTCTTGGATCTGATGGAGGCGTTGAGAGAGTGTTGATGAACCCTGTTGTTTTTTGAGATGTGCCTGAGCAAACCTTGTAGAGGGAATTTGTGATCCGTAATGATGGATCACAATATGTGTCGCATATTCCAGTATCTTGATAGAAATATTCATTTGGTGAGTCACATGGAGGTAAACAACGAACCTCTGTGGAACTACTTTGGGATTTTACCCTCATTGGATATGAGCAAGTATTCACACATTCTCCATCCCATCGGAGATATTGTAAACTTGTTGTTGTACAAGGATAGTCACAATATCTTTTGAGGTCAGTTTCAGTCCTTGACGTTAGAGGGA
>Ga0182738_1005462_pt1 | contig 13548 bp, 7 predicted proteins | sample eDN5th30CBELigMG_FD_128876 | JGI IMG/M metagenome (GOLD analysis project Ga0182738, IMG submission 128876) | Enriched Miracle-Growth compost microbial communities from Emeryville, California, USA - eDNA 5th pass 30_C BE-Lig MG (version 2)... ...
CAATAGCACCAAGTCAGAAATCTGTTTGAACGAGACTTTTAATGAGTTATTAAAAAGGTTTAATATTTTTGACCTTTTTATCAAACCAAATTTTCTCTTTGAATAAATGTCTTGTGTTATATTGCCTCTTTCTATAAAAAATCCTTCAAATATTTTTTTTAATACTTTTTGATACCTCGCCAAAATGTTGATATAAAGAGCTAGAATGAGAGCCATTTTATGAAGTAGAAAGACAAAATACGATAGATGTCCTCTCAAAGCTACAGAGATGAGGTTAAAATATCTTTAGAAATAACTTTAAAATGACATAAAACTGAAAAGAAAATCTGGGTTTTCATTCACTAGCCGTCGAAAAGATATGCCCAGGTTGTCTTTGGAAGCAAGGGAACGAAAACTGCAGAAGCGTTTGGAAAGTCCAGCTTCACCACAGAATTCTAGGCTTTAATTTTTAATTAAGTTTGAACCTGGAAAACTGAAAAACCGATTTTGTTCGGTTGATCGAAAAAATTAAAAAGGCCCTATTTTCTGTTGTTTTTTCAAAAAGAAAACCGGAGGGATAAGATTCTCGCATTGTTGGGAAGAAAGTTTGGCTTAAGCAGGATTTAGAAAGGAGAATGGGATACTGAGGAGATCTGGAAAATTTAAGAGGCTTTTGGTTTCAAATATTGATTTTGAAGAATATTAAAGAATAAGAAGTGAAAAGGATGATGAAGTCATTTTTGAAGAGGACAAAGTTTTTTTGAAAAGAGGTAGGAATTGCCTCTTCGTTTTTTCAAGTATTTTCTCGTTCGAAGAAACTTTGCTATGAAAATTTGTATTTGTAAACAAGTTTTTCTGGAAAATTCTAAAATCTGACTCAATACAATTGCATTCAATACTTTTGAAAGTTTTTCTCTTGGGAAGGAAAAAATTCAAATTATCTCTCTCCCTTGTCTTGTCTTGGCTCTTCACTTTTGTCTCCAAAAGCTCACAGGATTTTTTGAGAATATGATTTGATCCAAAAAAATGGTTCTTTTATAAAACAGTGGGCAACGGGTACTCTATAAATATGGCTATTGAGACCACTTACTTATATACATTTTTGTATAAATAGATGAAATATATTAGAACAATCAATCAATATGTAACTTGATGATGATGGAGAGTATTTTTATGAATTATTTCATAATAAACTATTGAAAATAACACAGATCAAAAAAAAGAAAAAAATGACTAAACTTAATACAATTTGTTTTGTTTTCACCTGAAGTGATTTCTTTAATATCTTTCGTCATAGGCTTTGAGCAATTTCTCATCAATCGCAGTAACACTTCTCCTCAAAGCAAGATTTTTATAGGCCTGGCATACTTCAGTGCTTTTTCTGTCTTCTGACACGAGTTTTCCTGTTCTCGTGAGCTGTTTAGGGTATGACCTGATCACATCAGTGGGCTTATCAGCTTGCGCCTGCAAAACCGGCTTTGGCAAGTTTTCAAAGAGAACCGCTTGTTCGTAATCAAGGAGCAAAAGCTTTAGTTTTTCGAGCTCTCTGAACGTTTTAAACAGTTCAAAGATATCAAGGCGTTCATTGATCATGTCGATGCCTGCATTTAGCAGCTTAATTTTTTGCTTATAATGGTCAGATTTTCTCACAAAAGACTGCAAATAATCCCAGAAGGTAATGTTAAGACAGTCTTGTTCATTTTTCTTTTTCATTGTATGCGCGATGCTGGTGAGTTGATTATCAAGGGATTTGGAGTCTCGCTTCTTTAGAGAATGAGATCTTTGTGGCGTAATGTCTGGATAGCTGGGATTATAATATTTTTCCGCGATAAAACTATTCGCAGCTTCCATTGAACTATTCACCTCACTTATTTGTTCAAGTTCTTTATCGTTCTTTTTTGAGTAAAAAGGCTTTGTATTTCGGTCATCTTCAGTTGGAAAGCCTTGAAGCATAATTTCAATTGACTGGAATTCAGATTCTTCTTGGTCAAGATTTTTACTAGTAGGCTTTTGATCCTGAGGTTTATTCAGACTAAGATGATTTGGTCCCGAAATATAAGTCTGCTGGCGCTTTCTATTGGAAGGAGTGCCCATATTGGCGAAATTTGAAAGTTTTTTGGGGGTATGTCTTGGGCTTGTAGGCTTTCCTGGGGGTGTTTCTTGGAAATCTGGGACCTGTAAAAGAGAAAGATGAGGGGTTTCTTTGGTGACTCCTTCTTCACTATTGAAAAATTAATAAGAATTTATGAAAGAAATTTACTTTGTTGAGGATTCTTGTTGATCTTTATCATTTTTTTCATCAGAGAATTGATATTTTTCAGTTGATTTGCTTTCTAACAAAGGGCGAGGAGACCCAATGGTTTCAAAATCTGCGATTTTTTCCTTGTCCTCTTTCATTATTGACAAAAGGACATCGTTTGTATTTGGAGGGGGACCATGATTTTCGCCTTCTTCAGACTCAAGATCTGACTGGTTAGTCTTTTTATGGTTTATTCCTCTGGTGATAGAGGATACAGGCTTTGAGTTTTTCAAGGCAATGTTCGCGGATTTGATCTCAAAGAGTTCATTTATAATGGACTCGTTGAATTTCAGGTTTGCGTACGGTGTCATTACGAAGAGCAACGCCATCAGCGCGACTGTGGCCAGACCGTTAGCCTGGGCAAAAATGTCTTGAATTTTGATATAAGAGCGTGTGACTTGCTTTGTAGTGGTGGAAATCCTCATTTGAAATTTAAGCAAAATGTCTGACGTGGCGGCTGTGGTCGTTTCAGTGAAGCCATTATATTTAATATAACTCTCCTGGCTTAAATCCTTGGTGAACCAGCCAATATCTGTGGTCAATTCTACATGTTGCAGCATGAAATAAATCTCTTTATACCCTTTATTACCAAACAAGGTAAAAATACTGTTTTGAAACCCTGTTATTGGGTCGCCGTAATCCCTCGTATTCAACGCCATATCCGTAAAATAAGCCGCAAAGTACCCTCTGCCTCCAAGATAAAAGTCCAACTCATCATCAGTCCCGCATGTGACTGAAGATGTGGCGCTATCACATGGAAGGACCAAAACTTGCAGGGATTTCGAGATTTTGGAGTCAAGGGCGCCTTCAATGACGGGCGGGTCGATATCTGACTGGCTTTGTTTGATGCAAGTGAGTTGATCGAGTGGGAGATCGGAAAATTGATTGCCAGATTGACCGAAATGTTTGAGAGTACAGTCCTCTGTGTCAAGAACTGTCTCAATTGAGTTTGTAGTTATTGTGCCGTTCGAGTTTTTTGTGTGGATTATGGTCTGAAGGACGACCTTTATTGTAAAGATGCTGTTGTTTTTGTAAAGATTTCCATAAAGAGGTTCTGAATATCCAAAAGCGATTGCAAAGGTGTCTGGGCTGAGATTCATGGGCTTAGGTTCGGCGTTAATGATGTCGGCGGTGGACATGATGGGGTTTTTGCGCTCGTAAATGTCCTTTCCGAAGTTATAGACGGCCCAAATCCAAAATCCGAGAAATAAGATTGTGAAGAAACCACCAGTTTTTGTGCGAGATTTAGTGCCTTTATTGAAGTTGAGTTGTACAGCCTTTCCGAATAGATCGATATAAGCAAGGTTGGAGAAGGCTTTTGCAAAGATAGTGGGAGTGGCTGAGGACATAAAATAAAGTTGTGAAAAAAAAAAGAAATTGACAGTACTTTAAAAAGGTTTATTTACGACTGATCAAGAGACTTACTAGCTATAAAATCATTCATTCCCAATTTAGTAGTTGCTGAGACTTGATCTTAGGTGAGAATTATTAAATGACTAAACGCATTAAACAATTATTCTGATAACACGGGGAAGCGAGGTGAAAGGCGATGAAGGAAAGCCAGAAAGGCATTACTGCCCAAAAACCTGAGAAGTTAGCCCTTTGATAAAGAGACAGGACTAAAATTTTCATTTTTAAAAAAGAGTAAAACCCCTCTAACAAATAATTCAGCTGCTTTGAAAATGAGCAGTCCTATTAAATTTTAGAAGCCTTTAATTGATATAACTCTGTTTCCTTTGTGAAAATATTTGATCAATTAAAAATTTAATGGATGACGTCGGGACACAAAAGCCATTTTTCTCTCCCCTTTAAAATCCCCTGGTGAAGATGTGGTCAAGTCTTTATGTTTTGAGAGGGAAGAATGGCGAAAATGAGGGAATTGAAAGCAAGGTGTTGAGGTTTGCATTTTCTAGTTTTAAAAAAGTTGAGTTTAATTTAACCTTTGGAACCTCAAAATCTCCTTAATAAACGGACTTGATGACTGTTTAAGACATTTGGATCGACTGTCAAGGGAATTTTGGGGCATTAAGAAACAGTGAATGGACAGAGAATTCTTGGATAACAAGGTTGAAAGATAGAAATCACGAAGATTAAGAAGAAAAATACTGTATTGCATACCTGCCTTTGGAGATTAGCACTTATTGATAATCCGAATAGGAAAACCGAATTTAAAGAATTTGCAAATCAATTTACTCCTTTCATGAAATTCTTCTCGTCTTCGAATTAATAAATTTAAAAGTTCCCTCCTTTATTTTCTTCCTGTGAGGAAAGATTTTTAGAGTTAATTTTTGTTGACAGTGAAAACATGTGAAAACTTTGTGGTTTTATGGGAAATAAGAGGGATTTTCAGTGGAAAGGAGTATTATGTCTTTCGACGGATGGAGTTGTCTTTTGGGGTGAGAGAAGATTTTTTGTTGGAGTTTTCGTAAAAAGCTACAAATTTTTCAGGAGAGTTTTCCCATTAATAATTTTTTTTAAACAACACAAGAAAAATGACTTCTTCAATTAAACAAGAACTCTGATTAATTTAAACGTCACTGAAATCTACTGCAGTCTCATTCATATTCTCTTCAAACAAAGCGTTATCTCTATGACTTGTGAAAATAAGTCACTTTCAATTCCCCCAAAAGTAAAGGTTTTGAAAGAAAGGAAGGGAGATTAGAGAAGATTTGAAATTATCTTTTGCTTGAAGGCTAATCGATTGAATGAGATTATTATAATATTGAGAGAACCGTAAAAGGCAGAGGGAAAACTTGATGTGGAAACTAGGGGAATCATGAGAAATATTCTGGTTAATAGAGGTTAAAGTCTTATAGGATTTGGAAACTTTCCTTAAAGAGATAGAAAAGCGTACATTTTATCTCAACAAGACAAAGCCAAAAATCAGTAAATACTTGAGTAAGGTTCATACTCAGAATTAGAGGAAAATGAGTGACATTCCCATAAAAAATTATTTCCATTTATCTCGTTCTTCGTACACTCTTAACAAATTCACATCAGTCATTGAACTCTCTCCAGCTTGTCTCAGTGCAAGCGTTTTGAAAGCTTCACAAATCTCAGTGCTTCGCTTCTCTTCAGATACAAGTCTCCCTGTACTTAGAAGCTGTTTATGATAAGACCTGAGGTTCGCACCTTCATTTTCTAGGATATTTAGTAAAGGTCTTGGAAGATTATCAAAAAGAACAGCCTGCTCATAATCAAGAAGAAGTAATTTTAGCTTTTTAATTTCTCGGAAATACTGGAAAAATTCAAAAATATCCAATCTTTCATTTACGAGTTTTATCCTAGCATTTAGAAGCTGCACCTCATGCTTATACCGATTCGATCTTCTCACAAAAGATCGCAAATAATCCCAAAATGTTATATTGAGGCCTTCATCTTCTTTGCTCATTCTCAAGGCCATATTTTTTAACTGCTGGTCAAAACGCCTCTGTGCATTTGTTTGCTTTTCTAATGTGGGTGACGGGTCCTCTAAATCCCCCAGAGGCTCCTCTTGACCTTTTTGGTTAACTTCTTCATTTATATTTGGATTTGAATCGGACCTCAGAGACAAAAGAATTTCTAAATCCTGTTTTTCTGGTTCAACAGAAGGAAGACTTTGAAGCATAATTTCGATAGATTTGACTTCTGCGGGTTCGCCTTGAGGCTCATTGTGTTGGTCAGCAGGCTTTTGATATTGAGGCTTATTCATACTCAGGCCATTTGGTCCTGAAATATAACTTAACATCCCTCCCATCAGAGCAATAACTCATGAGGAATCAAATTTTTTCTGATTAAAATTCTCTTGGAATCTTTATTCAATTTTCTCTCTCTTCATTTTTTTTCAATCCTTTTGAATTCTCGTGAAGTTTTATTTTTCATAAAATCTGAATTTTTAAGAGGAAAAAACGAGAGTTATTTTTGGGAGGTTTTGAAGAAGCTTATGATCCTGAAGTTCTTTTTTTTTTTCAGTCTCGAAAAAATTTTTTTCTTTATTGTCAAATTTTCTTTTTACTGCGAACTTTTGTTTAAAGATTTGAACAATTTTCTTTTTATCGAAGGGTTATGGTATTTTTTTCAAAAGTGAAATTACGAGAGATTTCAAAAGAATTTTGTATTTTCTTTCAATTATGTTGAGGATTGACAAAAGGATATGATGGTATTTAACCCAATTGAAAATTTTTCCTGATTAAATTGCTTTTCAATTTCAATCTCAAACCTGAACTTTTTCATTCTCACATATCCATGTGAAAAGACAGAAAAATTTTGTTAACCTATCCCCGAAAGATCTCAAAGAAATTTCGTGGTAAACTTAAGTAATATTGTCGAGTTTTTTCAGAGTCCTCGTCATTCTCACATTCATGGAATATTTTGGATGGGTTTAATCTGTACTTGATAGGAATCGCAATAATCTGAGACCAAAATTCGATTTTTTCTGGAGGACCTCCGTAAGATCCTAAAGATAAACTTGAAGAAAATCAACTCAGAGCCTTGCATACCTACGACCTTCCATACACATCTTCTCTATCTATAAGGAAAAAGGACCAGTTTTTCAAAGAGATTTTCAAAAATAAAAACCTCTTGATCTTTTTTGATTGGGCTTATTAACGCATTTTTAGATTCTGAGTCTCACTTTCAGAGATTAATTCTGGCATCTTTTCTCAATCTTCTTTTGGTCTTTAGGCCCACTCTCTTTCTCAAAACTCGACAAAAATGTCCATACACTCTCGAATTTGAGATTTTAGTCAAATTAAAGGTTTTTTAATGGGGAAAATATTTTTCTTCATCTTTGGAACTGTACAAGATTCCTTGCAGTAATATTCCTTAAATCCCTTAAACCATCACCTTTATGTCCTTGGATGACTTTAATATGTTAAACTGAGCTCAGTTTATGAGGGAGTTGAGTTATTCAAGAACAAACAAAAGTGTTGTTTTTAAGCATCAATTTGTTCTTGTCTATTATTAACGCAATAAATTTCGAAAGGTTCAGTTTTATGAGAAGATTTTTGTATGAGTTTTTTCGATTTAAAATGTCGGGAATGAAAGATAGTTCGAGGCTCTATTTATTGAATAATGTATTGTAAAGGTTTATATTCTAAAAATCCGATTTTTTCGTTGTGAATTTAAACCTCTTTAATAACAAAAAAACTTTGCTCTTTATCTCTCAAATCATCAAAAAAGGCAGAAATTACCACCTCTTTTATAAAAGAGTTAATGTATGTCTTTTTTCACTAAATTTTTAATCAGCGTTTGAAACCCTTTCCTGTCAATGCATATATAGAATATACTATAATAGAAAAAAATTAATCAACATATCATGCAGCAAACCACTGAATCCTCATCTCTAATCACCAAACTCGACCTTCACCTTCCTTCTCCTGACCACAAAACCACTCTCCTTTCCCATCCTCAAGCAGATCAGCCTCAGAATTCCATTCAATTTTTCCCAATAGAGTCATCAGACCGACCTTTTCAGCCACAATATGATCGTAAGAAATCCGCACAAATTCTCTCTTCAAAATCCCATTCTCCTGAGATCGTCAAAGAGAAAATAAAAGAGCTCATTGAGACTTCTCACAAATCAATGGAGGAGATCCAATCTCTTTACAAACTCCTCAAAATCTTTCCTTTTCTCCACGACATCCAAGAGCTTTACCCCGACGGGCTCAAGAACTACAACAGCATAGAATATTTCTGCAATAAACTTCAATATACAGCCCTTCCTGCTGGTTCTGTGCTCATAAACCAAAAGGAATCCTTTAATGGGAAAATTTATCTTGTCCTGAATGGAGAAATCTCTTTATACAGCAAACCAACTCGACCTCCCAGGTTCCTTGAACAAGAAATTGAGACTAACAATAATGACGTGAGCACTCACCATGACCCTCCAAGACATCGTCCGAGCATCTTTAGCAATGAATCTCCAGTGAATTTCTCACCAAGTCGGCCCACTCATCCGAGACCTAATCTATCGTTAAAATCAAAGAAAAGGACTCAAACGCTTGTCCCTTTAGACAGTTCGACGAGTAATCTTCCAATGGGAATACAGTCAAATACGATAGATTCACCAAAGGTGAGAGGCCATCAACATCATGCGACAATTTCTTTGTTGAAAAGTCCAGGAATGTCAAGCATAGGAGGAGGAACTGAAGAGGAATTTGAAGAGGGAAATTCACATAAGGATTATAGTGTGCTGGAAATGGAGACAAGGAGTCAAAAAATGAATGACTCTTTTGAAGAAGGAGGAAATGGAGCGATGAATGAATATGGAAAATATGTAGGAAAAGTGATGGAAGGAGGACATTTTGGGGCCACACAAGGATTTAGAAGACAGTATAAAGCGTGTACGGTGATAGCAGAGAGTGATGTGGAGTTGCTCTGGTTTAATAATGATGATTTGAAAGTGATGAAAGAAGAAGAGAAGAAGGTGAAAGACGAGAGGTTGAAGTTGTTGGGGGAGATATTTTGTGATGGGGATCAAGAGAATAGAGCGATTTTGGAAGAGTTGTATGACCTGGCGAAGCAGAAGATTTGCTTGTATCAGAAGAAGGTGGTGAATGAAGGAGATAAAGGGGATGAGTTTTACATGATTCTCGATGGAAAATGCGAGATGGTAAAGACAGTAATATACGATAAATCTGAGAAATACACGAACCCTTTATGTAATATAAAGGCTTTGTATGGGCTCAGCAAGACAGGAAAAGAAGAAATTATGGTGGCAAGTCTAGACCGAGGAAGTTTGTTGGGAGAAGAAGTGATGTTTAATGAAGAAAGCAATTATAATTATTCGATAAAAGTGACTTCTGACAAGGTCATTTTGCTGGCTTTCAGAAAGGAAGACTTCTTGCCTGAGCGCTTTAAAGAGATGCTGAAAAACATTAAGCAATTATCTCTCGATAAAAGCGAGCGTTGTCTCGAGAAGGTCAACGAGAAGCTTGAGAACAAGGGTATAGAAATTGACTTGGCGACTTTGCGAGTCAAAAGACCAACCCTTATTATTCCAAAAAGCCATGTCAATTTGCTAACAGAAAGTTCTTCTTTATCACCCACAATGCCTCCTCAAGAGCAGAACTTCCACAGTCTTCCAAGCCATCCTATATTAAAACTCGAAGCTTTTCAGATGACGACCCTAGAGAATGAAGGAGTCGATCAAGAAGAAGAAGAGAATGAGATCATGATGATCTCTCCTATGACAAGAAAGCATGGAAAAGAGAAGAGTCTTGTGCCGAGAAGACCATTAGAGGAGCCAGTAAGGAAGAAATATCCTGGGACACTTGTGGGATATGCGCTACCGAAATCGTATTTGAATAGCCCAGCGAAGTCAAAGGAAGGGTCCGTGGAGAAACAGCCGTATCCAAATGCGACGTCTTTTCATATGATAAAGGAGATAAATAGCAGTTTGAATGGGATCATTGCAAGACAAAGAGAGAAATATTTGACTTCAGGAATCAAGACAACAGGAAGAGAAGAGAATGATATAAGGGATGTGAAGTTTGACTTTGGAAAAGGAGATGAGATTAAGATGTTGAGACATGCGAAATCGAAGAAGGAATATCATCATAATGAGGCTTCGCCAAGACAAAGAGCAGGGCAAGAACCAATTTATTATCAAAAGAATAGGAATAATGGCTTTGAATTGTCAAGCTTAATCGCAATGAAAATCAAAGAAATGAACCACAATCGTAGTATATCTGGGAATAAGACGACGAGTTCCACGAAAAATCTTCATGATTATGAAGACACTTTGGATAAATTTAAGAATCAATATTCGTCTGTAAAGTTCCTGGACTTGTCTAAGGTGGCCATGGAAGAGGGTATAAGATCGTTAAGCCCAAAAAATCCAAAGGATATGTTCTTGAGAGGGATTTATAATCCACCTCCAAAGGAAAAGAGTTCAAAGAGTAGAATAGCGAAAATCCAGGCATTCTCGGTAATTCACGAGACTGCTCCAAAGGAAAATCTCGAGTTGCCCTCAATTCATGCTCAAGCTCAGAAGTTATTGCCTAAAATTGGCAAAAGAGTGGGGCTCGTTAAACCCTATAATTAGAGAGTGGTTTGCTTGTTCTTTTTTTTTAATCTGTGTTGTTGTTGTTTAAAGTGATGTGAGCGAGTGAAGGAGATTTTGATATTGTACGGCACGGTACGGTACTATTTATCAATTGTTTATAATAAATATGAAGAGAAATACTTTTTTTAATACGTAAAAATGTGAAGTTATTTTATAAAAAATCAGTTTGTGATTTGATTGTTTCAAAACTCTATCTAATAATTATCATCTTATTTTGTTTTATTTGATTTTATGAATCTTCCTTCCTCCTCCTTTCTGATAAACTTTTCTTTCTGTAGGTCCAAACGAAATTTCTCAGACCAAAACTTCTTGAAAAATCCTTTCCATACAAAAAAATTAATTTGCTCCAAATTCATAATATTATTCTCCAAAAAACACCGCTATTCCCACAATGATCAAATCTCTTTCCAAATTCCTCTCTTTCAAACCTTCTTCTTCAATCTTTTCCAAGATCTCTCCTCCCTTTTCCAATCTTGCCAGTGACGAAGAAGAATACCTTGTCGACGAAATTGTCGATGATCTCTATGAGACCCACCTCAAAGAAGAATTCACCAGCCTCTATTCCACTAAATACTCCAAGATTCTTCCTGGATATGCAACTTCAAAAGGAACTCAACATTATTCCTCTCGATCTTCTTCAAGTACAACAGTGATTTTCCCAATCTCATGGTGAATAATAGTACTGAAGGATAATTTTAGGAGGCCATACAAGACAGATCTAACCCTTTCTAGCCTGGGAATTGGGACGTATTTAGGAGATTTAGATCCTATTGAAGATCTTAAGGTATTTTAAGGATCTCATTACATTGTAAAGTGAAAAGATGTTTAATGCGATAATTGAGACAGTGCAGAGTAATGGCGTGAATGTGATTGACACAGCTTTGAATTTTCGAAGCCAGAAATCTGAACGTGTTATCGGAGCTGCGTTGAGATATCTTATTGAGCATGGGTATCAACGTGAAGAGCTATTTATTGCTTCAAAAGGCGGATATTTTACAGTAAAATATATGAATATTTCTGCTTGATAAGATTCATTAGGATGATGGTGATACAGGGGAGTCGACAGGGGCTTTAGCGAAGTCCTTACTTGAGAAAGGAAAAGTAAGTTTTTCAGAGAGAATTATTGAGTGAATCTTTTTATAAACGAAGCTGAAGGAGGAAGATATAGTGGCGAATTATCATTGTATACATCCCGAATTTTTACAAGTACAGCTGGAAAGAAGCTTATCTAACATCGGATTGGAAGCTTTGGACCTATATTACCTAAATAATGCCTCGGAGAGTCAGATGTTGTTGGTTGGTCGCGAGAAATTCATGGAAAGACTATTGGTAAAAGAAGATATTCACAATAGAAAATAAGCGTTTTCTTATAGAAAGCCTTTGAATTTTGTGAAGAAAAGGTTCAAGAAGGAAAGATCAAAGCATATGGACTCGCAACATGGGCCTGTTTCCGATCAAATATGAACCAGGAGCAGGTCTATTTAAACCTCGAAGAGGTGGAAGAATATGCGAGGAAAGTAGGAGGGAAGGATCATAACTTTAAATACGTGCAAAGTCCCTTTAATTTTACGATGTCGGAGTGTTATTTTGAGGACTGGCAGACAATACAAGAAGGGAATGAAGTGAAAAATTGTTCATTATTTGAAGCAGCAGAGAAGCTGCAGATAAATGTCATGACCTCTGTTCCGTTTGCTCAAGGCCTGATGATACAATATCCGATTTCTACTGATGTCTTTCAAGCTGAGAACCCAGGAATTGAGCACTTACAGTTTGTAAGATCAACTCCTAGTCCTGCATTAATAAGTATATCGAGAGGTTTTGGGTGGTTTCATTGAGATTTGTAGGTACGCTTGTAGGCCAAAAGGCGAGACATCATGTGACGACTAATTTGAAAGTGTTGGAATATCCTGTGTTGAAGAAAGAAGAGTGGATTGAGAATATGAGGCTTCTAAGGGGAATTTATCATTAAAAATGAGAGATTGTATTATTATGATTTTCTTGTTGTTTGTTTGTGCCGAATTTATTTCAATGAGATTTTCTATTAAATTGTTCAATTTTCAATGTGTTCTTCATTGAGGAAAAACTCATGAAAATTTTTGTCAATTTTCAATATAAAAAATTCTACTCCAACAAAAAGATGAAGTACTTTATTCAATTGCAAGGAGTTTTTGTTAGACAAAGAGGTAGAAATTAGTGAAGACAGCGCATCCAGTGACCATATAGAATATGAAATAATACAGAATCAAATGATTTTTACAAGACCACTTCATCGTTTCCCCTTCGCCTTTTATTCCCTTTACAACCGACAACGCATAAGCAGCATACCAATAAACCAGCGGATTTGACGAATTAATCCTTGACGACACGTTAATATGAGCAAAGAACGTGTTGACCACAAACATTATGGTGGTTAGAATAATCGAAGGGATATTTTTACTCATATAAAACGCGTCATTTTCGTTCTTTTCACCTGCTCCTCTTTTCGTCAAAGCACCCGGAATTCCCAACAAAACTGTATTTAAAAAGTTTCTCTTATAATATTTTCCAAGCATAACGCCCATAAGGACCAACATAGGGATTCCCCAGATCACAAAAAAGGCCTTTCTTGGCTGCCAAGAGGTCATAAACCCAACGTCCCAGAACTTATCTTGTATATAAGTATAAGCATTGGGGATCATGCTATTACAAAAGCTTGGCTTTTCTGCTCCAGGATACTCAATAAAATCCTTACAATAAGTCTTCCAGGGCATTCTCATCACAACAACGTAAGGGATGTTCATTAAAATGAGAATAACTATTCCAATTGCGATAATTTTGAAGCCTTCAAAGACCTTTTTATTGAGAGAAAAGTCCGATTTGAGGGCGGATTCTATAAGGCGATGAAGAAGCCGGTATCCAATGAGGAGAATGTAGAAGTTTCCATTGGAGCGAATGAAGCCTGATAAGCAGAAAAAGAGAGTGGCGAGACTGAGATTTTTATAGGTGAAAGGTTCGTCTTTGTAAAGGAAATAATAGCCCAAGAAAGTGAAGAAACAGAATAAAGATTCTGTGTAAAAGGCTGAAAAGAAGATTGATGCTGGGGAGATTATGAAAAGCAAAGCTGCTTTTTGAGCCAATTTCTCATTCTTCAAATACACTTGACTCAATCTAAGGAAAGAAATTTAACAAAGAGAGGCCTTTTATGAGAAAAATACCTGTAAAAGATGATAACATTAGCAAGATG
>Ga0182738_1005463_pt1 | contig 13547 bp, 10 predicted proteins | sample eDN5th30CBELigMG_FD_128876 | JGI IMG/M metagenome (GOLD analysis project Ga0182738, IMG submission 128876) | Enriched Miracle-Growth compost microbial communities from Emeryville, California, USA - eDNA 5th pass 30_C BE-Lig MG (version 2)... ...
CCTGCAGCACCGGCGCGCCGGTCTCGTCCAGCACGGTCGGCTTACGGTCCGCGCCGGGGGCGGAGACGGCAAAGCTCGTGGCGTTCAGCACCACCTCCGGCCGTATTTCGGTAAAGGCGGCGCGCACCGTCTCGACGGAGACGGGCTCCTTGAGGCTGGAGACGAAGAGCGGCAGCGCACGCACGCCCTCTGCCGCCAGCGCCTCGATCAGCATTTCGACGGGGCGCGTCTCGCCGCTCTGGACATAGGCGCGGTAGAAGCAGACGGCGGCGGTGGGGGCGTTACCCCCCTCTGGCCTGCCGGCCATCTCCCCCTCAGGGGGGGAGATTGGCTGGGAGCCTGCGCTTCCTATCTCAGTGACGTCTGAGTTCGGGGAAACCATCCCTCCATCGATCTCCCCCCTTGAGGGGGAGATGGCCGGCAGGCCAGAGGGGGGTACGCCACCCGCCAACGCCCGCCACGTCCCCACATCCACCACGCCCCGCCCCGGCCACCAGATGCCGGCCTTGTCCAGCGGGGTCGCGGGCTCCGGCTTCTCGCCGCCGGAAACCAGCGCGTCGGCATAGGCGAGGAAGCGGCCGGCATTGTCCGCGCCGCCCTCGGTGAGATAGGCCCAGAGGTTCGCGCGGTCGGCCTCGTCGATCCGGTTGAAGGGGATGAGCCCCTCGTCCGGCCGGTCGTCGCCGGGCAGCGCCACGAGCCGGATGCCGTTCGCCACGGCCGTCGCCAGCAGCGCCTCCAGCACGTAGCGGAAATAGCTCGCGCCGCCGAGGGCGCGGATGACGATGAGCTTTGCATGCCGCGCCGTGCGCTCGACATAGGTATCGACCGACATAGGATGCGAGAGCGTGGCAAGGCTTGCAAGGCGAAGGCGCGTGTTTCCGCCCCGCGCGCGGTGCGCGGCGGCAACCGAGGCCAGCTCCGTATCGGCGGCGGAGAGGAAAAGGACGTCGCCCGGCGTCTGGCCGAGGTCGATCGCCTCCCTGCCGTCGGCGATGGTGCCCTTCTGCGCTAGGAGGAGGTGCATGCGGCGCCTCCTTCCTGCGGGCGTGCCGCGCCGGTGGATCCTCGGGTCGAGCCCGAGGATGACGGAGAGGAGGAGAGGTGACGGAACCTATCGACCGATGCGGCGTGCAAAACCGACGCTTCTGCCGGCAACCACCCATCCCCGCCGTCATCCTCGGGCTCGACCCGAGGATCCACCGGCGCGGCACGCCGCGCCTGAAACACCGGAGAGGGGAACCGCCGCATGCTCACCTCGATCACACCGCCGCGGCGATGGCGGCGCGCACGGCCTGTTCGTCCATGTCGTGCAGGCCGATGACGACGAGGCGGGTGCCGCGGGTCTCGCCGGGCGTCCAGGCGCGCTCGAAATAGTGGTCGATGCGGCTGCCGACGGCCTGGACGAGCAGGCGCAGCGGCTTGCCGGGCACGTCGGCAAAGCCCTTGAGGCGCAGCACGTCGTGCTCGGCGATCACGCCCTTGAGGCGCTCGACGAAGGCGGCCGGGTCGGCGACGGCCGGCAGCTCGACGACGAAGCTGTCGAACTCGTCGTGGTCGTGCTCCTCGCCGTTCTCGTGCTCCAGCTCGTGGTGCGACTTGCGGTTGGCGATGTCGTCCTCCGAGCCGACGCCGAGGCCGAGCAGGATGGCGGCGGCGACCTCGCCGTTCCTCGCCTCGATCATCGAGGGCTTGCGGGCGATGCGGGAGGCGACCTCCTCACGAACCGTCCTCACCCCCTCGGCATCGAGAAGATCGGTCTTGTTGAGCACGATGAGGTCGGCGGCGGTGAGCTGGTCCTCGAAAAGCTCCTCCAGCGGGCTTTCGTGGTCGAGGTTCTCGTCCTCGACGCGCAGCGCATCCACCTTGTCGTGGTCGTCGGCGAAGCGGCCGGCGGCGACGGCGGCGCTGTCGACCACCGTGATGACGCCGTCCACCGTCACCTGCGTCTTGATCTCCGGCCAGTTGAAGGCGGCGACGAGCGGCTGCGGCAGGGCGAGGCCGGAGGTCTCGATGACGATGTGGTCCGGGCGGTTCTCGCGCTCCAGGAGCTTCGCCATGGTGGGGATGAAATCGTCGGCAACGGTGCAGCAGATACAGCCGTTGGTGAGCTCGATGATGTCGTCCTCGGTGCAGGCCTCGGCACCGCAGCCCTTCAGCACGTCGCCGTCGACGCCGAGGTCGCCGAACTCGTTGATGATGAGCGCGATGCGTTTTCCGCCGGCATTCTGCAGGAGGTTGCGGATCATCGTCGTCTTGCCCGCGCCGAGGAAGCCGGTGATGACGGTGGCGGGGATCTTCTGTTGCAGCATGGCTTCAACCCTTCATTTTCAGCGGCAGTCCGGCCGCGACAAGATAGACTTCGGATGCGATGGCGGCCACCTGCTGGTGGAGCCGCCCGGCATGGTCGCGGAATTCGCGCGCCATGCGGTTTTCCGGCACGATGCCGAGGCCGACCTCGTTCGACACGAGGACGAGGCGGCCGGGCGCGGCCTCGACGGCGGCAAGGAGGCCGGCGAATTCGGCGGCGATGTCCCGCTCCTCCAGCATGAGGTTGGTGAGCCAGAGTGTCAGGCAGTCGACGAGCACGGCCCTGTCCGCGCGCGCGACGGCGGCGATGCGGTCGGCGAGCGCGACAGGCTCCTCATGGGTGACCCAGCCGGGGCCGCGGTCCTCCCGGTGGCGGGCGATGCGCTCGCGCATCTCCTCGTCCCACGCCCGGCCGGTCGCGATGTAATGGCGCTCGAGGCCGCTCTCGCCGACCAGCCGTTCGGAAAAGGAGGACTTGCCGGAGCGCGCGCCGCCCAGGACGAGCACGGCGGAAGACGGGGAATGGGCCATTGCGGCCGGCTCAGGCAGGCATGGCGCGCGCTATGCGGCCGGAAAAATATCTCGGTATCGCCATGACAACCTCCGTGCTGGCAACGGGGAATCCTCCCCAGGTCGGGCGACATGCCCTTTGCCGGATGGCAGGTCTCCTGGCTCGCAGCGTCGGGTGCAAGGCACCGGCGGAACGGTCTCGCCTTCCCGGAGGCAATTGCGAAGGGTGGACGATTCGTAGAAAAAGAGGCGTCCGGCCCCGGCTCATCGCATTGCCGTCCAGTGGCTTTTCCGAAGGCCGGACATGCACCAGCTCCCGGATGATCGTCCCTCGCCACTCTACAGTCGCGGGGTCGGCCGTGATTGCGGCGCCCGGCTTGGGTCCACCGTGTCACGTTCCCATTTATTCCCGAACCGGCTGCCGGCCCGGGAACCATCCTATTGCCGGATGATTATGCGCCCCGCCCGGCCAAGTCAATCGACCGGGAGCGCCATCGGCTGTGCCGTCGCCGCCCCGTCAGTAGCCGGGGATGATCACCATGCCGCCGCCGCCGCGGTAATAGCCGTCGTCGCGGTAGTAGGGGCCGTCGTAGTAGCCGTCGACGGGGCCTTCCAGCACATCGTAGTCGCGCTGGTAGCGGCGCTGGCGGTTCTGGCGGACTTCCGCGTAATCGGCGGCCCGCTGCAGCGCGCGGTATTGCTGGCGCGTGAGATAGCCGTCCGGGCGGTAGCCGGAGGCGCCCTGCCAGGCGGCGATCGCCGAGCGGGAGCGCGGGCCGAAGACGCCGTCGGCGCCGTGGGTGTTGAAGCCGAGCAGGCTCAGCCAGCGCTGCGCCTGCGCCCGCCCGCCGCGGCCGAGATAGGCTTCGCGCGGGTCGACCACGGGCTCGCGGCGCTCGCTGTCGAGCTTTGCCGTCGCGCTCTCGCGCTTCGGCTCGGCCTTCTGCCGCGCCGTATCGGCAAGGGCCGAAAGGCGCTCGCGCGCGTCAGCGGCGAAGCGGCCGTCGGGATAGGTATCGAGATAGCTGCGAAAAGCCTGCTGCGTGCCGGCGACCACCGCCTTCTGGAAGGCCTCTTCCTCGCGCTTTGCCGTATCGGCCTTGCCGGCATCCTCGGTGGTGCGGGCCGCGGCGGCTTCCCCGGCGCGCTTTTCGGCTTCGCGGGTGAGGCGCGCGGCTTCCGCCGCCTTGGCCTCGGCTTCGGCGGCGGCCTTGGCGGCCTCGGCCTTCAGCCGTTCCACCTCGGCCTGCTTCTCCTCGGCGAGCTTGCGGGCGGCGGCGGCTTCCTGCTCGATCCGCGCCTTCTCGGCCGCGGCGGCCTTCTCCGCCTCCACGCGCTTTGCCTCCGCCTCGCGGCGGGCCGTGGCCTCCTGCTCGGCGCGGGCCTTTTGCGCAGCGGCAGCCTCCTCCGCCTTCAGGCGGGCAGCTTCTTCAGCCTTCGCCTTGTCGGCTTCCGCCTTCAGGCGGGCGGCTTCGTCGGCACGAACCTTTTCCGCCGCGGCAGCTTCGGCCTTGGCTTTCTCCTCCGCAGCGGTCTTTTCCGCGGCCAGCTTGCGCGCGGCGGCTTCGTCCTCGGCCTTCTTCGCCTCGGCTTCGGCCTTCGCCTTTGCTTCGGCAGCGGCCTTCTCGTCGGCCAGCTTGCGGGCCGCAGCTTCCTCTTGCGCCTTCTTCGCGTCGGCTTCGGCCTTCAGCCGCTCGGCTTCTGCCTTCGCCTTCTCGGCGGCAGCGGCCTTTTCCTCTGCAAGCTTGCGAGCGGCAGCAGCCTCTTCGGCCTTTGCCTTCTCGGCAGCGGCCGCTTCGTCAGCCTTGGCCTTTTCGGCGTCGGCGGTCGCCTTCGCATCGGCTTCCGCCGCCGGCCTGGCCTTGGCGGCGGCCTGGAGTTCGGCGATGCGCAGGCGCGCCATGGAGGCGAAGGTGCCGTTCGGATATTGCTTCAGGTAGCCTTCGTACTGCGTGATGTCGCTGCCGGAGGAGACCTTCTGCCAGAGGGAGAATTCCTCCTCCCAGCGTTTCCCCGCGCTTGATGTTTCCTTGCCCGACTGGGCGAAGGCTGCAGCCGGAAGGCCGGCGAGCGACAGCCCGACGAGACTGGCCAGAACGGATCGTGCGAGAGGTCCAGAACCCATGTATTTCACCCTTTCGGATCGCGCGCAGCGTCAACGCCCGGCGGCCCGAGCGGTTCCAGGCCACTCCTTACACCCAATTCTGGCGCAACTTTGGTGCGAGAACCGGGGCGAGGAAGCCCGATGGCTGTACGTTTCAGCAGCGCGGTTTAATCAGCCGCGCCCAGAAGGCCGTCGAGCCAGCGCCGGTCGAGAACCGCTTCCAGCTCCGACGCCACGCCGTCGAGCGCCGCATCGACGCTCGCGCGGTAGTCGAAGCCGCCGCCCTCAATGCCGAAATCGGCAAGGAGCTTCGCCCGGTAGGCGTCGCTCGCAAGAAGCCCGTGGAGATAGGTGCCCATGACGCGCCCGTCCGGCGAGACCGCGCCGTCCGGCCGCCCGTCGATGCTGACGGAGGGCCGCTGCGCATCCGGCCCCGTCGTGCGGCCGAGGTGGATCTCGTAGCCTTCGAGCGGCACGTCGTATTGCAGGGACCGGGCGGTGCTGTTGCGCACGGTCTTTTCCGGCGCCATCTCCGTCTCGACGTCGAGAAGGCAAAGGCCCGCCACCTCCCGCTCGCCGCCCTCGATGCCGAGCGGATCGGTGACGCGGCGGCCGAGCATCTGGTAGCCGCCGCAGATGCCGATGACCCGCCCGCCGCGGCGCATGTGCTGGGCGATATCCTTGTCCCAGCCAGCGGCGCGCAGGTCCTGGAGGTCCGAGATCGTCGATTTCGACCCCGGCAGGACGACGAGGCCGGCATCGGCCGGAATGGGCTCGCCCGGCCGCACGAAGACGAGGTCCACCTGCGGCTCGGCCTTCAGCGGATCGAGGTCGTCGAAATTGGCGATGCGCGACAGGACGGGCACGGCGACCTTCAAGGCCCCCTCGCCGCCCTTGGCAAGCCGCTCCAGCACGACGGAATCCTCCGCCGGCAGGCGCGCGGCCTCCTTCAGCCACGGCACGACGCCGAAGCAGGGCCAGCCGGTAAAGCCGCCGATCGCCGCAACGCCGCTGTCGAAGAGGCTCACGTCGCCGCGGAACTTGTTGATGAGGTAGCCCGTCACCATGCGCCGGTCCTCCTCCGGCAGGATGGCATGGGTGCCGACGAGCGAGGCGATGACGCCGCCGCGGTCGATGTCGCCGACGAGCACGACCGGCACGCCCGCGCGCGTCGCAAAGCCCATGTTCGCGATGTCGCCGGCCCGAAGGTTGATTTCCGCCGGCGAGCCCGCGCCCTCGACCACGACGAGGTCGGCGCCGGAGGAGACCGCCTCGAAGCTCTCCATCACCGCGCCCATCAGCTTCGGCTTCAGCGCCTGGTAGTCCCGCCCCTTCGCCTGCCCGAACACCCTGCCCTGCACGACGATCTGGCTGCCGACATCCGATTGCGGCTTCAGGAGCACGGGGTTCATGTGCACGGAGGACGGCACGCGGGCGGCGAGCGACTGCAGCCATTGCGCCCGGCCGATCTCGCCCCCGTCGGCGGAGACGGCGGCGTTGTTGGACATGTTCTGCGGCTTGAAGGGGCGCACCTTCAGCCCGCGATTGGCGGCGATGCGGCAGAGCCCGGCCACCAATACCGTTTTTCCGACATCCGAGCCGGTGCCCTGAAGCATGATCGTTCTGGTCATGGCGCCCTCCCTAGCACTCCCGCCTGCCGCCGAAAAGCCCTGATTCACCGCATTCCCGCCGCAATTTCAGGCGCCGCGCAGAGGCTTTTCGGCAACACTGCGCCATGCATCCGCAGCATGGCTGTCATGATATCCGATTTGCGACATGGAGCGCCGTGAACGACCATGATTTTTGCGGCCGGCAAGCCTATATCCATCTCATCACCAGCCGAGGCAAGTGGCTTCGGGTTTCAAGGACCAAGACCATGCTGTACATCTTCAGCAAGCCGAATTTCGTTCAGATCGCCTGGAACGGCGAAGCCCCCAAGAGCCAGTCCCGCGTGCGCAACCTCGTCATGGATGCGCCGCTCGGCCCGCTCGGCTTCATCCGCACGCGCAACGTCGGCTGATCCTTCGGGCGCGACGTCAGGTCCGCTCGCATACGACGCCGTCTCTCTCCGGGAGACGGCGTTTTTTCTTGCCCTCAGAACGGCGAAAGCCGTGCACGCCTTCCGGCGATGCACGGCTTGCCAAAATACGCATGGCGGCTTCCGACAGATACGCATCGGACGCTGAGGCACCCCGGAACGCAATACCTTATCCGGAGCGGGCGGCGGTGTCCCCCGCCGTGTCAAAACCAATAGCGGCACATCGTTACCGGACCGTTATCGGGACCTTAAGCAAAGATGAATCGCGATTTTTTTTGAAAGAATGCGAAAAAAGTTTCGCGCCCGCCCGGCGGCGCATACGGGACAGGATCTGTCCACATCCGGCGACCATCTTTTCCATACCGGCGATCCGTCCGGCGGACATTTGCCCTCATGCGGGCAAAAGCCCAGAATTTCCGCCGAAAGGGCACCGGTTTTCCGGCCTCGAAGCCTCCCGGAAGGTGCGCCCGCAAGGCGGCATTCCCGGCAGGAGGTTGATTTCTCAATGAGAACCCGTAGGCTGCCTGTCAGACGCACGAGGACACGTTGCCGGCGACAGGGTTCCGCCGGCAGACAACAATAAGGGGCTCGGCGTCACGATAGCAGGGGGATTGGCTCGCCTCGTCTGGCATCGATATCCCATGGCTGTCGCAAAACGTTCGGGTAGTCGGGATAACGCAGTACCCTGCGCTGCCCTCCGGGTTGATCGCTGCATCTCAAAGACTGGGAGGTCTTAATTCATGAAGAAGCTCCTTGCTTCCACTCTCCTCGCCGCCGGCCTCTACGGCCTTGCCGGTTCTGCCCGGGCGGCGGAATGCGGCGAGGTCTCGATCGCCGAAATGAACTGGGCCTCGGCCGGCGTCGCCGCGCAGGTCGACAAGATCATCCTCGAAAGCGGCTACGGCTGCTCGGTCACGCTGGTGACCGGCGACACCATGCCGACCTTCACCTCCATGAACGAGAAGGGCGAGCCGGACGTCGCGCCCGAAATGTGGGTGAACGCCGTGCGCACGCCGCTCGACGCGGCAATCGCCGAAGGCCGCCTCATCCAGCTCGCCCCGCTGCTTTCCGAAGGCGGCGTCGAAGGCTGGTGGATCCCGAAATTCCTCGCCGACGAGCATCCCGACATCAAGACGGTGCAGGACGCGCTGAAGCATCCCGAGCTCTTCCCCGCGCCGGAAGACCCGTCCAAGGGCGCCGTGCACAATTGCCCGTCGGGCTGGAACTGCCAGGTCTCGACCTCCAACCTCTACCGCGCGCTGAAGGCCGACGACGACGGCTTCGTGCTGGTCGACACGGGCTCGGCCGCCGGCCTCGACGGCTCGATCGCCAATGCCTTCGAGAAGAAGACGGGCTGGCTCGGCTATTACTGGGCGCCCACCGCCATCCTCGGCAAGTACGACATGACGCGCCTGTCCTTCGGCGTCGAGCACGACAAGGCCGACTGGGACGCCTGCACCGCCGTGCCGGACTGCCCGGAACCGAAGGTCAACTCCTATCCGACGTCGGACGTCTTCACCATCGTGACCAAGGCCTTCGCGGAAAAGGCGGGCGTGGCCATGGACTACATGAAGACGCGCCAGTGGGACAACGGCACGGTCGGCAAGGTGCTTGCCTGGATGGGCGAGAACCAGGGCACCAACGAGGATGCGGCAAGGCACTTCCTCGAAAACTATCCGGACATGTGGACCAAATGGGTCTCGCCGGAGGTCGCGGAGAAGGTGAAAGCCGCTCTTTGACGCGCATCGGCCGGCAATCCGCGGGTTGCCGGCCCTCCCCGCGACGCACGACGGACGGGCAACGTCCGCGCACATCGGGAAAACCGGGGTCGCTAACAGCACAGTATCGAACGGCCGTTTCGTGCGATGACGGACGGCAAGCCGGGAACCAGAACAACAATATCCCTGTGCATCCGTTCGGCAGGCAACGATCCGTTGCCCGGCAGGACGGCAACTTCCGGAGACAAAGAGGGGAACAGGATGGCAGGCCTATGCGAATCAGTGCCAGGCTTTCTTTGCAAATTTCCAGCCTTCAGTGACGCCAGCGTCCGCGCGGCGAGAAAGGTCATCGACGACGGCTTCAAAAGCCTGGTCAGAAGCTACATCAACGCCATCGACGCGCTGGTCCAGCCGTTGCAATGGTTCCTGAACGATCTCGAACGGCTGTTCGTCAACTCGCCCTGGCCGTTCGTGCTGATCGTCATGCTGGGCGTCGTCTATTTCGGCAGCCGCAACATCAAGATCACCATCGGAACCGCCGTCTCCATGTTCGCCATCGGTCTCATGGGCCTTTGGAACGACACGATGGTGACGCTCGCCATGGTGACGGTCTGCACGCTGATCGCCGTGCTGATCGGCATTCCGATCGGCATCCTCATGGCGCGGTCGGACCGGGTGCAGGCCTTCGTCAACCCCATCCTCGACGTGATGCAGACGATGCCGAGCTTCGTCTACCTCATCCCCGTCGTCATGATCTTCGGCATCGGCAAGGTGCCGGGGCTGATCGCGGTCGTCATCTACGCCATTCCGCCCATGATCCGCCTTACCAATCTCGGCATCCGCCTCGTCGACAAGGAAGTGCTGGAGGCCGCCGACGCGTTCGGTTCCTCCGGCTGGCAGAAGCTCAGGAATGTGCAGATGCCGCTCGCCCTTCCCACCATCATGGCCGGCATCAACCAGACGATCATGATGTCGCTCGCCATGGTCGTCGTCGCCTCGATGGTCGGCGTCGGGGGGCTCGGCAAGAACGTGCTCCAGGCCATCAACAACCAGTTCTTCACGGTCGGGTTCCTCAACGGGTTCGCGCTCGTGGCCATCGCCATCATTTTCGACCGCACGAGCCAGGCCTATGGCCGGCGCCTGCAAAAGCACTCGGAGGTAATTCATGGTTAGTCATGCAATCGAGGTCCGCAACCTCTACAAGATTTTCGGGCCCCGGGGCGGGGACTATGTCGATGCCGTCAAGAACGGCCTGGGCAAGGCCGAGTTGAACCAGAAATACGGCCATGTGCTCGGGCTTCGCGACATCAACATCTCCATGCCGGCCGGCGGCATCATGGTGGTGATGGGCCTTTCGGGCTCGGGCAAGTCGACCCTCATCCGCCACATCAACCGGCTGATCGACCCGACCGCCGGCGAGGTGCTCTACGACGGCGTCGACGTGTGTCGGATGAACGAGAAGGACCTGCGCGAATTCCGCCGCCACAAGACGGCGATGGTCTTCCAGAAATTCGCGCTGCTGCCGCACCGCACGGTGCTGGAGAACACCGTCTACGGCCTCGAGATCCAGGGCGTGTCGTCCGGCGAGCGGGAAAAGCGCGCGAAGGAGTGGATCGCCCGCGTCGGCCTTGCCGGCTTCGAGAACCATTATCCGAACCAGCTTTCGGGCGGCATGCAGCAGCGCGTCGGCCTTGCCCGCGCACTCACCAACGACGCCGACATCCTGCTGATGGACGAGGCCTATTCAGCGCTCGACCCGCTGATCCGCGTCGACATGCAGACCGTTCTCCTCGAACTGCAGAAGGAACTGAAGAAGACGGTCGTCTTCATCACCCACGACCTCGACGAGGCGCTGCGCCTCGGCGACAAGATCGCGATCCTGCGCGACGGCATGGTCGTCCAGCAGGGCACCGGCCAGGAGATCGTGCTGAACCCGGCCGACGACTACATCACCGCCTTCGTCAAGGAAGTGAACCGCGGCCGCGTCGTCAATGTCGAGACGATCATGGCCCCGCTCGCCGGCAATCCGGAAGGCATGCCGATCGCCAAGGGCACGGTGCTGGAAAGCGCCGCCCGCGCCATGACTTCCGCCAACCAGACGCTGGCCCATGTCGTCGACGAGGCCGGCAAGCCCCTCGGCGCCCTCACCCTCAGCGCCATCATCGCCGCCATGGTGACCCAGGCGACCGACGAGGCGCAGGCCGCCTGACCGCACGCGAGAGGGCGCCGTGACGGCGCCCTCATCGTTTTGGGACGCCGGCGCTTGCTGTCTCTCGTGCACTACCGTCTCCTCCAAACAAGCCCGAGCATGACGACGGAACGGGAAACGGCCGTTGCAATCACATAAAGAAATCTTTATATGATGCGACAAACAGAAGGATACGCCGATGACCGCCACGAACCCGCTTGCCGCGCTTCTTGCCGAAAAGCCCTTCCTGCTTGCCGACGGGGCGACCGGGACCTCGCTCTTCGCGATGGGCCTGGAGGCCGGCGAGGCGCCGGAACTGTGGAACGAGGCAAAGCCCGAGAACATCACGAAGCTGCACCAGGACTTCGTCGATGCGGGCGCGGACATCATCCTCACCAACACCTTCGGCGGCACGCGCCACCGCCTGAAGCTGCACCACGCGGACGACCGCGTCTTCGAACTCAACAGGAAGGCCGCCGGGATCGCCCGCGCCGTCGCCGACAAGGCGCCGCGCAAGGTCATCGTCGCGGGCTCCGTCGGCCCGACGGGCGAGCTGTTCGAGCCGCTCGGCGCCCTTACCCATGACGATGCCGTCGCCGCCTTCGCCGAGCAGATCGAGGGCCTCAAGGCCGGCGGCGCGGACGTCGCCTGGATCGAGACCATGTCCTCGCCGGAGGAAATCCGCGCGGCGGCGGAAGCGGCCACCAGGGTCGGCCTGCCTTTCGTCTATACCGGCTCGTTCGACACCGCCGGCAAGACCATGATGGGCCTGCATCCCAAGGATATCCACGGCGTCGCCGGCGATATCGGCACGGGGCCGCTCGCCGTCGGCGCCAATTGCGGCGTCGGCGCCTCCGACATCCTCTCCTCGCTCCTCGACATGACGGGCGCAGACCCCTCCGCCACGGTGGTGGTGAAGGGCAATTGCGGCATCCCGGAATATCGCGGCGCCGAGATCTACTATTCCGGCACCCCGCCGCTGATGGCCGAATATGCGCGCCTTGCCCGCGATGCCGGCGCGCGCATCATCGGCGGCTGCTGCGGCACCTCCTGCGAGCATCTCGCCGCCATGCGCGTCGCCCTCGACGCCCACGAGGTGCGCGAGCGCCCGACGCTGGAAACCATCATCGAGACGATCGGCCCGCTGCGCAACAAGACCGCCAACCAGGGCGGCGGCGCCCCCGCCCGCGAACGCGGCCGGCGCCGGAACTGACCGAAGGCCCCTCCCTAAATCCCTCCCCACAAGGGAGAGGGACGTACCTTGCGGCAATCGCAGCGGAAAATTTTTAGGGAGAAGCCGGCTGTTAGCCTTTCTCCCCTTGTGGGGGAGATGCCGGCAGGCAGAGAGGGTCTTTTACGCCTCCTCCAGAAATTCCCGCCAGGCCGCAAGTCCCGCGTCGATGTTCTTTCGGCCGATGCCCACGCGGAAGCGGTCCGCCGGCACCGGCAAGAGGTCGGAGGCGTAAAGGCTGGCGGGTAGCAGAAGCACGCCCTTTTCCTCCACCAGCCGCCGGCAATGCTCCTCCACGCCATCCGCCCCGCGATAGCGCGCGAAGGCGACGCAGCCGCCGTCCGGGGCGGTCCATTCGTAGAGATGCGGGTATTCGGCGAAGAAGCTGTCCAGCTTGCCGATGTTTTCCGCGCAGAGCGCGCGGTTGCGGGTGAAGATCGTCTCGCGCGCCTTGAGCGCGATGCCGGCCAGCACCTCCGAGGGGCGCGCGTTGCAGATGGAGAGGTAGTGCTTCATCTTCTCCATGCGTTGGAGCAGCGCGTGGTCGCGGCTGGCGATCCAGCCGATGCGCAGGCCCGGCAGGCCGTAGGCCTTGGACATGACGTTGAGCGAAATGCCCCTGTCGAAGAGGTCCGCCGCCTGCGGCAGGCGCTTTGCCGCGTCGACCTCCAGCCCGCGATAGACCTCGTCGGAAAAGAGATGGATGCCGCGCTCGGCGCAGAGCGTAACGAGGCCGCTGAAAATCTCCGGATCGGCGATGGCGCCGGTCGGGTTGTTCGGGAAGTTGACGGCAATGAGCTTGGTTTCCGGGCGGAGCGCGGCGCGCACATCCTCGAGATCAAGCTGCCAGCGGTTTTCAGGCCGCAGCGCCACGCCCGTCACATTGCCGGCGATGGTGACCGGCATCGTCTCCATCGACTGGTAGTTCGGCACGGTGACGATGGCATGGTCGCCCGGCGCAAGCAGCGCCAGCATGGCGCAGTAAAGCCCCTCTTCCGCACCGGCGAAGGTGAGGATATCGGCGCCGGACAGCGTGTCGTAGGTCGAGGCGATGGTCTCGCGCAGGACCGGCGCGCCCCAGGTCTCGGTATAGCCGAGCGAGACGCGCTCCCACGCCTCCCTATCCTCCGGGCCGGCAAGCGCCAGAAGCGCCGCCATGGTCATGGTCTCGGCGTCGCTCGCCGTCATGTGATGGCGCGCGGAAAACTCCCAGCGCGAGAAATGGGTTTCGAGGCGGAAATCCGGCAGCGTGGTCACGGGGTCTCGTCCTTGTCGTTCGGCCGCCGGGCTTCGGCGAGGTAGTTGTAGATGGAGGCGCGCGAGGCGCCGATGAGGCCGGCGAGATGATCGACGGCGTTGCGGGTGGCAAAGAGGCCCCGCGCATCGAGCACGGCTACCAGCGCCACGCGCTCGGCCTTGCGCAGCGCCGAAAGGGAAAGCCCCTGCCC
>Ga0182738_1005464_pt1 | contig 13544 bp, 12 predicted proteins | sample eDN5th30CBELigMG_FD_128876 | JGI IMG/M metagenome (GOLD analysis project Ga0182738, IMG submission 128876) | Enriched Miracle-Growth compost microbial communities from Emeryville, California, USA - eDNA 5th pass 30_C BE-Lig MG (version 2)... ...
TTCAATATCTGAACCTTTTCATACTTTTTCAGATTTTTTTTTGAAAAATCTGTCCTAACAAGATCAACAAAAAAAAAAATTATTTTTATTATGTTTTGACTTTAATATTGAGATTGAAAAAAATTTGAGAAAAAAATTGTTTCAAAAAGTCCAAAATGTTCCTTCAGACTTCTGGGGAGAAGAAAAAAATGAAAAATTTTTCAGAGCTCAAAAATTTTCTTTTGAGACTCGGATAGAGTCTTCGAAGAGCCTATTCGAAGATGAGGACTCAACATCTAGACATCATAAAAATAATATACATATCATATTCTTCATTGATTTGAGAAGGCATCACTAGGGCCTTAGATTTTAATTTCCATGATTAACTTCATGAGAAAAAATAGCTTTATTCAACTTTGAAGGAAAAGCTAAAATCACATCAAGGTTCATCATCTCGAAGAAGACCCTGTTTGATGCTTATCAAGAGGGAAGGAGGGAAGAGACATGAGAATTATGTTATTTTTCTTTGACTTCTCTTAGATTATTCATCGTAATCTGCTCTTAATGGAAGATAATCATAGTCTAAAGTTTCACGTTCACTACAAAGAGAAGACGTAAAAAGGATTGCCATAAATGTTTATATATGCAATTAGAGGATGCTTGAGACTATCTAGTTAAGGACGAGACCTTCGTACTTTTGCTTGAACCAGTTGATGGCTTCGTCTTTAGTGACCTTTTGGAAGTTTCCGACTCTTCCTTGCTTTCTCTTTCTTTGGGCAACTCTACCGCCGGGTCTGGAGAGGACAACGTAGAAGTCCATACCGAAGATACCTTTTTAATGATTAGATATTTACAGCACATCTATATTCTCTACCAGTGTAAGGGTCGTATCTCATACCGAGATCGATGTGTTCTTGGATACCGAAACCGAAGTTACCTGGGACAAGGTTAAATGCATTGAGAGGTGTGTTTTTTTACCAGAGTTGGAGAAGTTTCTCTTTCTGAGTTCGAATTCCTTGACTCTGAGACCCTTTTCGAGGATGGATTCAGCGATTTCACCTCTGATGGCAACACTGCAAGCAATCTTTTCGAATCTCTTGATACCGAAGGATCTGATGGTGAATCTGGCCTTAGAGAGGACGGGCTTTTGTTGGGTCAAATCTTCCAAGACCTTGGAAGCCTTGGTGAGCTTATCACCGGATTCACCGACGGAGATGTTCAAGACGAGCTTGTCAATACCGATTTCTCTCATGGGGTTATCGGCCTTGGACTTAGTTTGGGTTTGGGGAGCCTTGGTGGCAGCAGTCTTGCTCATTTTGCAACCTTTAAAATTAATATTAAATTAACCTTTACTAAATGGATTTGTGAATTAAGTATTCACTTCATGCACCATAAAAGATTTACAGTGATTATTTAATTTGAACTAAATTTTCCTCATTGATACGAAAGGTGAAATATGATCGAATCTCTCTCGAGAATTATATCCACACAAAAAATTTCCATTTAACTTCAACTTGTCTCGGGAAGGATGGCACCTCCCATCAATAAAAACCATAAAGCCACTCTGAGCAAATAGAGCATCTTTCTCTCCATAAAAATAAACCCTTTTATCTTATGTAGATCACAGAATTTAGAGACCTCAAATTAATTTGATCAATCATCAAGCCTGACCTGTCATATGTTGGGCACTAATTTATTTACTTACTCTTTCTCCTCATCATATGAAATGGAATGAGATTTTCTATGACAAGGTGATGAATGGCCTGAACCTCCCCATTTTGTATTCTTTCTCATTTTTCTTCTTTTCTGTTGTCAAATCATGGGGAAAAAATTCAGGCATAAAAATATTGATTTTCTTATCAGAAGAAAAATTCTCCAAAAAAACTTTTCCCAATGATATGATAAATCCAATTTTTTTATTAATCATGTCTCTCTTGAGATTTAAGGAAAAACCTTTCATCACTTTTTCAAACTTCTTTGCATTTTAGTTAATCCAGTCTTGAGATTTCCTTTTTCTTGAAAAAATTTTTGGAAGATTCTGTAAACTCAGGAACAGAGAATTTGAACACCTTCAAAGCGTCCAGATTATTCACTTTTCAAAATATTGAAAATATTTTTTGACAATCACAAAAACGAGTTTTGGGTAAAAATTCCGAAAAAAAATTATATATATCTCAAAGAAGTCCTAAAAGACGCTGCAATGCTCAAGGAATATATTTTAAATCCAGCTATAAAAATTCTCAAAGAAAAAAATTCCAAGTCAATAATATTTCTCTAAAAACTCAGGTGAAAATATTTCCCAGTAAAACTCGTTTCATTAAGCACAACAAAAAAACTGAAAAAATTAAACTCTTCAATCGAAGTTTAATAATTACTCTAATGAAAAGTGCTAGGGGAAATTCGATCACAAAAGAAGAGCTTGTTGTCACCAAGAATTGCGCTAGATTCAATCCATATCGTAAAAATGTGAATAATAACAGTGCTGTCATCTACCTCAGATTGAGACATGAAGGGTGTGATAAAAAAAAGGCTATTACTTTCAGTTCAAAAAACTATTGCAGAACAGATACCACAAAAGCCCTTGACGGCCCAACTGATTATAGAAAACTCAAAGTTCGGAAAGACTCGGTTGTTATTGCTACAAACGTACCAGTTTTCTTCCTATGACCTCAAATAAATATTTTTGCAGGGCTGGAAAGCTGATGCCCCTTATTTTGATATGGGAAAAGATTATGCACTTTCAGCAAGAGATTTTGTTCATAATGATGCACAAAGTAAATACTTTGAACAACATTTTGGAAAACACGAGTCCAAGATTAAAGAAGATTACAAAAAGAAAATTGCTTCTCTTAGAGATTATTTTGAGGAAATCAACTCGAATTGCAACTTCACTCGACTCTCCAAAGAAGAACTTTATCAAAAGGTAGTTTATTGCGCTGCAACTATGAACCTAATCATTTGCTAAAAGTTGAAACGAGAGAATGCACAATTGAGAAGACAAACGAAATGTTCTTTTCTCTTTTAATCTCTTTCATAATTCTAATAAATAGGGAGAAAACTTGAACTTGGAAGAACTTATGGATTTGATAGTAATTGGATTGAAACATCAGATCTCCATCAAAACAATCCTCTCAATGTTATGGAGGCTTTCTCTTACGATTATTCTCCTATTTCAGATGGCAAAAACTTGAAATCCTTACTTCAATTCCCAGGCAGCAATTCAAGAACTAAATTAGACCCAAGCCCACGAAATAATCGGCCTTTGAGAAAACATTCAACTGTGGGAAGCCAGGATCTTGATAAAGGAATACTCAAGCTTATGGGTGGTGAACCCCCTTTCGAGCCGAAAACTGTTGAAACGATCAGAATTGAAGAAAGTTCTGGTGAAGAAGGTTTTTTTCATATAAAACATTTCATATAATTTTACCCTAGAAGAGGAGGACGAAGATTATCAGAAGGCATATGAGGAACTTGGAAATCAGACTAATGTATTGTACAAAATGGCGCATGAAATGCCTGAACACGTTTCGACTGAAGAATTAATTGCAAAAAAAAAGAAAAAGAAAAATATTTATAGTCTTGGAAAAATAAAAGAGGCCGGCACCAAGAAAATCGCAAAAAAGAATGAAATTGCCAGTATCTGAATATTCTCCTTAATCATTTTAATTTTTAGATGAATTTAATAAGATCAACTATTTCTATATCTTTCATAATGAAGAAGATGTTCTTCCCGCTGATTCTCCTGCAAGGCGTGCAAAAGTTAAAGAGGAACAGAAGCATAGAAAAGAGCAACTTCGAATCGAAAAGAAGCTCTTTGAGAATATCATTAAAAGACAAATCCAAGTAAACCAGAATTATCTGAAAATTCCTCTCATCTCAAAAAAGGAAAATAACGTTGATCTGACACATATTGAAACAAAAAACCTGGAGCATTTGAAAGCTAAACAAGATGGAATCCGTCACTCAATTCAAAGAAAAATCGGCCTTGGTCCCGATTATTCAACACATTTGCCTTCTGACAGAGATTTAGGAGGCTCTGTCAGTGCTCGATCCAATTATAGCAAAGATTACAGAGACTCTGTCAGAAATACTAAAGATATCTCTCTTTTAAGCACGAGTTCACGCTCAGTAAGAGAATTATTCATTCGAATTCTCACATAAAAATAGATTTTATCACCGACCTCAAGAAGTGATAGATCAAAAAAAGATTTTATTATTACAACTCCAAGAAATAATAAAAAGGTCCAATTTTCTCAACCTCAAGAGACTTTGAAAAAAATAACTGGAGGAAGTCGCTTAATTAACCATCCTCTTAATCATAAATCTCTCTTTTCATCGAATGAAAAATGATCCTCCTCCTTTTTTGTATAAGTAATTAAATAATGTTCATATTGTATTGTAAATAAAAATTTTTCCTCTTACCTTTCATACTTCAGAGACCAGTTTTCAAAATCAAAATCAAAGATAAAGATATTATAATATGACATACATGATTGATTCCCTCTAGGAAGCTGTTTGTAAGTACTATAAAAGACAGATTATGAATTCATATTATGATATGCAAAGATTTATTCTTCAATAAATCTAAATTATCCAAAATCGACTATGAAGCATGAATCATCTCTTTTTGTAGGCGCTTGCAACTCCACTAGATATGCGACTATCATTAACTCGTGATTTTGAGATATATGGCTGTGAAGAGGTTCCAACAGCTAAAATAAAATCATTCTCTTTTCGTTAGATTGAATATTTACTTGAGCCTTTATTATTAATCTTTATTAATTCATGTTGGTGATGAGTATCAAGTTCTTTTCTCATATTTTGATATTTTTGCAAGAGCCTAACTTGTTAGTTAGTCTCTCCAATTTCTCACAATTACCTTTCAAGCTCAAGAGATCGAGCTTTTCTTTGTTCATCTTGACCAGTCATAATTCTCTTTCTTAAGGCACTCAATTCATTCATGTGCTTTTGTTCCAATTGAGCCCTTTGATTGAGAATTTTCTTTTCTCTGATGACTAACCATTTATCAGTTTCTTCCTTTTCCTAATTTTCAAATTTATTCACAATTATTCGTTCGAGCGTTTTATACTATTTTCATGCATCTTTGTTGGACTTTGTGAGCTTCAATATAACTATAGAAAAGGTTAATCTTCATATTCCAAAATCATTTACTCTTTTTTCTTTGCGAGACTTTGTTGAATTTTCTTTAAATTCAAAAGTTCAGGTGTATCTTTAGGTTTCATGGGCGTAGCAATGTCCAATTCTTCTGTAAATCTGTGCAACTCTTCTTGATGTCTTAAAATCATTTGCTCTTCAATCGCTCTGGCTTGTTCGTCAAATTCCGACATTCTCTTGTCCCAAAAGTTATTGAATTCTTTAAATTCTTCAATATGTTCATGTTCTAATTGAGCTCTCTACGTTAGTAAAGATTAGGATTTCCTTATTTCTCGAAGATTAAAACTTCTTCAATTTGTCTCGCCTTTGCCTCTTCAACTCTTTCTGTCTCAAGTTGCTTTTTCAACTCAACTAATCTTTGCTTAGCCATCTCAGCTTCTATAGAAATTTTTTAATAGAATCAAAATCTCTTTTCACGACTTACCAACGTATCTGCCTTCTCTTTCACATAGAGCTTGATGTTCTTGCAACATTTCACTGAGAAAATTTAGGAATCAATAGCAAAAATCTATACATGTATTGGGGGAGACTATCCTCATCTATATTTTGAGGGGCAGTGTGTAATTTAGAATGAGATGATTGATTTGAAGTTTTTGGTCTTTGCTTATGATGTCCATTTACAGCTAAGAATAACAAATCAACAAAAAGAAATTTGAGCGATGCAACTTCTAGCTTCATGGTGATCATGGGAAGGTTCGGTTTCAGAGTTATGATGCATCGAATATTATTGATATTTTACTTCTAAATAAATGTATTCAAAAACCTGTGTTTTTATCGACTTTTTTATGTTAATTAATCTTAGAATTATTCAAAATCAATATTTTTCGTCATTATTCTTTTTTACCCTATGTTTATTATTATAAATGCCAATTTATAAAATTTATCATCATTAAGTTTCAAGCGCAGCAAATATTTACCAGATAATTTTTCACCTCAAAGTTTCAAGATCTAAAAGAAATTATTTTTCAGAGAACTCAACAAACTTCATTTTTGCTCCAAAAACTATCAAGGCGCACAAAATTGGTTTACCTACTAAAATACTTTTTTCTCTACTCAGGTGGCTAAAAAGGATTTGATATCTTGTCATGTTTCTAAGTAAAATCTCATCCTTTTGGAAAATTTGCAAACATTTCAGGATCAGAAGGATTCGAATAGCCAGAAAATAAATTAAGGTGTTTAAGAAAAAGTTTTTCATGTGAAATTTAAAAGAATCTTCATGATCTGAAAAAAAAAATGTGAATATTACCACCAAGTCACAATTACCTCACTCTGAGATTGAGGAAGTTCGAGAAAAATCTCAAGACCAAGGTCACATTTAACAACAACGAGCGAGATAGCAAAAATTAAACCATCATTTAATTATGACTCACGCGTGAAATTTAGTTGTTAATACAACAGTTATTAATATAAAACATGAATCTACCGAACCAACAACCTTCAGTCAGGGAAGCAGGTCTTCAAAAAATCATCCAGAACCAACAACTTATTATCCATGGACTCCAAACCAAAGTAAGAAAATACGAGGATGATGGACTTCCAAACATTAATCGATTGGAACAAGAGTTGGCTGACAAGAAAAAACAGATTACTAGCCTCAGTCTCCAAATCAGAGAATTACAAAACAATAACAGTCAAGGAAAAGCTGTCCTGAATCAAGTCAATGAAAAGTCAAGAATTGAGCTGGAGAATATGAGAGGATTTATCCAGAATGAAAAAAAGAAATATGAAATGGAAATAAATCAAATTAGAGAAAGCCATAGATTGAGGGAGTTGGCTCTCAAAAATGAAAATAAGCTAATTACCGAAGAATTAATGAGACTCAAGAATTATCATTTGAAAGAAAATGACAGAGACTTTTCTAAATATGTGACTGATAATATTCGAGTCCTTGAAGACTTTAAGAAGCTCAATGCAATGTATGTACAAAAAGAAATTGATCATAAAGGTGCCATCCAAAATCTCAAAAGTAGGAACACTTATTTCGTTGGAATAATTTTCTAACCCATAATTAGAGGAACAAGAAGCAAATTTGGATATATTTAATCAACATTTGACAAAATGTTCCCAAGAAAAAAGAGAATTAAGCAATAAATACCTTGAAGATCTGACCTTTTTAAATCCTGAAACTGAGGAGTTCAAGAAACTTCAGTCAGAATTTACTGCTCAGATCAAAGAACTCAAAGATAAATTGGCTGAAAAAGACCTACAAATTATTGATTTAAGCTCTCAATTAAATACGGTTGCTGAAGCTTCAGAACAAGTCAAGGATAAATATCAGGAATTGGTCAAAAAAGATGAAGAATTCCATAAAATACAGTTGGAAGCTGCTGTCAAAAGAATAGTTGAAGAAAATAAAGTTGAAATTGAAAAGTTACTTTTGACTATTAAGGAGAGAGATATTGAAATCAGTGGCTTAAGAAGAGAAATTAAAACCATGAAAGTTGAAGAAGAACTCATGGAGCAAAATCTTGAAGAAATCAAAAAAATTGCTGCTGCCAAAGAATGGAGCTCACTCAATGAAATTCAAGCTTTGAAACTTAATAATCTTGCTTTGGTTGAAGCAGAAGAAGCACATCAGGAATCATTAGCGGAGCAACTTGAGTTATATAGAGCAGAAATCAAAAACCTCCAACTTGTCTTGCTTGAAAGAAGCACCTTGTCTCAAGGATTGGATCAAATTAAAGATGAAGTTGAGTCAGTTCAACAAAGACTCGAAAATATTTGCAGAAACCAAAAAGAATTTTTTGAAAGAGAAAAATCCATGATAAGTGAAAGTCCTGAAAGGCAAAGATCAATAAAAAAATTCCCAAGTGATGGGAGAAGCAGCCCAGAGTTCCAGACAAGACCAAGCGTCAAAGAAGAGAAAAAAGGATCAAATAATAAAAAATCAAATTTAGCTGCAGAACACAGAGCTCTGGCTTTCAAGAATTCAGAACTCGAAAAAAGAAGAGATAATGAAATCGCTCAACATAAAGCCGACCTTGATGAACTCAGAACCTTCTGGGATAGATGCCTTGAATGTGTCGCTCCACTTTACAGAGCAGTTGAGGAGCTTCATGGTGGAGTGAAAACTACTTCCAAGAAAGTCGATCATCTCCAAAAAGTTGTTTTGCCAGAGAAAAAAGTTATTGACAGCGTTCATTCTCAAGTCGACATTCTCATGAATTTGGTTGATGAATATCACAATATCAAAGAAGAACTTTGTCTGAAATTGGTTCATGAACTGGAAATACAAAAATATGAAAATAAAATATTGAGTTTGGACCAAGAGCTCGAGCTCACAAGAAATGACCTAGCTAATTATATCCAATCAACTGAAGCTTTGAGAAATATGATTAACGGGCCTGTTCATCCAAACAATCACGGAGACCCTGAAATTATTTCCCTTAAATTTGAGATCAAGAGGTTAGAAGAACAAAACGCCATGCTTCATGAAAATAGCAGAAAGCTTGAGGATATCTATGAAGGCCAAATCAACAATATCACTCGTCTCCTCAAAACAAAAAATGATTTTGATCTCAAACTCGATGCCAAAATTGAAGATCTCGTTGGAACCCTCAATGAGACCAAGGAGGCCCTTCTTGATGAGGGATCTGAACGAACCAGCCTCACTCAAGAAGTTATACGGCTGAAAGAACAACTTCGTTATGGAGAAAATATGTGCAGAGAACTCAAGTCAATCATCTTGAATTCAAGTCAAAAAGTAAAAGCCAAACATCTCGAAAGTCGTCTCCAAGAACTGGCCAGCGAAGAAACCTTCTTACTCCGTAATCAACTAGAAATTCTCGAACAGAAAACTTTCAAAATGCAAAAGGTACCTTGAAAAATTCTTTATTTCTCATTTTTTCAAAAAGAACGTCTCAGAAGAACGGATATTCCTTCAAAGAAAGGCACATGAATTGGAGCTTTTTGAAAATAATCCCCTTCGTCTCTATGAAGAACTTTATGAAGCAACACTTGAAGAGCGTAATCTAACCAAAATCATCACTGATAGGATTGATAAAATGAATTCTATCGAAGAAGATGTAATTACTGAAAAATTTCTTGCTTTAAAATTTCCTAGTTATTAAAAGAGATTAAAAAGGCGCTCCCTATTCTCGGAGGAGGAGCCACGGAAGCTGAAGGAAGTCCTCAGAAATCTGAAAATACTAAAGATAGTCCTGAAACTATTAAAGGATTAAAGAATGAGTTACATATCCTGAGAGAAGAAATGAATAAGCAACAGGATATTTTTACACAGGAGAAAAAGTTTTTGGATGAAAGCTTCAACAGAGCTTATGATTTGCTTCAAAATAAACTTGAGGCGGTTGAGGCCCAAGCCAAAGAATTGGGACAAAATAATATTGCTTTGCAAGAATTTAATCTCAAAGCAAAGAAACTCTATCAAGCAAACCTTGAAAAAGTGTCTGAGGAGTACAGAAAGAAATTTGAAGCTCATATTGAGCTGATGAACAGCATTGTTCTTGAAGCAAGAAAAGCCAAAGAAGAAGTCACTTTCTACAAAAAGGAATTGAAGGATACTGAAGAAGAAGTTCATCTCCGTTATCTCGAAACTTTACAAAGACTCGAAAATCTTGTTGACCAAATTGAAATTTCTTTCAAAGAGAGTAACTTTGGTTATTTTTATATTTAAATCTAACCTTTCTCTTTTAGGAAAAGCAATGGCAATTGCGGATTTGAATAAAAAGAGAAAAATAGAAGAAGAGGTTGTAAAGGAAAATTTGAAATTTTATGAGTTGTTACAAAGTCATGCGCAATCACTTAAAAAGCAAATTGAAGAAGATGAGGCTGCTAGAGTTCACGAAAAGAGTGTCTTTGTTGACTTTATAGACAATTTCAAACAAACTTTAGAACAACTCAAAATTCGAATTGTCCAAGATAAAAAGAAGTATGAAGATGAAACTGGCTTCTATAAACGACTCCTTGAAGAAAAAGATAAAGAACATGAAGACCAAATTAAAACACTCAAACATCGTTTCGAAAATAAAAGTCCTTAATCTTTATTATTGTATTTCTATCTATTATTGATATTGATAAAAAAATTTTCCGTCTTTCTTTTTGTTACATAAATATTTATTCAACAATATGACATTTTGCTATTAATATTCAAGTGCTAGAAAATTAAACTTGGTTGTTGTTGTAACTTTTAATAAAAAGGTCTTCTAATTTTGTGTCCTTCTTATACTCCAAAAACCCCAACTGAGCCAAATATTTTGCTACTTCATCTAAAAACAACCGTTTTCTTCTCAAACAATAGAACAATACAGACATCAATTGGCCTGGAGATTAAAGAGAGCAACTTGCCGATATCTGCTTGAGTCTGACCTTGATCATTCTAGCCACTTTCAAAATCACCCAAATAAAAATATGAAACTCTCACCCAGGTTTAAATCAATCTTTTAGAAAGCTAAATTTCTCCAAAGGAATATTGCGAATATTCAGAAGGCTGAATTCAATAATTAAAATCCATTTGGTTTTATCCCATTTAGACTCTCCAATGCAAGACAAGCCTTCCACAAGGTTCTTTTACCTCTCCCCTCAATGCTAACCTTCTTTTAGAATGTCTCAATCGGTTGTTCCGAACGCTTCTAAATACTCAGGCTTCTTCTCTGACAAAAAAGTCACACAAAGAGTTGATGTTAGGCAGATTATCAATAGGATTGAAAACGATCTTCCAAATCTCAAAATCCTCAAGTCTGATCTCAATAACCCAACAATCGCTAGCAAAGCCAAAGAATATTATATGATGACAAACAAACTGAAGCCCAAAAGGCAACATCATGTCTCTCAAGTCTCCATCAACTCTGGTCTTGTTGATCCTGATAGTACGAAAAAATTCATCCCCCTTTTATCTTAAACTCTCGGTTAGTTCTCAAACTCGCCCAAAAGACCACAACTACAGAATCTCAAGTTGATACTGCACCTGATCAAAGAAATGAACTTGATCAACTCATCTCTAAATACTCTTCGACTCATGATAATCGTATCAACCCTCTCCATACAAGTAACCTTTTTTTTTGGAACAATCTAGACTCAAATATTCTCTCCTAGAATCTGCACAATCACTTGATTTGAGAGGAATGAAGGGCGATGTGCTGGGAAGATCCAAGAGTGGAGGGACATTTAGAATTTATCGAAAAATTGCAAACAATGCAAAATCCCTTGCGATCAGCAACTCTAAACCTGAAGCAGTCACTCTTTATAAACCACCTCAAGATCGAGAAGAGAATAACAATAGTAAAAATGAAAGCGATTCTGCTTTGCCGATGGAAAAGAGCAACTCGACTCAAAAGTTGAGACAATCCAACTTTTTTTCCTATGTGAGATTCCAAAGTCCTCGACAGCTCTTACAGAAGCAAAATCATCAAGGACAAGGACACACTCGCCTTGAGTCAGGAATCAGTCAAAGGGTCAGAAGCTCTTTGCCAATGGTCGAGCAATATTGTGAAATTGCCAATAGAATGTTTGCCGTTGGACGTAAACCTCCACCATTATATACAGTGGCAATGAATAAGGAATATGAAGAGCTCGTCAATTGTATCCACCAAAACAGTGCTGAAATCAAGGAAAAAAATCCTCCCGCTGCTGCTGCGCAGGACCTAAAAACCTTAATGAAGGTGACGAGCTATGGAAAGATGATTGAAGAATCTGCCAAAGATCAGTCCATCAAGACTCTCAATGAAATGTTTATGGTTTCTGGATCCAAAAAGACTCTGCAAGTGAATCCCCTAAAATTAATTAGAACTGAAGAAAGCCCTCGCAAGGTTCTATTGAGAGGATCAACAGCTAATCCTCTGAGCCCCAAGAGACAACTTGCATTCGAAGAATATTATAGAAATCAAAGAACAGCAACTTCAAATCAAAGACCTGGAACTCAAGGAAATCCTTATTTGAATTTTGAAGAAAATGCTGTCAATAGACAAGCTACTAATGAAGAAACCTCTGAAAATGAAGATCTCCAAGGCAGCAATCTTTTGGAAAGAAAAAACAGCCTTACAAACTTTAAAGTCGCAAGGAATAACAAGAGAGGCGATAATTTTAGTAAAACTTTCAATGGATCAAGCCTTATAGGTTCTGCCAAGAAAACCACAAAACCTCAGGAGCCTGCCATTGATCCACAACTCCTCAAATTAATGAAGGCATATCGAGAATTCTTACTCAAAATCAACTACACCTTCAATATCCAAGTCAAACCAATCTCTGAAAAGCCTTATGCCTCATACAAATTTTATATTGGAAAGGGCAACAACCACATGTTAATTAGAGCTCTGATGAAAACTAGATGGTGGTGGTCTCAGACAGATAGCAAGAATCCCAAGGATATCAATTTAATGTGGACCCAAAACAGAAATAAATTCTACATCGAGTCATTGCCAGCCATTCAGCAACAACAGGAATATCAAACGAATAAAACTGATAGTTCTGATGATACGCCAAAGCCAAGACGTCGTACTAAATCATTAAGAGAAAAAGAAGAAGATCAAAATGATTATCTTGTTGTAGATCCCCAGAAGAGGCTCTTCACCAAGAAGGAAAAAGCATCTATTGAAGAAAATATTGAGTTATTCAAGACCGGAGTCGTTTCAAAAGAATTTGAAGATTTATGCAGAACAAAACCAGGAGCTAGTTATAAAGAAATCACTGATACTCATAGCATGAGAATGTGTAATCATGTTGAAGATAACTTTAACTTGGGCAATAAAAAAGCTCTTCTCGTCAATATGAGAAGCTATTATAAATCAATTGGTGATGATGTAACCAACTATCTCCCTCTCACCTTCCATATCAAAAAGGGCTTGGAAGATGAAGAGTTCCAACGATTTGTTGAATGTTATAATCAAAGAGAAAAAGAAATCCAACAAGATAAGGATGATGGAAAGGTCAACAAAAAACTCAGAAATATCTGGATTGTGAAACCAGGAGAGGATACCAACAAAGGAAAAGGAATTTCTCTCGTCAACAGCATTGAAGAAGTCAAGGAATTTATTGGCACCAGCAAAGTCAACAATCAAGCCAGAACATATCTGATCCAGTTATACCTTGACAAACCTCTCCTCTATAACAGAAGAAAGTTTGATATTAGATGTTATATGATGATCTCTTGCATTAATGGAGTCTGCAAAGGTAATTGGAAGTTGATCAGTTTCATGAATTATTTTAGGTTATTGGTATCAAGAAGGATATATTAGAACAAGCAGCAAAGAATTCACCCTCAAAAATACAGTCAATAAACAAATTCATCTGACTAATGATGCTATACAAAAGAAATTTGATGATTATGGCAAATGGGAATGTGGCAATAAAGTTTCTTGGGATGATTTCGAAAAATACCTCAAAAATACCTACAATGGAACTGTCGACTTTAATAATCAACTCTATCCTCAAATGAA
>Ga0182738_1005465_pt1 | contig 13544 bp, 12 predicted proteins | sample eDN5th30CBELigMG_FD_128876 | JGI IMG/M metagenome (GOLD analysis project Ga0182738, IMG submission 128876) | Enriched Miracle-Growth compost microbial communities from Emeryville, California, USA - eDNA 5th pass 30_C BE-Lig MG (version 2)... ...
GCAGCACATAGGTGATGGGCAGCAGCATGGCGATGGTGGGGACCGGGCCGATGCCGGGCAGCACGCCGATCAGCGTGCCGAGCAGGCAGCCCAGGAAGGCATAGGCCAGGTTCTCGGGCGTGAAGGCGACCGAGAAGCCCAGCATCAGGTTGTCGAACAATTCCATGTCGGGCTACCTCAATTCAGGCCGAGAAACGAAGGCCAGAGCGGGAAGATCAGCCCCAGGCCCTTGACGAACGCCACGTAGGAAAACACCACCAGGAAGATCCCGTTGGCGATGGCGACTTTCAGGCTGAATTCATGGCTGGCGACGCTGCTGGCCACGACCAGGATGAAGGTGGAGATGTAGACGCCCAGCCGCGGCAGCAGGAAGCCGTACAGCACCACCGAGCCGATGATCAGGCCGGCGATGCGCCAGTCGAAGCGGTCGACCTCGCTTTCCTGGGCCTTGGGCGAGATCGCGCCCAGGACGATGCCGATGCCCAGCAGGGCCAGCAATATGCCCAGCCAGAACGGGAAATAGCCCGGCCCCATGCGTGCCGCGTCGCCCATCTGGTAGCCGGTGGCTATCCAGGCGAAAAAGCCCCCCACGGCCAGGAACATGATGCCTGACCAGAAATCCTGCTTAGACCGTATTGTCATCGCTCCTTCCCATATCGGTTTCCCCCGATGATTGCCGGCGGTCCGCGCGCGGCGGCGCCGGCCTGTTCGCATGGACGAAAAAAAACCTGGCCGGATGCGCATGCCGGCCAGGCTGACGATGGTAGGGAAAAGACGCCGGGCCGGGCATTACCGGAGCATTACCGTTTGGCAATGTTCGGCGGGCGGGGCCGGGCGGCCGGCGCGCGAAGGGCTACACTGCGGCCGACCGGGGAATGCCGCCGGCTGCGGGGTGGAATATGTGGCGCTGCCTGATCATCGAGGACGATGCCGACAACGCGCGGTACATCGCCAACGGCCTGAAGGAACTGGGGCACAGCCCGGTCGTCTGCCCGGACGGCGCCGCCGGCCTGCAGCGCGCCACGGGCGAGGACTGGGACGCCATCGTGCTGGACCGCATGCTGCCCAACGAGATCGACGGCCTGTCCATCCTGTTCGCGCTGCGCGCGCTGGGCAAGAAGACGCCGGTGCTGGTGCTCAGCGCCCTGACCGGCCTGGACGAGCGCGTGCGCGGCCTGAAGGCGGGCGGCGACGACTACCTGACCAAGCCCTTCGCCTTTCCCGAGCTGGCCGCGCGCATCGAGGCGCTGGTGCGGCGCGCGTCGGCCGGCTACGAGGTGCGCGAGCTGCGGGTGGCCGACCTGGCCATGGACCTGGTGGCCCGCAGCGTGTCGCGGGCCGGCCGGCCGATCTCGCTGCAGCCGCGCGAGTTCAAGCTGCTGGCCTACATGATGAAGAACTCCGGCCAGGTGCTGACCCGCACCATGCTGCTGGCCTCGGTGTGGGACTACCACTTCGACCCGCAGACCAACGTCATCGACGTGCAGATCAGCCGGCTGCGCCAGAAGGTGGACGGGCCGTTCGGCCGGCCGCTGATCCAGACCGTGCGCGGCGTGGGCTACATGATCGCCGCCGACGGCGGCGGGCCGGCGCCGTGATGCGCCGCCGGCTGCGCGCCTGGCGCGGCGTGTGGGGGTCGGTGGCCTTCCGGCTGACGCTGAACTACAGCCTGCTGGCGTTGCTGACCTCGCTGGCGGTGCTGGCGCTGTTCCACGACCAGGCGGTGCGGCTGCTGGACGCGCAGTTCTCGCGCCAGGTGGCGACCACGCTGCAGCGGCTGGGCGCCCATTTCGAGCACGGCGGCCTGCCGGGGCTGATCGCCGAGATCGACCTGGAGCTGGGCGACCAGGTCAATACCGATACCGAGATGTTCCTGCTGATCGGGCCCGGGGGCCGCAAGCTGATCGGCAACATCGACCTCGACCCGGTGTTCCTGACGGCCGAGCAAAGCTGGTCCGGCCAGGAAGTCCGGCTGCGCGGCGCGCCGGCGCGCGGCTACCTGGTGGCGCACCGGCTGCCCGACGGCTCGCGCCTGATCGTCGGCCACGACGTGCGCGACCTGCGCGAGATCACGCACCTGCTGACCCGCATCAGCCTGGTGGCCATCGGCCTGACGGCGGTGCTGGTGCTGCTGGGCGCCTGGCTGTTCCGGCGCACGCTGCAGCGGCGCGTGGAGGTGATCCGCCGCACCACCGCGCGCGTCGGCGCGGCCGGCGGGCTGACCCCGCGCATCCCCGCGCAGGCGCACCAGGACGAGTTCGCCCTGCTGGCCGACGACATCAACAGCATGCTGGACCGCATCGAGCGCCTGATGAACGGCGTGCGCAACGTCTCCGACGCGGTGGCCCACCACCTGCGCACGCCGCTCACGCGCATCCTGGCGCGGCTGCGCACTTTGGGCCGGCCGGGCACGCCCGCCGACGAGATGCGCGCGGGCGTCGATTTCCTGCTGGCCGAGATCGAGGGCCTGGCCGACGTCTCGGAGAAGCTGCTGCAGATCGCCGAACTGGAATCGGGCACCCGCCGCAAGCGCTTCGAGACCGTGCGGCTCGACGCCATCGCGCGCGACGTCGTCGACCTGTACGAGGCGCTGGCCGAGGAGCGCCGCGCCACGTTGCGCCTGCTGCCCGGCGGCCCGGTGCGGGTGTCCGGCGACCGCGACCTGCTGGCCGGCGCCGTCGCCAGCCTGGTCGACAACGCGCTCAAGTACGCCGGCGAGGGCGCCGACATCCGCGTCGAGGCGCGCCAGCAGGAGGGCGCCGCGGCGATCACCGTGGCCGACGACGGCCCCGGCATCCAGCCCGGCAAGCAGGAGCGCATCGGCGAGCGCTTCTACCGCCTGAACCGGGACGTGCCCGGCTACGGGCTGGGGCTGGCCACGGTCATCGCCATCGCCCGCCTGCACGATGCGCAGTTCGCGCTGCGCAACGGCGAGCCGGGGCTGGCCGTGACCCTGCGCTTTCCCGCCGCGGCGGATGGCGGGGAGGGGCCGGACGCCGAGACCTTCGCAGCGCCTGCCCCCGATCCCCTCGCCGCGCCGCCCGGCGACATTGCCGGACGGTAATGCTCCGGTAATGCCGGGCGCGCCGGTCCTTGCCTAAGATGGGGACAGGCGCGGACGGCTGAAGCCCGCGCCGGAAAAGAGAGGAATCGGCGCGTGGGACACGTCCGCATAGATCCCGGCCTGGAGCCGGAGCGCAGGATCTTCCGGCGCATCAGCTTCTACGAGCTGGTCGACCTGCTGAAATCGAGCCAGTTGCTCCTGCCCCTGCCGCCCCCGCAAGCCGTGCGGCGCCGGGGGCGGCAGGCGCCGGTCGCCTGCCAGTCCTGGGCCATGGACCTGGACGACGAAGCGGCGTTCCGGCATGGCGACGACGGCAGCGGCGGCGACCCGGCCGGCATCTGCCTGGTGTCCAGCGTGCGGGCGCTGTCCGGCGCCCTGCCCGTCGACGGCGACGTCCGTTTGTCCATCGAGCGCAGCGATGCCGCCGCCGGCCGGCTCAGCCTCATCGCCCGGCCGCATCCGCCGGAACCCCCCGCGGCCGGCGAGGACGGGCTGCGGTTGTGGGTCGACCTGGGCTCGCTGCTGACCGGCGTGCTGGTATCGAGCGACGCGCCCAGGCGCTTCCTGGACCTGGTGTCCAGCCTGGTCCAGGACCGCATCTGGGTCTCGGTCGGCCGCGCCGAGCCCGCGCCGCAGGCATCCCGCCCGCCTGCCGCCGCTGCCGGCGCGCCCCGCCGGCCCGCTGCCGCCGCCCGTGCGTCGGCCGCCGCCGCCCGCCCGTCCGCCCCGGCGGGTCGTCCCGCCGTCCATCCTCCGGTCCCGGCGGCCGCGCCGGCGCGCGCTACAGGCACATCCCGCCCGACACTTCGATACGCTGGCCGCTGATCCAGCGGGTGCCCTCGCCCAGCAGCGCGGCGATGGCGCCGCCCACGTCGTCGGGCAGGCCGGCGCGGCCCAGCGCCGTCTGCGACGCGACGAAGCCGTTGAGCTGCGCGTTGTCGCGCACCGCGCCGCCGCCGAAATCGGTCTCGATGGCGCCGGGCGCGACGATGTTGACGGCGATGCCGCGCGCGCCCAGTTCCTTGGCCTGGTAGCGGGTCAGCACTTCCATGGCGCCCTTCATGGCGGCGTAGGCGCCGTAGCCGGGCAGGGTGAAGCGCGCCAGCCCGCTGGAAATGTTGACGATGCGCCCGCCGTCGGCGATCAGCGGCAGCAGCGCCTGGGTCAGGAAGAAGGGCCCCTTCAGGTGCGTGCGCATCAGCAGGTCGAACTGTTCCTCGGTGGTCTGCGCGTACGGCGCGTGCACGCCCATGCCGGCGTTGTTGACCAGGAAGTCGACGTTCCCGCGCTGCCAGCGCTCGCGCAGCAGCGCGCCCACGGCCTGGGCGAAAGCCGGGAAGGATGCCGCGTCGGCCACGTCCAGCGGCAGGGCCGCGGCCTTGCGGCCGAGCGCCTCGATCCCGGCGACGGCCTGGGCGGCTTCCTGCGCGCCGCTGCGGTAGGTGAGGATGACGTCCGCGCCCTGGCGGGCCGCGTGCAGCGCGGTGTTGCGGCCCAGGCCGCGGCTGCCGCCGGTGATGAGAGCGATCTTGCCTTGCATGGTGGGGGTCCTTGTCGGTCGGATCGGGCGGCCGGGTATCGGCCACGCCATGACAGGCAGTCTATTGATGTCGATAGACGCAATAAATATCCGTATTGCCATTACACTGTTGGCACAAAGATCATCAATGGAAGCGAGCCGCCGCCATGCACCGCCTGGACGCCATGCAGGTCTTCGTCAAGGTCGCCGAACTGGCCAGCTTCACGCAGGCGGCGCTGGCGCTGAACCTGCCGCGGGCCACGGTCTCCAAGGCCGTGCAGCAGCTGGAGGCGCAGCTGGGCGCGCGCCTGCTGCACCGGACCACGCGCCAGGTGCGGCTGACCCAGGAAGGGCAGGCCTGCTACGAGCGCGGCCGCGACCTGCTGGCCGAGCTGGACGCGCTGCAGGGCATGTTCCGGCAGGAGCCGGCGCAGCTGGCCGGGCGATTGCGCGTGGACATGTCCCAGGGCCTGGCCCGCCAGGTCGTCATCCCGCGGCTGCCCGAGTTCCTGCAGGCGCATCCGCGCCTGACGGTGGAACTGAGCAGCACCGACCGCCTGGTCGACCTGGTGCGCGAAGGCTTCGACTGCGTGCTGCGGGTGGGCGGGCCGGGCGAGGGGGCGCTGGTGGGGCGGCGGCTCGGCCAGCTGGTCCAGCACAACTACGCCAGCCCCGGCTACCTGCGCCGCCACGGCACGCCGCACCGGCTGGCGGACCTGGCCGGCGGGCGGCACCGGCTGGTGCACTACAGCAGCGTGCTGGGCGCCCGCCCGGCCGGCTGGGAATACCAGGAGAACGGACGCCCCGCCAGCCTGGACATGGCCGGCGTGCTGACGGTCAACAGTTCGGAGGCCTACATGGCGGCCTGCCTGGCCGGGCTGGGCATGATCCAGGCGCCGGCCGTGGGCGCGGCCGGGCACCTGGCGCGCGGCGAGCTGGTGGAGGTGCTGCCGCGATACCGCGCGGCGCCCCTGCCCGTGACCCTGCTCTACGCCGACCGCCGCTACCTGCCGGCGCGCGTGCGCGCCTTCATGGACTGGCTGGCGGAAGTGCTGCGGCCTTTCCTGGGGTGACTCAGGGCAGTTCCGCCGGATGGTTGCCCTGCGCCAGCGCCAGCTGGCGGCGGATGTCCCACTCGTCCAGCCTGGCCTGCACCGGGCCGTAGAACACGCCGTCGCGGGTCAGGTACATGGACGGCAGGTGGAAGACCTCGTAGCGCTCGACCAGCCCGCCGTTGTCGCCGGCGTCCACCCAGCAGACGCGCTCGACCGGCAGGTTCATGCGCGGCAGTTGCTCGCGCGCCAGCCGGCAGTCGCCGCAGGTGCGGCTGTGGAACACCACCAGCGACGCGCCGGGGGCGTCCAGGAGGTAGCGGTCGGCGGTGCCGTCGTCCAGGTCGATTTCTTCCATGGGCAGCACGATACACCCGGGCGGCGCGGGGCCATTTCCAGGGCTCATGCCGGCAGCGACTATGCTTATGCCTTTCACCGGTAACGAACAGGAGGCGGCGTGCAGCCCGTCATCTCCGTCAAGAGTCTGCGCAAGACTTACGGCGGCGGCTTCCAGGCGCTCAAGGGCGTGGACCTGGAAATCCGCAAGGGCGAGATCTTCGCCCTGCTCGGCCCCAACGGGGCCGGCAAGACCACTCTCATCAGCATCCTCTGCGGCCTGGTCAACCCGACCTCGGGCACCGTGCTGGCTGCCGGCCACGACGTGGTGCGCGACTACCGCGCCGCGCGCAGCAAGATCGGCCTGGTGCCGCAGGAGCTGTTCACCGACGTGTTCGAGACCGTCTGGGCCACCGTCAGCTTCAGCCGCGGCCTGTTCGGCCGCCCGCCCGACCCGGATCACATCGAGCGCGTGCTGCGCAGCCTGTCGCTGTGGGACAAGAAGGACACCAAGGTCATGGCGCTGTCCGGCGGCATGAAGCGGCGCGTGCTGATCGCCAAGGCGCTGTCGCACGAGCCGGAAATCCTTTTCCTGGACGAGCCCACCGCCGGCGTGGACGTGGAACTGCGCCGCGACATGTGGCAGATGGTGCGCGGCCTGCGCGAGCGCGGCGTGACCATCATCCTGACCACCCACTACATCGAGGAAGCCGAGGAAATGGCCGACCGCATCGGCGTCATCAACCACGGCGAGATCATCCTGGTCGAGGACAAGAACGTGCTGATGCGCAAGCTGGGCAAGAAGCAGCTCACGCTGTCGCTGCGCCAGCCGCTGGCGGCCGTGCCGGCCGGCCTGGGCGCCTACGACCTGGCGCTCGCCGCCGACGGCGCCGAGCTCGTCTACACCTTCGACGCCCAGGCGGCCGACACCGGCATCGCCCACCTGCTGCGCCAGCTGGACGCGCTGGGCATCGATTTCAAGGACCTGCATTCCAGCCAGAGCTCGCTGGAAGACATCTTCGTCAGCCTGGTGAGGGCGCAATGAACCTGCACGCCATCCGCGCCATCTACCTGTTCGAGCTCGCCCGCGCCTGGCGCACGCTGCTGCAGAGCATCGCCTCGCCGGTGATCTCGACCTCGCTGTACTTCGTGGTGTTCGGCTCGGCCATCGGCCCGCGCGTGGGCGAGATCGACGGCGTGAGCTACGGCGCCTTCATCGTGCCGGGCCTGCTGATGCTGTCGCTGATGACCGAAAGCATCTCCAACGCTTCCTTCGGCATCTATATGCCCAAGTATTCCGGCGCCATCTACGAGGTGCTGTCCGCGCCCGTCTCCTTCGTGGAGATCGTCGTCGGCTACGTGGGCGCGGCGGCCACCAAGTCGGTGGTGCTGGGCGTCATCATCCTGATCACGGCGCGCGCCTTCATCCCCTTCCACATCGAGCATCCGCTCTGGATGGCCGGCTTCCTGGTGCTGACGGCGGTGACCTTCAGCATGTTCGGCTTCGTGCTGGGCATCTGGGCCACCGGCTTCGAGAAGCTGCAGATCGTGCCCATGCTGATCGTCACGCCGCTGACCTTCCTGGGCGGCAGCTTCTATTCGATCAGCATGCTGCCGCCCTTCTGGCGCACGGTGACGCTGTTCAACCCGGTGGTCTACCTGGTCAGCGGCTTCCGCTGGAGCTTCTACGGCAGCGCCGACATCAACGTGGCGGTCAGCGCCGGCATGACGGCGCTGTTCCTGCTGCTGTGCCTGGCGGCGATCTGGTGGATCTTCCGCACCGGGTATCACCTGAAGGCCTGACTCAGAAGCTCAGCTGCGCGCTGAGCATGGCGCGCCGCTCGTTGCCCCAGACGAGAGTCTGGCCGTTGGCGAAGCGGTTGCGGTCGTAGTAGGTCTTGTCGAACAGGTTCTGGACGTTGAGCTGAACCTTCAGCTCCATGCCGTTGGCCAGCGTGTTGTCGTAGAAGAAGGCCAGGTCGACGATGCCGTAGCCCGGGTTCCAGTCGGTGCGCGAGCCGGGGTTGTAGTAGGTGCCCGCGGCCGGGTCGCGCCAGCTGCCGTGGCTCTCGCTCCAGGCGCGCAGGCCCACGCCCACGTAGCCCGTGCCGTAGCGCGGGTCGCGGTAGACGCGGAACTTGTTCCACAGCGACAGGTTGTGCTCGGGCAGGTTGGGCTTGCTACGGCCCTTGGAGAAGGGGTCCTCGGTGTCGACGTACTCGGTCTTCAGGTAGGCGTAGGACAGCGACGCCGCCCACCAGTCGGTCAGCATGCCCGACAGCTCCAGCTCTATGCCCTGCGAGCGCTCCAGGCCGGCCAGGCCGGTGCGGCAGTCGCCGCTGCCGTCGGTGCTGCCCGGCACGCCCGGCCGGGGCGCGGCGGTCGGATCGCAATCGCCCTCGGCCTGGGCGGCCATGGGCATGTTCTTCTTGTCGATGCGGAACAGCGCCGCGGTGAACATGGCGCGCGCGTCGAACAGGTCCTGCTTGTAGCCGATCTCGTACTGCTTGCCCTGCTGCGGTTCGGTGATGTACTGGCCGCTCATGTCCAGCAGGCCCAGCGAGTTGGGCGAGAACGATTCGCCGTAGCTGGCGTAGACCGTGGCGCTGGGGGTGATGTCGTGCATCACCGCCACGCGCGGCGACCAGCGGCTGACCTTGTTGCGCTGGCTGCGGTCGGCCGGCCGGCTGTCGTACTGCGCCCAGCCCATGGCCAGCATGATGCGGGTGCGCCGGTCGGGCAGGTGCATGATGTCCTGCAGGTACAGGTTCAGGTCGTTGCGCTTTTGCGGCTCGCCCAGCGGGTCGTCCCAGACGCGGTACTGGTAGGGCCAGTCTTCGTAGTGCGGGTCGAAGATGTTGATCGGGCCGGGCGTGTAGGGCTGGCCGGGGCGCGATTCGCTGGCGACCTGGCGGCCGCTGGTGCGGGACTGCATGTGCCCATAGCCCCCGCCGGCCAGCCAGTCGTGCCGGAACGGCCCGGTGGGCACGCTGCCCGAGAAATCCAGCCCCATCGACCAGTTGCGCTCCTCGGTCTGGCGGCCGCTGACGTAGCGCGGCACGTTGCCGTCGGCGTCCGGGCCGGCGCGGTTGTCCGCGCGCGTGTTCTGCCACCACTGCCCGATCTCCTGGTAGGAGCCGTAGGCATTCACGTTGAACGTCTCGTCCGGACGCCAGCCCAGGTCCCACAGCAGGGTATCGGTCTTCATTGCGGCGCGGTCGTTCAGGCTGCCCCAGAAGAAGTCGCGCGGCACCGGATAGTACTGGCCGTGGTCGGGCCTGCCCGGGTTGTTGACGCGGAAGTTGTTCTCCTGCTCGGGCACGGCCTTCATGTCCATGCGCTCGTAGGTCAGCGTGGTGTCGAAGCGCGCATTGGGCACCCAGCTCAGGGCTGCCAGCACGCTCTTGGGCTCCTGCCAGATGTGGTCCTGGTCGTCCTCGTGGCGCTTGTAGCTGCCCACCAGGCGGTAGCGCAGCGAGGCGTCGCCGTTCAGCGGCCCGGTCATGTCCGCCATGCCGCCGTAGGAGCCTTCGCTGTCGGTGCGGGCGGCCACGGTGTAGGCCGCCTCGGCCCGGGGACGCTTGTAGGCGTAGTTGATGATGCCGCCCGGTTCGGCGGCGCCGTAATACAGGGCGGCCGGGCCGCGCAGCAGCTCCACCCGCTCCAGGCTGTCGGGGCTGCGCGCGAAGGAGGCCGAGCTGTAGGTGCGCTGGCCGTTGACCAGCAACTGCCCGGTGCTGCCGGTATTGAAGCCGCGCACGTTGATCGAGCGCGACATGCTCTGGCCGATGTCGCCGTTGTTGCTGGTGGTGGTGACCCCGGCAAAGCCTTCCAGGGTGTCGTACACATTGGCGTCGCCGCGCTCGCGGATCAGCTCGGCGCTGGCCTGATTGACGGTGAAGGGCGTCTGGCGCGGCGGCAGGCGCGTCTTGGTGGCCACCGAGGTCGGCTGGTCGGCGATGTAGCCGCCCGGCGCGGCGCCGCTGACCGTCACCGCCGGCAGGGCGCTGACCTCGGCCGGGCGCACGGTGGCGACCTGGCCGCGCACGGTGGCGACCAGGCCGGTGCCGGCCAGCAGCCGGTCCAGCGCGTCCTGCGGGCTCATCTGGCCCGCCAGGGCGGGCGCCTGCAGGCCGCGCACCTGCGCCGGGTCGAAGGCGATGGACAGGCCGGTGTAGCGGCCCAGCTCCACCAGCGCCTGCTCCAGGCTCTGCGCCGGCAGGTTCAGCTCGACCGTCTCCTGCGCGCCCTGGGCGCCGGCGGCCAGCGCGGGCGGGGCCGGGCAGAAGGCGACCAGGCCGGCCAGCAGCGCGGCGCGCAGGGCCAGGGGTTGGAAGGGGCGGGTGGCGGCGGCGCGGCGGCGCGGCGCCCGGCGGGCTTGCGGCATGGGACGGGGCTCCTGGTTCGGGTCGATGCCAGGAAGACAGGCCAGGCGCGAAATTCCTGATATTGAGATGCGTTCCGGGTGCATGTCCGGCGCGGCGGCCCGTGCACGGCCGCGGCAGGCGGCGGAGCGAGGGCGGCGAGAGGGCGAGCGCGGCGACGGAGCCGGAGCCGCGGCGCGGCGCGCGCTCAGCGCCCGCGCCGTTGCGGCGCTTCGGCGGCCGGCGGCGCGCTGCGCGCGGCAATGCGGATGATGCGGCCCGACCGGTTCACCTGCACCGGCAGCACGTCGGGCAGGGCCGCCAGCGCGTTGGCCACGTCGTCCAGGCGCACCGTCAGCGTCACCGGCAGCGCGGCCACCGCCGGGTCGGCCTGCACCGTCCAGGCGCCGCGGCGGCTGAGCGCGCGGGCCACCTCGGACAGCGGCTGGCCGTCGAACAGCAGGCGGCCGTGCCGCCAGGCGGCCACCTGGGACGGCGCCAGCGCGTGCACCGGCCCCAGGCCGCCGCCGGACGCCTCGACGGACTGGGCGGGCGCGAGCGCCACGGCGGCGCCGTCGGCCGCCTCCACCCGGACCCGGCCGCGCTCGACCGCGACCCGCATGGCGCCGTCCAGGCGCTCGACCTCGAAAGCCGTGCCCAGCACGCGCGCCGTGCCCGCCCCGGCCTGCACCAGGAAGGGCCGCTGCGGGTCGGCCGCCACGTCGAAGTAGGCGGCGCCGGCCAGCAGGCGGACCCGGCGCAGCCCGCCGGAATAATCGACCCGCAGCTCGGTGCCGACGTCCATCGCCACGCGCGAGCCGTCGCGCATGGCGATGCTGCCTTGCTCGTCCAGCGTGGTGGCGAAGCGGCGCGGGCCGGCCAGGGAGAAGTCCGCATAGCCGTAGCCGTGCCAGACGCCGGCGCCGGCCGCCAGCAGCACGGCGCCCAGCGCCGTCGCCGCCAGGCGCAGGGGGAGCCGTCGGCGCGCGTGCGCGTGCGTGTGCCCGTGGGCGGATGCCTTTGCCCGCACCTGTGCCCGTGCAGGGACGTGCGAACGTGCGGCAGCCTGAGAATGTCCGGCGGCCTGCGGATGCCCGAGGTCGTGCGAACCTGGGGAAGGCGTCCCACGGGCCGCGGCGGCGGCATCGCCCTGCCGGTAGACGGATTCGAGCGGCGCCAGCCGCGACCAGTCGCGCACGCAGGCCTCGTAGGCGCGCGCATGCGCCGGGTCGCGCGCCAGCCAGGCCCGCAGGCCGGCCTCGGCCTGCGCGCGGCGCGGGTCGCCCTCGCCGTGCTCGCGCAGCGCCATGAACCAGCGCAGCGCTTCGTCGTCGATGGCGGCGCGGGTCGCACAGTCCTGGTCGTGGGGGCGGGAGGTGTCGGTGTGCTGGCTCACTCTGGGTGCGTAAGGGGCCGGGCCGCCGGGTCTGCCGGGCCGGGTCCGGCTTGGCCTGGCCTGGCCCTGCTTGGTTCGGCTCGGCTTGGTTCGGCTTGGTTCGGTCCGGCTCGCCTCGATCCGGTCTGGCCGCCGCCTATTCGGCCAGGGCCGCGCGGCAGTCCCGCATCGCGCGGATGACGTGCTTCTCGACCATGTTGCGGGAAATGCCCAGCCGCGCCGCTATCGTACCCTGGTCCAGGCCCTCGAAGCGGTACAGCAGGAAGACCTCGCGGCAGCGCGGCGGCAGCCGGTCGATCACGGCCATGACGCGCGCCAGGTCCTGGCGGTCGGCGTAGATGCGGGCCGGGTCCAGCGCCGGGCTGGCGGGGTCCTGGGCCAGCGCGATCTCGCCGTGGACGCGGTGCTCCACGCCGCGGTGGGAGCTGGCGTTGTAGGCCAGGTTGATGGCCGTGCGGTACAGGTAGGCGGCGGGGTTGCTCAGTTGCAGGGGGTCCGGCCGGGCGAGGATGCGGGCGCAGGCTTCCTGGACCAGGTCGCTGGCCGAATGCTGGCTGCCCAGGTGCCGCGACACGGCGCGGCGCACCGCCGCCAGGCAGTCGGCGATCGCCTGCCATCCCGGCGGCTGCGGAGGATCGATGTCCCGGCCCATGATTCCTGCGTTTTGATTACCGAGAATAATAACAAATCTCATTTTCCCATTTCAGCGCGTTCCAAAACCGTGCCGGGCGAGGATTTTTCGCCTGCCGGGCCTTGTTGGGGCGGGTTTCATTGGGGTAGCCTGCGCGCCGGCCGCCCGACTGGCGGGTGTCAGGATTGCCGTTGTTCGCCTGTCTTTCGGGATGCGGCCGCGACGCCGGCCGGCCGCGAAGGCCCGGGCCTCGCGCCGCGCGGCCGCCGGCGCCGCCGGCTGCAATGGACTTCATCAGGCGGATCACGCATGCACAACGCTTTCTTCCTCCCATTCCGGCCGGCACGGGCTTGCGCGGCCTCGTGCCGGTCCGCGGGACGGCCGGCATGAGGCCCGACGGCAGGCAGGAAGGCCTGCGCCAGGCCATGTCCTGGGCGCATACCTGGTCGGGGCTGCTGCTGGGCTGGCTGCTCTTCGCCGTTTTCCTGACGGGCACGCTCAGTTACGTGCGCGACGAGATCACGGTCTGGATGAAGCCCGAGCTGCACGCCTCCGTCGCCGACGCGGGCACGGCGCAGCGCGCGCTCACGGCCATGGAGCGCATCGCCCCGCGCGCCGAGTCCTGGAACCTGGTCCTGCCCGGCCCGCGCGAGCCCGCCGTCTCCGCGACCTGGCGCGAGCCGGGCGCCGCGCCCGGCCGGGCCGGCCTGTCGCGGGCGCTGCTCGATGCCGGCACCGGCGAGCCCATCGCCGCGCGCGAGACGCGCGGCGGCGACTTCCTGTACCGCTTCCATTTCGAGCTGTACGGCGTGCCGCGCATCTGGGCGCGCTGGCTGGTCGGCATCGCCACGCTGTGCATGCTGGCGGCCATCGTCAGCGGCGTGATCACGCACAAGAAGATCTTCGCCGACTTCTTCGCCTTCCGGCCCGGCAAGGGCCAGCGCTCCTGGCTGGACGCGCACAACGCCACGGCGGTGCTGGCGCTGCCCTTCCATTTCATGATCACCTTCAGCGGCCTGCTGCTGCTGATGTTCCAGCTCATGCCCTGGGGCATCCAGGCCGCCTATCAAGGCGACGTCCAGGCCTACTTCCAGGAGCGCCGCGGCGGCGCGCAGGCGCAGCAGCGCGCGCCGCAGGCCCGCGCGCCGGGGCAGGAAGCCGCGCCTGCACCGGCGGGCGGAC
>Ga0182738_1005466_pt1 | contig 13542 bp, 8 predicted proteins | sample eDN5th30CBELigMG_FD_128876 | JGI IMG/M metagenome (GOLD analysis project Ga0182738, IMG submission 128876) | Enriched Miracle-Growth compost microbial communities from Emeryville, California, USA - eDNA 5th pass 30_C BE-Lig MG (version 2)... ...
GTCTCCTTACAAGCTTCACTCATATGTGGCGGACCTTCAAATGTGACGAACTTCTCATAAATATTCGCATTGTTATCTTTTAAAAGCCGAAAGTTTGTCCGGCGATTAAACATGCATATTCTCCTTGTCCAAATACATTGAATCAGACCTAGAAGATCCATTATTCCCATTACAAACCTCTTTTATTACTATTCCTGTCTCCCTGAGGATCAATAAATCTTTGCAAAATTCCTTTCTTAAGCTGATGGGGATTACTGAGCAGTTTCTTAAATGCTGGCTCATCATAATATTCAATTATCGTCTGATCTGACTGCTCAGGATCTATACAACGTTAAGCAGTCACTTCCAGTAATAAAATACCATTATTATCTTCTTTTATAGTGTCAGAAAGATAGATATAATATGCGACAATTCCATATTTAGATTTCTTCTTGAGAAAGGTCTCCATAATATTGGGGATGGTCAAATTAGCTTCCAGTTTACGCTTCATAACGCCCTCGGAATCTGAAAAGTACCAGGCTACAGGCATGCCAGGGCGGAAGAGGACTGTATCGGGAATAAAAATGGGCAAATTAGCAGAAGGCTGAAACATGTCTTTGTGCCAAAGCATATGGTAGAGAATTTCGTAAAGATTGTCTTCGTCAATGATGGTACGGGTTGATGTGGCGGGTTTTTTGGACATGGGAAATGGGGTTGGGCTGAAGAAATGGGTAAATTAAGGAGAAAATAAAGAAGGGTGACTGTCAAGAAGCAAGTTAATTGAACAGTTAATAAATTTAATAAAAAGTTATTACCGAATACTTTTTTCCTTTGATTGTTTTTATTGTGAGAGTTCTTAGATGTGATAATATAGGAAAATATGACTTCTTCTTTTGATTATGTAAGCATTTTGGGAGGTTATATATTTATTTTCTCAGCTTGAAGATTCTTATTCACAAATAAAATCAAAAATTTCCTGTTGTACAAAGAAGTTCTTTGAAATAGCCTTTCAGTCAAGGGATAGATAGTCTTATGGACTCGAGCTTCATTTACCAGGTGACGACAACGTTTAAAAATCATAAAAGAAAAATTCTAGTCTTTCCAGTGCAGTCAAGTTTTTCTTGGCTTGACATGACAGACTTCCCAGTCAAGCCTTGTGAAAATCTTCAGATTCTCATTTTTCACGAGGTTTGATTGAAGTCTCACAATCAACATGAAAACCAAATAATTAACTTTGTTTTAATCAAAACAATCACCTTTAAAGCCTTAAAAGAATACAAGAGCGATTTTATCATCTAAATTTTATTTTTATCAATTAAAAAAAGCTGTTCTCTCACTTCAACTTCAAAAACACCAAAATGACCCGATTCTTTCAAGAAGCAGAAAGGAGAAACAAATACTTCAACAGATTTCGCCCTTAGCTGCGAGGGTGATCACCTTACAAGTGTCGATCTCCTTCTTTCTTTATCGAACAAATTTGAAAATTTTTTACCAAGCACTGAAAAGTTACCAACCCAAAGAGCTCTTTCAATGATTGCCTTCTCTCCCATGTTACTTTCTCACTTTTCTAAAAGGCCAAACTCACATGTGAATAAATTGGACCTTTCATATGACGTGTCTAAAAAATAAAATTATTATGAAGAGGGGGGTCAATAGATATTCACACAATTTTATTTTTAAATAAAACTTCGTTTTAAAATAAATACTTATAAATCCAGGTCCTTCTTCATTCAATGAGCACCCCTCCAGCTCCCCCAACCTCCCACTCTTCCACCCCACCTAAATATCGCCATACCTTAATCCTTAAAGCCGCTTGTAAGGACTCCCAACTAATCAAATATCCTCACTTTACTTTAGTCCTACGTCCCATTCTTACCTGGATCATCAATCTTTCACTCAATTCTGCTATGGCCTCAAGACTCTCAAGTCCCTCAAGGTCCTCTATCTCAACTTTTCCTCTACGAAACAGCTAGATAATGAAAGTCTCAAGGGATTGTCTCTTGCATTGAGACAATTGCAAGGTCTCACTGTCCTTAGTCTCAACTTCAAGCATATTACCAAGATTACAGGAGCAGGCATTGCAAGAGTGTTCAAGAGTGTCAAGAAGAATAGGTTCCTGAGTGAACTGTACCTTGACTTTAGTGGATGCGAAAGAGTTTCATATCAGCATCTTGAATCCACTTCTACTAATATCGCCACCATGAAGCTCTTGACCAATTTCCATGTCAATCACTTTGAAATCGCTCTCCGAGGTTGAGATGAAGAGGAGTTTGCAGAAAGTCTGGCTAAATTGAGGAGACTCAACTACATGAGGAACCTCTCAATGAACTTCGAGACTCCCTAAGACTTGACTTGAGCTTCTTGAAAAATGTTGACAACGAGGTCCTCAAGTATCTGGCAGAAGGCTTAACAAACCACACAAATCTTACTTCCCTGAAGTTGGGCCTCTTGAAGCCTTATTTAATAAACGGAGATGGTCTGGCTAGTTTTGCTCCAGCCTTGGGAAATTTGACATCTCTCAATGTCTTTGAGCTGTCTTTTACTAAGCAGACAATGAAAAATGGCTTTACTCCATTTATTGGAGCTTTGTCAAAACTTATAGATTAATCCAAATTCACCTTGGATTTCTCAAAATGCACAGATTTTGGAATCAAGAAATCAAAGCCCTGGCTTCAACCCTAAAGGGATTGAGTCCTTGAAATCTCGCCTTGCTGGATTGAAAGCATTGAAAGAAACTAACTTGAACCTTCCTAATAGATTCAGTAGTTCAAGTGGTATGAGACAACAACCTCATCAAGGGGAGAAATCAACTTGCTCTATACTTTAGTTTTTTGACTGTATTGGATACCAAAATAAAATTATTGAAGATAATTCCTTATTCCTCTATATCCTATTTGATTACAGTAGTTTTTGTTCCGAATCTAATCCTATCTGTTAGATTACTTTCTGAAGAAAATTAGTGATAAAAATTTATTCAACAAAAATCCACAAAACATTTAAAACCCTCTCCTTCTTTTAATTAATTATTTATTAATTGCAATCTCCAAATTCCCCCTTTTACTTTCTCCTTTCCCATATCTCACCATGAAGGACACCTCACAAAACTCATCAATGCAAAAGCATTCCCAATATCAGCACCACACCTTTGTTCTGAAAGCCTTTAAAAATTCTCAACTAATCAAATACCCCAAACTGACCGAGCTTTATTTTAACCCGACTTCCCATGTTTATCTTGATCCTCGAGCTTTCACCAAGCTTTGCCAAGGCCTCAAGTCTATGAAATCCCTCAATGTTCTTTACCTCAACTTCTCTTTTTCAAAAGAACTTGACGATAAGAGTCTCAACGAACTCGCTCTCGCATTAAGACAATTACATGGCCTCACTGTCCTCAGCCTAAATTTTAAGCAAAATTCCAAGATTACTGGAGCAGGTATCGCAAAAATAATGAAGGCTATCAAGAAAAATAGATTCCTCAGTGAACTGTACCTTGACTTCAGTGGATGCGAAAGAGCTACCTATCAACATCTTGAATCCATTTATAACAGTATCAGCACCATGAAGCTCTTGACCAACTTCCATATCAATCACTTTGAGATCCCTCTCAGAGGCTTAGACGAAGAGGAGTTTGCAGATAGTCTGACTCAATTGAGAAGACTGAACTATATGAGGGATCTCTCAATGAACTTTAAGATTGCCCAAGCACTCATGCCAAAAGATTTGACGGCTCTCTCTCAAAGTCTTCGTAGAATGAGAAGACTCTCCAAAATCGACATAAACTTCAGCGGTTCAAACAACCTCTCCCCAGAAAGCTATGAAACCTTTGCCCAATCTTTACAAAACCTCAAAAAACTAAAAAAAATTCATCTCAATTTCTCAGGCGTTTACCTCCACAGTCAAAAAAACATCGTCTTTGACATCATGAAGAAAGTTATTGAAAACTCCTTAACCATATCAGATCTTTCCCTTAATTATGGCTCTATCTGGGAAGCAACTAGCTCCCAAACCCAAAATTTGCTTATTGCCCTTCAAACGCTCCCAAATCTTTCGAAATTGGCACTTAACTTGAGCTTCTTGCAAAAGGTCGACAACAAAGTTCTCAAGTATCTCGCCGAAGGCTTAACAAACCACTCAAATCTCGCTTCCCTCAAATTGAGCCTCATGGAATCTCTCTTAATTGATGGCGATGGCCTGGCTCACCTTGCCCCTGCTCTGGGAAATCTGACTTCCCTCAAAGTCTTTGAGTTGGCTCTGACCAAGCAGATAGTGAAAAGCGGCTTCCCTCCATTCATTGAAGCGTTGTCAAAGCTCACTAATTTATCAAAGCTTGCTTTGAATTTCTCTCAAAGTACAGATTTGGGAGATCAAGAATTAAAAGATCTTGCTCACACCTTCAAGAGCTTTAACCACCTCAAATCCCTGGAGCTGAATCTTGGATTTTGTTTGGGAATTACTGATGCTGGCTTCAAAGAATTAGTTTCGCAAATTGTTACGCTTTCTGGTTTAAAAATGTTAAATTTGAACTTCTTTGGATGCCGTAACATCACTGCAGAAGGGGTTGAGTCTTTGAAGTCTCAGGTTGTTGGACTGAACCATTTGAAAGAAACAACCTTCAACTTCCCAAATGCTATAAGCAGCTATGGCTCTACAAAAGAACAGCCTCATCAAGGAGATAAATCAACTTGTTCCATGTTTTAGTTGCTTGAGTAAAATACATTAATTGATTTTGAGTTCGATATCAAAGTGAAATTCTTTTCATTGACCTTTTTGAATTTTATTTTGCCATCGTATTACAGTAATCTTCGAGTTTGGTCTGTCAGATTCGGTATTGACGGATTCCACGAAGAAATTATTAATAAATAAAAATTTATTAAACAGAAATCCACAAAAACCCTCCTCCCTTTAGAAATCACTGTTCCTTATTTTAATTTATTATTTATTAATTCCAATACCCATTATTGCTTCCCCATTTTACACTATGAACAACAATACCCCACAAAACTCACAATTTAAGCAACATGCCTTTGTCCTGAGGGCCTTCAAAAACTCTCAACTAATCAAATATCCCAAACTCACTGAGCTTTATTTTAATCCCACTTCCCATATTTACCTTGACCCTCGAGCTTTCACAAAACTCTGTCAAGGCCTTAAAACTCTCAAATCCCTCAATGTCCTTTACCTCAACTTCTCTTATATAAAGAAATTGAACAACAAAAGTCTCAGAGAACTCTCTCTGGCATTGAGACAACTACATGGCCTGACTATCCTCAGTCTCAATTTCAAGCAAAACTACTGCATCACTGGAGAGGGTATCGCAAAGCTCCTCAAGACTGTCAAAAAGAATAGATTCCTCAGTGAGCTATATCTTGACTTCAGTGGATGTGGAAAAGTTTCAGAAAGGGAATTAGAATCAATTTATTCAAGTATCAGCAAAATGAAGCTCCTGACCAACTTTCATATTAACCACTTCGATCTCTCAATGCAACGAACAGGGGGAAAGGAGCTCGCAGACAATCTTCTCAAATTGAGACGACTGAATTATATGAAGGATCTCTCACTGAACCTTAGATTTTGTCAAACACTTGATTCCCTTGCTATCACAGCTTTATCTAAAAGTATTCGTCGCATGGTCAGACTCACCAAAGTCTATCTTGACTTTCCAAACATTTACTACCTGGACGAGACAAATCTGAAATCGCTAGCAAACTCTTTACAAAGTCTCACAAAACTTCAAAAACTCCATCTTCGCTTGATCCCTTTCCACGCTCATCATCGCAATCATTTTGATATCATTTCGAAAGCCTTTGAAAACTCTCCAACACTCTCAAACCTCATCCTTGACTTTAGTTATAGTACTCAAGCCATGAGCACCCAAACTGAAATTCTGCTTCGTTCTCTTCGAACTCTCGCCAAACTTTCCAAACTCGACATCAACTTCAGTTCTTGCTCAAATCCTGACAATCAGACTCTACAATCTCTCGCCCAGGGCATAACAAATCTCACAAACCTCTCTTCTCTCAAACTTAACTTCTCCCAATGTTCTTCAATTGATGGAGAGGGTCTCGTGTCTCTCGCTGACCCTTTAAAAAATCTCACATCTCTTAGAGTCTTCGAGTTGAGCCTCACAAGACAGTCACTGAAGAGTGGCTTTCTTTCATTCACTGAAACACTGGCTTGCCCTGTCAATCTCTCGAAGCTTATGCTGAATTTTGCTCATTCACCGGACCTTGAAAATCAAGAACTACAAGCTCTTGCTCAAACCTTGGATAAATTTGAAAATCTCGAACATCTGGACCTCAATCTGAGCTTTGCTCGCAAGATCATCACTGATGAAGGTCTCCACGAACTTGCCTCTCATATTGGAAAGCTTCAGTCTTTAAAGATGCTAACTCTTAATTTCTTTGGATGTAACTATATCTCTCCGGAAGGATATGCTTTTTTGAAATCACAAATTGTTGGATTAGAATCTTTGAAGCACACAAATTTGAACTTCCCAAGTACAATAAGTAGTTCTGGTTTTACACGATTACAAGAGCAACAACCTTCAAATAAATTCACTTGTTCCTTAATTTAAGTGATGATCATATGGAGTCGTTGTGAGATAAAATTTCTATTATTTGTTTTTTATTCAGAGAATATTTTGATGAGTTTCATTCATGAGGTTTTGTGTTTCACAAAAATTTTGAGAAGTTTATTCCAAAAGAATTTTCATCAGGGTTCGGAATCCTCCAAATTTCCAAAGACCCTCAAGATTTTCGAAAAGCTATCTGAATTTTTTTGATTTTTAACCTTATAATTTTGAAAAGTTTTTTTTCCTATAATTTTCTCTATATTTCTCGACCCCATCAAAAAATTTCAACTGAGTCTCCCGATTGAAATTTCTTTAATTCAAAGACAAGCAATTAAAAGAATTAAACATTTAACTACATTCTGACTCAAAATATGGCATACATTTTTTATAAACATTTCCTCTGAAAACTTAAAAGCTCGAAACTTACGAAAAAATAAGAATGAAATTGCGAAAATGTCTCTCATCTTTCGGAAATCTTTAATGTGGGCTCCAGATTAATCTGAAAAAATAGTCTGGACTTTTAAAATCCCAAATTCCGAACCCTGATTTTCATCATCATACACCTTTATTGCTTCGAAAATTGAGTCCCACTAAAATTGAAAATAATTTCGTAAATCCTTAAAAGAATTTTTATTCTCCTCTATTAATGATCTTTTCTAACTCCAAATTTACATAAAGAATTTACCATCGGAAATTCATAAACTCTTCCTTTTATAAAAAAATTCATTTAATACCTCCGCATTAAACATTCCCCCTCATGAATCTCCCTCTTCCCATTCTCCCAAGTTCACAAAAAACTCCCCAATATCAACGTCATACTTTTGTCCTTAAAGCCTTCAAAAACTCCCAACTCATCAAATATCCCAAGCTCACTGAACTGTATTACAATCCGACTTCACATATTTATCTTGATCCACGATCTTTCACCAAACTTTGTCAGGGTCTCAAGACCCTCAAGTCCCTCAATGCGCTCTACCTCAACTTCTCTTATACAGTAGAGTTGCACGACAGAAGCCTTAAAGAACTTTCTCGTGCATTGCGAAAATTACATAGCCTGACCGTCCTCAGCCTCAATTTCAAGCAAAACCAAAATATCACTGGAGAAGGTATTGCAGAACTCCTCAAGACTGTCAAGAAAAACAGGTTCTTAAGTGAATTATACCTTGATTTTAGCGAATGTAGAATAGTCTCAGAAGCAGATTTGGAATCAATTTATGACAGTATCAGCAGCATGAAGCTCTTGACATCTTTGCATATCAACTAATTTCATCTCCCGCTCCACTTCAGAGAGGGAGAGCAATTGGCAGACAATCTCATCAGGTTGAGACGGCTCAATTATATGAAGGATTTCTCAATCAACTTTAAATTATGGCATGGACTTAAAAGTAATGATATCGCAGCTCTATCAAATAGTCTTTCTCGCATGGCCAGACTCTCCAAACTCTATCTCAATTCTTTAGGCAGTCCGACCTTTGATCAGACAAGCCTGAGATCACTGGCTAATTCTTTGCAAAGTCTTACAAAACTTCAAAAACTCCATCTTCAGTTCCTCTCATACGATGGCGCGAATCCTGGCTGTTTCGATATCATCTCCAAAGCCTTTGAAAACTCTCCCACTCTCTCAAACCTCATCCTTGACTTTAGCCGTGCTCTCGTAGTTAGTGAGGCAGCCCAAAATCTGCTCCTTTCCCTCCAAACGCTCACCAACCTTTCTAAACTCGATATCAACCTTAGTTGTTGTCAGCATGTTAATAACGACGTTATTCAGTCTCTTGGTCAAGGAATAACGAAGCTCACAAACCTCTCTTCCCTCAAGCTTAACTTCTCCCAATGTCCCGCAATTAATGGACAGGGTCTCATCTTTCTCACAGATATTTTGAAAAATCTCCCGTCTCTCAAAATTTTCGAGTTGATCCTCACTAACCGGCCGCTGAAGAGCGCTTTTCTTTCATTCTCTGAAGCACTAGAACACCTTGTCAATCTCTCGAAGCTTAGGCTAAATTTTGGTTTTTCAAAAGACCTCGAAAATCCAGAAATAAAAGCTCTTGCGAGGAGCCTCCAGAAAATCGAAAACCTTGAGTATCTGGAACTTAATCTGAGCTGTTCTCTTCATATCACTGATGAAGGTCTTCATGATCTCGCTTCTCAGATTGGAAATCTTCGGTCTTTGAAGATGCTGAGTCTCAACTTCTATGGATGCCATAAAATCACTTCAGAAGGGTTTCAGTACTTGAAATCACAGCTTGCTCAATTGGAGTCTTTGAAAAAGACCTATTTAAATTTTCCGAGTGTCATAAGTAGTGATGGTTTCACGCGACCCCGAGAGCAAAAACCTTCAGAAAAATCTCTTTGCTCCTTGATCTAAAGTAGCACTCGACTCTTTTCATTTTAGAATTAGAGCCTGTTTCTCCAGGATTTCATCATGCTGAAGATGAACTTTATAAAATTGGCTCTCAAACGCTTTCACCAATCTCGATATCAATTCAAATTAAAAACCACTTTTATAAATCTCATCAAATAATTACACAAAGAGTTTTTATTCTCCCATTATTTGCCTATTTATTTTTAATGACGCGTTGTTCCACTATTATGTCACCAAAATTATTATTTTAGAATTTATCAATAGAAATTCGTCAACTTTAGTTTTTATCGATAAACCAACATTTTCCTAATAATCGATTAATAATAAATTCATATCGTCATTTCCCTTTTCGCGCAATGGACCCATCTTGCTCTCGACTCACCTTCGAGCTCCACCATGCCTCTCAATACCAGCACCATGCCTTTCTTCTAAAGGCTTCCAAAAACTCCCAACTCATCAAATACCCTGGCCTTACCGAGCTCTATTTCAATCCTCCTTCACAATATTACATCGATTCCCAAGCCTTTAGCCAATTCTGCCAACGCCTCAAGACTCTTAAATCCCTCAATGTTCTCTACCTCAACTTCTCTTCCACAAAGGAACTGACCAACAAAAGTCTCAATCATCTTTCCCTCGCATTGAGACAATTGCATGAGCTGACCGTTTTGAGTCTTAATTTCAAGCAGAATTCTTCGATAACTGGCGAAGGTATCGCCACCCTCCTCAAAACTATCAAGAAACATCGATTTCTCAGTGAGCTCTACCTTGACTTTAGCGGCTGTGGAATGGTTTCACAAGAACATTTGAAGTCAATCTACACAAGCATCAGTAGAATGAAGCTTTTGACCTCCTTCCAGATCAACCACTTTAATATCCATGTCCCTTCTGGAGATGTTGAGAAATTCGCCGAAAACCTCGCCAAATTACGAAGACTAAATTACATGAGGGATCTCTCCATGAACTTGAAACTCTGCCAAAGATTTGACAGTCGTTACCTCGCTGCCTTGTCTTGCAGCATTCGTCGCATGATCAGGCTCTCCAAAGTCTATCTTCACTTCCAAGATTCCTCAACCTTTAATCACACAAGCCTTGAGAACTTAGCCCATTCACTGAGAAGCCTTACAAAACTTGAAAAACTTCACCTTCACTTTGCTCCTTCCTACGATGTCTCTGACAAACATTTTGATATCATCTCCAAAGCCTTTGAGAATTCCCCTACTATCTCAACCCTCATCTTGGATTTTAGTCATAGTACCCAAGCAACCAACTCTCAAACCCAAAACCTGCTTCTTTCCCTCCAAACTCTCGTTAACCTTTCTCACTTGGATCTTAACTTCAGTTCCTGCCAACATCCTGACAATAATACCCTTCAATCTCTCGCCCACGGAATAGCAAACCTCAAAAACCTCTCTTCTCTGAGACTGAACTTTTTCCAATGCCCGGGAATCGATGGAGAAGGCTTTGTGTCTCTGGCTAACGCCTTGAGAAATCTCACTTCTCTCAATACTTTTGAATTGAACCTCACTCAACAATCGCTCAAAAGTGGCTTACCTCAATTTGTCGAAGCGTTATCATGCCTCACGAACCTCTCTAAGCTTTCACTGAATTTCTCTCAATCTCATGACCTTGGAGATGAAGAAGTTCAGGTCTTAGCAGAGACCTTCACAAAATTAAAGAACCTGATTTCTCTGGAACTTAATCTTCGCTGCTGCTTACAAATCACTGATTCAGGCCTCAATGAGCTCGCTTCTCATCTTTGTACTCTTCAATCTCTCAGGAAGCTGGGTCTTAACTTTTTTGGATGTCGGAGTATCACCCTTGAAGGATTTGATCATTTGAGATCAAATCTTGCTCGTCTGAAAGATTTAAAAGAGACTAGCTTGAATTTCCCGAGTACCCGACAACTTCAACAAGATTCCTCTGATAAATCAACTTGTTCCTTGATGTAGATAATCAAATAATTTGTTTTCTTTTCTTCAGCAAAAATAATTTTTATAAAGTTTTTCGGGAACAGTTTGATTTGATTTATAATTTCAGAGAGTAACTCTAATCATACTTATTGACTATCTAATCTCAATTTCATACTACTACTTTTTTTCTCTTTTTTTTTTCTTTGCAGAATATAATTCACGCATACTTTAATCATTAAATATGGATTAAGACTTATTTAAGTTGTCTTAAATATTCAAGTTATTAGTTGTTATCTACAATAATAAAATCAAATGGTCATATACTACTGCTTTAAAAATTGTTCTCTTCCAAAATATTGAGAAAGAATTTATCAACAGAAATTCATAATTTTTTAAAAAGAAAATATTTTCATTGCATAAATCCCTCCTCCTCCCTAATGGATCTCCCTCTTCCCATTCTCCGAAATTCACAATCATCACGATACCAACGACATACATTTGTTCTTAAGGCCTTCAAAACCTCCCAGCTTATCAAATACCCCAAGCTCACTGAGCTCTCTTTCAATCCTGCTTCCCATATTTCTATTGATCCAATGTCTTTTCCCAAACTTTGCCAAAGTCTCGAGTCCCTCAAGTCCCTCAATATCCTTGACCTCAACTTTTCTTACACTATAGATCTGAACGACAGAAATCTCAAAGACCTTTCTCTTGCATTGAGACAATTGCGCAGTCTGACGATCCTCAGCCTCAATTTCAAGAAAAACTGGAACATTACTGGGAAGGGTATTGCAAAACTCCTCAAGACTGTTAGGAACAACAGATTCCTCAGTGAATTATACCTTGCCTTTACAGGCTGTGGAGGAGTTTCATATCAACATCTGGAATCAATTTATGAGAGCATCAGCAGCATGAAGCTCTTAACATCTCTTCACCTTCATCACTTTGATATCTTTATCCATGATTCGCAAGGAATGGGATTCGCTCAAAACTTAGCTACACTGGGAAGACTTCATTACATGAAGGATCTCTCCATAGACTTTGATTTTAACCAGGCACTTAATAGTCTTGACATCACAGCTTTGTCTAAGAGTATTCAGCGCATGGTCAGACTCTCCAAAATCTCTCTTCACTTTTCGGACTCTTCTTTTATCAGTAAAGAATCTCTTGAAAAGTTGGCCTCCTCTTTGAGAAACCTTCCAAAGCTTCAAAAGCTTCATCTCCATTTCCCACCAATGCATGATCTCTCCAAAAAGCATTTTGACGTTATTTCGAAAGCCTTTGAACACTCCTCTGTCATCTCAAATCTGATCCTGGATTTCAGCAAAAGTCGTCCAGCTGAGAAGCTTGAAACTGAAAAGTTATTTCTTTCGCTTCAAACTGTGATCAATCTTTCTAAGCTCGATCTGAACTTCAGTTTTTGTCCGCATTCAGATAATCAGATGCTCCAGTCACTTTCTCAAAGTCTCAGAAACCTCAGAAACCTCTCCTCTCTTAAGCTAAACTTCTCAGAATGTCCTTTAATTAATGGAGAGGGTTTCACCCATTTAGCTGATATTCTGAGGAACCTCACTTTGATTGAGATATTTGAGCTCAGTCTTCCAAAACAATCATCAAAAAATGGCTTTATTCAATTCGCCGAAGCACTGTCAAACCTGACCAATCTATCTAAACTTTCTTTGAATATCTATCAATCCAAAGACTTTGGAAATAAAGAAATGGAAGCCCTGACCAATCCCTTTGAAAAATTTCGCAAGCTTAGATCTCTGGAACTCAACCTCAGTTGTTGTCCCCAAATCACGAATATAGGTCTCAATACTTTGACCTCTCGTTTATGCAGACTCCAGTCTTTAACTACATTGGATCTCAACTTTTTTGGATGTCGTAATATCACCATAGAAAGTGTGGAGTTTTTGAAATCTCATCTCACCTTGTTGGGATCCTTGAGGAACACTAGTTTGAATTTCCCAAATACTCTCAGTAGCTCTGGTTTTGTGCAAAAGAAACCTCAACAAGATGATGTCTCTAAGAATTCAACTTGTTCCTTAATGTAAATTTCTTTACTTTCGCTTGAAGAAAATTTTCATAACAAAATTTAAACTGATTTTTTTTCTTAATTTCTTCTTCAGATTCATCTGATACAACTCTGTCACATGGAAAATTTTTTATGGTCTCATAGGAACCAGACAAAGATGAAAATTTCATTTTCAAAGATCAGATTCTCATGAATTTTTCAACAGAAATTCACAAATTTTTTTTTTTCCAAAACTTCATAAACATTTGATTAAATCAATTATTTTTAATTCCTCCATCTCAACTTCCTCTTAAATATAATGAATGCCTCAAACCTCCAGCCAAATCCACAATCTTCGCCACGAAAAGCTTCTAAATATCACCATCAGACCTCTGTTCTAAGAGCCTCCGAACCCTCCCAACTGATCAAAGATCAAAGATCCCAAACTGACTAAACTCTATTTTCGTCTTCCTCAATGCTATCTTCCCTCAAGGACTTTTAAAAACCTCTGCAAAGATCTCAGGGCCCTGAAATCACTGGAAACGTTCGATCTCAACCTCTCTAATTACAGCGGAGTTGGTGATAAAGGTCTCAAGGATCTCTCTCTTATCCTGAGAAGACTCCATCATCTGACTATCCTCAGGCTAAATCTCAAGAAAAACAACTCAATAACTGGAAGAGGTATAGCAACTTTGCTTCAGAATCTCAAGAA
>Ga0182738_1005467_pt1 | contig 13536 bp, 8 predicted proteins | sample eDN5th30CBELigMG_FD_128876 | JGI IMG/M metagenome (GOLD analysis project Ga0182738, IMG submission 128876) | Enriched Miracle-Growth compost microbial communities from Emeryville, California, USA - eDNA 5th pass 30_C BE-Lig MG (version 2)... ...
ATGGAATAGCAAAAATAAAAAAAAATTTTTGCAAAATATAAAAAACCGAAAAATTTAATTTTGCTTTATTTGGAGAAAATTGGGAGGCCAAAAGTCTTTTTCATTGAAAATAACTTTTTTGTTCAGAACAAAATTCCTCAGTTTCCAACAACAAAAAAATCTCAACATTTTTTTTTTGCAGAGCCAGATTTTTTTCGAGTTTTGATTGATTGCAAGAAAAATTATTGTAAGTCATCCCTCAAACTCTAAAGCTAAATTTTTTTGTTGAGTTGGATCTCCTTTGATAAACCAAATTCTGGACTAAAAAATTTCAGCTTCCTGGTTTGGGGCTTTTGTAAAATCCCTTTGATTACGAGACAACTTCTTTTATCTGAAAAAAGCCAAAATAAAAATACTCAAGAAGAAAGCAGTGAAATAAAATAAATTTGCTGATTTTTAAAAAACTATTTTTTTAGGAGTTTGACAAAAATTTCAAAGAACTATCAGAGTGTCTCCTTATCATAGATTCTAGAATCACTGCGGTTCAGATTTCATCATTTTCATCTTGAAAAAATTTTTACTCAGTTTTCTTAATATTTTGAAAGTGAGCAACAATGTTACCCTCATACTGCTTGTCACTAGCTAATTTCACAACACAATTTAGAAAAAAAAAAATTGAAGGGAGCAGCCTTTTCAAAAAAACTCTTTGAAATATTTAAAAATATTATCTTGGATTCAAAAAAAAATGAAATGTGCTTTTTAGGATACCCGAGTAAAGAGAATATTTTTGAGAATTTATTGGCTTGAATCGAACAATTTTTTTTGTGAGAAAATATTTTGAAAAAAAAATGACAAAAATATTTTTTCGAAAAACAGTTCTCAGAAAATTTTCTTCAATTTTTGGTGTTTGACTCAATCTTTCATGTTGAATTTTGTTTGGGGCAAAGACACTTACAAATGAGTTTTGAAGGGGGAAAAATCCTCCTTCCCTGAAGAGACAGAGATTATTCAGGATTTTTTTCTTTCAATAATAATTTTCTCAGAAACCACTTGCTTGCATAATTGGAGAAAGATTTCAGTGATGAGATTTTAAGCCATTTGTAAGACATTTTCAGGGGATTTTAAAAAAATCATTTTTCTAGGAAAAAAAATTCCTTGAATGCCTTAAAGAGGAGTTCAAGTCATTTTGATATCTTTTGGGATACTCTAATTCCCAATGCTGGAGAGAATTATCCCTTTACTAAAACCATTCCAAAGGAAGGAATGATTGTCGAAATTACCATCCTTTTCATTTTTGTGTCCTCCCAAACTCCTCAATATTGAGACAAAAATATATAAGAGCAAAGTTTATATTAGACCAACTCGACCTTTTCGAAACTGTCTCTCTTCCTTTGTCAAAAAATCTTTTGGAAAGCAAGGGAAAAATGGATGATTTGATCAATCTCTGTTAAAATGAAATTTGTCATCCAAAAAAGAACAATCCTGATTCATTAAGATAAATGGGAATCAAGGTCCAGAGAAATTTTGCTGTCCACATTTTTACTTGAAATAGTTTCTCATAACATTTTCCTTCTCTGAAACAGTTTCTATGAAAGGTTTCCATCATACCCCCAAGTACAACAAATTCAGCAAGGATCTGTGACACTCTGAGGTTTTTCGGCATAAATTTATCTTTTCGATTTTGGGTTAATTTGCTACCAACTGTAAAAATAGTCCAATCCAACAAGGGGATAAATTTAAGAGAAATTAATTATTTTCGATCCTCATTGATTTATTGCTCGCCGAATTATTAACCGAACCTTCGATTTTTGGCATTTAACCAAAAATAACTTTCGCCTGATTCCCCAAAGTCTAAAACATTTCTTTCGCAAAGCTCCACTAAATTATAATTACATTTATCTTACAAAACCCGACAAATAATCCTTGTGATCTCATCACAATTCTTCTGCTTTTCTAATAAACATATTCTCTTGACAAAATGCTACAACACGCCTTTATCGCTCTCGTTTCCTTCCTTACCTTGACTTTTACAGCGCAACAATGGATTCCAGGGACTTTCGAAGAACTTATTATTTACAATACTGAAGGCGAGGAGTTCACAGAAACCCTTTACATTTCACCAGAAGCGTTTATTTTAAACGTTTCAACTACAGAAACTTATTCTGTGTTTGACTTGGATGCATACTATTTCGAAGATGGAGCTCTATACCCAGAAATCTACAGTGTGACCCCAGTCCCTGATCCCAGTCAAGAATATAACACAATTCATGCTTTTACAATAAAAGATGAAGAGCTTATTCCGACAATTTTCGAAACAGTGAAGGAAACTATAGGAGATTCTGAAAATTGCGAGGCTATGACTGAGACAGAATTCTATAGTTCAAAACCTGCTCAAGCAGCTAATTGTACAAAGGGCGTTACAGGAGTCCTCAATTGCATAGCTGAGACCATATCAAGTCAGACTTTGATCTGCCAGACTGTAAAAGAGTGTACGCTTATTGGTGTCCCAAGAATTGGCGTCGAGTGTCTCTGTAGAAGCACAACAGCTTGTCGTCAACAAAGTGGCTAAGCAATTGTGAAATATTTATTATTTATTTATTAATTTTGTTCGTTTGTATTTGAAAAAGAGAAACGTCTCCGAATTCTAAGCTTTGATAAAGGGAAGAATTATCTCTTATAGAACATCTTATTCACTTTCTAACAATCAAGAAGACGTGAGATCCGTAGATCTTTATTCTTTAGCTTTCTAAAATGTATATTTTTCTTGTATATTAGCTTTTATCTGTCTCATTTTGCTCAAACCTTGAAAGGTCTGCCTCGAGGCTTTTACTCATGTCAAACTCAGTCCATTGATTTCTTTTGATTTCCCATTTCCAAAAGTTTCGAAGACTATTTTAGACAGAATTCCCTAGCTCATGATGAGAGGATGAATTACAATATTCAACTTATTGAGGGAGGAGGAGAATAGATTTTGCCAGAAATTAAACTCAAGAAAAAAACCTTGTTTTTTATTCTTTGAAAGACTTTTTGATATTTGGCAAAGTTTCAATAAATATAGGGACCTAAGTTGAAAAATAATTTTGGCCCTCAAGAGATCCAAATCTTTTTGATTTTTAAGACAAAAATCAAAGGTTCTTATAAAAATAAAAAAAACTGACTTCTAAAGTTATGCATGCGGAAAAATATTGGCTCATAATTTGTTTATCTCAGAAAAATTAAGCCCAATTAAACCTAATAAAAACTTATTATTTGAGTTAAAAGAGGAGTTTTTGGATCAAGATTTGTGCATTTTACATCACAAGATTCATACTCTATAGGAAAATTTTGAAAAGCTATTTCTATGGAGAGAGAAAAAGAAACAAAAATAATTCAAGACTCACTCAGTTTTCTCTTCAAAGAGGAACTCTAGGGATAACTAGCTCTTCTCCTTTTCTTTCTGTTTATTCTCTGTTTGGCTTCTTCTTTTCTTAATGAAAGGCTCTTTCTTATTTGATTGATCACTTTAAAATTTTTAGGGCTTGAAATTTTTTTACCTTGACAAAATCTCCATTTCTTTGAAATTAGAGAGGTAAATAGCTCTTGATAAAGGTTCACCTCTCGAAACATCTCAGTTTAGTTAGTAAGTGCAAGTGTTTTAATGGATTTTCAGGATTTGATTAAAATTTTGAATTTGAAAGATAACGAAGGAGAGATTCTATTTTAGTGACTCTCATTCTATTTTGGAGAGCAACGGAAGATCAATCAACAGGTAAGTTCGGTATTTGAAATTGACAGGCAAATTTCGAAAAATAACGATTTTCTTCATACAAATAAAGCTACTATTTTTGGCACTTTATTCAAATTTTTGAATTTCTCAACGGATCCGATTATTCTTCTTACCTTAACGTATGGCTTTTGCAGTTGACACATTTCGTTCTTCCATGAACTGCTTCTTCCTTCGTCACAATCCTGAATAACAATTTCACTTTTCAGAATAAAAAAATTTTTCATATAGAAAATATGGTCTCACTCTTTTCTTTTTGCGATTCAAAGATTCATTTGTTTGTTTCAGGCCTAAAAACCCAATTGCAAGCTTTTCACCACCCAAAATAAGAAAGATAGAGTTCAAAATCTTTACCCCAACCCTCTTTCTGAGCGAATTAGCTTCATAAACTTATCGTCTCAATACTAAACCATAATACTATTAAATATAACTATTTTGATACCTCCTTCGTGATCTCTTGGACCTCACAAAGAGCCCTTAGGGACTTTCAAAGTCAGTTAAACCTTTAAACCAACGAAATCTTTATTTTTCTAACAACAATCCCCAACTTTTCATGTTTTAACCACAAAATGTCCTCTTTGAGGGATCAAAATCCATTATTCCCTGATTCGAGACAAAGAAAACCCAAACAAACCCCAATAACATATCATTCTAGGTCCCCACAAAGACAATATTGCATTTTCCAATGAAGTATTCGGCTTCTTTCGCTAGCCAAGGCAAGGAGAGATCACTCACTCACATCACATGCAAACCTCTCCTTCTTTGAATCTATAGCGCAATTACGAATAATTCTCATTATCTCCAAAGATACTTTCGTATTCGAAAATCTCAAAAGCAAATAAATTTATTAAAAATTTAAAATCAGGCAAATCGCCAAGACAAACTTCACAATAAGTTTTATGACGTGTCCACTCATTTCTTTCAGGTTGAATCGTTCATAATGGCTTCCAAAGACACCCGAACGTCCCCTCTCAGCCCTGAAACAAAAATCTCTTGTATTACAAACTTTCACAGAAATTGATTAAATCGAAATTCAGAGGCTGACGTAAATTTGAAGGTTGAAAAAGATTTATTTTTCTGTGATACATATTATTATTATACTCTTCTTGCATGCGATTTTAATCATTGCTTTTTTGCTTCTTTTGTTTCACCAAAGGGCTTAATAAATGAGAACAAAACATGCTCAAAGGCGTTATTCTAAATTATTCTAATGAAACTGATTACTGCTTTCAACATCAGAAAAACACAGAAATCATCACAAAGGGTCTGAAAAGAAATTCTTTTCGATTGATTAATCTCGAGTTTGCGCGCTCTTTTGTATCTTTCAAGAGTTGAATTAAGAAATTTTAAGATTAGATCTTGCTTTTATTAAGATCCGCAATTAATTTTAAACTCTTGTCATCTATGAAATCATTCTAATTCATAATTTCATGGTCTTTGTTTTCGCTCAACAAAAAGTCCTAATTTCACCAGGTTCTATTATTATCTTCCAGACAAGAATAATTCGACAAATCTTATTTTTTCCTCCCATCCTGCTTTAACGTTTCTTGCTCTTTTATAAGTCACAAGTTTGATCCAAAAACGTGCATAAACTGTGAGATCTGTCTTATCAAACGATTTTTTAAGGCGCCATGTGCGTCAATTAAACGAGCAATATGAAAAAAATCTAACGAAGAGCAATTAAAAAACCCGTTTCACCAATCACACCTCACTCAGAACGAGCAGATAATGTTAGGATAGGGTAAGGCGATAGCTTAAAATACTAATTTGGACCCGAAATGAAGTTTTATTTTAAACCGTCAAGCAAATTTTCGAATCATATCATCATCTGTTGTGATTTTGTATTAATCTGTTTTAAGGTTTTATTTATTTACTAATTTTAGTGGTTCGATTAAACAATTTGCCACGCAATACTTCAATTTCTCACATTTCACGTTTTATATTTTAACTTGATTCCTCGTTCCCAGCGTTACTATTAGTCCTCACACTTTCTTTTTCTCTGCTTTTTATAGCTATTACAACACATCTCACCAAGTTGACAGGTCAAAAACACCCCTTACTCGCTCCCCTCGAATATTCTTCGAAACACTCCCCTCTTGAGTTATAGTTATAGTTCTAATTTTATGCGATTTTTTGCACTTTTCAATGAGATAGATAGGTCGAATCTTTTTATCCATTTTCCCTCAAAGACTGAACCCTGCGTCCTACTTTCTTAAACTGCCCAGAATCAAACAAAAAAGTCCAATATCGTTTTCCAACCCCTCCCCAAACAAATTCTAGAATTTTTCCAAGGGTCGAGTTTTCTCTCTTTTCAGGAAAAAATTCTCAACAGTTACATAAAGAAAAATGGAAATTTTACATATGGAGGGAGAAAGATAGAAACTTTTTTCAAGGCATGTGGCCAAAAAAGAATTTTTATATACGCAGAAATTTACGTAAGACAGGACATCATGATTAATTCATTTCATTAATAAGCGCTTCGAAATTATAAATTTTATAGTAATTAAATCTAAAATACAATCAATGGCCACTCACGTAACTTCTTCTTTCAAAAGATCCATGATTTCCTTACCTTTTCTAGACTTTGGAAATCTCTCAACCCGAAAGAATCGATATTAACGCTCCTACCGTCAACTGGACTGAAGCTGAAAACCTCACTAGAGACAGAGCCCAAGCTCTCGAACAACTCACCAACACCATAAAAGCTGACGAAGAAGCTTTCTGCCAAAGAGAAGTACTCCCTATTTCCATCCCCCATGCCCTCTAACACTCCTTTTAGAGAGAATTCTTAAACAGCTCCACCAACTTCATCACTGAATTCAAGAGAGCTAATGGCAATTTCATCAGCCAAGAAACCCAACTTGCCAACAAGGTACCCGCCTCTCTTATCGAAAACCACCTTACCAACCCATTCCTAGCTCGAACAAGAACTCGCTAGATTGACCTCTCAACAACAAACCAACATCAGAGATGTTGAAGTCGACAGACAAAACATCGAAAAAATCAACAGCGAAATCCAAACTGCCACCGAAAGACTTGCTACTGGTGCTAACGACAGAGCTACCATCATTGGCAACATCAGCTCTGCTGAACTTGGTATCTTTATCTCCTCCCGCCATTCTTCTCAATTTCAATAGCTAAGCTTAAGCCCAAGACTGCTGACGATGCTTCTCACGACATCTTCAGATGGATCCACGAAGTTGCCTACGGCCAACCCAGAGACACCTACGTCTACAAGACCTACCTTGTAAGATTTCCCTCTTGATCTTCCAAAAACTAACCTTCTCTTCAGACCAACTACAAGGCCAATAAAGGTAACGACTTCTTGAACAAACTTAGAGAAGTCAACCCCGCCAACCTCTCTGCTGAACAATTCACTGCCGGCAGAACCGTCGTCGGATTAAAGGACACTTTCGTTAATGATTTGGCTAAGGGCAAGCAAACTTCTTTGGCTCACCTTATTGACTACATCAACAACGTCACTTCAGTCGAAGAAACCGTCACTGAACTCAACAACAACAGAAGAAGATTGGAAGAAGTGAATAACTCCCTTCTCATCATAGTTTATTAATCTCTCTCAATAGTTGACCGCTAACGTCGCCAAACTTACCACTGAAAACCAAAACATCCCCACTGAAATCAAGCTCCTCCAAGCTAAGATCGAAGACAGCAGACACTACATCAACACCCTCAACAAATTGGAATCTGTGGTAACCATCTCTTCTTAAACTCCGCAATCTAATCCTTTCATCAAGTTCGCTAACGCCAGCAGAATCACTGAAGAAAGAGCTAGAGTCCAAGACCAATATCTTGACAGCCTCAGAGGCGATGCTCAAGCTGCTGAACACCTCGTCAGATCCAACAGCCCTGTCCACAGACAACCCACTGAACCCAGAGAAGAAACTCAACCCAGAGTTGACAACCAATATGCTGAAGAATACTCTTCTCAACAAGAAAACAGAGAAGAAGCCACCAAGGAAGGAAGACACCAAGTTCAAGAAGAAACCAACTTTGCTGGTGAACACGAAACCCACACCAAGAAGGCCGAAACTAGACAAGCCGTCCCTGCGTAAATTTTTTCTGATCAATAAAAATGTTAATCCCCATGATTAGTACTGACTTGAAGGAATCCCAATTCGCCAACTCCAAGACCGGAAGCTGCGAAAGTTGCTCAATCTTCTAAGCTTAATTAATTTTTGTGAATTAAGTCCTCTCCGTTTATGGAGGGGAACAAGAAGGGAAAGTTTGCTCTTTATTAAAAGTAAAAAACAAAAGAAGCTAGAAAATTTTGAGATTTTATGTTCTTTATGTATCTATCTTCTAATGAATAAAAATCCCAATTAAAGTATATATGAAATATATTCCTTTACCTCTCCAAAAAAAATATCACTTTTTCCCCGTCGTATACATATCCCTCTCATCTGATCCGGAAATATTAAACTATTTTCCTCAATTCTAATTCAAAAATAGTATTCTTTGTAAACTTCTCAATTGACAATTTTACTATTTTTATTATTTTGCCACACTTCGTCTTTTAACATAAGACATTACTTGCATGGATATACTGTTACTGATCTTCATTATCGTTATCAGCGTTCTCTTGCTTATCGTTAACGTTTACCTTCTCGCCATTTATATTCATCCTGATGACAAAGGTTTCGGAAACAGCATTTTCCCCAAAATTGTCGTGGTAAATGATTATCCTCCATTATTCTCCTTCATTCTTTTCAGGTCTTTGGGATGAGTCTTGCTTGGGGTGTAATGTTTATGGTCCCACTAGACGTTGCCAACACAAGGTTTGAACCCTAAATTTGACTGCCAAGTGTAATAGTTTTCTTCTAGAGGCGATGGAGGCGGGCTGAATATGGATCTCTTTTGGAAAATTGTCCTTATCTCTGATGCTGTCATGCTTATCGCCATCATTCCTTTTGCTCTATTTCGATACGAAGGCGATGATCAAGATGGCTTTGTAAGGAGAATTTTACGAGAATTAATCTCATTACATAAATAGTTCAAGAGAATATGTAGTGCAATATGTTATACAATTGCTACCATCGCATTCTTTGGACTTGCTATTGGAATTTCATACACTTTCCTCAAAGAAGCCAGTATTCCCATTGTTGTCTATACCTACTCTGCCACCAGCTTTGCTACTTCTACAACAACAACCTCCTGGTCTGAACTCTCTGCTGTAATTTTTTTGAATATTTTCTCAAAAAACTCATCTTACCCAGGCGACGGTAGGAACAGATGAAGATCTTACAATGGATGCCAGTTTCCCAGTGTATATAATGGCGTTTTTCTCATTTGTCGGATGGTTCTTTTTCTTGCTGTTTGGTGGCTTGGGGCTCTTTGCTATTCCCATTGACTTTATCAACGATTTCAGGTATAGACCCAAGAAAAAATCAAGAAAAGAACTCGAGGATACCAAATTGGAACTTCAAAAGAAAAATCAAGAGCTTTTGGAATTAGCCAAGAGTCTCAAAAGTATGTCAAAGTATAGAAATCTACTCTTAAAAAATTAGAATCTCAAGAAACAGTTGAAACACAAGGAGGATTCTTTTCGAAAAGAAGACTTGAATCCAAAGTTGGTCGTGATAAAAACAAGTTCAAAGTCTCCTTCTTAGCCTTCGAAAAAGTATTTTTCGTGAATAAATAAATCTCATTCTTTTCAAAGGAATATGAAATCTGGACATTAGAGAAAAACTACAAAGACTCTAATCCTCTCGTTTATTGCATGAAACTCGTTTTTGGTGTCCTGACCTTTGTTGTTTCTGTTCTCTGGTGGCTCCAAGTGTAATAAATAATTCTTGAGAAATTATTGTTTCTCTTACAATCTACAGGCTTCTTCATTGTGTGATTAAAGTGGATGGCTTCCCATTGACCGGCTTTATCAATAATATCCTCATATATTTCCAAGAAAAAGCTGGTGTTGGCTTCATTTCTACTGCAATCTTCTGCTTCATGTCAATTTATATCATTTGGGCTGTCACAAAGGGAAACGTCAAGTTTGGTATCAGAATTCCTTTCTTATTCAGCATTCATCCTATGAAGTAAAAGAGTGATAAGTTTTGGAATATTAACGAGATAAATAGACCAAATGAGACGTTGATGAATGCATATTTGTTTAATGTGTGGTTGATCATGGTGAGTTCGATTGCTTGTATCGAATTTGTGACCAGTGCTTTTTCATCATATGTGAGATTGACGACTGTGGAGATGCTTTTTGGCGTGCAAATCAAATACCTCAAGTTTTATAACTGGTTCTATGAAAATGATGTCTTCGAAATCGCATTTTTGGTAAGGATTTTTTTGAAGAAAGGGAATGTGAATAAAAATTCATAGGTTTGGAGTTTCTTGGGATTATTATGCTTGTTCTGCTGTGGATATCAACAGCCTCAGGTAATGTGTAAAAGAGAATTTGGAATGCTGATTGTGGAATAGGAATTGAAGCAAATTGCGCAACTCAAGAAAGAAGCTGCTAAACTCAAAAAATAACGCATCTGTGACAGTGGGGTCCTGTCAATAAAATTTTAACAGGGAATAATAGTTTGATCAGATTCTAGAGATTATTTGTTATTGTCATACTGTTTATATAATGTGGATTTTTACTTTATCAATTTTTGTCTCTTTAATTAATCTCAAAAAATCAAAAAAGAATCTTGTATTTTTAAACACTTCCCTTTTAGAAATAATCTGAGCTCAAGCCATGTCCCATCAGTCAATTATCTGCTGTCTCAATGAGTGGACTCCCTCAATGATTTTTTGGTGGGTTTTTTATCACCTCTTTTGAAAAAGTTTTTAAGAAAAGTCCTTATCAAAAGGAAAGTTTAAGAGAGAGCGAGAAAGTCAAAAATCATTAAAAAAATAAACTTTCACTTTAACTCCAAGAGCTGTTGGCAAAAAATTCATCTTTTTATTTTTGAAAAAACTTGTTGGCTGTCCATTCATCAGAATTTTATTTGATTTTTACACAAAAAAAATGTGAAGTTTTTTTAGAAGGAATTGCCGAACCTCAATCTCATCTCCTAGATGCTCAGTTCCTCCAACTAGAACCTTTAAGGAGTTTTTTTCATGATAGTCAAATCTCTGAAAAAATACTGAAGAGATAAGATCAAGGTTTGCTTTTTCTATCAGCAAAATTCAAAATTTTTGCAATAGGAAAAAATCATTTTGGTCCAACAAAATTCAAAGGATAGGATTTCAATACGGAAAAAATGGATTGAGTAGGAAAATTTTTAGAAATTTGATTTTCCTAATTTTTGCAAAGTTGTTTTTTTGGTTTTCAAGAGAAAGAATTCTCACTCTTAAGAAAAAAAAAGATCAGGGCTTCCCAAAGTACCTCTTTCCTCTAAATTTATCAAATTTTCAAATTTATTTGCCGATTTTTTCGCAAACTTCTCCCAGATCTGACAATTTTCCTGAAAAAGGAACAAACCAGAAAAGTTGAAGTTTTTTTAAAAAAATATTTTGAGAATTTTGTTGAAATTTTTTGTGAAGAGAAATTTGTGACAAAAAATCTTTTCTCACTCTTTTCATCATTTGGAAGATTCAAAAATTTTCTTTTGAATGAAAGACCTTCATGGCCCAATTTTTTTAGACAAATAAATCCTCATAAAAATATTTAGGTTGAAGAAAACCGTCTCCATAAAATAAGTCAAGCCGGATTCTTTGAGGAAAATGTCGGATTTTGTAGAAAGGATATCCTTCAAAGTCTAGAATTTTGGTGAAAGATTGGCAAGCCCTGCAAAATATCACAAGAAAAAAATTTTTTGAAGATTCAGAAAAAAACGGTTTCCAGAGATTCTCTGAAAGTTTTCTTTGAACCCTCTTCAAACAAAATTTTCGAAGCTTCTCAAAGAGATCTTTCACTTTTTTCCCAATAAAACTTTGAATTAAGGTCATTACTGATTCCAGGAAAATAAAAAGTCAAGAGCAAATAACAATAAAATAATATTTGTTTGCCTTTCCCTTCTCTCTATACTCTGAAAATCTCGTTTCACTTCCATCTCAATTCTGAGAATCAAATAAAACAAATTTTCATTTTAATCCTTCTAGAAATTCATTTTTCATGATAGAAAGGCCCCAAACAAAATTTACCCATCTTGAATTTTTATTCCTCCTATACTAACAAGTCCCTCCCTTTCTTCCTAAACGAAGCTTATCCTGGAATAAATACTCAGTTAATCGGCTTTTGAGTGGATGTGAGGGATATTCCGATTGTGGAATTACAGAAATTCGATTAGATTTCTCTTCAGAAAGTTGATTAATCAGATTTCGCCCTGCTATAACTCTTCTTCTCCATACTTATTCGAAGTAATCTGTTAATATCCCTTCCATTGACTTGTTTTTTTCCTATCGGAAAGAAACGAATAGAGGTCAGAAGGTTTAACCTTTTCATCCAATAAGGGGAAGATTTTGAATGAATGTCGACCAAACTCATCACCAATCACTTTCTTTCTATCTCATCTCTATTATCATAGAGTTCGAGAGCTTTTTTTAAAATCAGTTATTCGAGATAAGCGTTTGAATAAAAAGAAACAAGCTTTTTATTTTCTTGAGCCTGAAGCAACAATTTGGTCATAGCTTTACCAAATTAAAAGTTCAGTTGTGTTTAAATTTCATTTTTCCAAAGTTTAGGAGATAAAATTCTCAATTATCAACTGCTACGAAAACACAAGTTTCTGTTTGACGATATCCGAGTTTAAATTGAAGGTATCTGCCTCTGAGTTCTGCTTTCCTCAGAAAACAGCAATCAGAGGTCCAAAGGTCCTCAAAAGTTTTTCTTTTCCAAAAAACAGTTTTCTCTTTTGAATGACCAACATTAATATTAAAGTTTTTCTTTTACTTAAAACAATTTTTTAATTAACCAGAGCCACAGCGCGCCACAATTTTAACTTTAACACTTAAAACAAAAAATCGATGCATGTTTAAACTTTTTTGTAAAGGTCGTAAGCATGAAAAACTCAAAATTTCGCTCATAGAAGTTCTTTTCCAAGTTTACTTTCTGCCCCTCAGCAACCTCATTTTCGTCTCACAAAAGAGTGTCTAAAGATTATCTATTGCCTATAAGATGGTTCTCTGGAGTTTTTCTCACCAATATGACTCGTTAGTGAAAAGTATGTCGTGTGATTTTACTGAGTGAAATTGGGTGCCTGCTTTCATGGCAAGAATCCGAGTCTTTCTTCTTGAACATTTCGACAACAAAGAGATGGAAAAATTTAAGCCAAAAGTTTTTTCACCCCATGCCTTTTTCTTTTAAGAAATTATTTCTGAATAAAGAGATTCATCTTGATGTCGTCATAAAATCATTTACTCAAATTCCAGGTTGAGTAAAACTCATTTCACAAATCAAAGCTATCCTACAAACTGAAAAAAACTTTCTTGTATCTCGAGAATTTCTCTTTGAACCCTACGGTCCTGATTCAATTCTTTGTCTCAGGGGACTATTTTCGTGAAGATTTTTAATTTTAATAATCCAAGCTGCCAAGATATTGAAACTGACGCAGACCACTTTTTTGTGACCATTCATCTTCCACAGGAACTCAGAGACGGAAGATTCTTTTATGCTATCTAAATAAAACTGATACTCCTAACGTTTTTCTTGATTAATTTCTAATCTATCCAATGACATTTGAAAGAAAGTAAAGGATTATTCTCATTCATTGATTTCAAATGAACAAAATCAATAAGCCGCACCCTTCATTCTAAAACAACTTTCTTTTAAAAAACCCTCCTCCCTTCTCAATGCTCTTCTCATCGCACATCTCCTTCTTCAGAAAATCAAGTCCAAT
>Ga0182738_1005468_pt1 | contig 13536 bp, 8 predicted proteins | sample eDN5th30CBELigMG_FD_128876 | JGI IMG/M metagenome (GOLD analysis project Ga0182738, IMG submission 128876) | Enriched Miracle-Growth compost microbial communities from Emeryville, California, USA - eDNA 5th pass 30_C BE-Lig MG (version 2)... ...
CTGGCAGGCCGTTCAAGTCGGCACTCGCCTGAAGGAAAAATTCCCGCACATAAACATCGAGTACTTTTTCCGCTCCTCCTTTGGCGATCAAAATTTGGATTTGCCTCTGGCGCAGATGGAATCCAAAGGCGTTTTCACCCAGGATTTTTATCAAGACCTCAAGCGCGGCGAGTTTGATATGGTCGTCCATTCCTGGAAAGATCTCCCCACCGAAGAGCGCGAAGGAACCATGATCGTCGCCACCTTGGAAAGAGCGGACGTGCGCGACATTCTGTTGATTCCGAAAACTCTGTGGGCCCAGGCCAAAAAATCAAAAAATTTAAAACTTCTCACCAGCTCTCCGCGCCGGCTTTACAATCTAAAACCCTGGCTGCCGAAGGCCCTTCCCCAGTTTCAAGACGGAAAAGTTGAATTCCTTCCCGTGCGCGGAAACATTCCTTCGCGTCTGGACAAGATGTTTTCCCAGGAGGCCGGACTGATCATGGCGAAAGCGGCCTTTGACCGGATGCTCAGTGGAGGCCCGGGGTTTGAAGAAGTGGGCCTGCGCACGCGGGAAAAGTTCGGGCAGTGTTTGTTCATGGTCCTTCCCTTGGAGATCAACCCCACAGCTCCCGCGCAAGGCGCCCTGGCAATTGAGATCGCGGAAAATCGGGAGGACTTAAAGGAAATCCTCAGTCAGATCAACGACACGGAAACTTTTCAGAACGTGGAAATGGAAAGGGAAATTTTGAAATCCTACGGCGGCGGCTGCCACCAAAAGATCGGCGTCAGTCGGGTGGTGAAGCCCTTCGGCGTTTATCACGTCGAAAAAGGCGAAAGCGATTTCGGCACCAAGCTTTCCCGCCATGAACTGCTTAAATATGGTCCCCCGAAAAATTTTAAAGGTCTTACTCAAAACGAAATTTTCCCCCTGACTCCCAAGGAGAATTCCTGGTTCGAAAGGGAACCCATTTCCTTTGATGGGACTCGGCTCTCCGGCCGCGCCGTCCTTGTCGCAAGGGTGGCGGAGGGAGTTCCTTCTTTAACGGAGGCCGCTCAAGTGTGGACGGCTGGAGTGACTTCCTGGGAAAAGCTCGCGCAAAAAGGCGTGTGGGTGAACGGCTGTCTTGAGAGCCTGGGAGAGCAGGAAATCAAATGGCTGGGGGCCGTCACTCAGGACCTCCAGTGGATCAAGCTTTCTCATGACGGCACTACTGCGGCTGCTCTTGAAACCTCTCCCTACTATCATTTGAAGGAAAAAAATCCCGCCCCGGACCTCACCGGAAAGAAAGTTTTTTTCTGGATGAGTTTCAGCGCGTTTGAGCGGGCCCTGGCCCTCTTTCCTCAAGAGATCGCCTCTGGATTTCACGCCTGCGGCCCCGGCGGGACCCATGAAAAATTGAAAAACCATTCCGCCTTGAAGGAACCTCCCCAGGTGTTTTTGAATTTAGAGGAGTTTCACACCTATTTAAGACAAAACGGCGTGCGTTTTTAAAAGCGCTCCCTTACAAGGATTCCTAGTATGAATTCACAAGATTTGTTTCAACGTTCACAAAAAGTCGCCCCTGGAGGCGTTCATTCCCCGGTCCGCGCGTTCAGGAGCGTGGGCGGCACTCCGGTGTTTTTCAAAGAAGCTCAAGGCGCTTATTTGACCTCGGTTGAAGGCCGGCGCTTCATTGATTTTTGCCAAAGTTTCGGTCCGAACATTTTAGGCCACCGTGATCCCGACGTGCAGGAAGCGGTCTTGGATGTTCTTCATAAGGCCTGGAGTTTCGGCACCTGTGAGCCCTATTCTTTGGCGCTGGCGGAGTGGATGGTCTCTGAGGTCAAGGGGCTTGAGAAAGTGCGCTTCGTTTCTTCGGGAACGGAAGCCGTGATGAGCGCTCTGCGGGTGGCGCGGGCGGCGACGGGACGTCAGAAAATTTTAAAATTCGAAGGCTGTTATCACGGCCATGCGGATTCTCTTTTGGTGAAGGCCGGATCGGGTCTTGCCGGGGATTCCGCCTCCGACAGCGCGGGCGTGTCCGAACAAACCGCTCAGCAAACTTTGGTGACGCCCTTGGATGACGAAGAAAAATTTTTGGAAACGCTGAAAAAGCACGAGGGCGAAATCGCCGCTTTGATTTTGGAACCTTTGCCGGCCAACTTCGGACTTTTGATTCAGCGCCCGGATTTTATCCGTTTTACCGTCGAGGAATGTCGTAAGCGCGACATCCTGGTGATCTTTGACGAAGTGATTTCCGGTTTTCGCATCGCTTTGGGAGGCATGGCCGAGGTTTTGGATCTGCGTCCCGATTTGATGACTTACGGAAAGGTGATCGGCGGAGGCTTTCCGGTGGGCGCTTACGGGGGCCGTGAGGACTTGATGAATCTGGTGGCCCCGGCGGGCCGCGTGTATCAGGCGGGAACCCTGAGTGCCAACCCGGTGGGAATGGTCGCTGGTCTTGCGACTCTTCAAAAAGTGAAGCGCTTGAAGATGCATGAAGCGTTGGAACAACGGGCGCACAAACTGAAAGTGGAAATGAACCACTGCTTCGAAAGTCTGGGCGCACCGATGCAGGTGACCAGTTATGGATCTTTGTTTTGGATTCATCCTGAAAGCAAACATCCCATTCGCCGCATCGAACAGATTCCGCAAAGCCACGGCGAGAATTTTAAAAATTTCTTCAGCCAGTGTCTGCAAGAGGGAATTTATCTGGCGCCGAGCGGTTATGAAGTGGGCTTCGTTTCCTGGGCGCACGACGAAAAAGTATTGGACGCCGCTCTCGAGAAAATGAAGGAGGCGGCCCGGAAAGCCTTTTCATGAAACGAACCCTGCTGAGCGACAAGAAATTCTATCTGATTCTTTTGTGGCTGGTGTTCACCACGATTTTCGCCGTGTGGTGGATGATGCTGGGGATGAGCCACGTGAAACTGCTCAAGGAACTGCTGCCGGATCAGTGGCTGCATTGGGAATCCCAGCGGCGGATGCTTTTTTGGGAGGGGATTTCCTGGATCACTTTGTTGGTGATCGGGGGTCTGACCTCACTTTATTTTTTGGTGAAGGAAAAAAGCCACTCGCTGAACCTGAAAACTTTTTTTGCCTCCTTTAATCACGACGTGAAAACCTCCCTGGCTTCTTTGCGGCTTCAGACTGAGGCTCTTAAAGAGGATCTGGAAGAAGGAAATTTCAATCCGCCGCTTTTGGACCGTTTGATTTCCGACACCATGAGACTTCAGGTGCAGATCGAAAATTCCCTTTATATGAGCGCCAGGGAATCGCAGAAAGTTTTTTTGGAAGACCGCGCCTTGGAGGCCTTGCTGAAATCCGCCCAGATGCGCTGGCCGCAAATCAAAATCCATTGGAACCGCAACGCCGCTCTGCATGTGGACGAGCGCGTGTTCACGACGGTCATCAACAACTTGATCCAAAACGCCCTCGTTCACGGTGGGGCGACGGAAATTTTCTTCGAAGCCCAGAAAAAAAGCGAAGGGTGGGTGAGTCTTTCCTTTAAAGACAACGGCAAAGGATTCAGCGGTCCCCGCCAAAAATTGGGAACGCTGTTTTTCCGTCCGACTTCGAAGAGCGGAACTGGGATGGGACTTTACATTTGTCAGGAGTTGATCCGCCGGATGCGCGGGCGGATGTTGATCGCTTCTTCTGACGGCTCCGACGGCACCGCCGCCGCTGAGCCTTCGGGTTTTTCCGGAATCATCGAACTGAAAGGGGCTTTGGCGTGAGAAAAGTCCTTTTGCTCGAAGATGATCAAAGCCTGGGACTCACTTTGAAAGAGCGGCTGCACCGCGAGGGTCTGGACGTGCGCTTGGTGACCAGTCTGAACGAAGGGCGCCAGGCCTTGAAAGATCATTTCGATCTGTTCATTTTGGACGTGGGTCTTCCCGACGGATCAGGTTTCGATTTCGCGCAGGAGCTGCGCCGTCAAACCAATTCGCCCTTTTTATTTATGACCGCTCAGAGTGACGCCGAATCGCGGCTGAAGGGCTATGAAGCCGGCGCGGAAGAATTCATCCCGAAGCCCTTTCATTTGAAAGAATTTTTACTGAGGGTGCGCCATGTGATGGAAAATCATGCGGTTCCGCACACGTTCTCCTTAGCCGAAGGAGTCGTCTTTGATTTTGATTCCTTTCAAATCGTCAAAGACGGCACGACGGAAAATCTGACCCAAAAGGAAGCCCATGTGCTTCATCTTTTGATTTCTTCCGCTCCCAAAGTGGTGTCGCGCGATGAAATCCTGGATCGGGTGTGGGGAGAGGAAGCTTTCCCCTCGCAAAGAACCATCGATAACGTGATTTTAAAATTGAGATCCCTTTTGGGCGATGCCGCTGGAGCAAGGATTCAGTCCGTGCGCGGGGTGGGCTACAAGTGGGTGTGAACAAGGACTGGGACATGGAAAATAAGATCGTGAATGTAAAATTCAAAAATGCTCTCGAAGGCACGCCTCAGAAAACGCCGCCCATCTGGTTCATGCGTCAAGCGGGGCGCTATCACGACCACTATCAAAATTTGCGCTTGAAGCATTCTTTCATGGATCTTTGCAAACAACCGGAGCTGGCCGCGGAAGTGGCTTTCGGCCCGGTCGCGGAATTTGATTTCGACGTGGCGATTTTGTTCAGCGATCTTTTGTTTCCCTTGGAGGCTTTGGGCATGGGCTTGGCTTATGATCCGGCGCCCGCTTTAAGTTTTTCTCTGGATGAAAAAAGCATTTCCCGTTTGGTCTCGGTGGAAGAAGCTCTTCCGCATTTGGAATTTCAAAAGCAGGCGATGAAAGCCACCAGGGAGCGTCTTTCCAAAGACAAAAGCCTGATCGGTTTTGTCGGCGGTCCGTGGACGCTGTTCGCCTATGCGGTGGAGGGGGGGCACAAGGGGCATCTTGAGAAAGCGAAAAACGGCGTCGGACTTTATCAGGAATTTTGCGCGAAGATGGTGCCCCTTCTCAAAAAGAACATCGCGCTTCAGTTCGATGGAGGCGCCGAGGTGGTGATGATCTTCGACACCGCCGCCGGAGAAATCTCCCCCTTGATGTACCGCCAGCAGGTTCTCCCCGCATTGGCGGAGCTTTCAGAATCTTTTCCCGGGCGCCTTGGTTATTATTCCAAAGGAACCACTCTGGATCACGTCCGCCCCCATCTGGATCTTTTGCCCTGGGCGGGAGTGGGCGTCGACCACCGCTTTTTTCTGCCGGATCTGCTTAAAGACAGTCCGCAAAAATTCATTCAAGGAAATTTCGATCAGTCTTTGCTTTTTTGCGACCCGTCGGTTTTTGAAAAGCATTTGTCCGCCTACCTGCAAAGTTTCAAAGATCTCCGCCCGGAAGAGCGCGCCCACTGGGTGTGCGGCCTCGGCCACGGCGTGCTCCCGAAAACCCCGATGAAGCACGTTCACCGGATGATCGAAGCCGTCAGAAAGGAATTTTCATGATTTCCTCTTCGCTTTTGAAAAAATACGACACGCCCGTTCCCCGCTACACCAGCTATCCGACGGTGCCCTATTGGACGGATGCGCCCACGACAGTGGACTGGATTCAGGCTCTTCATGACTCCGCTTCAAAAGAGGACGCCACTTGGGCGATGTACGTGCACATTCCTTTTTGCGAAACTCTGTGCACCTTCTGCGGCTGTAACACGGTGATTTCCCGCAACCACAGCAAAGAGGGTTCCTACGTTCAAACGCTTTTGAAAGAGCAGAATTTTTACCGGACGCAGACCCCTGAGCTCTTCGAAAGAAAATTAAGACAGCTTCATTTGGGGGGAGGCACGCCGACTTTTTTGTCCGCGGAAAATCTGGTCGCGCTGATCGAGGGTCTGTTAAGGGACACCCGCCGCGACGCCGATGCTTTTGACGGCTCTTTGGAAGTGGATCCGCGCCGCACCCGCGCGGAGCAGTTAAAAGCGCTTTATGATCTCGGCTTTCGCCGCGTGAGCATGGGCGTTCAGGATTTCAACGAGGAAGTGCAGCGTTTGATCAACCGGATTCAGCCTTTCGACATCACCAAGAAACTGACGGAAGAGGCGCGGGCGATGGGCTACACCTCGGTGAATTTCGATTTGATTTACGGATTGCCGAAGCAAACCAAGGAACTGATGCGCCAGACGGTGGAAAAAACCATCGAACTCCGTCCGGATCGCATCGCGCTCTATTCTTTTGCTCTTGTCCCTTGGATCAAGCCCCAGCAAAGACTTTTCAAGGACGCCGATCTTCCGATGGGCGCCGAGAAAAGGGAGCTCTATGAAATCTCCTATGAAATGCTGACCCAGGCGGGTTATCGCGAGATCGGCATGGATCACTTCGCTCTTCCCGACGACCAGCTTTCCCGTTCGATGGATGAGGGAAAACTTCACCGCAACTTCATGGGCTATGCGGAACTGCGCACGGACATTCTGCTGGGGCTCGGTGTGAGCGCGATTTCCGAAGCTCCGAGCTGTTTTCACCAAAACGAAAAAGTGCTGGCCCAATACCAAAAGAAAGTTCTGGAAGAACAGGTGATTCCGACTTTGCGCGGACACAAACTGACCTCCGAAGATCAAAGACAACGGGAGATGATTCTTCAGTTCATGACGCAAGGACACGTCCGCCTCTCCGACCTTGAACAAAAAGAGGACGTTGAAAATTTTCTTTCCCAAATGATCGAAGATCACTTGGTCGCCTTTGAAGGGGATGAGTTAAAGCTGACCGAAACGGGCCGCCCCTTTTTAAGAAACGCTTGCGTCGCTTTGGATTTAAGGCTTCGGCGCAACAAACCCGACACCAAAGTTTTTTCCCAATCCCTATGAAGAACAATCGGGTCTTGATCATCGGCGGCGGAATTTCCGGACTCTCCACGGCCTACTGGTTGACGAAGCTTGGGGTTTCCTGCCGGGTGGTCGAAAGGCAGGAACGCTTCGGCGGGCTGCTTTCCAGCCGCCGGGAAAGCCATGGTCTGGTGGAAACGGCCGCCAACGGTTTTATCGCCAATGCGGATATTCTGGAAATGTGTCAGGACGTCGGTGTGTCCTTGGCACAGACGAAGAAAACCAAAAAGAATCGCTATGTTTTCAGAAAGCAGCCCCGGCGTTGGCCCTTGAACTTCACGGAGACTTTGATTTTTTTGAAAGGGGTTTTAAAGGGCCTGTTTCAAAGACGAAAATTTTTTTCCTTCGCTCCTCAAGAGAGCGTTCAAGAGTGGGCCCTTCCACGTTTTGGAGAAGAGGGCGTGCGGTGGCTGCTCGCGCCGGCGCTTCAAGGTGTTTACGCGGGGAACGTGCGCCGCTTGAGCGCGCGCTTGATTTTTTCTTCCATGAAAGAGAAGCAAAAGAAATCCGCTCTGAAGGGCACCCAGGCCCCCATCAACGGCATGGGAGATCTGGTGGAGCGCCTGGTGGAGTGGTTAAAGGATCACGGCGCTCTTTTGGAAGCGGGCCTGGGAATCGAAGACCTGGAAAAAAATGAAGACGAGGTGGTAGTGGTTGCGACTTCCGCTTTTGATTTAAAATCTTTGGCCCGCCACGCTCCGGATTTGGTTCCCGCTTTGGAGGCGGAAGGTCTGCCCTTGGTCAGCGCCACTTTGTTTTTTGAAAAGCAGCCGGAAGATTTGAAGGGTTTTGGCTGTTTGTTTCCTGAGAAAGAGGGCTTTTATTCCTTGGGGGTTTTGTTTAACGAGAGCATTTTTGAAAACCGCTCCCAAAAGCGCTCGGAGACCTGGATTTTGGGCGGCGCTTTTAGAAAAGACGTTTGCACTTTTTCCGACGAAGAAATTTTAAGGCAGATCAGAGAAGATCGAAAAAGACTCAGGTCCAGTGCCGAGGAGGAAACCCCGCTTTCCTTTCACATCACGCGGTGGCCGCAGGCCTTGCCGCACTTAAGCGTCGATCTGGAAAAGCAAATTCTTGGACTCAAGCTTTCCCGCGGAATCTTTCTGGCGGGAAATTATTTGGGCCGCATCGGTCTGGGTCAGATGGTCTCCCGCCACCGGCGGCTGGCGGAGCAAATCAAAGAGGAATTTTATTGATGGCAAAAAGAGCGCTGCTCATCGTGAACTTGGGCTCTCCCGATTCTCCGAAGGTGAAGGACGTGAAGCGCTACCTCGGACAATTTCTAATGGACCGTGATGTGATCGACATGCCTTTTCCTTTACGTCTGATACTGGTCAAAGGATTGATCGTTCCCTTCCGCGCGAAAAATTCGGCCCATGCTTACACGAAGATCTTCACTCCTCGGGGATCTCCCTTGAAATTTCTGACCGAGGACTTCACGCACGCGCTCAAAGAGGAATTGCATGGGGAGTTTCACCGGGTGGAATACGCCATGCGCTACGCACATCCGTCCATCGCGGAAAAATTGGAAGAGCTGGCCAATGACGGAATCAGGGAGCTGGTCGTGGCGCCGATGTATCCCCAGTTCGCCAAGTCCTCCACCCGCACGGTTCTTTCCGAAGTGGCGCGGGTGATCCGTAAAAATCGCATCACGGCCTTGAAGGCGGTGACCATCAGGGATTTCTTCCATGAGCCTTGCTATTACGAAAGTTTCTCCCAAGCCCTTCAGGAAGAGGTAAAGACGTTTCGTCCCGATCACTTGCTTTTGAGCTATCATGGTCTGCCGGAAAGTCAGGTGAAGGAATTCGCGCCCGCCCATTGCTTCACCACTCCAGAGTGTTGTGCGGCGCTGTCGAAAGAAAACCGGCTTTGTTACCGGGCCCAGTGCTTTGAGTCTTCGCGCTTGATCATGAAATCCGTTCCCGACTTAAAGCACACGGTATCCTTTCAATCCCGTTTGGGACGCAAAGAGTGGATAAAGCCCTATACCGATTTGGAAATCCATCAACTGCGCGCCCAAGGGGTGAAGCGGCTTTTGGTTGCCTGTCCGGCCTTTGTGGCGGATTGCCTGGAAACTTTGGAGGAGATCGCTCTGCGCTTGAAGGATGATTTTTTGCGCGCGGGAGGAGAGGATTTGAAATTGGTGCCCTCTTTGAACGCGCGTCCTTATTGGGTGAAAAGCTTTGCCGGATTTTTAAAGAGCACGTCCTTTGAAGACCTTGAGCGCGTGCTTCAGGAGTTGAAGTGAAGAATCTTCGCTTGCAACCCCCTTACGTGAAGGTGATCGACCGCTTTTACCCCCAGGCCAAAATTTTAAGAAACTTTTTTGACGAACAGTTCAAGGATCCCCGCCAGGCCCACGAAGGCCGCTTTGTTTGGGATTACTGGAACGTCCCCGATCAGTACTGTCATTTGCGAACGCCGGCCTATCACTACTTTCCCCAGGAAGACTACGCGGCCTTTCATGAAACTTTGGTGCACTGGGGAAGGGAGCATTTGGGTTGTCACGACATTTCGCCGCCTTGGCTGAGTTGCTATCCGGCGGGCTCGTTTCAAAGTCTGCACAAAGACGAGCCCCACGGGCCATTGGCCTTCGTATTCTCTCTCACCAAAGATTTAAAATCTTTTACCGGTGGGCGCACTTTGATCGCGACCAAAAAAGAATTTCCCGCGATTGGGCGCAAGCGGGAAATCCCGCAGCGGGCCGAGAAAGTTTTAAAAAGCAAAATTTCCGTGGAGCCCAAGTTCAATCGTCTGACGGTTTTTGACCCGTCCTTTCCCCACGGCGTGAGCACGACGAAGGGAAGTCTGGATCCGCGCTTCTCCCGGTTGGTGATTCACGGCTGGTTCATTCAGCCGCGCCCCTTTTGGGAGGGTCCCTTGACTCTTGAGGAAGTGCATCCGCCCTTGCAGCGATTGGTGGAGCGGATTTCGGAATTGAAAGAAATGAGAAAAAGGGAAGGCTATCTGGGCCTTCGCTTTTCGATTTCAAAACAGGGCAGGGTTCAAAAGATGCGGGTGTTGGTGTCCACCTTAGGCGACTTTACGTCCTCCTCCGAGATCGCAAAGTTGGGGCGGGAGGAGTTGAGTTTCGCGCCCCAGGCGGAAGAGAGTTCCATCACTCTTCCACTGATGTTTCTGGGGTAAAAGGGGAAGTTATCCCCCTTTTTTAGGCAGCTTGATCAAGTCGGGGTTGCCGTTGGTCAGAAACTTCTCGCAACCGTCCATCACTTTCTTGATGATTCCACTTCCCGTCAGATCGGAGAAATCCCTCATCTTCAAGACGACCAATTCCGTCGGCGTGTACCCGCCGAAGAGATAGCGGGCCAGGGCTCTCGGTCCCATCAGGGCGGTCGGCGTGACTTCGGCGTTCCCCAGAATTTCCATGATGGGGTTGGAAATCAAATCCCTTTTGACGTTGAACTTGTTGCGCAGCTTTTGCATTTCCGTTTGCAGCCACATTTGTACGTCCACGTCGGCAAGGTCTTTTCCCTTCAGGCCTCTCGCCGCGTAATAGGCGCTCTGCTCGAAAATCTGATCGAGCTTAAAGAAGAAGGCCGAAAAGGGCAGAGCGAAGGTGGAAATATATCCCAGCACGAAGGCGTCCATGTCGAACCTTCCGAGGAAAAGATAATTCAGCAGCATGATTTGGGGCACGGCCGCCGGAATGTTCCAGAAGACGATGTTGATGTAGTTCTTCCAGTACTTGGTCAGTTTGTTTTCGGGGCTCTTCCATTTTTTCCAGAACCATTTCCAATAGCCCTTCTGCGCATCCTGACCTTGGGGGATGTCGCCGAACAGGCCGTCTTGGGCGTCGTAGTAATCTTGTCTCAACTTACCCCAAGCGGAGGACACGCTGGAAAAAGCGATCCCCGCAAGCAAGCTTCCGTAAAAGGAGTATTGGGAAAGATAGGCGACGGAGTTGTCTCCCCAAAAAGTATCCTGAATGGGTTTCATGATCCCCATGGTGATTCCCGCCGTCGTCAGGAATTTAAGACTGATGTCGATGGGAAGAGTTCTAAAGAGAGTGGCGATCTCGTTTCTGGTCGCGCGCGCCATGGCCACTTCGTCCCGCTTCATCTGACGGACGATTTCGTAGTTTCTCATGGGCGGGTTTTGGGAGCCGTCCAGGGCGGCGGCGATCTCCGTTTTCAGATGGTTGCCGACCACTTGAAAGCTCGGAAGCCCCATCGCGCTCCACTTCGCCCGCGACTGCGCTTTCGCCAGCAAGTCCGGTCTTTCGCTCAAGCGCTTCACGATTTCCTGAACCTTTTCGGAAGGAATGGTCAGGCTTTGCCGCACGCTTTCTGCGGAGTGCGCTTTGGCTAAGAGTTCGTTCTTTAATTTTTTCAGGTCCGCGGAAGTGGCGATGGCGCTCACTTGATTGGAAGCGTAGCTGGGTTCTTGATTCAAGGGAGTGACGGAGCTCTCCAGGACCTCTTTCATGGCCTCATGATAAATGAGATCCATGTAGGTTCTGACGAAAACCTTGTTTCTTAAATCCAAAAGTCCGATCTGCTTCGAAGTGATTTGTTTCACTCCGCCGGTTTGGGTGAAGAGCCACTGGATGTCCTTGTCCGACTTGGCGAATTGGGTCAGCTTCGAAAGAGAGACTTTGATCGACTCCGCAATCACTTGTTCTTCGGTGTCGATGATTTTGTCTTCGAAAGTCTTTTGCATTTCCAATTCACGCTTCAATTCATAAGGCGTGCGGTCTTGAAGCTGGGAGAAAAGCTCCAGTTGTTCCGGTCCGGGAGTGTAAGTGAATCGCTTGATCAGATGGGAGATCCCCTCTTTTCCTTTTTGAATCAAGGAGGTCATCCCGCCGTTCAGAACGGTTGGAAACACGATGCGTCCGTCTCTTTTGTTGACGACGGTGTCGAAGAACTGGGGATAAAGCATTCTCGCGGCGATTCCGAAAGGTCTCACCTTGATCATGATGGGAATTTGAGCGTTGAACTTCTTTTGAAAGCCCGGCAGGTAAGACCAACCGAAAGAAGAATAACGGATGCTCGCATACAGGTTGAAAAAGCTGGTGTACTCGCCCACGGTGGCGCGGTAACTGGCGACACTGAACAGCAGATGCTTGATCGCCTGCCAATAGGATCTGATGGGCTTGACGTCCTCTTCCTTCAGTTGGGAGGCCTTTTCCAGGCTGACCACGGCTTGCGTGATTTCCTGTTGGCTTTCCGTTTTTTGTTTTTTAAGACGCGCCAAGGCCTTTCCAAGCCAGCTCTTTTGGTTCTTCCGGTCTTCCTTGGCGGCTTCAAGGCGTCTCTTCGTGGCGCTGTGGTCTTCATCGGCCAGAGAGGGATCGGCCTCTTTCAGGGCGTCGGCTTTCTTTTGCGCCATTTCGGCTTCACTGGCGGAAACCAATTTGGCGAATCTTTCTTCCAGACGGTTTTGACGGTGAATCAGGTTTTTATACCCAAGACCTCTCATGTCTTTCACCAGATCCCAAAGTCTTCTGGGAATATGGTAGCCCCCTAAGAGCACGCCCACGGAAGCGGTGAACACGCCGGTTCCGATCAGGAACTTGTACCACTGCCCGGTTTCAGGACGGATGTACTGGTCGTAGACGGGCTGCAAACTGGTGTAAATGGACGTCACTTGTTGGAAAGACGTTTTATGAGTGTCCCAAAATCCATACAGCACGGAGTTCGTGAAATACTGAAGAAGAGTTTTCGAATAAAGCAGTCCGTCCCCGACAAAAGCGGTGTAGGACTCGGGAAGAGTCTGGCTGAGCGCGATGGCGCCCACGACGGCGGTGGACGTGGCGATTTGTTTCAAGGAAAGCACGTCGGAAAGTTCCCTGTTGCCGTTGAGGTACTCGGCGATGTTCGTGAAAACGCCGCCGGAATTTTTCAGCGTGTTCCCAACGACGATTTTGATCGCACGTTTGATTTTTCCGGAACTTTCGGGAAGGGGCTTGGAGATGTAGCCGAAGATCTGTCGGACGCGCGCCCAGAATCTACGGGCGTTCGTCACTTGGGTTTGTGATTTTTTGAGGGCCGTCTTGAAGGCCTCGGAATTTTGCAGCCATTTTTCATAGGCTTCCACTCCTTGCTTGGACTTATCGAGCAACTCTTCCTTGGTGACTTTGTGGGAACCTTGCACCAGATCCAATTTTCCTTTGAGCTGTTCCAGGAATTTTTCCTGATCCACCAAAGAGGCGGGAAGGCCGTCCATTTGCGTGGTGTTGATGGCTCCGGATTTGAAAACTCTCTCCATGAATTCACCGAGGCTGGCGTAAAGCGGTGCCACTCCCGCCATGGCGCCCGGATCCACCATGTGGGCGGAGATATTGAAGATCGCGGAAAAGATCGGGGCCAAGCCGTCGATCTGTCCGATGCCCATTTTGATTTCGTTGTTGATGACGATCTGATTGTTATCGGCGGTCAGGCTGCGGATGCCGCCGTCCACTTTGACGGGAATTTCAAAAACCGGAATGGAATCGTTCCCGATGAGGTTTTCGTAGCGGTAAAGGTCGATCATTTTCAGCGTGGAGTCGCCGTCCTTGGAAGTGAAGAGAATGTAAGGCCCCATGATGGCGACCTGTTTGGCTTCCAGAAAAAATTGTTGAATCGTTTTTGAATTCAGCGGTTGGAATTTGTCTTCCTGGGAAAGTTCAATCCGGCAGGAGTTCAAATCGCAGGTCTTGAAAGAGCCGCCGTAGCCGACGTTGTTTTCCGAAAATTCGGCGAGGTCTTGTTTGAAGACCAAGGCGTTTTCCTCGGACACCATTTTCACGGTGAGCGTGTTCCAGGA
>Ga0182738_1005470_pt1 | contig 13536 bp, 6 predicted proteins | sample eDN5th30CBELigMG_FD_128876 | JGI IMG/M metagenome (GOLD analysis project Ga0182738, IMG submission 128876) | Enriched Miracle-Growth compost microbial communities from Emeryville, California, USA - eDNA 5th pass 30_C BE-Lig MG (version 2)... ...
CAAAACTCCTTCTGTTAGAGAACTGGAAAGACATCTTGACTCATCCTTTCAATCAAACTCTCTCGGACAATAAAATGCCTAAGAAAAATTTAAAATCAAAACAAATCACACTTCAAGGGTTTAAATAAATTTATTAAATTAAAAAACATGATAATTCTAAAAAAATAGATGGGCTCAAAATTTTGTTGTAAAAATAACTGACAGAGAGAGATACTTCTTCCTGACGATCCAAATTTTGGAATGTTCAGACCCGCTGACAGGCACATGACAGAGAACTAATCATTTACACTTTCAAAGAGTTTAATTTCTGCCAATTTCTTTTTAAATAAATTCTAATTATAATGAGAATTATTAATTTTTCGGTTTTTTTTTTCTCTTTCAATTCAATTTTCTCAAAAAAAGTTTCGAAACAAGAAGCGACTTGGAATTTTCTTCTTTAATCGTTCAAAGATAATACTAGATGAAATCTTGATCCAAGATATCGTTTTGATTATTTTCTCTGCAAAAGTTCTGACAGTACCAATGAAAATTTCTTTCTCTGAAAATTCATCCTTGAGAACAAAGAATTTTAAAAGTCAGAACGCATACGTTTAATTCTCAAGATAAAAAAATCAAATATTTTTTGAGTTCGAAAAAAAATTTGCGACAAACAGAATGAGTATTACAAACCTTAATTTTAACACTCAATGCAATAGTTCATTTAAAAATTGTTTTAATGCTTTTTAAAGTATAAAATTTTTGGATTATATAAATTCGCACGTGGAAAGTTTTATAGAAACTTTTGAAAGAACTGTTTCATTGTTCAAGCATAAAAAGAATAAAATGTGACAGATTCAAACAAAGACTGAAATTGTTCACCAGTAAACCCAATCAATACAAGACTTCTTTTCCACACTTTGCGAATTTTCATGAAAATATCTCCAAATGAATAAAAATTTGAAATTTAAGGCTATTGAACTCACTTGAATAAAATTTATTAAAGTGTTTCCTTTCTGTTTCCTTAACTCAAAACCTTGGATTTTGATCCAAACTCTGTCACTTTTCAGAAGCAATTGTATCCAAACTGAAAGGCCCAGCAACTCCATGTAAAATTACCCAAGGATTCTATAGAACCTCAGAGAAAAATTGGAAGTTCCAATCGTCTTCTTTGAAGAAGACTTGATTTTCTTTAATCACGGCCCTTAATGTTTCTCAAGTCAAAACAACTACTTTCTAGGGAATTTCATCGACAATAAGGCCTTTTCTTTGTGAGTATTTTGTTCTCAGAATGTTCCATTTTGTTTATTGAAATACAGATGTTTTTCGATTGAGTTCAATGGAACCAAGGCATAAATATTCACTTTTCTCTTGAAACTAGAACAGAACTCCTTTCTTTGTGGAGCTCACCAGTTGATTAAATTTGTGTTTGGTGGAGCCAAACTAAACTTTGAAAAAAATTTTGGTTCAGTTTTGCATCAATAAATAATTTCCGATGATTTAAAAAATTAAGACTGAGTTCCTTGAGGTTTAATTTTGTGCGTTAGCTGGAAATTTGTGGAGAGCTTCACCAAGATAAATTAATTGTGAGTTTGAGACACACGTAATCAATCTTAGAAATCATAGAAGCCTCAGGCGAAATTGGAGATTCAAACCCTTCTCTTTTCTTCCCAGAAAAATTGAAAGTTTTCAGGTAAAATCAATTCTCGTGATGGATCTTTAAAGGGAATCAAAATGAATCAAGGTTGAAAGATAGAAGAAAATGACCGATCGAAAATGTTGAGCTATGGCAATAAAAAAGGCTTTATATTTTAGTTTGGTTTTTCAGTAAAACTGAGTGGGCTATGATAAACTGACATATCCATGCATATTGGCCAGATTATTAAATTTTATCAAAATTCAGGTTTTCCTATTTCAAAACTTCCGCTCAATAAATTCCCACATAGTTTCTTCTCTTTTTATAAAACAGTGGCCAAAATCTGTTGCCATGGCCTCCTTGAACCTCATACCTTCATTTATTTACCTTTCAATAACAATAAAATGAAGTGAGAATCACCATAGTCAACGTGATTTATAAAAGTTTGAATATATTCTTTGATAAAGAGGAAAAATTTTAAACAATCATTGAGAAATATCCGCACATTTGGGACATGAGCAAAAATTTCGAATTTGGTTTTTTAGAAATGAAGAGAAAAAACCTTTTCATCCTTTAATAAAATTTTTTGACAAGGAGCTAAAGTCTTGAGGTTGTTTTTTTTAATTAAAAATTTAAAACAACTTTGTAAGAGTAGCGCCTCTTCTTTTTCAATTTTTCTTTGAAGGAGGTCATCTTCAAATTCGTCAAGAAATTTGGTAGCTTTGAGTTTTCACGCGTCCCAAAAATCTCTAAAGCGTCATTTACCTTCCTCATCGCAAATTCCTCTGAAGACCACAGACAGAATTAATCTCAAGTTCTAAAACTTTTAATCTTCTCTGTCTGATGAGGTGAACCCCTTGGTTAGTCAAAGTCGTCCTCAAACTCCGTTTGCATGTGTCCCACAGGAAGATTGTTCTATTTCATATCAACGGAACGCAACGTTCTAATAATTGCCACTTCTTTCTCAAACATTCATGGTTTTTAATTTTGGAAAGACTGTCTTGCTCATACTTCTCCTTCTTCAAACTCGCTCACTAAAACGAAAATTAAGAAAAAATTTTCAACTTATTTCATTAATCTTATCAAGAGGTGAAATATAAAGTCTCATATATTTTATTCAAAGAATGATTCAACTCATTTTCCTTTGTTTTGAGATAAACCTCTATTTACCATCAACCCACGATGACCTATTCTAGCCTATTAATTGATGATTCATTTCCTGGGATTTATTTTCCCAGAGCTTGGGGTTTTTAATTCCAACAAAAGTTTTTTCGTCTGTTCATAGATTCAATTTCATTTCAGCCTAGCCAAACAAATATGAGATAACAAAATTTAATACCATAAATAAGGCAAAGGATGAATGCGAAATTTTACCTGACCCTAATATTAAAACCCAAAAAATATGAGATTGGAGATTCAAGATTCGAGATCTGAGATACCTATTATTATTTTTTTTGGCGGGAATCAAAAAAATTATCCAGAATACAACCATGAAAACATTCTGCCATCTCTTTAAAAGAGCAAAATCATTTAGACATCAACATGAGCCCTTATCAAAGAAGTCATAGCTCACATATATAAGTAACCTAAATAGTCCTCTCATTAAAAAGGTTTTTGTTGCGCTTCATAACAGAACAGCCTTTTAATTATTTAATAAAAAAGACTTGTGCGATGGTAATAGCCAAACCTTGCTCGGGTAAAATTAATTTAAACCTTCACTAAAAATAGTAAATTGTGAATATTTTTCCTCAAATACTCGCTTTCAAAACCCTGATATTCGAAAGCCTCAAGTGCTCTCCCTTAATTTTTTGTCTCTCCTTTGAAAAAGCTCTGCCCCTTCATACATTTCAGAAATATCCTGGATTCTCAAGATTTCCACAGAAATCCCGTTATCTTTCGCGTGATTTTCTTTTAAGCAATTGTTGTTACTCTCTGATTAGTTTCGGACCAAATGATCAATTCCATTTGCAATAAAATTTTTAATGCAATGCTTCCATAAATATTTTTAAAATTTAACAATTCTATTAATTACAACTTTAGTGGTAAAATATCAAGTCCTTAACTTATGGCTCCAATCGATTGACAAAACAACTTTTATCGGCTCACGTTATTTTAAATTTTTGGTTAAATTCTCTCTTGATCCAATGGAGAGCCTTTTAGAACATAAACCGTTTAGATCACTTCCCCTTTGTAAGACATTCATTTCTTGTTTTTCTTCGCCCTTTTTGGCTATTCACAGTCTCTATGAATACAGTTTAACAAAACTTACCGAACCAAAAACCATCTTTGAAAAGGTTTTTTCCTTTTTATTAAATAAGGGTTTTAGTCTCAGAGCTTCTTAAAAATGCTTCATCCTTCTAACCCCTTGGCCAAAGCCCTCCGCTACCCCTCCAGACCAGTAAACAAACAATTTACGTTTCTTGAAGTCAGTTAGAAATGAGTTTTTCGAGCATAAATTTTTATTTGATGATCAAATTCGTAAGCAAACTTTCAGAATTATAATTTAATATATTAAATCTTTTTGGCTTTCTGCTGAAATGATGAAATTCAGTGCCAGGTTTTCAGACTTCCAAATGGAAAAAGAATACCAAAAGATTGTTACCAGGACCCATCTCTCATTCATTCAGGTATCTTTTACCCGTTTTTAAACCCTCATTCCCCTAGGCTGCGACTTTGTTTTGGATCGTCTCTTTAGCCGCATTCTCAGTCTCTCTGTTTCTTGAAAACAACCAAACTCTTGGAATCATCACAATCAGTCTTTCTTGTGGAATGATCTTGCTTCTCTTACTGAATCCAAAGCTAAAAAATTACAGTAAGTATTTAATCGGAATCCTCTCCACTGTCTATGGAATCGGCGGACTTTTCATTGTTATTCATACAACTAAAAATGACACCTCAATTTTCTCCTCCTTCTTTCAAGGTTGGTCTTTTAGTTGTATCCAGATCATTCTCATTACACTCGCCCATCAACTCAAATACAAATTCGCCATTATGCTCCTCTCTTTAATCGCCAGATTCGCCATTGTTGGATCCAAACACACTGACGTGTTCAACGTTTACAATATTGTTGGAAACATTCTCTTCGAACTCATAATCATTTACATGATTATCATCCTCAGAAACCGTGAAAAAACCATCTTTGAAAGCTTCTTTAGATTTCGTCAAGAACACCTCACCATCAAAGTCTTGCTTGATAACTGTTTGCCTCAGAGTGTTACTATATTAAACTCAGCTGGAACAGATGCTCTCTTTTCGAATAAAGCCTCTTATACCATCTTTTCACGCTCTCAAAATGCCGCCCCTTTTCTCCCGCCACTTGACTCAATGAAAGTGGAAATCGAAAAAAATAAAGAGGTTGGAAGCCTTCAACAGGCCTCATCCACCGCCCCAGAAGGCATGGCAACCTTGCAAGACTATCTCAAAGAACTATTCCGAGTCAATCTCTCTGGAAATATGATCGCACTTCCGGTCTCTTGCACCATAAACAATGAAAAGAAGTTATTTGAAGCTAAAATAACCTCCCTTGTCTGGGAGAAATCAAATGCTTATGCTTTAATATTAAATGACATCACTCATCAAGATGAAATTTTTGCTTTAAAAACTGCAAATGAGTACAAAGACCTCCTCGTAGCCACCGTTTCTCACGAACTTCGTACTCCTCTGAATGGTATATCTGGCATTCTCGACCTTGCCATTGCTAAAAATAGCGAGTCCGCTCTGAAAGAAGATTTATTGCTCTGTAAAGACAACACGGAGCTTTTATTGAGCCTCGTAAATTCTATGCTTGATCTTCAGCAGATTCGCCACGGTAAATTGAGCCTCAATCCTACTCTCGTGGATCTTCACAGTCTAATGAGCAACACTCTCCGTTTATTTTCGTTTTCTTCCAATCAAAAGGGACTTTATCTCAAGCTTGAAATTTCTGACAAAGCTCCCACTTTTATCTTCACAGACGGAAATCGCCTTAAGCAAATCCTTATCAACCTCATTGGAAATGCCCTCAAGTTTACCTCTCAAGGCGGAATTACCATCAAAGTTAGTGATGATGCTTATAATCCAAAATTAATCAGATTCACTGTTTGTGACACTGGCATTGGGATCAAAGATGAGCAAAAAAGGAGACTTTTCAGAAGGTTCTCCAAGCTCGATGATCCAAAAGGCCTCAATAGACAAGGAGCAGGCCTCGGATTAAGCATTGCTGAAAGCCTCGCAAAATTGCTCAGAGAGGATGACACCGGCAAAGGAATTCACGTTGAAAGTGTTTATAGCAAGGGAAGCGCATTTTCCTTTACAATTCTTGCTAGCTTAAGCCAAAACCAAGACAAAGAAGAACATCAAGAAATCTCTCCTGGATTAGATTCTCAAAAAGGACTCTTATTAGAACATGTTCGATCGGAAAATGACTCCATCGAAATTGAAGTCAAGGATTATAATGAGCTGATCAAGCCATTAGATGTTGAAGTCAAAATGGCCCATTATTCTGATCGAGTTAAACTCAATATGAGCAACCTTGACTCCTCCTTAAAAATGTCAAAATGTGCCAGCAGAGAAAACCTCTTTTTAGAAGAGACCACCAGGAATGTAGACACCCTTGGATCGCCAGTTGTTCACGTTGGAAGGACCAAGACTCCCTCACATTTTAGGAGCTCATTATTGCGAAACAGACTTCTCAGTGAAAGTCCTATAAAATCAGCAAGAGAATCGATTCTTATCGTTGACGATAATGTTTTCAATATTTACATCGCAAAAAATGTTGTAGAAGTCCTTGGTTATTCTGCTGAAACAGCAATTGATGGAGAACGTGCTATTCAAAAGGTCAAAAATATGTGTGAAGCTGGTCATCCTCCAAAATTAATTCTTATGGATTGCCAAATGCCCATAATGGACGGGTATGAAGTCACCAAAACATTAAAAGAAATGATGAAGAAAAATGAAGTTCACAACATCCCCATTGTTGCTCTTTCAGCAAATGACAAGGAATTTAATCTACACAGTTATAAGGAGTCTGGAATGGCTGATTTCTTGCCAAAACCCCTCGTGAAAGAAGACCTTGTCAGAATTCTATCAAATTTGAGTAATTAAATGTTATTTTGTTGTATTATAGAGATCCAGTATTTTCAATTCAAAAGCATGAAAATGAAAATGGAAAAACAAATCATTTTCCATAGTTTGTCTATCAAAAGTTATAAAGCTCGTTTTTTATATCATCATCATCATCATCATCATCATCAATTTTTGTTGTATTATTCTTCAAATTTATAACTATATTGATCTTTGCATTCATATTCATTCGTTTATTCTTCTTTGAATAAATTCTGTCTAAATCATTTCCCTTCATTCAGTGTCTGCCATATGTTACAGATTAATCCCTATGAAAGTCCTTGAAATTAATTGACTTTTTTAATTGATGATTTTCAGAGAAATTCAAGTCTTTTTGGGGGGAAGTTTTGAGGAGAAAAAAAAGAGCAAAAAATGTTTTTCACATTTTTGGGGTAAAGTTTTTCAAATGAATGTACGCAATTTCGAAGCAACGTTTTTCAACTATCGTAAAACCTCTTGATTTTGATTTTCTAGATTTTGGGCGATTTTGATCTTGAAAAATTTTCCTAATTTTTCTTCAAGTTTGCGGTTGTCTTTTCACTTTCCTCCACATTGAGGGCTAATTTAGGATCAATCGAGTCCCTACTTGAGAGTTTGTGATGTCTGATGGGTGTACTCTCATACAGAAGAAAATTAAGAAAAAAATTTTGAGTCAAAGAAATTTTTTAGAAGGGTTTTCTTGAAGTTGGCCTAAAAAAATGTTTTTGTCATCGGCCAAAATCAAGAGGTTTTACGGTGCCCATTTTCCTAAAATTTTTTTGGATGTCTTGAGGTGAAAAAAAGCTTTTTCGTAAATTCTTTCAAAAGAGCAAAAGAAAAGAGCAATGACAAATTTCTTTTCATTATTTTTTTTAATTTAAAGATTTTGTCTGAAGGGAAAGTTAAAAAAATTCATGAAAAAAAATATTGGGTTTTTTTTGAACAATCGTTTTCCAGTTTTTGTTATCGCTTTTCAAACGTTTTTTCCATGATTTTTCTTTTAAAAGTTACTCAAACAGATTTTTGGTTGAGAAAATATTTATTCTTAAGATTATATTCAACTGCTATATAATATTCTCTTTTTATACAAAAACAATAATTTTGTTTATAAGAAATTCTTTCTAAAAATAAAATTTATCAACAAATGTCTTTTATACAGCCAAATCAACATCCAGATCCTAGAGGAAATACAGAGTTCCTTCTAAATTTTTATTTGGGCTTTTTTGGAGGGTTTTACCAATTTGATAAGCCAAAGTATGTGCATACTTCACTGGACCAGGTATTCTGATTCCACCTGGCCAATTGTAATAATTAAAACATTGACTATAAGTGAGATTCCAGAAAATATCTTGAGTTAAATCTGTGCTATTGTAAATTACTTTGTAACGAGTTGGAGTTGAAGTTCCCTGCTTTACATCTTGAGAAACCAACAAGTATTCAAAATCATCTGAGACAATGTCTTGACTCGCAAGAGTTCCCGCTGGAGGATTGTAATATTGCTGCGGATTTCTTCCCTGAAGAGAAGCAGGAACGACCTTTGTAAATAATCTGTCGTCGATACGCTTGTTAATGATAATTTCAGCAAATTTGATTGGTGCCGTTTGATAGATAGATCCAAGCTGGTTCAAGATTGATTTGGTCTCAACTTCTAAAATAGCTTGAAGTTGATTCTCTGCAACTCCATCTCTGAAAAAGATGATACATTCTGGGAAATATCCACTGGCTTTGAAGAATGCTACAACTGCATTTTTCACCAGAAGAGCAATTTCTTTCATAATTTCTTCACCCTTTTTCTGGAATTTCACCTGACTGAAAAATTTCGTACAGAGTGGATCCGTTGAAGAGCAGAACCCAATACAACTTTTTAATTCAGAATTAGTTTGATGGAAGACATCAGCCCCAATGACCATTGTTTTCTCTGGAAGTCCTTCAGGTGGCTTCGTCATCCAAGGAGCCTTCCCAATCTTTGCATTCATCTGGATGAGAACTTTTTCACAAACAGACTCTGGATGTTTGATTAATGAGCTCGTAAGTAGAGCCTGACTTGGAACCCCTTTTATATCCAAACAAACTTCCTTGAGAACTGGATACCATTCGCGCCTTTGTTCCTTTGGGAAAAATGCTAAAACAATCTCTGGGTTATGCTCTTCAATTTTCTCGATTAGTTTTTGGCGGAAAACCTCAGGATCTCGATCTTGCACAGGATATGTGCTCGGTTGATCGATACCAATACCAAATCCTCCTTTACATTTTGGCATTGCCTTCAAGAACTTTTTGAGTGGGCCATTCTGATCTTCATTCGATTCATCAAAACCAGCATAGATAAAGAGCCACCTCTTGATATTCGCAGGTTGGAAAACTGGGCTTTTCATCGAAAATATTCCTGAGGAAGGCTGAATCCATTTGTCTTGACCCAATAGAATCTGAGGCTGGGGAAGTAAAAATCCTTTGACAGGGTTAACTGAGTCCAGTCGAATTTCTGAATAATCAGCCAATGAATCTTTTAGCTCTCGATTGATCTGTGCTGTTCTCTCAAACCGATTCGAGGGATCTAGCCTTGTGTAATTTGCGATATCCTGCATTAGCTTACGATCACATCTCATCTCTTCAGATAATCCTGTCAAATGCACCAGTTCAGGCATTATATAAAAGATTTGCCCGCGTTTGTCCGAGCTGACCAACAAGGGCTGAAATCTATCCTGGAGTTTGATATTGTAGCGAGCTTTGTAGTAATCTATAAGAGTTGTTTCAACTCCTGCCTGTGTCTCGAATTTCTTGCCAGGATTACTGTCAAAATCAATGTCGTCAATCTTCCACATTCGATAGTTGCCATAGGTAGCCACTACAGAATACCCAATGAGCGCGTTTCGGATGCGTTCTTTATTATTGAAACCAATCTTCGCCATAAATTCCAACACATTTTGTTTGCGAAGTATTCGGCTCGAGAAATCAATTAAAATTCTCGGAGTACAATTTTGGTAAATTCCACATGATGTTTTCCAGCCCAGATGAATTCTTAGCTTGTGCTGAGCAATATCAATAAATTCTGGGTCGTAAAATCTTAAGTTTCTTCCCCATTCATGATAACCCTTCTTCCTAAAAAACTCCTTCAAGCCAATGTTGATAAATTGGAGAATTGGAATAGCATCTTTTGAATCTTTGAGAATCTCATTTGAAATATCCAAACTCTTCACCTTTACCAGGGTGATTCTGTAGATGTTATTGTCATTAGTCACTTCTATCGTCTTGGCTTCCTCCTCTGAGTTGTGAGAATAAAATGCTCCTCCTGATCTGAAATGCTTCTTTCCATAATATTTGACAATATCTTTATTTGCAGCACGAAATACGCTGGCAGCTTGGATCCTATCATCTGCAGGTATTAACTGTTTCAAGTCATTCTCAAATACTCTGTAGATTTGATAGGCATATTGATAGATAAGAGGTTGAGCTACAAAGTTTGAGATTTTAAAATGATTGGAAAACAAATCTATGGTCTTTGCTTTGAAAGTTTTGGAAGTTTGAGGTCTTGCGGGGAAACTTAGGCTTGTATTGGTAGAGCTTTCCATTGTTCTCTGTTGTTTGAGTGTTTTTTGTTTATTAATTAAGCTGAAAGCGGGAGTATAAATTAGAGTTTTTCAGAAGTTCGTTCGATTTGAATTTGAGGAAAAGTACAAAAAAAGTGACCACTTTTTTCCTGAAAGAATTTACACTTTGAGTCAAAAATTTGACACTACATACTTTACAATTAAAACAAGATTTTTCCTTCACAAATTTTATCTCCCTTCGATACATCATAATAATACAATAGTAAAATTCTCAAGAAAAGTTCAAACCAAATAACAATGACCACCATAATCATCAGAAATCATTCCCCTGATGAATAAATTCATCAGCAAAACTTTCTTTTTGAGAGACAATTTTAAAGCCACAATCAGTCCCTTCGAAGCCAGGATTACATACGCACTTTCCGTTCACACATGTTCCTCGTCCCATACAATTTCTGAGACAAGCTGGTTGAGCCAATGTGTTGCAGAATCTGATTGGATCAGGACAGTTGAACTCTCCATTGTAGCCTTCGACTGTCATCGGACCTTTTTTATCACAAATGAGTTTCTTGTCTCCCCACATAACCTCAATTTCTGTTCCTGATTCTGTGCATGTAGCATTTAAACAATAAGAGATCTGGGCAGCTTTCTGATAATGAGTGAGGTTTCCGCTAAAACACTTGCTTCCAAGTCCTCTGCCGTATATTTGCTTATTGGAAAATGGAGTATATTTAACACCTTTAGGATTCTCACAGTTAAAGTGAATTTGCGCAGTATATACTCTATTGCCTTCCAAAAGAGAATCTCCGACACAATACCCTCCACCATTTCCGACTTCAGTGCAGCCAATTTCATTTCCTTGGCAATATTCAGGGAAATTAAAGTCTGCAACTTTATCAGCATAAAACTCACAACCTTGACCTTTTCCAAAGTAATAAGGCTCTGCATAATTATAGTCTGGAACATACCAGCCAGTGCCTTCCAGGAATCCAAGAGTCACAAAAGAAATTTTGGAGCCAACTATACCACTTGTACTCATAATCTCCCATTGGAAAAATCTTCTTTCGATATGTGCTCCTCCATAGTCCTCCAGAAATAAGCCTGGAATCGTAGGACAGTTGTAGTAATCCCGAAGCTTAGATGTGAGAGGTCGGAGATCAAAAACAGTTCGATTCTTCCCATTCAAGGGGATTTTTCTGATGTGGTCTTTCAGTATTTCTCCATTGGAATCCACAAAGAAGTTGAAAAGAGGACCATTCATGCCAAGAACGTGGATAAACTCATGAAGCAAAACATTGATGTACAAATCATGTATTAGTGGTTTGTTTACTGGGTCAGCTATTCCAATCGCGTACAGATTTATGCCAATGTTCGCAATGATTGGTCTCTTTATACCATCAGGTGATGTTTTACAGTGAGAAGCTGCAGCCATCCAGCCACCCTTGGTATCATTTTTACTGTTAAAAAACACAACCAGATCAGCATTGATGCCAGATTTTAGAGAAGCTGGGGTTTCAAAGCCGCATAGATATCTCTCTGTTGCACGGATAGGAGACAATGAAGGGTATCTGACCTTCAAAGCAGCCTCAAGATAACTCAACACAGCTGGTATAAGTTGTCCTTTTATGTAAATATGCCATTCAGGAGTTCCAATCAGGAAATGCTCAAAGTCGGTTCCAATCCTCAGGTTAGGATAAGACGATGTTTCTGGTGGCGAGATGGGTTCAGGTTCATGGACAGTTGGAGCCTCATCTAGGGTGTATTGGTTGGTGAGGATGAGACATAAAAATGCAGCAAGGAATACAGAAAGAGAGTTTTTCAATAGACTCATTTTAAAAAGAGATACTGGAAGATTCGATCAACAGCTATTTAAATACTTCTAACCTGAATTTTTAGGCTTTTTTAATTAAATTTAGCCTTTGACAAAAATTTCACTTTGATTTTTGATCCAGACCAAATCATAAAATTAGACAAAAGACGTTTCGTGATACAGTGCTTGCTTCTTCAAATTTGGATTTTTTTTTGTCACCTCATTCATGTCAGAAATCAAAGGAATCCTGGTGAATCGGAGAATTTCCTGACTTAACTTGACAAAAGTTGAAATAAAATCTCTAGAAAGATCTCTCAACAGCTAGAATTTTATACAAATAATAAAAAGGGTGAATATTGTCTGAAAAGGTTTGCTCAGGCACCCAGTCAGAAATTCAATTTGAAAATAAAATGTCTTTTGAATACGGATCTTATGAAAAATTTGACTTTTCTCGATTATTGCTACTTTGGAAATAAAAAAATACAATTCTGGAGCCTTGAAGTCTGTTTCATGGGGATGAAAAGGATGATCTTTGATCTTTGGCTTTAGAGGTGGAAAAATATGTTTGTTTGAACTAAAACCAATTGAGATTTTCGTTTTCTTAATCGTGGTTCAATTTTGAAATTTTGATCAATTGAAAATTTTCATCTTTCAAATTCTTTTCAAAGATGAAAAAAAAGTCCCTTTCTTTGCTTTCCTTCTTGAGAGTCAAAACGATACTTTCTTGCCAAAACCGAATTGAGAGCTTATGAAACTTGCTTCACACCTTCTGTCCAACTAAATTGACCTTGAAATTTCAATCTCTGCCAGGATAAGAAGGATTGCTATGTATTCGTTAAACTTCAATTTTCTTATGAAAAAATTAGTTGAATTCAAAATCAAAAATAAAATAAACATTTATCCTTCACTTAAGGATTAATCAAAGTCATTTTTCCCAAGGTCAAAACGTAATCCAAAGAAAATATATCTTTACTCGACAATTGACACTTAAAAAAAATTTAATAAAAAAATTTGTTTCATTCTGAAGACTTGGATTTGATTCGGTCTTTTGTTTCACTCTTGAATAAATTCAATGATTCGTTTTTTCTTTCAAAATTAGTTTCCTTGAAAGACTCTTCAGTGTCTAAGAACATATATCGACTTCGTAAAAATAAAAGATCCGCCTCAAGTTACAAGTCTGATAAATTTCTTTGAATATAATTGATTTCCCATAACTTATTCTCCTCTGCAAGTACAATCCTTTGAATTAAAAGGATTTTTGTTTGAGATCAACGTGAAAATAATTTTTTCATTTCTCACGAAAAAACTTTTTGACTTGAGTTTTTTTTTAACAAGAATCAGAGTTGAAAGATGAATTTTTTTATTCTCTCGTTGTTAAGAAGAAACTTGATTAAATGCCCATAAAATCAGTTAAAAAAGGCCTGAAATTTAAGTTTGAAATTTTTCTTTGAAAACAATTAAATTTGTTCCTTAAAAATTTTCAGTGATGA
>Ga0182738_1005471_pt1 | contig 13533 bp, 14 predicted proteins | sample eDN5th30CBELigMG_FD_128876 | JGI IMG/M metagenome (GOLD analysis project Ga0182738, IMG submission 128876) | Enriched Miracle-Growth compost microbial communities from Emeryville, California, USA - eDNA 5th pass 30_C BE-Lig MG (version 2)... ...
CTCGGGGCTGACCATACACGAGGCCAGCGTGCTGCACCTGCGCCTGGTCTACCTGCACGAGCCCCTGGTCCCGGGCATGGCCGCGCTACTGCGCGTGCTGGCGCCATCGCCGGACGGCGCGGCAGGGTCCGGGCAGACCGCCTGCCCGGCCAGCCGCGACTACGCGGCGCAGGCGTGGGCGGCCGGGCTGCTGCCGATTGCGCTGGAAGCCCGCATGACCATGCAGTCCCACCTGGCGCGCTGGCCCATGGAATGCAACCGGATCGGCCCGCCGCCGGCCGGCCCGGACGAGGCGGGCGGCGGCCTGCCGCCCATCGGCTGGCTGCCCGGCCGTCCCAGTCCCTCCGGCCCACCCGACGCACCGGCACCGCCCGGTCCCGGCCAGCCCTCCTATCCCGATCCCTCCCGGCCCACGCTGCCGCCCGGGGCCGGTTCGCCGCCCACCCCGCCCGCCCCTGGCGCCGCCGAACCGCCCGGCGAAGGCGAACCGCCTCCCGCAGATGACCCTGGCAACGATCCGCTGTGCGGCACGGTGCTGTGCTGCAACTGACACACTTCCTTCTGTAAAAACCCAATCGAATAGGTTAATATCATGCCTACTGTCGCGCGTTTCGGCTCCACCCGGGTCGTCATCTATCCTGACGATCACCGCCCGGCCCATGTGCATCTCGTCGGCCCGGACGGCGAAGCCGTCTTCGACCTGCACTGCCCCTGGGGGCCGCCGGAACTGCGCGCCAGCATGGGATATTCCCTTACCCGGATCAACCGGCACGCGCGGATGCTGCAGACAGGCCTGCGCGGGCTTTGCCACCACTGGAGCGCAATCCATGGAGACGACTGCTGATACCCGGCCCAGGCAGGCGGGCGCCCGCGCGGAAAACGGCGGGGCCCGGTCCGCGCAGGCCGAAGCCCGCCCGGCGATCACCGACGCCCAGCTCCGGCAGGCCGAGGCGCGCATGGCTGCGCAGCGGACCGCCGGCCCATGCGCGGCGTCGGCGCGCCACGACCGCGCGGCGGGGCGCATCGTCATCGTCCTGCAGAACGGCGTGGAGCTGTCCTTCGCGCCGCACCTGGCGCCCGCGCTGGCCCAGGCCGGGCCGGACGACCTGGACCGCATCGAGGTCGCCCCCAGCGGCCTGGGCCTGCATTTCCCGCGGCTGGACGCCGACCTCTACCTGCCGGCGCTGCTGGCCGGGGTGCTGAGCCCCTGGGCGGCCAGCCTGATGGGCAAGGCCGGCGGGGCGCGCACCTCCACGGCCAAGGCGGCGGCCGCGCGCGCCAACGGCTGCCTGGGCGGCCGGCCGCGCAAGCAGGGCGGCGGCTAGGGCGAGCGGGGCTGGGACTCGGCCTGCTGCCCCGGCGCGCGGGGCTGGGGCGGCGCCACCGAGGGCGGCAGGATATGCACGAAGACCTCGCCCTCGCGCATCATGCCCAGCTCGGCGCGGGCGCGCTCCTCGATGGCCTCGGTGCCGCTTTGCAGGTCCCGCACCTCGGCGTCCAGGGCGGAATTGCGCGTGCGCAGGCCGTCGTTGACCTCGCGCTGCGCCGCGGCGTCGCGCTGCAACGCCCAGACCGTGAACCAGCCCCCCTTACCCAGCCACAGGGGGTACTGGATCAGGCCCAGCAGCAGCAACAGCACGACCAACAGCAAGCGCATGCCAGATCATCCCCAAGCGGCCGGCTCCCCGGGGAACCGGCCGGCCCGCGCTCAGCGCAGGTTGTAGAACGCCTCGCGGCCCGGGTACTGGGCCACCTCGGCCAGCTCTTCCTCGATGCGCAGGAGCTGGTTGTACTTGGCCATGCGGTCCGAGCGCGACAGCGAGCCCGTCTTGATCTGCATGGCGTTGGTGGCCACGGCGATGTCGGCGATGGTGGCGTCCTCGGTCTCGCCCGAGCGGTGCGACACCACCGCGGTGTAGCCGGCGCGCTTGGCCATCTCGATGGCGGCGAAGGTCTCGGTCAGGGTGCCGATCTGGTTGATCTTGATGAGGATGGAGTTGGCCACGCCCTGGGCGATGCCCTGCTTCAGGATCTTGGTGTTGGTGACGAACAGGTCGTCGCCCACCAGCTGCACCTTGCCGCCCAGCTGCTCGGTCAGCAGCTTCCAGCCGTCCCAGTCGTTCTCGGCCATGCCGTCCTCGATCGAGATGATCGGGTACTTGTCGCACCAGGTGGCCAGCAGGTTGGCGAACTCCTGCGAGGACAGCGACACGCCGCCCTCGCCGGCCAGCACGTACTTGCCGTCGCGGTAGAACTCGCTGCTGGCGCAGTCCAGGCCCAGCGCGATCTGGGTGCCGGGCTCGTAGCCGGCCGCCTCGATGGCGCGCAGGATCAGCTCGATGGCCGCCTCGTGGTTGGCCAGGCTGGGCGCGAAGCCGCCCTCGTCGCCCACGGCCGTGGACATGCCCTGGTCGTGGATCAGCTTCTTCAGGGCGTGGAAGGTTTCCGCGCCCATGCGCAGCGCCTCGCGAAAGCTCGATGCGCCCAGCGGCAGGATCATCAGCTCCTGCAGGTCCAGGGTGTTGTTGGCATGCGCCCCGCCGTTGATGACGTTCATCATGGGCACCGGCATGCTCATGGGGCCGCTGCCGCCGAAGTAGCGGTACAGCGACAGGCCGGACTCGTCGGCCGCGGCGCGCGCCACCGCCATGCTGGCGGCCAGGATGGCGTTGGCGCCCAGGCGCTCCTTGCTGTCGGTGCCGTCCAGGTCGATCAGGGTGCGGTCCACGAAGGTCTGCTCCTGGGCGTCCAGGCCCATCAGCGCCTCGGAGATCTCGGTGTTGAGGTTTTCCACCGCGCGCAGCACGCCCTTGCCCAGGTAGCGGCCCTTGTCGCCGTCGCGCAGCTCGATGGCCTCGCGCGAGCCGGTGGACGCCCCCGAGGGCACCGCCGCGCGGCCCATGGCGCCCGATTCCAGCAGCACGTCGCATTCGACCGTGGGATTACCGCGCGAATCCAGGATTTCGCGGCCGATGATGTCTACGATTGCGCTCATGATTTTCAGATTCCCTAAACGATGAACAGGCTCACTGCGATACGGGCAGGCAGGCGGACCCTTCGAACCGGCCTTCCAGGAAGCCGTGGCGCTTGGTCACGGCGTCGAGCTCGACCAGCGACTCCAGCAGCGCAGCCATGTGCTGCAGCGGCACCGCGTTGGGGCCGTCGGACAGGGCGTGCGCCGGATCGGGGTGGGTTTCCATGAACAGGCCGGCCACGCCCACGGCCACCGCCGCGCGCGCCAGCACCGGCACGAACTCGCGCTGGCCGCCCGAGCTGGTGCCCTGCCCGCCCGGCAGCTGCACCGAGTGGGTGGCGTCGAACACCACCGGACAGCCGGTCTCGCGCATGATGGCCAGCGAACGCATGTCCGAGACCAGGTTGTTGTAACCGAAGGAAGCGCCGCGCTCGCACACCAGGATGGCCTCGGGCACGCCGGCCTCGCGCGCGGCGGCGCGGGCCTTCTCGGCCACCTGCTTCATGTCGTGCGGCGCCAGGAACTGGCCCTTCTTGATGTTGACCGGCTTGCCGCTGGCCGCGCAAGCGCGGATGAAGTCGGTCTGCCGGCACAGGAAGGCCGGCGTCTGCAGCACGTCGACCACGGCGGCCACGGGCCGGATCTGGTCGATGTCGTGCACGTCGGTCAGCACCGGCACCTGCAGCTGGCTGCGCACGTCGGCCAGGATCTGCAGGCCTTCGTCCATGCCCGGGCCGCGGTAGGACGCGCCCGAGCTGCGGTTGGCCTTGTCGAAGGAGCTCTTGTAGATGAAGGGGATGCCCAGGGCAGCCGCGGTCTCCTTGAGCCGGCCGGCGGTGTCGAAGGCCATCTGGCGCGATTCGATCACGCAGGGGCCGGCGATCAGGAAGAAGCGGTGCTGCAGGCCGACGTCGAAACCGCAAAGCTTCATGATGCCCCCTGGGCGCCGGGCGCCCGTCCCCCGAAGGGGAATTCGCGCGCGCGACGGGCCGCCCCGCTCACGCCGCGTCCTTGCGCCGCTGCTGGTAGGCCAGCGCGGCCCGCACGTAGCCGGAAAACAGCGGGTGGCCGTCGCGCGGGGTGGAGGTGAATTCCGGGTGGAACTGCACGCCCACGAACCAGGGGTGGGCGGGCAGCTCCATCATTTCCGGCAGGTTCTCGCTGGGCGTGCGCGCGCTGATCACCATGCCGGCCTCTTCCAGGCGCGGCACGTAGACGTTGTTGACCTCGAAGCGGTGGCGGTGGCGCTCGTTGACCTCGTCGCCGTAGATGCTGTGCGCCAGCGTGCCGGGCTTGACCGGGCAGGCCTGGGCGCCCTTGCGCATGGTGCCGCCCAGGTCGGAGCGCTCGTCGCGGCGCTCGATGCGGCCCTCGCGGTCCATCCATTCGGTGATCAGGGCCACCACGGGGTGCGGCGCGCTGGGATCGAACTCGGTGCTGTTGGCCCCGCCCAGGCCGGCCACGTGGCGGGCGAACTCGATCACGGCCAGCTGCATGCCCAGGCAGATGCCCAGGTAGGGCACGCCGTTCTCGCGCGCGTAGCGGATGGCGGCGATCTTGCCCTCGGTGCCGCGCTTGCCGAAGCCGCCCGGCACCAGGATGGCGTCCAGGCCGGCCAGCGCGTCGGTGCCGCGCTGCTCGATGTCCTCGGAATCCAGGTATTCCACCTGCACGCGCGCGCGGGTGTGGATGCCGGCGTGGATCAGGGCCTCGGTCAGCGACTTGTACGATTCGGTCAGGTCGACGTACTTGCCCACCATGCCGATGCGCACGGTATGCTGCGGGTGCTCCAGCGCGTCGACCAGGCTATCCCACATGGACAGGTCGGCCGGCGGCGGGCTCAGGTTGAGCGCGTCGCACACCAGGGTGTCCAGCCCCTGCTTCTGCAGCATGGACGGGATCTTGTAGATGGAATCGACGTCCCAGACCGAGATCACCGCGTCCAGCGGGACGTTGGAAAACAGCGAGATCTTGGCCCGCTCGTCGTCCGGGATGGGCCGGTCGGCGCGGCACAGCAGCGCGTTGGGGTAGATGCCGATCTCGCGCAGTTTCTGCACCGAATGCTGGGTGGGCTTGGTCTTGAGCTCGCCGGCCGAGGCGATGAAGGGCACCAGCGTCAGGTGCACGAAGGCCGCGTTGTTGCGGCCCAGGCGCAGGCTCATCTGGCGCGCGGCCTCCAGGAAAGGCAGCGACTCGATGTCGCCCACCGTGCCGCCGATCTCGACGATGGCCACGTCGGTGTGGCCGTCCCAGGCGGCATCGGCCCCGCGCGCGATGAAGTCCTGGATTTCGTTGGTGATGTGCGGGATGACCTGCACCGTCTTGCCCAGGTAGTCGCCGCGGCGCTCCTTGCGCAGCACGGACTCGTAGATCTGGCCGGTGGTGAAGTTGTTGACCTTGTGCATGCGCGCCGAGATGAAGCGCTCGTAGTGGCCAAGGTCCAGGTCGGTTTCGGCGCCGTCCTCCGTCACGAACACCTCGCCGTGCTGGAAGGGGCTCATGGTGCCGGGGTCGACGTTGATGTAGGGATCGAGCTTGAGCAGGGTGACTTGCAGGCCGCGCGATTCCAGGATCGCGGCGAGCGATGCGGCGGTGATGCCCTTGCCCAGGGAAGACACCACGCCGCCGGTGACAAACACGTACTTGGTCATCGTTGGATACGCCCTGCGTGAGCGGGCGTGTGCGGGAAATTTGGATTATAGCGGCTCGGTGCGCGCCCGCAGCCAATCCAGGGCCTCGCCCTGCACCAGCGGCGCCAGGCGGCGGCGCACCGTGGCGTGGTAGTCGTCCAGCCAGCGCCGCTCGGCCTCGTCCAGCAGGCCCGCGTCCACGCAGCGCGCGTCGATCGGGCACAGGGTGAGCGTCTCGAACTCCAGGAACCCCCCGGCCTGCGGCGCGGGCCGGCAGCAGACCAGGTTCTCGATGCGCACGCCCCACTGGCCGTCCCGGTAGACGCCGGGCTCGTTGGAGGTGATCATCCCGGCCCGCAGGGCGGTGTCGGGCCCCGGGGCGGCCCGATAGGAAATGACCTGCGGCCCCTCGTGCACGTTCAGGAAATAGCCCACCCCGTGGCCGGTGCCGTGGCCGTACTCGATGCCGGCCGCCCAGAGGGGCGCGCGCGCCACGGCGTCGATCAGCGGGCTGGCCAGCCCGTCCGGGAAGCGCAGCCGCGACAGGGCGATCATGGCCTTGAGCACCAGGGTGAAGTCGCGCTTCTGCGCGGCCGAGGGCGTGCCCACCGGCACCACCCGGGTAATGTCGGTGGTGCCGCCCAGGTACTGGCCGCCGGAATCGATCAGCAGCAGGCCGTCGCCGGCGATCGTGGCGTGCGACTCGGGCGTGGCCCGGTAGTGCGGCATGGCGCCGTTGGCGTTGTAGCCGGCGATGGTGGCGAAACTGGGGCTGACGTAGCCCGGCCGGCGCGCCCGCGCCGCGGCGAGGCGCTCGTCGACGTCCAGCTCGGTGAGCCGGCCGGCGCCGGCCTCGGCCTCGAACCAGGCGAAGAATTCGCACAGGGCCGCGCCGTCCTGCTCCATGGCCTCGCGCACGCAGGCGATCTCGGCCTCGCTCTTGCGCGATTTCAGCAGGGTGGACGGGTTGGTGGCCTCGACCCGGGGCACGGCCGGGTCCATGTCCCTGAATACGCCGCAGGTCACGCGCGCCGGGTCGATCAGCAGGGTCTGGTCGGTCTGCAGCGAGCCCAGCGCCTCCGCGGCCAGGCCGTAGTCGGCCACTTCCACCCCGTCGGCGGCCAGCTCCCGGCGCAGGTCCGCGCCGATGGCGCCGGGCGCGGCGAACAGGGTGGCGTGGTCGCGCCCCACCAGGGCGTGGGCCAGGAAGACCGGGTTGTATTCCACGTCCGAGCCGCGCAGGTTGAACAGCCAGGCGATGTCGTCCAGGGTGCAGATCAGGTGCACGTCGGCGCCGCGGCCCGCCATGGCCTCGCGCACCCGGGCCAGCTTGTCGGCGCGGCTGGCGCAGGCGTGCGGCGGCAGGTGCGGGTAGACCGGCGCGCCCGGCAGCCCGGGGCGGCCGGGCCAGATGCCGTCCAGCGGGTCGGCGCCGATGTCCAGGCGGGCGCCCGCGCGCGCCAGGGCGGCCGACAGGCTGCGGTAGAGCGCCAGCCCCAGCACCTGGCCGTCCACCCCGACGCGCTGGCCGGGCCGCAGGCGCGCGGCCAGCCAGTCGGCGGGCGACGGCACGCCCGCCGCGCCCTGCTTCATCAGCTGCATGCCGGTGCCGGCCAGCTGGGCCTCGGCCTGCGCCCAGTAGCGGCTGTCCGTCCACAGGCCGGCGAAATCGCGCGTGACCACCACGGTGCCGGCCGAGCCGGTGAAGCCAGACAGCCAGCGCCTGCCCTGCCAGCGCCCGGGCAGGTATTCGGACAGGTGCGGGTCGGACGAGGGCAGCAGGCAGGCGGCCAGGCCGCGCCGGCGCATGGCCCGGCGCAGCGCGGCGATGCGGGAATCGGTCGGAGACGCCATCACGCCGCCAGGGCGGACACGTCCAGCCGCGCCGGGGTCTTGGCGCGCACCTCGTCGACCGTCACGCCGGGGGCGAGCTCCAGCAGACGCAGGCCGTCGCCGCCGACCTCCAGCACGCACAGGTCGGTGATGACCAGGTCCACCACGCCCACGCCCGTCAGCGGCAGCGTGCATTCGGGCAGCAGCTTGAAGTCCTCGCCGCCGTCCTTCTTCCTGGCCACGTGCTCCATCAGCACCACCACCCGGCCCACGCCGGCGACCAGGTCCATGGCCCCGCCCATGCCCTTGACCATCTTGCCGGGGATCATCCAGTTGGCCAGGTCGCCCTTTTCGGACACCTGCATGGCGCCCAGGATGGCGAGGTTTATCTTGCCGCCGCGGATCATGCCGAAGGAATCGGCCGAGGAAAAGATGGACGAGCCGGGCAGCAGCGTCACGGTCTGCTTGCCGGCGTTGATCATGTCGGGGTCGACCTCGTCCTCGGCGGGAAAGGGGCCGATGCCCAGCAGGCCGTTCTCGGACTGCAGCCAGACCTCGACGCCCGGCGGCACGTGGTTGGCCACCAGGGTGGGCAGGCCGATGCCCAGGTTGACGTAGTAGCCGTCCTTCAGCTCGCGCGCCGCGCGCGCAGCCATTTCTTCGCGGTTCCAGGCCATGGTGTCGGTCTCCTTCAGGCGCGCGTGGTGCGCTTCTCGATGCGCTTTTCCGGGTGGGCGTTGAGCACGATGCGGTGCACGTAGATGCCCGGCAGGTGCACGTCGTCGGGGTCGATCTCGCCGGTCTCGACGATCTTCTCGACCTCGGCCACGGTGACCCGGCCGGCCATGGCCGCATTGGGGTTGAAGTTGCGCGCCGTGCGGCGGAACACCAGGTTGCCGCTGCGGTCGGCCACGTGCGCCTTGACCAGCGCCACGTCGGGGGTCAGCGCGCGCTCCATCACGTAGCGCTTGCCGTCGAATTCGCGCACTTCCTTGCCCTCGGCGACCAGGGTGCCGACGCCGGTGGCGGTGTAGAAGGCGGGGATGCCTGCGCCGCCGGCGCGCAGCCGCTCGGCCAGCGTGCCCTGCGGGGTGAACTCCAGCTCCAGCTCGCCGGCCAGGTACTGGCGCTCGAATTCCTTGTTCTCGCCCACGTAGGAGGAGATCATCTTGCGGATCTGGCGGGTGGCCAGCAGCAGCCCCAGGCCGAAGCCGTCCACCCCCGCGTTGTTGCTGATGCAGGTCAGGTCCTTGGCGCCCGAGTCGCGCAGCGCCTCGATCAGGGCTTCCGGGATGCCGCACAGGCCGAAGCCGCCGACCGCTATCGTCTGCCCGTCCTCGACCAGGCCTGCCAGCGCATCGCGGGCGCTCGCATAGACTTTGTCCATCTCTCCTGCTCCTTTCGCTAAACAGAGGTCGACTGCGCCCGCGGCGCCGGCGGCGCCGGCGGCGCCGGCGGCGGAAAACCGCGGGAAACCTGCGTGGGCACGAGCGGCACCTGCCGGCGCCGCCCTTCCCGCTGGGATTGTAATCAGAGCGCCGGCGGGCGGGCGCGAATGCGCCGGGCCCGCGGGCCGGGCCGGCGTGAGTGGCCCGAACAGCGCCGGCCAGGCGCCGCCCGCGCCGGCGCGCCGCTAGCGGAAGATGCCGGCCAGGCGCTGCAGCACCTCGGCCGGCCAGGGCTCGGACCGGCCGGCGGCCGCGTCGGTCCACACCAGCACGTTGCGGCCCTTGGCGTAGACGGTGCCGGGGTCGTCCGCCCGCGCCAGCGACAGCTCGAACTCCATGCTGGAGCGCCCCACCCGCGCCAGCACGTGCGTGACCCGCACGGTGGCCGGGTAGGTCAGCGAGCGCAGGAAGTCGCAGGACGCGTGCGCCAGGATGGCCACGCGCTCGCCCGGCAGCGGCATGCCGCAGGCCAGCAGCATGCGGATGCGCGCCTCTTCCATCAGGCGGAAGTAAATCGTGTTGTTCAGGTGGTTGAGCGCGTCCAGGTCGCCCCAGCGCAGCTCCAGGTCGCAGTCGTAGCGCGAGCCGGGGCGCGGCCCGGCCTGCTGCGCGTCGCCGGGCGACAGCGTCATGGTGTGGTCCTTGCCTGCCAAGAAGGAAGAAAAAGGGAAAGGCGGAAACGGCCGGGAGCCCGGCACGCGGGCCAGTATAGCGGCGGCGCCCCCACGCCGGCCCCCGCGCTGCAATACAATGCCGAGTTGCGCCGGGGGGAACGCTCGTGATCCGGCCATAATTCGAAATGGAGGGTACGGGCCGATGTCCGAACGCGAATCGATGGAATACGACGTGGTGGTCGTAGGGGGAGGCCCGGCCGGCCTCTCGGCCGCCATACGCATCAAGCAGCTCGCCGCCGAACACGGCCGCGAAACCAGCGTGTGCGTGCTGGAGAAAGGCGCCGAGCTGGGCGCCCACATCCTGTCCGGCGCGGTGCTCGACCCGCGCGCGCTGACCGAGCTCATCCCCGACTGGAAGGACAAGGGCGCGCCGCTGGACACCCCGGTCACGCGCGACCAGTTCCTGTTCCTGACCCGCACCGGCGCGCGCAGCACGCCCAACTGGCTGCTGCCGCCCTGTTTCCAGAACCACGGCAACTACATCGTGCGCCTGGGCAACGTGGTGCGCTGGCTGGGCGAGCAGGCCGAGGCCCTGGGCGTGGACATCTTCCCCGGCTTCGCCGCGGCCGAGATCCTGTACGACGAGCAGGGCGCCGTGCGCGGCGTGGCCACCGGCGACATGGGCCGCAACCGCCAGGGCGAGCCCACCGACGCCTTCCAGCCCGGCATGGAGCTGCTGGCGCGCTACACCCTGTTCGCCGAAGGCTCGCGCGGCCACCTGGGCCGCCAGCTGATCGAGCGCTACAAGCTGGACGAAGGCCGCGACCCGCAAAGCTACGGCATCGGCATCAAGGAGCTCTGGGAGATCGACCCGGCGCGCTCCCAGCCCGGCCTGGTGGTGCACACCGCCGGCTGGCCGCTGGACGCCGACACCTATGGCGGCTCCTTCCTGTACCACCTCAAGGACAACCTGGTGGCGGTGGGCATGGTGGTCGGCCTGGACTACGCCAACCCCTGGCTGTCGCCCTTCGAGGAATTCCAGCGCTACAAGACCCACCCGGCCATCCGCGACACCTTCGAGGGCGGCAAGCGCATCGCCTACGGCGCGCGCGCCATCACCGCCGGCGGCCTGCTGTCGCTGCCGCGCCTGGTGTTCCCGGGCGGCGCGCTGGCCGGCTGCGAGGCCGGCTTCCTGAACGCCTCGCGCATCAAGGGCAGCCACGCCGCCATCAAGACCGGCATGATGGCCGCCGAGGCGGCCTTCGAGGCCCTGGGCGCCGAGCGCAGCCACGACGAGCTGGCCGCCTACCCGGCCGCCTTCGAGGCGTCCTGGCTGCACACGGAACTGAACAAGGCGCGCAACTTCAAGCAGTGGTTCAAGAAGGGCCGCACGGTGGCCACGCTGATGACCGGCATCGAGCAATGGCTGCTGCGCGGCAACGTGCCCTGGACCCTCCACCGCACCAAGCCCGACCACGCCTGCCTGCAGCCGGCGGCCGAATGCGCGCGCATCGACTACCCCAAGCCCGACGGCAAGCTCACCTTCGACCGCCTGAGCTCGGTGTTCATATCGAACACCAACCACGAGGAAGACGAGCCGGTGCACCTGACGCTCAAGGACGCCAGCGTGCCGGTGGCCGTCAACCTGGCGAAGTACGGCGGCCCCGAGGCGCGCTACTGTCCCGCCGCGGTCTACGAGTTCGTCAAGGACGACCACGGGGACGACCGGCTGCAGATCAACGCGCAGAACTGCGTGCACTGCAAGACCTGCGACATCAAGGACCCGACGCAGAACATCGTCTGGGTGACGCCGCAGGGGGGAGAGGGGCCGGTTTACAACGGGATGTAGGCGGGCAGCGGCCTCGACCTGCCGGTCGATGCGCTGCCCGGAAGATTACTGACGCTCGACTCGCAACGGCTAGCCCCGACGCAAGACCAGCGGTACAGTATCGATGCCGAGAACCGTCCCGGTTGACCGTTTCCAGAGGCATCCAGCCATGAACGCTCGTGATCTCGAATCTGCGCTGCTTGCCCGGTGTGCCGCCGTCGCGCGGGAAGCCGGTCGGCCAGCCCAGGATCAGCGCGAGGCCAATGTATTCCGCCTGGCTGCGATGGTCCTCCAGTCCCGTTTCCCGCGCGAGTCCGGGAGCATGATGCGGGCGAGCGAGTCGTATTTCGCCGCGCATCCGGACGAAAGGCTGGCTGCTGCCGAGGTCGTCAGGAAGGGCTGGGTCTCCAACCTGCCCCGCTTGCGGGACATGCTGAGCCGCCGGCTGCACGGGCGGTGATCGATGCCGGCAAGCCACGCGTTCCATACCCGTACCGCGCTGGCCGAAGGCATGCGCCAGCTTTTCAAGCAACTCGAGGATCGCCTCGCACTGCGCAGCCCTGTGAATGTGTACCTGGCTGGCGGGATGGCCGTCCATCTGTACACCGCGAACCGCGTCACGACCGACGTGGACGCGGAATTCGGCGGCCGGGTCCTTCTTCCCAACGACCTGATGGTCGAGATCACGCTGGAGGACGGCACTGCCCAGGTCGTCTATCTCGATACCAACTACAACTCCACCTTTGCGCTGATGCACGAGGACTATCTGGACGACGCCATTCCGGTAGACCTCGGCGTGGACCAGCTCCGGCTTCATGTGCTGTCCCCCGTCGATCTTGCCGTCAGCAAGATTGCCCGGTTCGCGGACAACGACAAAGAGGATATTGCCGCATTGGTTCGTCTCGGCCTGACGACGGCCGGCGAGATCGAACAACGCGCCACGAGCGCGCTTCCCGGATATGTGGGCGGGCAGGCCATGCTGCTTGCGAACCTGCGCGATGCCGTGGCGCTTGCCCGCAAGGTGGAAGCCGAACGCCCCGGGGCAGGAAACCGAAGGGGCGAAGCGCACTGATCCGGCCGTGCTCTTCGGCTGAGGCGCAAGCGAGATGAGCGAAACAGTCCTCTTCGCCGGCTGCGGCGACCTGGGCATGCGCGCCGCCCGCCGGGCGCTGGCGCGCGGCCACGAAGTCTGGGCGCTGCGCCGCAATCCACCCGGCGATGCGGGTGGGGATGCAAGCGACGGTAGCGGCGGCGGCATGGGGTCGTCCGGCCAGGCCGGCGGCCCGGGCATACGCTGGCTGCGCGGCGATCTGTCCGACCCCGTCACGCTGGCCGCCCTGCCCCGCCACATCGACCGCCTGGCCTACCTGCCCGCCCCCGGCGGGCGCAGCGAGGACCTGTACCGCAGCGTCTTCATCGACGGCCTGCGGCACGTGCTGGCGCGCGTGGATGCGGGCCGCCTGCGCCGGCTGGTCTTCGTCTCGTCCTCGGCCGTCTACGGCGAGCACGGCGGCGATTGGGTGGACGAAGACACGCCGGAAGCCCCGCAGGGCTTCAACGGCCGCATCCTGCTGGAGGCCGAGCGCTGGCTGGCGGCGCAGGGCCTGCCCGCCGTGCGGCTGCGCCTGGCCGGGCTGTACGGGCCGGGCCGGCTGCAGCTGATCGAACGCCTGCGCGCCGGCGCCGCCCGCGCCCCGCGACACCCGCCGCACTGGGCCAACCGCATGCACATCGACGACGCGGCCGCCGCAGTGGACCACCTGCTGCACCTGCCGGACGCCCTGCCCGTGTACCTGGGCTGCGACGACACGCCGCTGCCGCTGCACGCGCTGTACGCGCACCTGGCGCGGCTGGTTGGCGCGCCGGAGCCGGCCGAAGGCCCGGCGCCGGGCGGGGTGGGCAGCAAGCGCCTGCGCAACGCGCGGCTGCGGGCCAGCGGATTGGAGCTGGCCTGGCCGGATGCGCGGGCGGGCTATGCAGCGCTGCTTGGCGACCGGGCAACCTAGCGCCGATCTGCGTCCAGCCACCCTCGCCTGCGACTGGAAGGACCTCGATGGGTCCATCAAGGCCCTGTTCAAGAACGCGCTGAAGAAGCGCCTGGCCACACCCAGGGCGCCGGGCGCGCAGTTGCGCCCTCCGCTCGTCGACTGCTACAAAATCAAGCTGCGGGGCATGGGCTACCGCTTGGTCTATCTGGTGCGCGATA
>Ga0182738_1005472_pt1 | contig 13533 bp, 11 predicted proteins | sample eDN5th30CBELigMG_FD_128876 | JGI IMG/M metagenome (GOLD analysis project Ga0182738, IMG submission 128876) | Enriched Miracle-Growth compost microbial communities from Emeryville, California, USA - eDNA 5th pass 30_C BE-Lig MG (version 2)... ...
GCGTGTGCAGCCACCATCCCGTTCATTCTTCTGATCGGTAACGGCAAGAAGAAATCCGCGCCCCGGAACGACCCCGACGATGCACCAGCCGAAGCGGCGCCGGTCGCAAGCGCAGGCAAAACTTAGTCAACCGCGGAACGTCGACCGGTCAGCCGGCATGCGGATCGACGACCATGCAGTCCAACTGGTGGGCGCGCAGGCTCTCACAGATCGAACGCGCCTTCTCGGCCTTGGCAAACGGTCCGATTTTCACCCGATAGAACCGACCCATGTTGCCGTAAACGTTCTCGATGATCTCCACCTTGTGCGACCGGAGCAAACGCCCCTTCTCGGCGCGCACCTTTTGCGCCATCGCCTGCGCCTCGGCCCGCGTGCGGACCGCCGCGAGTTGCAGCGCATAATTCCCAGCTTCCGCCGACAACGAACGGGACTGTCGCGGGCTCCGGCGTGGTGCGACCGCGGCAGTAGCCCGGGTCGGTGCAGAGACTGGCGTGTGCGAGCGCGAGATGGAGGGCTCGCCGCCGACCCGCTGGGGCGCGGAACTGCTCACGGCCGGCCTGCGGGGCGAGGGCGCGTTCACTGCGCCGGTCGTATCGGGCGCCCGTGAGGTCGATTGTCCGCCGCCGAACAGGTTCGAGAAGAATCCGGAAATCCCGCCTCCGCTGGAGTTGCCGCTCCCGGACGGTGCATCGGACGCGGCCGTGACGGTATTTGTCCACCCGTGCGGCTGACTGGTCCGTTCCGTCGGCGCAGCGTGAGACGACGGATGCGCACGAGCGACCGGCGCTCCACCGGCGGGGCCGCCGGCTGTCTGCATTGCTCTCGTGCGGGCGGCAGACGCGAGCTCGCGTTCGCGGCCAGCCAGCCCGCCCTTCAGCCAGAGCGCGCTATCGAGGTCGGAGATCGCTTCGGCCGGGCGGCCCAATTGCACATAGGCTTCGCCTCGAATGGCCAACGCGCGAGCCATGCCGTGCGTATCGGTCTTTTCGGAGACGAGAATCGCATCGGCCAGTTGCTTCGCCGTCTGCGGCTTGCCTTCGTCGAGTGCATGACGGGCCTTGTCGAGCGACCCCTCCACGTTCTGTCCTGCAGAACGCGCGTCTCCCGCTTCCCCCGACTTGTGCTTGGCCTGTCGCGCCTCGGCAATCGTGATCGGTAATGCGACGAGCCCCAAAACGGCGCCGACCATGACGGCCGTCCGGACGATGCACATCACGGCTCCCCCTGCTTGATTCGCGGTGTCCCCTTCCGCTCCAGGGTATTCAAGATAGAGGGAATGCGGCAACTGCACGACGAACAGGAAATCCGTCGCAGAGCAAAACCCGGATTCAGGACTTGCGAATCACTTTACTCGACCGTCACCGACTTCGCGAGGTTGCGCGGCTGATCCACGTCCGTCCCCATCAGAACCGCCGTATGATAGGCGATGAGCTGCATTGGAAGGGCATAGACGAGCGGCGAGACGAACGGGTGAACCTGTGGCATCCGCAGGTGGGCCGCCACCGGGCAGCCGATCGCTTCCGGATCGGCATTCGACACCAGCACGATCTTCCCGCCGCGCGCCGCCACTTCCTGCATGTTCGAGATTGTCTTCTCGAAAAGGTCGTCCTCGGGCGCGACGACCACGACAGGCACGTTCTCGTCTATCAGAGCAATGGGACCGTGCTTCATCTCCCCGGCCGCATACCCCTCGGCATGGATGTAGGAGATTTCCTTCAGCTTCAGGGCGCCCTCGAGCGCGATGGGGAACGACAAGCCGCGTCCCAGATAGAGCACGTCGCGCGCCTTCGACATCCAGTGAGCCAATTCGTCGTAGCGTCGCTCGTCGCGCAGCAGCGACGTCAAATGCCGAGGCACCTCGACGAGCGCCTGCACCAGCTCGCGCTCGCGGTCTGGAGACAGATGTCCTCGTGCGCGGGCCAGCGCCAGCGCGAGGCACGACAGCGCCGAAAGCTGGCACGTGAATGCCTTGGTGGAGGCCACGCCGATCTCGGGGCCGGCAAGCGTCGGCAGAACCACATCGCTTTCGCGGGCGATTGTCGAGGAATGCACGTTGACGACGGACGCGATCCGCTGGCCGGCTGCCTTGCAGTATCGCAGCGTCGCCAGCGTGTCGGCAGTTTCGCCGGACTGCGAGACGAAGACGGCAAGGCCACCCTCCGGCAGCGGCGCCTCGCGATAGCGCAACTCGGAGGCGACATCGATCTCTACCGGAAGGCGTGCGAACCGCTCGATCCAGTACTTGGCGACAAGGCCCGCATAGTAGGCCGTTCCGCACGCCGAGATCGTCACCCGCGAGATGCCCGCGAAATCGACTCCCAGGTCGGGGAAGCGAACCTGTCCGCTCGCCATGTCGATGTAGTTCGTCAGCGTGTGGCTGATGACCTCCGCCTGCTCATGGATCTCCTTGAGCATGAAGTGGCGGTGGTTGCCTTTGTCGATCAGGAACCCAGACGCCTGGCTCGTGACCATCGGCCGGTCGGCGCGGCGACCCTGCCGATCCCTGATCTCGACGGTCTTGCGGCTGAGGATCGCCCAATCGCCTTCCTCGAGATACGTGATGCACTCGGTAAACGGTGCGAGCGCGATGGCGTCCGAGCCGAGATACATCTGGCCCTCGCCATGGCCCACAGCGAGGGGGCTTCCCTCCCGCGCGCCGATCATCAGGTCGTCGTGCCCGGCAAAGATGATGGCGAGCGCGAACGCGCCGCGCAGACGCTTCAGCGCATGACCCGTCGCCGTGACGGGGTCGAGCCCCTTTTTCATCTCGTAGGTGATGAGATGGGCGATCACCTCCGTATCGGTATCCGAGCTGAACTCGGCGCCCGCGCGGATCAGCTCCTCGCGCAGCTCACGGAAGTTCTCGATGATTCCGTTATGCACGACCGAGACGTTCTCGGACATATGCGGATGAGCATTCCGTTCGCTCGGCGCGCCGTGCGTCGCCCAGCGTGTGTGGCCGATGCCCGCGAGCCCGTTCATAGGCTGGCGAATGAGCCGCTCGTTCAGGTTGCGGAGCTTACCCTCCGCCCGGCAGCGCTCCAGATGGCCGTTCTCGACTGTCGCAATGCCCGCCGAATCGTAGCCTCGGTATTCGAGCCGGCGGAGCGCATCGACCAGATCGAGCGCGACGGGCTTTGCCCCCAGAATTCCGACAATCCCGCACATTTTGACACCTCTCGATCGTCTCGCGGCGAGCCGAATACAGCTCCTGCAAAAATGCGACCAATCCGGAGCCCGAATCCAAAGCGCCCAGGCATCCCTATCGTCTTACCGTCTTGCCTCGGACGACCTTTCGGCCAGCGCCCCGAGTCGCTCAAGACACGTTCGGTTACATGACCTTACGGGCCCGCTCGAACCGGGGGCTTATTCCGCCGCCCGCCCCGATTTCCGCCGTTCCATCATTGTCCGAAATTTTGCCGCCCAGCCGGGACGCTCCACCTGGCTCGCCCGCGTCAGGGCGAGCGCATCGCCTGGCACGTCCTTCGTCACGACACTGCCTGAGCCCACGTAGGCCCCGTCACCGATCTTGACAGGGGCCACGAGCGCCGAATTCGACCCTATGAAAGCTCCCGATCCGATCACCGTCTGATGCTTGAAGTAGCCATCGTAGTTGCAAAATATCGTGCCGGCACCGATGTTGGCGTCGGCTCCGACCTCGCCGTCGCCGAGGTACGCGAGGTGGTTGGCTTTGGCACCAGTGCCCATCTTCACGTTCTTGACCTCGACGAAGTTGCCGATGTGAACATCGGCGCCGACGTCCGCCCCCGGCCGCAACCGGGCGAACGGACCGATCTCGGCGCCTGATCTTATGACCACGCCGGCGCGGCTCTTCTGATCGAACCCTTGGATGTGCGTATTGGCCTTGATCGTGACCCGGTCCTCCACGGTCACGCCCGGTCCGAAGAAGACGTTCGGCTCTATGACGACGTCCTGGCCGATGCGGGTGTCATAGCTGAACCAGACCGTCTCGGGCGCAATCAGCGTCGCCCCGCCGAGCATGACCTCGCGGCGGCGCGCCTCCTGCCAGGCGACCTCGGCAGCGGCGAGCTGGTCCCGGGAATTGACGCCCATCACCTCGCGCTCGGGGCACTCGATGGCAACCGCACGAAGGCCGTCTGCGCGCGCGATTTCGATGACGTCGGTCAGATAGAATTCGCCCTTGGCGTTCTTGTCCGAGATCCGATCGAGGATCGACAGGAGATGCGGTGTCCGGAACGCCATGACGCCCGAGTTGCAGAAGCCGACGGCGCGCTCACCCTCGCTCGCATCGTTCTCCTCGCGAATTGCGATGAGATCGCCGACACCATTGGTCAGAAGGCGGCCATATCCCCTCGGATCCGCAGGACGGAAGCCCAGGACCGCGACGGCAACGCCATCATCGAGCGCGACCCGCAGCGCCTTCAACGTCTTTCCGCTGATCAGCGGGGTGTCGCCATAGAGCACCATGACGTCGCCAGCATGCCGCTCGAGCAGACGGCGCGCGGCGAGGACCGCATGTGCCGTCCCGAGCTGTTCTTCCTGGACAAAGACTTGAATGTCCTCGGCTTCCTGACGCGCCTCGCGCGCGACCCGCTCCATGCCCGGCCCGACGACGACGGCCGATACGCCGGCTCCTGCGCTTCGGGCGGACTGGAGGACGTGACATACCATGGGCAGGCCAGCGAGCGGATGCAGCACCTTGGGAAGCGCCGACTTCATGCGCGTGCCCTTCCCGGCGGCGAGAATAATGGTCAGCAGCGGGTGCATGCCGCGCTCTCCCCTCGATGAGGCCGAGCCCGTTGCTACGCCCGGGCTAACGGCACGCAATCAGATGTGTTGGCTATAGCACACGCACAAACGCCCGGGAGCGGCAGTCGCACGACTCCCACAATTTCACGCAGCGAGACTTTTGTATGACGTGGTCAAAGCTCGCTGGCGTTGAACGTGTCACATTGCTGGATCTGCGCCGTCTCCAATCCCCGTCGGAACCAACGCACGCGCTGGGCAGATGATCCGTGCGTGAAGGCGTCCGGCACCACGCGCCCGGTCTGCTGGCGCTGGATCATGTCGTCCCCGATCGCCTGCGCCGCATTGAGCCCTTCCTCGACATCTCCGGGCTGCAGACGGTTCTTGACCTGGTTGTTGAGCGCAGCCCAGACGCCGGCCAGGCAGTCCGCCTGCAACTCCATCCGTACCTGGAGCTGGTTGGCCTCTCGCTCGGACCGCGCGTTCTGCTTGGCCATCTGCACCTTCTCCGCGATGCCCAGCAACGTCTGCACGTGATGGCCGACCTCGTGGGCGACCACGTATGCCTGTGCGAAGTCGCCCGGCGCCCGGAAACGGCGCTTCAACTCCTCGTAGAAGGACAAATCGATGTAGATCTTCTGGTCGAGCGGACAATAGAACGGACCCATTGCCGTCTGCCCCGTGCCGCACGCGGTCGGGAAAGCACCGGAGAAGATGACGAGCTTCGGCTCCCGGTATTCACGGCCGAACGACTTGAACACCCGCGCCCACACGTCCTCGGTATCGGCCAGCACGCGCCCGACGAACTTCTTCATCTCATCCTGGCTGGCATCGACCTGCTTGCCCCGCCCCGGGATCTGGAAAGGACTTTGGCCGCTGCTCTCGGAACCGGGGTCAATCCGCGGAAACTGCGGCATCTCGATGCCACCACCGCCACCTCCGCCGCCACGCAGAATGTCCAGCGGATTGATGCCGAACAAGAGCATCACCGCGCCGATAATCAGCAAGGTCGTCAGGCTGAAGCCGCCGCGGCCACCGCCCATCGGGATCGGAATGCGCATGCCACCCCGGCCAAAGGGCGAGCCGCCCTCGCCTCGGCGATCCTCGACATTCCTGCTTTCGCGGTCGCTGTCATCGTAGCGCATCAACATCACCCTTCGTGAGGTATTGCCCGCATGAAATGCGGGTGCACGCCACATTTTTCAATACGATTCTGCACGCCCCAATCACCCGCACAAGCCAGAAACGCCAATGCGACCAACGCGCGACGGCAGGAGCTTACGACTTGCCGGAGCCCGAACCCGCACGTGTCGATCCGGACCCTGACTTATCGGCAAGAACCAGACTGCCCTCCGGCGGCTTCGTCTTCGTCGCCTTGGGAGTCGCCCGAAGCAGTCCCTTCACCGTGCGCGAGGCCACGACCTCGCCATCGTTCGCATAGGCCTCGTGGTTGCGCTCTATGTCTTTCAACTCATAGAGATAATTGACCATCAGACCATGCGCTTCTCTAAGGCCCTTCTCGGAAACGTCGCCCATCCAATTGATCCGCTCGAGCCGGGCGCCATTGCCGAGATGGAAACGCGCGACGGGATCGATCGGACGCTTGTCGTGAGTGCGCGCCTGCAGAAAATAGTGCGCCGCCAGCGACAACAGCGTCGGCTTCAGGGCCTCGGTTTCCTCGGGATCGTCGATCCAGCCGGGATCACTCAGCATCTGCAGCGCCACACGATCGGCCTCGGTCACGACGCGGGACCCTTCGCCCGCGACGGCACGATCGAGCCAGCGCGCAAACGTCGGCACGGGGGAAAGCGTGACGAACGTCTTGAGCTGTGGCTGCTCGCGTGCCAGTTCCTCGACCACCTGCTTGATCAGGAAATTGCCGAACGAGATGCCGCGCAATCCCTCCTGGCAGTTGGAGATGGAGTAGAACACGGCCGTGTTCGGCGGCGAGCGGTTCTCGCCCGGGGCCGGCGGCGGGTCGCCGATCAGGTTCTGGATATTGCCCGCCAGGTCGCGGGTCAGCGCCACCTCGACGAAGATCAGAGGCTCGTCGATCAGCGAGGGATGGAAGAAAGCGAAGCATCGCCGGTCCGCCGGCTCCAGACGGCGCCGGAGATCGTCCCAGCCTTGGATTTCGTGCACGGCCTCGTAGCGGATGATCTTTTCGAGGATCACCGCCGGCGTTTGCCAGTCGATCCGCCGCAGCACGAGGAAGCCGCGGTTGAACCACGATGTGAAAAGATGGGCGATGTCGTCATCGACCGCGGCAAACCCCGGCTCGCTTTTTTTCAATCGCAGAAGGTCGCGGCGCATGGCGACGATCTCGCCCGTCGCGCCCGCGGCGAGATTGAGGCGCCGAAAGAACTCCTGGCGCGGGCTTTCGACGGCATTGCGCAACTCGTGCAGCGTTGCTTCGCCGGGGTTATCGAGAAACGCCGTCGCGGCGGCCTTCACGACATCGGGCTTCGGCTTGAAGTCGTCGGCGATGACGCGAAAGAACGCCTTTCGGCCCTCCGGATCCAGCGCGCGGTAACGATCCAGAAGCTCGCGCGCGATGGCGACGCCGGATGCCTCGCCGCGGCCCGACAGAAGCGCCCGCGCAAGCGTGCCGATATCCTCTTCCTGCTCCCCTATCAGAGCGCTCGGGAGATACTGCCGACCCTGCTCTGCCACTGTCGTCAGCAGATCCTGCAGGAACGAAACGTTGATCGGCATGGCACCTCCGCGTTGCTGCCCGGTCTGGGCTGCTCAGATTTAAAGCCGACGGAGATACGCGGCAATCCCGCGTCGGCATGCTGGACGCCCGACGCCGCAATCGTCGCTCGACCCGGACCGCATGATCCGGCACTCTCGTCCCGACCCAAACGAGCGGAGGACGCCCATGTCGGAAACGTACGAAATCCTTGCCTTGAAGTACGGAGAGAACACGCAGCGCAAAGCCGCCGACAACTTCATGCTGCCCCTGCCGGACGATCACGCATCGGCCATGCCGATCGACTATTTCGTGTTCCTGATCCGCAACGCGAACCGCACGATCCTCGTCGACACCGGTTTCGACCACAAGGAAGCCGCCGCCCGTGGACGCAAGATCACGGTCGAGCCCATCGAAGTCCTGAAGCGGATCGGCGTCGAGCCCGACTCGATCAAGGAGACCATCATCACGCATCTGCATTTCGACCATGCCGGCACGATGGACCAGTTCAGCAACACCAAGTTCCATCTTCAGGCGTCGGAGATGGCCTACGCCACGGGGCCGTGCATGTGCGAAGCGTCGATGCGCACGCCTTTCACGGCCGACCACGTCTGCCAGATGGTTCGCCACGTCTATTCCGGGCGCGTGCAGTTCCATGACGGCGAAGGCCACATCGCCCCCGGCATCTCGGTGCACCATTGCCCAGGGCACTCGAAAGGCATCCAGGCGATCCGCGTGAACACCGCGCATGGCCCCGTCGTGCTCGGTTCGGACGTCGTGCACTTCTACGCCAACATCGAGCAGCGCCGGCCATTCTTCATCACCATCGACCAGGAAGCGACGCTGAAGTCCTATGACCACCTCGTGTCGCTTGCTGGCGGCCTCAGAGACGTAATCCCCGGGCACGACCCGCTGATCATGAAGCGCTATCCCGCCTGGAAGCCGGAGACGGAGGGCGTGGTGCACAAGCTCGACGCGCCGCGCATCGGCTAGATCCCAGCGGGCAAAGACCCCGGATCGGCGCGCTCGCTCCGCGGTCGCTTGTCCGGGGACTCGTAAGGACGACCTTATTTTGCGCTCATCCGAGTTCCCGGAAACCGCGCAGCGGTTCTCCGGGACCTTTCCACGTATCGGGATGTTCGAAGACAGCCTTCGACGGTGAAGCCGTGCCGGCGTCGTCAGTACAGCGTCTCGGCCTGCCGCTTCGGGTACGCCGCGTCATACGTCTCGGCGTGATATTTGCCGTTCGTCAGCGCCTGCAGGATCTCGCCGGTCGACGGCAGCTCCGAGCGCGCGATCCGTGCGTCGGGATCCCAGAGTCGCGAACGCACGAGCGCCTTGGGGCACTGGAAGTAGACCTTCTCGGCCGTCACCTTCAGAACGGTGCGCGGCAGCTTGCCCTTGAAGGCGAAGCTCTCGTTCAATTCTGGATCGTTGATGATCTCGGCCGTGCCATTGATGCGCAGCGTATTGCCGACGCCGGGGATCAGGAACAGCAGCGCACAGCGTGGGTCGCGCACGATGTTACGCAGCGCATCGATACGGTTGTTGCCGCGGCGATCGGGGATCATCACCGTCTTCTTGTCGACGACGCGCACGAAACCCGCAGGGTCGCCGCGCGGCGAGCAGTCGAGACCTTCCGGTCCCGCCGTTGCGATGACGACGAACGGCGCCTTGTCCACGAAGACGCGATAGTGGTCCGAGATATAGTCGATCTCTTTTAGGATCGACGCCTCGACCGGCTCTCCGTAGAGCGCATCCAACTCCTCGAGCGTCGTCACCTTGGTCATGTCGTCCTCCGTGGGGCGCAAGACATCCGGCATCGCCGGCTAGTGTCCCGCTTCCGAAGTTCGTCATTGCTTACGGTAGGCTCCAAACGAACTTCGGAAGCGATAAGGACACTAGCACGCTAATGCTTCTAGTGTGGTTTTGAATTTGAAGTTCGCTTCTGAGCTTGCGGCAATGATGTGGCGAACTTCAAATCCACCACACTAGATCATGATCCTAACCGCGTGACAGGTCTTGTGCGGCTAGGCTAGCATTTGTCCAGACATAAGTCGGGGCCGCATTGAATCGGCCGGAACGACGCTATTTTTGAGGGAGAATGCGCCATGAGCCAAGCCCCCCGTTTCGCCGTGCAGATCGGCGCCGTGGATCGCCTGGGCGCGAGCGATGCCGACATGTATCGCGAAGCCATCGTCGATGCCCGCTATGCGCAGGAACTCGGCTTCGACGCGGTGTGGATGGTCGAGCACCATTTTTCCGACTACTACCCGACGCCCAATCCGCTGATGTTCCTCTCGCACCTCGCCGCGGCAGTGCCGGGCATGGGCCTCGGGACGGCGGTGATGGTGCTGCCCTGGTACGATCCGGTGCGCTTTGCCGAAGACCTGGCGATGCTGGCGAGCCTCGCCACGGGGCCGCTCTATGTCGGCATGGGGCGCGGCACGGCGAAGCTCGAGTACGACGCGCTCCGCATCGACATGAACGAAGCGCGCGACCGGTTCCAGGAGTGCTGGGACATCACTCAGCTCGCCCTCAAGGGGGAGCCGTTCACCTATGACGGGCGTTTCGTGAAGGTCGACCGCCCGATCACGGTGCGCCCGAAGGTGGATGCGTCACGCCGGATCAGCTTCTTCGGCGCGATCGGCTCGCCCGGCTCGGCCGAAATCGTCGCCGACTACAATCTCGCGCCGCTCTCGCTCTCCCAGTTTCCCGATTACATGCTCGTCAAGATTCTCGAACGTTGGCGGCGGCGCATGGCCGACAGAGGCCAGTCCGTGGCAGAGGACGTCACGCTGCCGGTGTCCACGAAATGCTTCATCGGCGACACCGATATGGCGGCCCGCGAGGAAGCGCGCGGACACATGGCCCGCTTCTACAAGCTGCAGGCCGAACACTACACGACCGACACCACGCCCTGGGGCAACATCAAGGGCTATGAGCAGTTCGCCAAGATCTTCGCCAACATGAAGCTGATGGGCGATCCGGCCCAGAACGATCCGATCCTCGAGCGCAATCTGATCGGCAGCCCCGAAAGCGTGGCGCGACGCATCAACGAGCTGCGCGCCATCGGCTTCAACTACGTGCTGATCTCGAATGCGATGCACGGCGTCGAGCGGGAGGTGCGCCATCGCATGATGCGCCGCTTCGCCGAGGAGGTGATCCCGCTCGTCAACAGCCTGCCGGTTCCCGATGCGCCGGTGTTCGAGAAGACGCGCGCCGCGGAGTGAACACGCATAGGACGAACGGGATGGCCGGAGCGAAGCTCGCGTCTGGAAAATAAACCTTCCGGCTTAGGAAGGACAACGGCAACACCATCACGAGGAAATGTCATGACCGAGAGAAGCGACCTTTACAAGAAGGGCGAAGCCGTACGCCGCGCACTGCGCGGAGACGAGTCCTACGAAAAGAACATGAAGGAGTATGCGGCCGACCCGCATACGCAGAAGTTCATCGATCTCGCGACCGAGACGGTGTTCGGCGCGCTCTGGGCACGGCCGACGCTCGACTACAAGCTGCGCTCGCTGATCTGCGTGATCACGGACACCACCATGGGCCGCCACGACGAGCTCGACATCCATCTCCGCTTCGCCTTGAAGCAGGGCTGGACCGAGGACGAACTGATCGAGGTGCTCCTGCATATGTCCGGCTATATCGGCGTGCCGCTCATCCGCGAGGCCATCTATTGCGCGAAAGAAGTATTCGCCGACGAGCGCGCCAAGAACGCCGCCGCCAAGGGCTGATCCCAGCCGCAAGATCACCAGTTGCCGAGACGAAGCGAGGAGCGAGACCGCAAATGGCCCAACCCAACGTCCACTACATCGCCAACCGGGCGGACTGGCTCGCTCGTGTCAAGGAAGAGCCGCTCGAGCCGGACCTGCAGATCGTCGATCCGCACCACCACCTTTGGGACAGGCCCGGCTGGCCCTACATGATGCCGGACCTGCTCGCCGACACGTCGACCGGCCACAACATCATCGCGACGGTGTTCGTACAGTGCCGCGCCTTCCACAAGGCGACCGGCCCCGAGGAGATGAAGCCCGTCGGCGAGACGCAATTCGTGGCCGGCGTCGCGGCCATGGCCGAGAGCGGTCAATACGGCAAAACGCGTGTCTGCGAGGGCATCGTCGGTCACGCCGACATGCTTCTCGGCGCGCGCGTCGAGCCGGTGCTGGAGGCGCATGTTGCGGCGGCCAACGGACGGTTTCGCGGCATCCGACACATAACCGCCTGGGATCCCAATCCCGTCGTCATGAATCCGGCCTACAAACCGCCGCAACACGCGCTGAAGGATGCGACCTTCCAGGAGGGCTTGCGCACACTCGGCCGCATGGGTCTTTCGTACGACGCCTGGCTCTATCATCCGCAGATCCCGGATCTCACCGCCGCAGCACGGGCCGTGCCCGAGACGCGCATGGTGCTGGATCACGTCGGCGGGCCGCTCGCTATCGAGGGCTATGCGGGCAAGCGCGACGAGGTCTTCAAAGACTGGTCGGCGGCAATCAAGGAGCTCGCCACCTGCCCCAACGTCTACGTCAAGCTCGGCGGTCTCGGCATGCGCATCAACGGCTTCCATTTCGAGGATACCGCTGATCCGCCATCGTCCGAAGCGCTCGCGGCGGCCTGGAAGCCCTACATGGAGACCTGCATCGAGGCCTTCGGGGCAAGCCGCTGCATGTTCGAGTCGAACTTCCCGGTCGACAAAGGCTCCTACAGCTACGGCGTCTTCTGGAATGCGTGCAAGCGCCTGGCGAAGGGTGCATCGGCCAGCGAGAAGGCCGACCTCTTTGCCGGCGCCGCCCAGCGGTTCTACCGACTGTCACACGCAGCCTGACGCATCCTATGAAAGTGGACTGACCATGAGTGCAGCAGCAAAGCCGGCCTCGACGACGCCGATCCTGACCATCGCGGAGGGCAAGGCCACGATCCGCCTCAACCGACCGGCCGAGCACAATCGCCTGGAGCCCGCCGATCTGGAGGCGCTGATCGAGATCTACGACCGGATCGCCAACGACGTCTCGATCCGTGTGCTCGTTATCACGGGCACCGGCAAGAGCTTCTCGTCGGGCTTCCATATCGGCGCACTGAAGGAGCGCAAGGAAGGCAAGCAGAAGGACTACGATCCGAACGCCTTCGAGAAGATGACCGACAAGCTCGAGGATCTGCGGGTCCCGACCATTGCCGCGCTGAACGGAGGCGTCTATGGCGGCTCGACGGACCTTGCGCTCGCCTGCGACTTCCGCATCGGCGTGGAGACGACCCGGATGTTCATGCCGGCGACGCGGCTCGGCATCGTCTACTACCAGAGCGGTCTTCGCCGCTACGTCTCGCGCCTCGGCCTCAACAACGCCAAGCGCCTCTTCCTGACGGCGGCGCCGGTCGAGGCGAACGAGCTGCTCGGCATGGGCTATCTGAGCGAGATCGTGCCCGCCGATCAGCTCATGACGCGGGTCGACGCCCTCGCCTCCGAGCTCGCCGCCAATGCGCCGCTAGCGCTCGCGGCCACCAAGAAGGCTTTGAACGACGTCGCTGCGGGCCGACTCGATCCGGCCTGGCACGACGCGGCGCGCATCGCATGTGCCAAGTCCGAGGATCATCAGGAAGGTCTGAGGGCCTGGGCGGAAAAGCGAAAGCCCGTTTTCCAGGGGCGGTAGGCGCTTCCTCACGCGAACCCGAACGTGAAAGATCCCGGATAACCGCTACGCGGTTTCCGGGAACTCGGAAGAAAATAAAAGGCCAATCTCCTTCCACGAGTCCCCGGACAAGCGCGCCGCCAGGTGCGCGCCGATCCGGTGTCGTTACCTGCATGGTGGGGGTTCGGATCAGGACCGAGACGTGGAAAGATCCCGGACAACCACTTCGTGGTTTCCGGGAGCTCGGCGGCGGAGGCCGCAATACACGCAATAAAACCGGCGCGCCCCCAGGAGGACGCGCCGGCTTCGGTAGTGCCAACTCGCTTGCGCGAGCCCCTGTTATTCTGCTGCAGCCGTGACCGGCGATTTACCGTTCCGGCAGCGGCTGTTGCGCACCTCGCTCAGCTGACCCGCCACCAGGAAAGCAATTTCCAGCGACTGCTCGGCGTTGAGGCGCGGGTCGCAGAGCGTCTCGTA
>Ga0182738_1005474_pt1 | contig 13527 bp, 14 predicted proteins | sample eDN5th30CBELigMG_FD_128876 | JGI IMG/M metagenome (GOLD analysis project Ga0182738, IMG submission 128876) | Enriched Miracle-Growth compost microbial communities from Emeryville, California, USA - eDNA 5th pass 30_C BE-Lig MG (version 2)... ...
CTCCATGAGGGATCAATTTTAACTTTTGTTGAGGGGGAAAGATGTCTTTCATTCGGGAGTTCTGGCGTTTTCTAAGAGTAAGAAAAAAGTTCTGGCTGATTCCTCTTCTTCTGGTGTTGGCCCTTTTGGGAGCGCTCATGGTGCTCAGTCAAGGATCCGCCGTCGCGCCGTTTGTTTACACGCTTTTTTAATATGAGCAGGATTCTCGGCATCTCCGCATTTTATCATGACAGTGCCGCCGCCCTGGTGGTGGAGGGAGAGATCCGCGCGGCCGCTCAGGAAGAGCGTTTCTCCCGAGTCAAACAGGACGCCGGCTATCCGGAAGGGGCGCTCGCTTTTTGTCTGCGGGAGGGCGGAAACCTGAAGCTTTCCGATCTGGACGCGGTGGTGTTTTATGAAAAACCTTTTTTAAAATTCGAACGTCTGATTGAAACTTATCTGGCCTTCGCCCCCATGGGATTTTCCTCTTTCCGAAAGGCGCTGCCGCTGTGGTTGCGGGAAAAACTTTTCCAAAAGGATTTTTTGTTGAAGCGCCTGGAAAAACAATTCGGGGAAAAGCTTCCCCCCGAAAAACTGCTTTTCTCCGAACATCATTTAAGCCACGCGGCCAGCGCCTTTTACCCCTCGCCCTTCGAAGAGGCCGTGGTTTTGACCATGGACGGCGTGGGCGAGTGGGCCACGTCCAGTGTCGCTCTCGGAAAAGGGCGCGATCTTCAAATCAAAAAGGAAATTCATTTTCCCCATTCGCTCGGACTTTTGTATGCGGCCTTCACTTATTATTTGGGATTCAAGGTAAACAGCGGCGAGTACAAGGTGATGGGCCTGGCCCCTTACGGAAAGCCGATCTATAAAGAACTGATTTTTGAACATCTGATCACCCTGAAAGAAGACGGTTCTTTTCGCTTGAACATGAAGTTCTTTAATTACGCGACCGGGCTGACCATGGTGAACCAAAATTTTGTGAACCTTTTCGGCCAACCCATCCGCCGTCCGGAAGAGGACGCCCTCACGCCCTTTCACCAAGACGTCGCGGCCTCCATCCAAGCGGTGTGTGAGGAAGTGGTCATGAAGATCGTGCGCGCGCTTCATAAAGAATATCAAAAACCGTTTCTGTGTTTGGCCGGCGGAGTGGCGCTCAATTGCGTGGCCAACGGAAAAATTCTTAAAGAGGGGCCCTTTGAGAAAATCTGGATTCAACCGGCGGCGGGGGATGCGGGCGGCGCTTTAGGAGCCGCCTTGGCCGCCCATCATTTGCATTTTCAAAAAGAGCGAAAGCTCCCGGACCCGGCGGAAGACCGCATGAAGGGCGCTTACCTGGGGCCGTCTTTTTCCCAAGCGGAAATCGAGGCGCGGCTCAAAAACTGCGGCGCCCATTATGAAACTTTATCCGAAGAAGAAATGATCTTAAGAACCGTTCAGTCCCTTGAAAAGGGCGAAGCCGTCGGATGGTTTCAGGGCGCGTTGGAATTCGGGCCGCGCGCTCTCGGAAACCGCTCCATTCTGGGCGACCCCAGAAATCCCGGAATGCAAAAGCTGCTGAATCTGAAAATCAAATTCCGCGAAAGCTTTCGTCCCTTCGCTCCGTCCGTTTTGAAAGAAAAGGCCCACGAGTGGTTTGATCTGAAGACGGACAGTCCTTACATGCTGCTGGTGGCGGAAGTGAGCAAAAATCAAAGGCTGCCGGTTTCCCAAGAAGCGGAAGGCTTCGACCGATTGAAGATTCCGCGCTCGAGGATTCCGGCGGTGACCCATGTGGACGACTCCGCGCGGATTCAAACCGTCGATAAAAAGACCAACCCGCTTTATCACCGGTTGCTTTCAAAGTTTGAAGAGCACACCGGCTGCCCCGTGCTGGTGAACACGTCTTTTAACGTGCGCGGCGAACCCATCGTCTGCACGCCCGAAGATGCCTTTCATTGTTTCATGGGAACGGACTTGGACGTCTTGGTGTGCGGAAACGCGTTTTTGCGCAAGGCCGACCAGCCGGCTTCGTTAAAAAGAGATTACAAAAATCTCTACGAACTCGATTAAAGACAGCGGTAAAACCAGCCTTCTTGGCGCGCATGATCCAACAAAGTTTGCTCCGTTTCAAAGTTCGGATGTTTCAGGGCGGTGTTGGACATAACAAAGCGAACCGCGCTGGCGGACTGCAAAAGTTCCAGATCCCCTTCCGTGTTGCCTGAACAAAAATAAGGCGTCAATCCCGAGGCCTCGACGATCTTCAGGGCTTTCCCCTCCCTGTAAGTGAGAATCCCTTTTTGCTTCATGCCCACCACTCCGTCCGTCACTTCGGTTTCAATCCCGAGCACCTGATCCGGGGTGAGTCCGACCAACTCCGCCGCCGGTTCCACCGCCCACTTGATGGAGGCGGTAACGATGTAAACGTCCACGCCCAAGGTTTGTAAATGGCGGATGATTTTCTTTTGCATTTCAAAGACGGGCACGGGCTGAGCGGCGGCGACGCTTTCCTTGGCCCACTGACGCACTTGTTTCAGGGGAACGCCGTTAAAAATTTGCGCCAGCCAGAGATAAGCGGCTTCTTTGGAAACTTCTTCCTGCATCCCGAAGTAATGTTTCCACGGATCCTCGGGCAGGGGGACGAGCCTGTGTTTGATCACATAGTCGAAAAAAGTTTCCCCCATATCGATGTCCCACAAAGTACCGTCCGCGTCGAAAGCGGCCACGGCCTTTCCCTGAGGGCGCCGGTCCGTGAGGGCTTGAAGCAACTTTTGAAGATCGGCCTCTGTTTTGATTTGCATGAGCCGATTATAAGGAGGCTTTTTTCTTTTGAACACTCTTTTCCGTTTTGGGTTTCTCATCAAGGCGAAAATCCGTTAGAGTGCGGGCCATGGACGGCAACAAGAACGCGGAAGAGCTTTTTATTCTTACTCCTGAAGACAAAGACCGAATCACGGAGTTTGAGCGGCGGCGCATGGGCGAAAATCCCTCTTTGGAAGCACAGATGCTTTCCTGGGATGCCCGCTGGCGGCCCGAAGCTTTGGATCATTATCTTTCTTTGGGATGGAGTTTCGGAGTGAAAAAAGAGGGACGGCTCGTTTCCTATCTTCTCGCTCAACCCTTTATTTTCTTTCGCGGCCTCACCCAAACTTTGTGGGTGGAGTGGCTGGCCGCGGACAGCGATGAAAACGCCCAGAAGGTCATCGAAGTGATCTACCGTTGGGCCCGCGACAAACATTTTCAAAGCATCACCTTAGAAGAATCCCAAGACTTCGCCCGTTATTTCAAGGCCGCGCCTTGGGCCGTGGAATCCGCTCAAGGCTTTCTGGTTCTTAAAACGTCGAAGATGAAATAGAGGAAAACATGGCTTCGCTTTCCGCTCACGCGCGCTCCAAGAACATTCAAACTTTGAAAGATCAGACCTTCGATCTCCTGGTGATTGGCGGCGGCATCACGGGGGCGGGAGTGGCCAGGGACGCGGCTTCGCGGGGCATGAAGGTGGCCTTGGTGGAAACGCGCGATTTCGCCTGGGCGACCAGTTCCCGCTCGAGCAAGCTGGTGCATGGAGGGATTCGTTATTTGGAACAATACGAATTCGGCCTTGTCTTCGAAGCGCTTTCCGAGCGCCAAAGACTTTTTGAAATCGCGCCCCATCTGGTGCATCCCTTGAAGTTCGCCATTCCGCTCTACAAAAGCGGGCGCGTGCGCCCATGGCTCATGAAGCTCGGCATGATGCTTTATGATTTTCTCTCCCTCTACGATGCGCCGGAACTTCATGCGTCTTATTCGGCAAAAGAACTGTTGCAGGACTATCCGCTTTTACAATCCGAAGAACTGCTTGGTGGGTTCACTTATTACGATGCCTATATGGATGATGATCGTCTGGTGCATGAAACCTTGCGCTCCGCCGCGCGTTTCGGCGCGGTGGCCGTCAATTTCGTGCGCGCCGAAAATTCCCTGTGGAAGGACGGGCGCATCCATGCGGTGGAAGTTCAGGATCTGAAATCGCAAGCGGGTCGTTGGCCTTTGCGGGCCCGCCATGTGGTCAGCTGCGTGGGACCCTGGACCGATGCGCTGGGGAGCTCCTTGCTTCCGCAGTGGAAACCCATGATGCGTCCCTCAAAGGGAGTGCATCTGACCTTTGAAAGAGGCCGACTGGATTTGAAAGAAGCCGTGGTGATGGCCGCGGAAAAACGCATCGTTTTCGCCATTCCTCGCCATGAAATGACCATCATAGGCACCACCGACACGGATTTTACGGAAGATCCCTCCCAAGTGACGACCCGTCCGGAAGACGTGGATTATCTTCTCCGAGTGGCGCAAAAGTATTTTCCCGGCGCGAATCTTACAAAATCTGACATTGTCGCCAGCTATGCCGGGGTCCGGCCTTTGGTGCACGATCAGGCGCAAACGGAAAGCGGGACCAGCCGCGAGCACGTGATTCTTCAGGACGAGCGCGGGATCACCTTTGTCGCCGGCGGTAAATACACGACCTATCGGCACATGGCGGAGCAGGCGGTGAAAAAGGTTCTGAGCGCCTGGAGTTTTGAAGATCAAATGAAATACGCGCGCGGCCGCACCTTGGAGCCTCTCAACCCCAAATGCTCTCCGGAACTGTGTTTGCGGGCGCGGAGGGAAGCGGAGTATTGGATCAAGGAAGGCCGCGGGCCTCTAAAATTGTTTGGTTTATCGCGTCTTGCGGAAAGACATGGAATGGAATTTCCCGACATCGTGAAGCGCTATCAGCAGGAGTTGACCGAGAGCGCGGGGGAGGAACAAAAGCTGATGGAGCTGGAATTGCTGCATGCGGTGAATGAAACCATGTGTTTGACCTTGGAAGATTTTTACTTTCGTCGAGTGCCTCTTTTTTTAGCTAAAAAAGACCACGGATTGCCTCTTTTGGAATCACTCAGCCGCATGATGGCCCGCCAATTGGGCTGGTCGGAAGAGGAAAGAGCCGGGCAAGTTAATGCTCTGCAAAAGCAGATTCGTCATGAGCTTTCTTGGCGCGATTGACTCCCATCAGACAGCTGCCTAGACTATCGGAATTATGTCATTTTTAGATAAAGTCAGTGATTATTTTTCGAACGACATCGCCATCGACCTTGGAACCGCAAACACCCTCGTCTTCGCCAAGGGCCGCGGGATCATCTTGGATGAGCCCTCCGTGGTGGCCGTTCAAAAAGGCGCCCGCGGAAACAAAGTCTTGGCGGTGGGTAAAGAAGCCAAAGACATGTTGGGAAGAACTCCGGGGAGCATTTATGCGATCCGCCCCATCAAAGACGGAGTGATCGCTGACTTCGAAGTGACTTCGAGCATGCTCAAATATTTTATTTCCAAATCCACGGGCCAGAAAAAGGGCCTGATCCGCCCGCGCATCATCATTTGCGTGCCTTACGGAATCACTCAGGTGGAAAAACGGGCGGTGAAAGAATCCGCGCACTCCGCCGGAGCCCGCGAAGTCTATTTGGTGGAAGAGCCGATGGCCGCCGCCGTGGGCGCGGGCCTTCCCATCACCGATCCGACCGGCAGCATGGTCGTGGACATGGGCGGTGGAACCACCGGCGTGGCCGTGATCTCTTTGGGCGGCATCGTTTACTGTAAATCCATCAAGGTGGCCGGCGATAAGTTCGACGAAGCCATCGCTCATTATGTGAGACGCCAGTTCAACCTGTTGATCGGTGAACGAACCGCTGAAAACATCAAAATTCAAATCGGAAACGCCTATCCTTTCGAGGAAGAGCGTTCCATGGAAATCAAAGGCCGTGACCTTGTGGCCGGAGCTCCTAAAACCATCGAGATCACGTCCTCTCAAGTGAACGACGCCTTGATGGATCCGCTCAGTGAAGTGGTGGATGCGGTCCGTACCGCTCTGGAAAAGACGCCTCCGGAACTGGCCTCCGACATCGTGGACAACGGCATCGTTCTGACCGGTGGCGGCGCTTTGCTGGCAAATCTGGACATTCTTCTTCGGGAGAGAACGGGACTTCCCGTGACCATCGCCGAAGATCCGCTTTCTTGCGTGGTGATCGGTTCCGGCCGGATGCTCGACAACATGGATCTTCTCAAGCAACTCTCCGTGGATTAAGCAATGGATGAGGCGATCATCCGGGCCTGCGTTTTATTTTTTTACGTTTTGCTTGAAGATGAAGACCTCGTTTATTCCGCCAGTGAAGCCGTATTGACCTCCGCGCGCCGAAAGAAATTCAAACAAGAATCCGACAGTCTTTACGCCTTGGTGATCCGGGAAGCCACGCAGTTTTATCTGCGACAGTCCCATAAAACCTTAGGCCGCAAGCGTCCGTTGGAGGTGGAAAATCCCGTTCCCTCCGGCTTGTTGGCGGCGGTGAGAAACATCAAACACAAAGTCCCGCAGGATTCCTTTTTGCCCTTCGTCTGGAGAGAGGTGGTCAAAGCGCCGCCCCAGGAAATTTCCGAGGGCCTCGGCCTGTCGTTGGGAACCGTGGATTACCGCAGTCACGAAGTCCTTAAGAGTTGGGCGGGCCTCGAATGAAAAAGAAGGACCAACTGACCCCTTTTCTGGCGAAGTCCCTGCTTTACGATTATCTGAAAGGAAACCTCTCGCCCGAGAGGAAAAAAGCGGTGGATCTGGTCCTTCAACAGGACGCGGATTTGAAGCTGGTTTTAAGAAATCTTGAAATGAAGATGAAGGAGCTTGAGTCCTTCGACGCCGTCGGCGTGACGGAGCGCTGGAAAGAGGATTTGTCTTTGCCTCATCCGAGTCTCAGCCAACAACTCGCCTCTTTAGAACGCCGATTCGCGCCCCGTTTTTGGAAGGCCTTGCCGCTGACGGTTTTGGTGGTGTCGGTGATCACGGCCGTGGCGGTCTTTCAACCCTGGAAGTTGCTGCACTTGAATGAGGTCGAGGTGACCCAAGTCGCCATGAACGACGACGACGTGCGCATGGAAGCCGCGCTGGCGCTTTCGGAAAAAGACATCGAAAACGTCATGAAGGCTCAAGTGCAGGAAACCAAAGAAGAAGCACCTTCAACGGATCAGTTGACGTTGACGGGCACGCGGACCGCGCCGCCGGTTGAGGTGAAGGCGAAGACTCCGGAAAAGCAGGAAACTCCGCCCAAGCAGAAACCGAAGATGGGCGAACTTTACCGGGGTTTCATGACCGTCGGCGATCTGGTCGCCGTTTCCGACAAGGCGGCCAGCAAAATTATCGCTTTGGGAGGAAAAAAGGCGGGGCAGGTTCCTTTGGGGTGGGAGAGAGCGGAAGACGAACGCTATTTCCACTTTTCCCTTCCGGAAAAGAACAAGAAAGCGCTTTTGGATTTTCTTTCAAACTTTAGTCAAGTCCGGTTATCGAGCCAACCCCACCCCCTGGTAATGCCTGAAGGTAAAATTCGGATTATCCTTGTTGTGAGACAAGATCCCAACGCAGAAAGACCCGCTCCTCGATCCGAAGAGCCCGGTCAAGAGGAGACTCCGCCCAGTGAGAAAGAAGAGACGTCCCCGTAAGTCGCTCCGTAACGTTCTGATCGTCTGGTTTTTATTGTTTTCCATCGTCCCCTTGGCGTTCATCACCGGTTATTCGCTCGTTAAATACGAACAAGCCATCGATCAGGAATTGTCCCAGCGTTTGCGCGGCAATGCCCGCGAGATTTCCGTCATGCTGGACGAGTTCGAGGCCACGCTCCGCAAAGAAAACGAAGCGCACCGCACGGATCGCACCTTGGCTTATTCCCTTTCCACCGGCAACGACACCCGCGCGCGCGCGCTTTTGAAGAACTGGTTGGTCAGCGGCTTGGCGCAAAGGATGTGGCTTTATTCTTCCGATGCCCGGTTAAAGATCGCGCTTTACGAAGAAGAGTCGGGGCAGGTGGCGTCCAAACCCAATTTGGAATCCGGCGACGTGGAACTCAATCAGGATTTCCTCGATAAGTTGGGTTCAAAAGACGTGATGGGTCTGGTTGATTTTCACGTGGAGCGTTTGAAAGGAAGAAGCACCAGAAAGTGGGACAGCCGCATTGACCTCGTGCTTTTTTCGAAGGTGAAGAACGCCCAGGGCCGGATCGTCGGGTATCTTGAAGAAGTGATCACCATGGACAGCAATTTCCTGCAGAGTCTGCGCAACCGCATGAACACGGAGATTTTCTTTTTCCAGACGGACAAAGACACGGTGGTCGCCACTCACGACGATCTGATGCTTTACAAGTCGGACACTTTCGCCAAGGAACTTCAGGAAGGAAACAAAGAACAAAAATTTTTCGATCTGAACGTGCGCGAAGTTCCTTACAAGTTTTTATTGAAGCGGCTGCATTGGGGGGATGAGGAGATCATCCTGGGGCTGGGCGCGTCCAAACAGGCGGCGCGCGCCGTCTTGAAGAACGTGAATCTGGCGTTCTTTTCCGTGGCCGGATTCATCGTCGTTCTTCTGGTGGTTCTCAGTTTGGTCATTTCCAAGGTCATCCTGCGTCCGATTTACGACATGCTCAACACGATCGATCAGTCGGATTATTCGAAGGGAATCGTCGAAGTCGCCGAAAGCAACAACACGGAACTTGGTCTGTTGGCCAAGAGTTTCAACGATCTCGGGCGCCGAACCTACGAATCGCAGCAGGCCCTGCGCGCCAACGTCAAAGAACTCGAGGGGGCGAATTCGGAAATCAAGGAAGCCCAGACCCGTCTTGTCCACGCGGCCAAGATGGCCAGCCTTGGTCAGTTGGTGGCCGGCGTGGCCCATGAACTCAACAACCCGATCGGCTTTATTTATTCCAACATGGCCCACTTAAAGGAATACTCGGAAAAGCTGATTTCCCTTTTGGACATCGCCGAAAAAGATCCGGCGCAACTTCCCCGGGCCAAGGAAGAAGCGGATTTGGAATTCATCAAAAAAGATCTCCCCAAACTGATCGCCAGTTGCGAAGACGGAGCCCGCAGAACCAGGGACATCGTGCTGGGGTTGAGAAACTTTTCCCGGTTGGAGGAATCCCAGGTCAAGGAAGTGGACGTGCGCGAAGGTTTGTCGAAGACGCTTGAACTTCTCAGCGGAGAACTTAAAAACCGCATCAAGGTGATCAAAGATTTCGGCGACATCCCGAAGATCATGGCTTATCCCAGTGAACTCAATCAGGTCTTTATGAACATTCTGTCCAATGCCGCTCAGGCCATCGAAGGCGAAGGGGAGATCAGGGTTTCAACCCATTTGACCAAGAACAAGATGGTCGAAATCGCCATTTCGGACACGGGCAAAGGAATGAGCAAGGAAACCGCGGAAAAAGTTTTTGATCCCTTCTTCACCACGAAAACTTTGGGTCAGGGAACGGGGCTGGGTTTAAGTATTTCTTATGGAGTGATTCAAAAACATGGCGGGGAGATTCTGATCGATTCTGAGGTGGGCAAAGGCACCACCTTCAGAATCATTTTGCCGGTGAACGGCGTTTCTTAGTTCGGAGTGCAAGTCACTTGAGAGTTGATCGGATAGTTTCCGCTCGGAGTGGTGAAAGTTCCGGCTGTGTCTTGAACCAGGTTCCCGTTGGTCAGGTACATGGAGATCACGGCTTGAACGTTTCCGATGTGTTGACCTTTGTCGTAGTACTCACCGGTTTGTTCGATTTTGAAAGCTTCCGCTTCGCACCAGCCACGGATGGTTCCGTTTTTCACTTGGTCACTGTCTTGCAATCTGTAGGTGTTGTTGTCCGCGGGCAATGATCCGCCTTGGTTTTGGGGATCGTTGGCGTCTTTGATGGTGTAAACGGTCACGCCGTTATTCTCAGTTTGAGACATTTGAATGACGGAAGTTTGTCCTTCGTAGGTGCAAGTGTAGTTTCCGGCGAGGTTCGGACAGGCCATTGCTTGGGCTCCGAACAACAGAAGTCCTGCGATCATTGTTTTCATGGTTTCCCCCCTGGGATTTAGGTTTTGGTTGCGGCGGTTGTCCCATGGCCTTTGGTCCAGGTCAACGTTCAAGTTTCCTTTTGTATTTTCCGATAGTTATGGGAGGAGGAGGACTTTGACGGCATCGGCCCCTAAGAAATCATTCCAAATCAAAGTGCTTCCGAAGACGGGAGAAGGCCCCGCTATTGCCGGGAACTCTCCAAAAAAGAAAAGCATCCATGTCAAAACTTCCAAATCAAAATCCAAATCCGGAAGAAAAAAAACCTCTTCCCTACAAGGTCCCTTGATTCTTCTGGGAGTGATCGCCGCCGCCTTAGGCGGGCTTTATTGGGTGAACGTCAAAGCGCCCAAGCCCTCTTCCGCCAGCGCGGTCAAAGCCGCCAACCCGGAAAACAAGAAACTTAAAAATTACCTGGAAGCCGCTCAACAAAAAGAAGCCTTTCAAAAAATGCGCGTCCAAGTCGAAAACCAGGCGGCGGTGCCGGACGATCTTCCCGCCTTTCTTCCCTTGGAAGATCAGGATCCGGGAGAGCGCCGCCCGATGGGAGTCGAGCTGGACAGCGACCCCTCCATGAATCGAGTTTACGACGATCTTTACGGCTCCAGTGAAGGCGGCAGATTTCAAACGCCCGAAGAGCGCATCGGCGCGCGCTTGGCTCAGAAAAAATGGCTTTACGAATATCAACTGAGCGAGCGCAAAGTCTTCATTCAAAACTTCATCGAAGCCGCCAAACTGGCCGGTTACGAAGTGAAGATCGACGAGAACCTGGTCGTGACCGAGGTCAAACCCCTGCGCGCTCGGCCGTCGATCCCCTTGGATCAGGTTTTGGAAAACCTGGCCACCGCCCGCTCCAAATAAATCTCTATCCATCCCTTCTCCCGGAAGCTGAAGTACTTCTTTGAGGAGACGATGACGTGATCCTCGATGGGAATCTTCATCACCTCCCCAAGAAAGACGATGTCTTTGGTGACCCTGGAGTCTTCCACGGAAGGGGTCGGATCCCCGCTGGGATGGGAGTGGCTAAGAATCAGGCGGGTCGCGTTCATGGCGCAGCCGTAGCGAAAGATGTCGCGCGGATGGACCGGGCACTGATCGACGGTCCCGCGAAAAAGACAGCGGGCATCGATCAAGCGCAGTCCCGGATCCAGAGCGAGCACCCAGAATTCCTCCTGAGTGAAACTGATTCTTTTCTTGAGAAAGGAATGGACCTTTGCGGCGGAAAGGAGCGGTTTTTGAGGGGGCGGTTTTCGAATCATAGTCAAGTGCTATGCAAAATGGAAATCCCGCGCGCTCCGGTTTATAAACGGACCTGGGCCGAAATCCTGTCCGTGCTGCGGAGCTAATTGCCCTTTTTTCCGAAAATCCCTTACACTCGGAGAGTATTTGAAAACATGAAACTGGAGGTTGTTTTCATGAAATTGATGGGAATTTTTCTGACAGCGGCGGTGGCTTTGGCGATGACGGCGTGCGGACCGCGGGCTTTCGTGAAGGGCGATTACGACGAAAACGTCGAAGAGGCGAATCTACTGAACGACAAATGGTCCGAATCGGACATGCAAAGAGCCGTTAAGGATCTGGTGCAAAGCATGGAGAACCATCCCGCCATCAAGGGCGCGAAACGTCCTCCCATCGTGATGGTCACCCGTCTTCAAAATAAAACGGATGAGCACATCGACACCCAAAGCATCACCGATATGTTTCAGGTGGAGCTGATGAATTCCGGAAAAATGACTTTCGTGGACAAAGCGGCCCGCGAGGACATCTCCGATGAGTATGAATATCAAAACTCCGGCATGGTTTCCCGCGAGACCAAAAAAGAAGCCGGCGGTCAGATCGGGGCGGATTACATTTTGAACGGACGTTTGGATTCCATCACCCAGGAAGCCGGACGGGACAAGACTGTTTATTATAAACTGACGATGAACCTCACCAACCTGAAAACGGGCTTGAAGGTTTGGACCGGTCAAAAACAATTGCGCAAGAAGTTCAAGAAAAAGCGCGTGGGTCTTTAATTTAAAAGCGAGTGTTCATGAAGTTCCGTCGTTGGATGTTCTGGATGGCGTGGCCGTTGATGATTCTCGGTTGCGCCAGCTACCAGGGAAAGCTTGGGCCTTTTTTCTCGCAGCTGAAAGCGGGGCAGGCGGAACAAGCGGCGGAATCCATCAAGGAAAAAGCTCTGACCGAGGGCGACGACCAAGTGGTGTATTTGTTCGAATACGGCACGGCTCTTCAGGCGGCGGGCAATTATAAAGAAAGTAACCGCGTCTTCTTGAAGGCGGAAGATCTGACCGAGATCAAAGATTACCATTCCCTCAGCCGCATCACCGGATCGCTTCTCTTGAATGAAGGCATGGTTCAATACAAAGGCGAAGATTACGAGAAAGTGTTGATCAACGCCATGCTTGCCATCAATTACCTGGAACTGGGCGAGTTCGAGGACGCCCGGGTTGAGTCCCGCAAACTCAACGAGAAACTTTATAATTACCGTTATCAGGCCAAGCGCGATTACGAACAAAATCCTTTTGCATTTTACATTTCCGCCCTGACTTGGGAGGAAAACGGCAACTGGGACAGCGCTTACATCGACTTCAAGCGCACCTACGCCTTGAATCCGAATTTCGGCTACATCAAAGAAGACTTGATCCGCTCCGCGGCCCGCGCGCAAAGAAACGAAGACCTGGCGCATTGGAAAAAGAAGTTTCCCGAAGCCGTTCGGAACGCTTTCCCCAAGAAAAACGAAGGGGAATTGGTTTTGATTTTCGAACAGGGCTGGGCGCCGCAAAAAAGACCCCATCCCGATTTCCCGCGCGTTCCGAAACTTTATCCCCGGCCTTCCGAAACCCAAGCCGCGCGCTTGGTCGTCAAGGGCGGACCCAAGGAAACCACCCAGGAAATTTATTCGGTTCAAGATGTGGCCATCAAAACTTTGGATGATGCTTACGCCGCCCTGATCGCCAAGCGGGCGGCGGGTTTGGCGGCCAAAGCGGTGGTGGCCGATCAGATCCGGCAAAAAAATGAAGCCTTGGGAAGTCTGGCGTGGTTGGCGATGAACATCGCGGATCAGGCGGACTTAAGACAGTGGGCCTCCTTGCCACAAACCTTCCAGGTGGCGCGCCTTCCGTTGAAGGCGGGGCACTATCAGGTGCAAGCGGCCGGCTTGAATGGACTCTCCCAATTGACCGGAGAGACGTCAGAATGGCAGGACGTGCGTATCCGTGCCGGTCATCGCCAGTTTATTTTCTGGCGGTCCTTTCGCTGAGGAATGGGGTGAGAAAAAGGCATAAAAAAAGCCTGTCTTAAAGACAGGCTTTTTATTTTTTCCCTCAAGCGGAAACAATCAGCCGTTCAGGCTTTTGTTCGAATTGGGAAGGTCGGGAAGGTCACTGCCGGAGCCTTGATCTTCGAAGTTCTTCGCGGCGTTCGCCACGTTGGCGGCGGAAGCAACGCGCTCTTCCAAAGTCTTTTTCACATCGTCGTAAGAAGCTTTGTTGGCCAGTTCAGCCTGCTGAGCGGATTCGGCTTTCGCTTGAGCTTGTTTTTCCGCGTAATCCTGGGGGAAAGCTCCAAGCTTGGCCAGAAAGCTGGAAATGCTTCCGTTTCCGTTTTGGATGATTTCCCTGAGAGTGAACAGCGGCGCGTACTGGGATGCTTTCTTTTCCGCTTCGAAAATGATCTGAGTGAGAGTGGCGGCGGTGATGTCA
>Ga0182738_1005475_pt1 | contig 13524 bp, 12 predicted proteins | sample eDN5th30CBELigMG_FD_128876 | JGI IMG/M metagenome (GOLD analysis project Ga0182738, IMG submission 128876) | Enriched Miracle-Growth compost microbial communities from Emeryville, California, USA - eDNA 5th pass 30_C BE-Lig MG (version 2)... ...
CCAGTCGTCCTGAGCGCGGCGAAGGACCTCGCGCCAGCGGCGCGGCCCGTGTCCGATCGTTCGATGAGATCCTTCGCTGCGCTCAGGATGACGGAGTACACCTCGTCGGTCCGAGGCGGAGCCTCGCTAGACATAACCGGGACCCTCGATGACCGGATGGGCCTCCAGGAACTTCTCGTCGATCTCCACCCCGATGCCGGGCTTGTCGAGCGGCCGCACGCAGCCGTCCTTGCCGATCTTCCACGGCTCGCTGCCCAGGTCGTCGCGGAACTTGTTGGCGACCGACAGGTCGGCCTCGAAGTAGCCGCCGTTGTCGATCGCCGCGAGGAAGTGGATCGAGACCGCCTGGTTGAGGCCGGTCATCGACGAATGCGGATGGATCGGCAGCTTCCACATCGAGGCTGCGGCCGCGATGCGCTGCACCTCGGTGATGCCGCCGCTCTTGCTGAGGTCGGGTTGCAGGATGGTGATGTTGCCGTCCTCGATCACGCGATGGAACTCGAAGCGCGTGTAGTGGTTTTCGCCCGCAGCGAGCGGCGTGCGGCCAAAGCTCCTGGCCATCCGGTAGGAGCGGTGATCGTGGGCCGGAAACGGCTCCTCGAGCCAGCCGATGTTCAGCTCGTCCATCGCCGGCATCACCTGGCGCACGTCGGCCACCGAATAGCCGGTGTTGGCGTCCGTCAGGATGGCAATGTCGTCGCCGAAGCGGCGGCGCACCGCGGTCATGCGCGCGATGTCGGCCTTCACGTTGTCACCGACGCGGAGCTTCAGCGCCCGGTAGCCCGCCTCGACCATCGGCACGGCCTCGGCCGCCAGCGCATCCGGCGGCTGGTAGCCGAGCGAGATGCCGCCGGCATAGGCCGGTACGGGCCTGTTCGTGCCGCCGAGCAGCTTGTAGAGCGGCCAGCCGGTGGCCTTGCCCTTGATGTCCCACAGCGCCTGGTCGAGCCCGCTCATCGCCATCGACGTCGCGGCGCCAGCGCCATGGCTGCCGAGCTGCATCTTGTAGATCTTCGCCCAGATGCCGGTCGTATCGGTCGCATCCATGCCGAGCACCAGCCCCCGGAGGGTGGTGTTCACGAGATGGCCGATCGTGCCCGGTGCGCGTGCATGATGGCTCTCGCCCCAGCCGACGATGCCGTCCTCGGTCGTCACCTTGACCAGCACGCAGTCGCGCTTGGTCATGGTGCCGATGCCGAGCGAAACCTGGTTCTCCTTCGGGACCCGAAAGGAGGTCGGGAAGGCCTTGATGTCGACGATCTTCATACTTTGTCATCCTGAGCGAAGAAGGATCTCACAGAGCGATCAGACAAGGTCCGCGTGGCCAATGCCAGGTCCTTCGCTGCGCTCAGGACGACAAGGGTCAACCCACCTTGTACTTCTTCAACACCTCGCGATCGATCTCGATGCCGAGACCCGGGCCGGTCGGCACCTTGACGATGCCCTTCTTCTGCTCGATCGGCTCCTGCGCCAGGTGATCGCGCAGCGGGTTGGGCGTCTGCTCGAACTCGAGCATCGGCGGCATCGGCCGGAAGGCCGGCGGCTGGTCGGGAAGTGCAGCGAGGAACTGCACCGTCGCGGCCAGCCCGATCGCCGAGCCCCAGGCATGCGGCACGCATTCGACCCCGAATGCGGAGGCCAACGTCGCGATCTTGCGGCATTCGGAGAAGCCGCCGGCGGCGCAGAGGTCGGGCTGCACGATGTCCATCGCCTTCCTGGCAATCACGTCGCGGAAGCCCCAGCGGGTGAAGTCGTTCTCGCCGCCGGCGACGGCCATATCCAACGCCCGCGTCACCTCGATGTAGCCTTCGTGATCCTCCGGGCTGATCGGCTCCTCGAACCACAGGATATCGTGCTCCTCCAGCATGCGGCCGAGCCTGATCGCGTTGGGCACCGAGAAGCAGTGGTTGGCGTCGACCGCCAGCTTCACGTCCGGCCCGATCGCTTCGCGCACGGCCGCGACGCGCTTCGTATCGAGCTTCAGGTCACCCAGCCCGATCTTCATCTTGATCGCCCGGAAGCCGTCGCTCCTGAACGCCAGCGCCTCCTCGACGGCTTCCTCGACGAGCCGGTCCATGTCGATGAAGTAGAGGCCGGTCGCGTAGGGGATCACCTCGCTGCGATAGGCGCCGCCGATCAGCTTGTGCACCGGCCTGTTCACCGCGCGGCCCATGATGTCCCACAGCGCGATGTCGATGCCGGAGATGGCCGAGATCGCCATGCCGGTCGTGCCGTAATCCTTGATCCTGTTGTAGAGGTCCTCCCAGATCGCCTCGACGTCGAACGGGTCCCTGCCGACCACGCGGGCCTTGAACTGGGTTTCGACAAAGCTCTTGGCGACGGCGGCCGGGCCGTAGCATTCGCCCCAGCCGGTGATTCCCTCGTCGGTCGAGATCTCGACCAGGCAGGTCGAACGCGTGCCGTAGACCCAGCCGCGCGCCGAGACGAACGGCTTGTCGACCTTGCATTGCAGAATGTGGGTGGTGACGTCGGTGATCTTCATGGCGCGCACTCTATGGCAGGGAGCATCGAGATCGAATGCCTATTCTCCATCGGACGGATGCACCTCGACGCCGAGTTGCCGGAGAAGCTCCGACTGCTCGCTCCCGCTGATCTTGAGACCCGCGTAGTCGGAGAGGACCGCGAGGTTCAAGCCCGAAAGATCGGAACCGCGGAGATCGGCCTGCCGCAGCTTCGCCCGCTCCCATTCGATTCGGTCGAGGGAGCAGCCGATCATCGTGGCATGGCCGAGGTCCGTATCGATGAAGGACACCTCCGAAAGCTTGCAGGAGCGGAACGCGCAGTTCTGCAGGAACAGCCCGGCCAGGTCGGCGAAGCTGATGTTGCACCTCTCGAAGGAAGCCCCGGTCAGCGTCGATCGCCGCGAGATCGTTTTCGAGAAGGTCGATTGCCGGAACTGCGCGCCTCGCAGGCTCGAATCTGTCGCCCTGAAATCATGGAGATCGCACCTCTCGAAGGTGCAGGTCGCGAAATTGCACTTGGAGACTTCCGCAGATTGCAGATCGCAAAAGGCGAAGGTGCAGGCCTTCCTCTTCTCCGAATCGAACCAGGAACAGCCAGCGAGCCGCGTCCTGGCGAACTTGCAACCGGCCAGCCGCATCGGCTCGAACCTGCAATCAGTGAAGGCCGACTCGGAGAAATCGGCACTCCGGATCGAGGGGTGGCAAAAGAAACAGCGGTCGAATCGGCTCTGGGCAAGCTCAAGTCCATCCAGTGAAAGCTCCGGCGAAAACAGCAGGCCGTCGAAGACCCGGTCACCCGCGGCCACCGCGGCAAATTCTTCCTGAGAAATGGCACGATAGCCTGAACCTTCACTTGCCATGGACCATCCTTGCCGGGGATTCCGATCCAATCACGACCAGCAGATTGCCCAGCTCGTCCTGTCGAACCTTGTCGCCCGGCTCGACGACGGTCGTGCAGTCGAGCTGCTCGAGAATGGCCGGTCCGGCGAGAACGACATCCCTCGGCAGCTTCTCGCGCGCATAGATCGGGGTCTGTTGCCAGCCGTCGGCGAACCACACGCGGCGCTCGCCGATCTGCGCGGCGGTCAATGTCGGTGCCCGCTCCGTTGCCGCCAGCGCGGCCAACGAGATCTCGGGGCGTACGCCGATGACCGCCGTGTGCAGGTTGACCAGCACCGGCGGGATTTCCGGCAGCTCGATGCCGAACCGCCGCCAGTAGGCGGCAGCGAAGGCCTCACGCAGGCCGGCAACGCCGATGTCCGGCCGTTCAACCGCGACCGACAGGATATGGCTCTGGCCCTGGAACTGCATGTCGGCGCTGTAGACCGCGCGCAGTTCGCGCACCGGCACGCCCTCGCGCCGGATCGTCGCCTCGCCTTCCGCCTTCTGCTCGGCGTAGATGCGCTCGACGTCGGCATCGTTCACCGCCGAGAGCGGCTTGTTGACGGTGCGCACATAGTCGTGCCGCAGGTCGGCGACGACACAGCCCAGCGCATTGGTGATGCCGGGCCGCGCCGGCACCATCACCGTCGGGATCGCCAGTTCGCGCGCCAGCGCCGAGGCGTGCAGCGGCCCGGCGCCGCCGAAGGCGAACAGCGCGAAGTCGCGCGGATCGTGGCCGCGCGACAGCGAGACGAGGCGGATCGCGCCGGCCATGCGATCGTTGGCGATGCGCAGGATGGCGGCGGCGGCCGCATCGGCGTCGAGACCGAGCGGCCTGCCGACCTTCTGCTCGATCAGGCCACGCACGTGATCGAGCGTGACCGGATGGTCGACGCCGAGAAGCCGGTCGGGATTGAGCCGGCCCAGGATCAGGTTGGCATCGGTGATGGTCGGCTCGGTGCCGCCGCGACCGTAGCAGATCGGCCCCGGCCGCGCGCCGGCGCTCTCCGGCCCGACCCGCAGCATGCCGGCGGCATCGACCGAGGCGATCGAGCCGCCGCCTGCGCCGATCGTATGCACATCCACCATCGGCACGTGGATCGGCATGGCGTATTCGAGCTCGAGCTCGCCCGAGACCTGCGGCACGGCGTTCTCGATCAGCCCGACATCCGTGGAGGTGCCGCCCATGTCGTAGGTGATCAGGTTCGCCTGCCCCGACACGCGGCCGGTATAGGCGGCGGCCATCACGCCCGAGGCCGGACCCGACATCACCGTGTTCACCGCCGCCTCGGCGATGAGCTGCGCGGAGATCGTTCCGCCGTTGCCCTGCATCACCAGGATGTCGCGGTCGAAGCCCCTGGCCGACAGCTCGGTCCGCAGCCGCGCGAGATAGCGCGCCAGCACCGGCTGCACCGAGGCGTTGACCGCCGCCGTGACGCCGCGCTCGAACTCGCGGTATTCCGACAGGATGGCGTGGCCCGCCGTGACGTACGGATTGGGCCACAGGCCGCGCACGATCTCGGCCGCGCGCTTCTCGTGCGTCGCATTGATGTAGCTGTGCAGAAAGTGGATCACCACCGCCTCGCAGCCGGCGGCGAGCAGCGTCTTTGCCGCTTCGGCGACGGCGGCCTCGTCGAGCGGCGTCAGCACCTTGCCGTCGGCGTCCATGCGCTCGGGCACCTCGAGCCGCAGCTCGCGGTCGATCATCGGCCGGAAAGTGCCGCGCAGGCCGTAGGGCTGCGGTCGGGTGCGGCGGCCGAGCTCCAGCACGTCGCGGAAGCCCTTGGTGGTGATGAGCCCGACCCGGGCGATCTTGCGCTCCAGCAGCGCGTTCGTCGTGGTCGTCGTGCCGTGGATAATGGCCTGCAGGCTGGCGGGTTCGGCGCCGGCCGCGGCGAGCGAGGCCATGAAGCCGATCGCCTGGTTGTCGGCGGTGGTCGGCACCTTGGCGAGCTTGACCTCGCCGGTGGCCGTGTCGATCGCCAGCAGATCGGTGAAGGTGCCGCCGACGTCGATGCCGACGGTGAGCGATGACTTTTGCGAGGACATGATCAGACCGACAGATATTGTTCGCGGAGGGAAGCGTTGGCGGCGAGCTCGGCCATGGTACCGCCGAAGCGGATCTGGCCTTTCTCGATGATATAGGCGCGGTCGGCGATGGCCTCGCAGAAACGCAGGTTCTGCTCGCACAGCAGCACCGACAGGCCCTCGACCTTGAGCATCCGGATCGACTGCGCCATCTGCTCGACGATGATCGGCGCCAGCCCTTCCGACGGCTCGTCGAGCAGCACGCACCTGGGATTGCCCATCAGCGTGCGGGCGATGGTGAGCATCTGCTGCTCGCCACCCGACATGCGGCCGCCCGGCCGCTCGCGCATGCGCGCGAGGTTCGGGAAGATCGCGAACAGCTTTTCCTCGTTCCAGGTCGGTGCACCGGCACGCGCTGCTTGCCGGCCGACCTCGAGATTCTCCATCACCGACAGCTCGGTGAAGATGCGCCGCTCCTCCGGCACATAACCGAGCCCAAGCCGCGCGATGCGGTAGGGCGCCAGGCGGTCGATGCGCGCGCCGCCGAATCTCACCTCGCCGCGCGCCGGTGGCACCAGCCCCATGATCGCCTTCATCGCCGTCGACTTGCCGGCACCGTTGCGGCCGAGCAGCGCCACTACCTCGCCCGCCCGCGCCTCGAGCGAGACGCCGTGCAGGATATGGGCGCGGCCGTAGTAGGCATGCAGGTCCTTCACGGAGAGCACGGGGACGGTCGTATTCATTCTCCTCTCCCCCTTGGGGGAGAGGTTGGGTGAGGGGGTGCGACCCACCCGCCGGTTACCACCCCCTCACCTAGCCTCTCCCCCAAGGGGGAGAGGAATATGAAAAGGGTTGTCGTCAATGCCCGCCTCCGAGGTACACCGCCTGCACGTCGGGATTGGCGCGCACGTCGGCGGGCAGGCCGCCGGCGATCAGCCGGCCGCGATCGAGCACGACGATGCGGTCGGCCTGGCTGAAGACCACGTCCATATCGTGCTCGGTGAACAGCACCGCGATCCGCTGCGCACGCGCGAGCCGCGCGGTCAGCTCCATCAGCGCGACGCGCTCCTTCGGCGCCATGCCGGCGGTCGGCTCGTCCATCAGCAGGAGCCGCGGCTGGTTGGCGAGCGCTATGGCAAGCTCGACGCGCTTCAGGTCGCCATAGGCGAGCACACCGCAGACCCGATCGGCCTGGTCGATCATCCCGACCTGATCGAGCAGTGCGTCGGCCTCGCCTCGCAGGGCCAAGCCGAAGCGCGACAGCAGGGACCACAACCTGCCGGCATGGCTGTAGAGCGCCATCTGCACGTTCTCGCGCACGCTCAGGGACGAGAAGGTCGCGGTGATCTGGAAGGTGCGGCCGACACCCAGCCGCCAGATGGCGCGCGGGCTGAGGCCGACGATGTCGCGGCCCTGGAAACGCACGATGCCGCTGTCGGGCACGAGCTGGCCGTTCAGCATGTTGAAGCAGGTGCTCTTGCCCGCGCCGTTGGGCCCGATCAGCGCCAGCAGCTCGCCGGCGGAGACGGCGAAGGACACGTCCTCGACCGCCTGCACGCCGCCGAACGCCTTGTGCAGTCCGTCGACCTGCAGCACCGCCTCGTTCATGCCGGCCGCCAGCGCGCGAGGAGGCTCTTGAGCCCGCCGACCAGCCCCTGCGGGAAGACGACGACGATCAGCAGGATCACCAGCCCGAGCACGGCGCGCCAGAACTCGGTCTCGCGCGCCAGCGTATCGCGCAACCAGGTGAAGACGGCGGCGCCGACGACCGGGCCGACCAGCGTGTCGACGCCGCCCAGCAGAACCATCACCAGTCCGTCGGTCGACTGGGCGATCGAGACTGACGACGGCGAGATGCTGCCCTTGGAGAAGGCGAAGACGGCGCCGGCGAGCCCCGCGAGCGTGCCCGCCAGCACGAAGGCCCCCCATTGGTGGGCGCGCAGGTCGATGCCGATCGCCTCGGCGCGCAGCGGCGAATCGCGGCCGGCGCGCAGCACGTAACCGAACGGCGAGAACAGCGCGCGCCACAGCACGGCGACACCGAGGCCGCACAGCCCGAGGGTCAGATAGTAATATACCGTCTTGTCGGCGAGCCAGGCGGCGGGCCAGATGCCGACCAGCCCGTTGCTGCCCGATGTCACCTCGTCCCACTGGAAGACGATCGACCACGAGATCTGCGCGAAGGCCAGCGTCAGCATGGCGAGGTAGACGCCCGACAGGCGCACGCAGAACCAGCCGTAGACGACGGCGAACAGGCCGGCGGCGAACGGTGCGAGCACGAGCGCCAGCTCCATCGGCAGGCCGGCCCTCTCGAACAGCAGCGCGCCGGCATAGGCGCCGAGGCCGAAATAGGCGGCGTGGCCGAACGACACCATGCCGGCCGGGCCCATGATGAAATGCAGGCTCGCGGCAAACAGCGCGAAGCAGGCGATGTCGGTCAGCAGCACGATGACATAGCGGTCGGCGAGCAGCGGCACGACGAGAAACAGCGCGAGCCAGGCCGCGACTGCCCAGCGGCGCGGCGGGGCAAGCGGCGGCGGCGCCTTTCCCACCGCGCGCGTCATGGCCGGCGGCTTGCCGAGCAGGCCGTACGGCCGCATCACCAGCACCAGCCCCATGATCACGAACTCGACCACGAGCGTGAGCTTGGAGACGCCCAGGCCGATGCAGAACGCCTTGGCCACGCCGATCAGGATCGCGGCGAGGAGCGCGCCGCCGAGGCTGCCCAGGCCGCCGACCACGGTGACGACGAAGGCGTCGGCGATGACCGAGAGGTCGAGATCGAGGTTCGCGGGCTCGCGCGGGATCTGGAGCGCCCCGCCCAGGCCCGCCAGCACCGAGCCGACGAAGAACACGGACGTGAATAGCCTGGCCTGGTCGACGCCGAGCGCACCGACCATCTCGCGATCCTGCGTCGCCGCACGCACCAGCGCGCCCCAGCGCGTGCGGGCGAGCAGCAGCCAGAGCAGGCCCAGCACCACTGGCCCGATCACGATCAGCAACAGGTCGTAGACCGGAATGCGCTTGCCCAGGATCTCGACAGCCGCGGTGAGGCCGGGCGCGCGCGGGCCGACCAGATCCTCCGAACCCCAGGCGAACAGGGCCACGTCCTTGATCACCAGGACGACGGCGAAGGTGGCGAGCAGCTGGAAGAGCTCGGGCGCGCGGTAGATGCGCCGCAGGATGACGACCTCGATCACGATGCCGACCAGGCCGACGGCGAGCGCCGCCAGGATCACCGCGCTCCAGAAGCCGAGCGGCGTGCGCCCCAGCGCCTCGATCAGGCTGTAGGCGCCGTAGAGACCCAGCATGTAGAGCGAGCCGTGCGCGAAGTTGACGATCCGCGTCACGCCGAAGATCAGCGACAGCCCGGCCGACACCAGGAACAGCGACGAGGCAGCGGCCAGTCCGTTCAGGAGCTGGATGATGACGGAGGCGAAGGTCATAGCGTCGCCGTAGAGGAATTCCTCCCTGCGCGCAGCGCGGGGAGGTGGCGCCGTCTTACGGCGACGGAGGGGTCATGGGACACACCAAGGCTGTGGCCCATGACCCCTCCGCCCCTACGGGGCACCTCCCCGCGCTGCGCGCAGGGAGGAGCTTGAGATGGCCTCAATGAGAATGTCCGTCAGTTCGCCGGCCGCATCTTCCTGACCTCCTCGTCGCTCGGCAGGGCGTCCTTGCCGTCGACGAAGCGCCATTCCTTCATGTAGCCCTTGCCGTCCCTGACCCCGAGCCGGCCGACATAGGCGCCCATGGTCGACTGGTGGTCGAGCGCGCGATAGGTGATCTCGCCGAACGGAGTCGAATGCGTCAGGCCGGCCATCGCCGCGATCAGCTTGTCCTGGTCGAGCGAGCCCGCCTTCCGGATCGCAGCCGCCGCCGACATCACGGTCGAGTAGCCGACGATCGAGCCTAGCCGGGGATAGTCCTTGAACTTCGCCTGGTAGGCGGCGAGGAACTTCGCATGCTCGGGCGTCTTGATCTCGCTCCACGGGTAGCCGGTGACGTACCAGCCGTCGGGCGCCTCGTCCTTCAGCGGGTCGAGATATTCCGGCTCGCCGCCCAGCAGGTTGAAGACCTCGACGCCCTTGAAGGCGCCACGCTGGGTGCCCTCGCGCACGAACTTGGCGAGGTCGGGACCGAACAGCGAGGAGAAGATCGCCTCGGGCTTGGCATCGGCGAGCGCCTGCGCCACGGCGCCGGCATCGATCTTGCCGAGCGGCGGCGCCTGCTCGGCGACGAACTCGACATCGGGCTGCTTGTCCTTGAGGAGCTTCTTGAACGCCGCCGTCGCCGACTGGCCGTACTCGTAGTTGGGATAGACGATCGCCCAGCGCTTCTTCTTCAGCCTGGCCGCGTCGGGAATCAGCATCGCCGTCTGCATGTAGGTCGAGGTGCGCAGGCGGAAGGTGTAGGCATTGCCGGCCTGCCACACGATCTTGTCCGTCAGCGGCTCGGCGGCGATGAACAGCGTCTTGCGCTGCTTGGCGAAATCGGCGACCGCGAGCCCGACGTTCGACGGGAAGGTGCCGATCAGGAAGGCGACCTTCTCCCGGCTCAGCAGCTCCTCGGCGGCGCGCACCGCATCGGCCGGGTTGCCGTTGTCGTCGCGGCTCACGATCTCGATCTTCCTGCCCAGCACGCCGCCGGCGGCATTGACCTCCTCGACCGCCATCTCCCAGCCCTTCTTGTAGGGTTCGAGGAAGGCCGCGAAGACCTTGTAGCTGTTGAGCTCGCCGATCTTGATCGTCTCCTGCGCGGCGGCCGGCAACACGAACGACGCGGCGACGATTGCCGAGACACCGGCGAGCAGACGGTTGCGGGTCAGCATGAATTCCCCCTCCGAAAAGCGTTGAAGACCCCGTGGAGGGAGCCTAGCACCCTCTTACGAGGCAAAAGAAGAGCGGGCTTGGATTCCCCAGTGCCCGTCCTGCCGGGTCACGATGTAGATCGTCTCGAACGTGCCGAGCAGCGAGCCGTCCTTCCGCCAGCGGCTGAACTTCACCTTGAGATGGACCTTGTCCTTGCCGACATGGATCGGCGTGCGCTCGTCCCAGGTGCTGCGATGCCAGCCGTCGCCGGCGCGGGCGACGAAATCGCCGAGCTTGTAGTCGCCATGATCGTTCCAGACGACGACCTTGCCGCCGGCCAGCCGGACGTGCGGGAAGTTGCAGGCATCGTTGACCGCCCGCTCGTCGCCGTGATTGAGCCCGGCGATATAGTCGTCCATCGCCTCCATCGCCGATTTCAGAGGATCGTTCATCGCTGGGTCTCACACTCTTCAGAAATGGCGCTCGGCATTCATCCGTCCGTGCAGGACGCGAGCGACCAAGATCGTGCCGCCCTTAACCCGGTAGAACAGCACATGCGATCCGACCAGATATTTTCGGTACCCTCGCCGCACCTCGTCACAAGGCCGGCCCAGTTCCGGATTCGCGACGATCGCGTCGACGGCTTGCTCGATGAGAGCGAGGTAAATCTGCGCCTGGCCTTTGCCCCAATAGTCGATCGTATAGCTCCAGATGCCCCGAATGTCCGCCCGTGCCCCCCGGGAAAACTTGACCATCCACCGTCTCTACCGTTTGCGCCGCGGCTTGCTCTTGCTGGCGACAAACGCCTTGAAGTCGAATGGCTGCCAATCGCCGCTTGCTTCACCTTCATCCACTGCCGCCCGCAACGCGGTGAGCTTCGTCTCGTACTCTTCGAGCATTCTAAGGCCCGCTCGGACGACATCGCTCGCCGAGCCGTAGCGCCCCTCCTCGACCTTTTCGTCAATGAAGCTGGTAAAATGCTCGCCGAGGCTGAAAGACGTGTTCTTGCCCATCTGCGTCCTCCTTTACCAAAAATTGGTATCAGGCGGATCGGTGTCGTTCAAGGCTTGGTGCTGCGTCCACGCGCCAGCGACCAAGCAGGCTGATGGCCGCGCTGTCGATCAGGCCGCCTAGCCGAAGACGTCGCGCTTCAGCGAGGCCGCGGTCGAGAGCTTCTTCGATCAGAAGCTCAGGGAGGGGTCCGACGGCGACAGTGACCGGGAGACCGAGCAGATCGCTGTCGGGATCGAGGTCGCGGGCCGGGCGGCGCTCGATCGACGGATGATCGACGTTGACGGCGTTGGCGATCAGGGTGGCGGCGGCGTCAGCCGCAGCGGCAGTCGCCGCGAGCACCGTGGCGCTGTCGGCGATGCCCAGAGAAAAGGAACGGCCGCCACGGCCGGAGGTGGCGATGCCGCGCACCGGGCGGTCGTGCGTCAGGGTCACCGCGCCGTCGAGTGCCCGGGCGAAGATGCCGGCGCGCAGGCTGTGGCCGGGCGCGAGATGGATCGCGATGTCACCGCCGTCGTTGACGTAGGCCTTGTCGAGCGTGCGGCCGGCCAGCATCGCCTGAAGCATCTCGTCCGCCACCGCGCCGGCGACGGCGGCCATCGGCGTGATGAAAACGGCGCGGTGCGGCCACACCGCTTCGGCCATGCGCTGCGCGACCGGGCCTTGCAGCAAGGGATAAGCGTCGCCGACCTTGCGGCGCAGGATCGGCAGCTCGCGAACCAGCGCCGGCAGGATGTCGCCGAAGCGCTCGATGGCCTGCCGATAGGAACACTCGACCTCGCCGCGCGCGCCGAACGCCTCGATGATGAGATCGATCGGGCCGTGCTGGAGGTGCAGGCGGCCGTCGGGCAGGCGCGCGGCGATCATTCGAGCCGCACCTTGTGGGCCCGCACGACCTCCTCGAGCGTGACCGCGCGCGAGGCATAGCCACCCAGCGCGGCGTAATCCGAGGCGCGCAGGGTGAATTCGATCGGCGCCACCAGCGCGGGCGTCGGCACGTAGCCGAACGACCTCTCCGGCATCTTCGCGACATCCACCATCAGCGTGATGCCGCCGCCCGGCCAGATGAAGGCCGGCACGCCGCCGAGCGTGACCTTGGTCAAGGTATCGCGCACCGAGCGCGTCAGCCGCACGGGGTTCTCCGTCACGCCGGCGCGCAGCGAGCCGCCGGCGCCGGCCATGAACAGCACGGTGCAAAGCGCCGGCTCGCAATTCTCGGCGACGCGTTCGACGACCTTCCGCACCGGTGCGGGCATCGCGGCAGGCTGCGGCTTCAGATCCTTGTCGAGCTCGAACCACGCCGAATGCTCGCCGGTGGTCGAGACCATCAGCAGCCTGAGGCCGGGCCACGCCTGCTTCGGATCGATCTTTTCGATGATCTCCAGCGGATCGCTGACATCGGTCCCGCCCCACCCCAGGCCGGGCTCGGCGACCTGGAAGTAGCGGCCGGGCGTCGACCTGCGGCCGCGCACGCGGATCCCGGCCGGCTTCATGTCGAGGAAACGGCCGCCCTGGTGCTCGCTCAGCACACCGGTGATGTGATCGTCGACCACGATCACCTCGTCGACATGGCCCTTCCATTGCGGCGCGAACATGCCGATGGCGGCCGAGCCGCAGCCGACCCGCATGCGCTCCTCGGCGACCCCGTTCACGACCGGCGGCCGGTCGGCCTGCACCACGACGGTCGCGCCGCCGTCGATCGCCAGCTCCACCGCCTCCTTGTTGCACAGCGCCAGCAGCGCGTCGCAGGTGACGACGCCCTCCTTCTTGCTGCCGCCGGTCAGGTGATGCACGCCGCCCAGCGACAGCATCTGCGAACCGTATTCGGCCGTGGTCACGTGGCCGATCGCCTCGCCCTTGACCCGCACCGCGGCCTGCTCCGGGCCGAGATAGCGGTCGGTGTCGATCTTCACCTTCGCGCCGCAGTAGCTGAAGATGCCCTCGGTCACGACGGTGACCATGTCGATGCCGTCGTGCGTCGAGGACACGATGAACGGCGCGGGCTTGTAGTCGGGATAGGTCGTGGTCGCGCCGATCCCGGTCACGAAGGCGCCCTCGCCCTTGCCCAGCACACCCGACCAGCCCTCGCTGCCCTCGACGAAGGCGACCCGAGCGAGGTCGGGCCTGGCCAGCAGCACCAGCGGATCGACCCGGACCAGCGCGCCGTTCTCGTTGGCATAGCGATCGCAGGCCCCGGCCCGACCGCGGCGGATGCGGCAGAGCACGGGACACGCGTCGCACCGCACGATGCCGGCAGCACGTTCGGACTCGCTCAGCGTCAGCTCGTCGCTCATGGCGCCTTCCCGTGC
>Ga0182738_1005477_pt1 | contig 13519 bp, 7 predicted proteins | sample eDN5th30CBELigMG_FD_128876 | JGI IMG/M metagenome (GOLD analysis project Ga0182738, IMG submission 128876) | Enriched Miracle-Growth compost microbial communities from Emeryville, California, USA - eDNA 5th pass 30_C BE-Lig MG (version 2)... ...
AGTCTTTTCAACTTGAAGGTTTTGTTTTCAACAAAATTTCTTATCTTTTTCCAACAGAGAAAAAGGAGGTCAAAAGATCAAGTCAAATGTGGAATAAATTCCTCATTCAAAATTGTTTTCAAACTCTCCTTCCAAAGTGTCCATTGAGAATTATATTCATATTTAAGAGAGAGGGATTTTTCAAAAGTAGTGGAGTGGAGATTTTCATTTTGTTCTATCAAGTTATAGAGTAAAAAGATTATCAAATAATACGGACAATAAGATAAAGATAAAGGTTTATTGATTATGATACGATGATAATAAAACTTAGCACAGATAAAATATATCTGGAATATTTTAGGTGATGCTACAGTCTCTTTGGCTTAAAATCAAAAAGGATCCAACCTCTTTGATGAATAAGCTGATAAATTAATTAAATATTGAAAACTTCGCGCTTTTTCCTTGTTTAATGAGTTTGGGGAAGAAAATCGCCCTCCAAGAAAAAGCCCAAACTTTCCAAAACTTTATGATCCAAGTTATTTAAAGGATCATTTAATCCTTGTTTAACTGCATTTTCCATTTGTAACTCTTCAAAGACGTCCATAAACAAGCAGGTGACTTCGAAAGTGGGATAGAAATTAACGAGATTTTGGATGATTTCCATCATCTGAGATTGTTGATATTCAAAGTCATGAACAGCGGCAGCAATATAGCTAAGACTTTCTCTGCAGTCAGTGATGTATTCAAAATCAGCCTTAAATTCAAAATTGAGGGCAGCTTGGTCGCAGGCATCATTGAGGTCGGTAGCAGCACTCACAATAGAGTCCAAAACGAGAAAAGTCTCGTAAAGATCATTTTCAGAAATGGCTTCTTGAAGCAATTTAACGTTTGCCTTAATCTCTTCAGTTTTGGAAAGGCAAATGCTTTGTGAAGCAGAGGCGATGGTGAAAATGATAGCAAAGGAGATAATAATGGAGTGTATTCTCATCATGTTGAATTATCTGAGTTAATTTATTACAAATTATTTAATTAATTTAATACTCTTTCATCAAGATTGATGAGTTTATATAGTGTAAAAACTGAGGGTGTTTTAATAATAAACTGTAATCGCAGTTAATGCGGATAGTGTTTTTAAGGAAACTTGCCGCTTACAACGATCGCCATCTCACAATTTAATTTAATCCTCCAATTATTAAATCTCTTCCTTTCTATTAATGTTATAAAGATCCTTTTTCGAGATACCTGTCGGTGATCATACTTCAATTTCTCTTCACATTCTTTGTTAGATAGTCAATGTTGATTCTATTTCAATCGAGGCCCCGATGAAAATTTAAAATCTTTCTTGTATCTCCAAAGATCATTTGAAATTCTTCATTACTTCACATTTTTTTCTACTTATCTGAAAATTAATCACAGTTTCGCCTGGAATCTCTTTTCATGAAATCAACAGGTCAGGTCAAAACTTCAAATATAATCTTTTTAGGGAAAATAAGTTGCTATTTTAGAGGATAGAAAATTGCTCACCCTCGTTTTTTATGTTCTTTTCGTGATAGTATCAACACCTCTTCAGTTCAAAACCAGAGGCAAATTTATGAATAAATAGCCTCTATTTTTAGATACGTATTCAGTGAGAATTTATAAACTCATAGTTGGAGGGAAATTCTCTTCTTGCTTAAAAAGCTGTTTAAAATAGCACCCTGGGTTCAAGTTTTTTGAGGAGCTTAAGACAAGGCTCTTGTCTTCACAAGTTTATGTAAAAGGCATAAAGCAAGTTTTAATGAGAACGTGAGTTGAAACTAAAAAGAAAAGCAATTTAAAAATTTATCAAGCAAACTTTTTGCAACAAGATTTTTCCGCTCAGTTTACGTAACTTTCTTGGTTTTTTGACCACTGTAAACGAACACTATTATCAATTTGTCATTTATCTCGGACCTCTACTATGAGATAAAATCTTTCTAATTCGGAGTTTTCTTAATAAAAAAACATCTCTCAAATGATTTTCAACAGAGTAAAATGGGTCTCTCTTTATATTTTCAAGGATATTGAAAAAATAGGATGAAGTTAAATAATTTATTTTGATCAAAGAAGAAGCTTCTGGAAACCAAAAGGGGGAAAAGAGGTTTTTCCCTCAAATATAAAACAGGGAGAAACGCAAAAGAGTGGTGGTTTTGAGCATCGAGTAATTATAAAAATCTCATTTGTATTTTTATTTATAATCTTTCTTTATCTTTTTCTCATGAAAAAATTTGCCAGCCCAAGTTTGATATCATCTTTTACTCCCTTAAGGACAGCGAAATATACTCTTTACTTCCGCAAGGCAAGTATAAAACCAGCATTTTGCGAGATTTTTTGAGAGTTTATCAAGCTAGCGTTTATTAAATCGGAATAAACCTCTTTAGACCAAGTTTTTTCAGCTGCGGCAATAATCTAAAATTAGCTCAAAAATTTCGTAAATCTGCCTCTTAAACACAAAAAATTAAACAAGTTGAACTCTTTCGCAGATGACCTGGTTCCGCGAAATAATAATTTTTAGGCCCTCTTCGCCCCCAAATTTTACCTGGGTCAGACTCTCTTTCATTCACTTTCCTTTTGGGCTTGTTTTTACGAAAAGCACTCAAGAACTATACGTAAACAAAGAACTAATCAACCAAAAAATCATGACAAATCACCAAAAAGATCTTGATTATCCAGTCAGGCTTGATTGAAAAGCTTATTTTACGAACTATTTCGCAGTATTACTCAAAAATTTCCCTACTAAACTGCTGTTGTCACAGTTTTTATTTTCGACCTTTATCCTCCAGGTTCCCACATTCTTATAAACTCATCCCTCTTTGAGCCTGTTATTTATCATACCTCAGATAAAATTGAGGGGTTTGACCCTGACTTCTGAAAACTTGACACTCAGAAACTCAGAAAACCTTATTTTCATAACAATGGCTCTGGTAATTTTCATTGTCTTTCTTTGTAAATGTATACAAGAGTTTATGGGAGCCTTGAATCAAGCGGGAGGGAGCCTGAAGAACCTCAAGGTAAATAAAATATGAATAAACTTTAGAGTTTTGGTCAAAACTCCAGAAAGAGACAGCATTTTGATGGTGAAGATCAGGGCACTAGTGGCTGGAAATGGCGATAAAGATGACTTCACAACAGCATTTTCTATCATTCAGAGTTTGAGAAACAGATCTTTAAAAGAAAAATATTTTCAAAAGCCCAGGTCTCAAGTTTAATTTGTTTGGGCCTCAAAATGTTTAAAATTCATCTTCCAGTTTAGTTTAATAAGAATAGAAAACCACTGTTGAGGTTATTCGATCATTTGGAGAGATTTACCCCAACCGTAAAAATCAATTCTAGAACAAACTAAATTGCAGCATTATTGTGAAGATAAGCTTTATTCACAAGGACGGGGGAAAAATAGAAACAAAAGAAAAGGAGATAATTTTAGTGTTTTCCTCTATCACTTGATTCATAAAGTTGAAAGCTTGAAACAATTTTTTCAAAGAGCGAATGGTAAATTAATACTGGGTTGTAAGTAAGGACTGTATTTCTATGCAAGATACAACGATGATGATGATGATGATATTCATAAACTTATTATAGAGTTCCAGAACTAGAAGAAAAATAATTTGCAGACAAGTCAGTGTAAAATTAAAATCTTTACAGAAATTCTATTTAAAAATTATATAGAATTTCTTGCCCGTTATATTGTCAAGATTTTCTCTTTCGAGACTTTTTCTTCATCTTCAACCCATTCTTCAGTCGCTTGTTCAACTTTCTTATCATCTTGAAGACTGTCCAACAAATTTGTGAGTTCTTCAATTGTTCTCAGACCATTCAAAAATATGTTCGGTCCGTCAGTCTCTTTATTCATAAACGGCAAACACTTTTGCTGGAATTGACTTCCGAATCTCATCACTTTAACAATCACTTCTGAAATATCCACGTCCATCAATATATCATCAATTATTAACGAAATATATGCCAAACCTTGTTGGCAATTTCCTATTTCTATATGTCGTCCTTGTTCCTTTGGCACTCTATCAAAATGTCCTTCACAAATTTTAAAGATTCCCTTGGTCACACGAGCCAACTGGGCAAGGCTTGTGATTGATTCTAATATATTTCCAGCAAGGATGTTTTCTCGAAGAGAAAATAGGGTGTCTTGGGCGTCTTCAAGCTGGGAAAGGCATTGGATGCTATTTTGTTGAGAAAGAGCAATGAGGTAGAAGCCAAGGATTAAAGCAAGATAGGCTCTCTTCATAATGGAAAAGCTTGAATAGAATTTATTTGTTTGTTTGAGAAAATTTTATAGAATTCTCAGAGAAAGAGAATTCATAGGGCGTGATGGTTTGGAGTCTATGGATGAGAAAATTAGATCAGGTAGGGGACAAAATAAAAGGGGCCAAATTATTAGATTATAACCAAAGATGAAAAGTTAATTTTAGCTCCTTAAATTTATTAACAAACGACATTGGTCTTATGGAACCTGTAAACCAAATAAAAGGGTATTTCTTCTTCTTAACTTTCTGAAAATGAAAAGTCACACTATGAAGAATATTTTGCGGGCCTTTTTTACCAGAAAAACTCCATAGGAGAAAGAAGGAATCACCCAAGAAATAATTTGCCAAAAAATAATTGATAAAGTGCGGAACGAAAAGTATTTCGACCTTAAGTGACCATACAGCCGTAAAGATAAACTTTGAGAGGTCTAAAAATTAGCCGAACAATTACTCATAGCTTCCTATAAAATGTTTTCCCTCAGTAGCTCATTTTACACTTTCAATTTATTCGAAAACTCTTATGTTCCACAAACATCAAAGATATTTAAAGACTCTGTGAGTCATATTCTTGAACATTGAAAAGTCAATCAAAAATTTTCCTGAAGGAATCTTGGAAAAGAGGAGTTTTGAGGGCGAAATAAAGCGAAAATAATGAATAAAGACAAATAAAACTTTTTATCTTGAAATTAGCTCAGCTGGGTCGAAATCTAAAATTAAAAATTATGAGGCTTTCTTTTTATTTTATAGCTACTTTGTTTCGCTTCTTGGGTCTTCAGGAAGCTATCTCTTTCTCTTAACGTCTTTTTTCCCCAAAATTGTTATTTTTATCAAATATTCTCAATCTGATGACTCTTCAGACTCTGAACAAAAGAACTGAGGAATGAGAATCCTAAATAAAGGATTTCTTTAATAAGCTTGAGATTCTTTATTGAGAAAAGATAAATTTACATCCTAAAACTAAGGAAAATAAAAATCGAAAAATCTCACATCTTATTATCACACTTACAACTTTTCCTTTTCCTTCTGATTAAACAAATCTTCTGCATATATTTCTGGCACAGTTTCCAAAGCCTTGGGGATTGAACTAAAGTTATTGCGGATAATTCCTTCCTATTAATATTCTAATTAATGTCTCAAGCTGAATTTTCGGATCTGAGTATACAGCAGATAGGACTCGATTAAAAAATTTTTGAGTCTCATTTTCTCTAATTATTCTTGTCAGGCTCTACTCTGCCTAAAAACTTAAATGACCCATCTGATGAAATTTGAGAGCAATTTCCAAGTGATTGAACTTATGTCAGATTTTGCTTGCAAGGGCATATTTCCAGGATAAGCAAAGCATCTTTTTAGCTATCTCTCTAGCTAAATAACTCAGAAAATTTTTTATTATCTCAACTTAGAAGAGTCCTCCCTCATAAACTTGCCTTTCTTGGCATTCCTCTATGACGTCAAAATCAACAAAACAACATAGAAAAATTTCTCACATTAATAAACCTTTAGTTCTCAAGCAGAAGTCTCTTAAATAACCCTTTCAAACCCTCGAAAAAAAAATCCTTTATCTCTTTAAAAAACTCGCATTTTTCATCTAAATTTTATTTACACGTGTGAAAGAGTATTTCCCTCAAAAGGAGTAACTTTTCCAGAATAAACGCCTCTTCGAAGAGAGTTAACTCAATTTCTTGACTTCATTCCTGAAAAGATTACAAAAAGCGGGCAGAATTTTGAAAAGGCCAATTTTGTTAATCTGAATCTAAATAAATTAAATTTGAGGTCAAAGTGAAGAGAAGCCAAAGTGTGAACAACAAAGCTTTCTGAACCTTCACCGCTATTAAACGATTTCATATGAAATCCAGCATGAAAGATTTTACATCAGCTTGAGCGTCCAAGATGAAAAGTTTGACTGAATATTTAGATGAGAGGAAGTCTAGAAATCGATTCAGTTTTAGAGTAAGAATCTCTCTTCAGGGATTCTCCAAGGTTGAAAGATGGGCTTGGAAGTCATAAATATGGACAGGCTTTCCTGAAGGAGTGCTTCTCAAAGAGAAAAAAAATTATGAATAGAGATGGTGAGATATTTAACCCAGAGGATAGATTATCTGAGCTTTGAAACTTTTTCAAAAGCAACAAAACTTTTGTCTCCTTGAAACACCCTTTTTCGTAGAGAAATAAACCATTTATATTTACTTTGGTTTAGATGATGAGATCTTACAATTTTATGAATTAGCTTAAAGCTCAAGGAGTCTCCATCGTCCATCATTTGAATCAAATATGAAGACAAAGATTATATTTTCACAATAAATAACTCAATTTTACGATGAGAAAAATACAAGTTCTCTTTTTCTTGAAGAATTGAGCATCAAATTTCAGAATTTAGATTTCAGCTTAAGCTTCCAGTAAATGGAGGTTCATCATGAAAAGCTCAATCTCTGATAGAAAGTTAAAGATCTCATCCCTCCAATGTTTCTTCAAATTTTTGAAATCAAGGGCCTAAACTAAGATAAACTTTAAAGTTCGAAATATAATTTTGGATTTTGAAAAACCTCTGACAACAAGAGCTTGAAGCTAAAAGAACCTCCTTGTAAATTTCGAATTCAAAACCAATTTTAGCAAGACAAGAATAAGTTCTGTGTTCTTTTTCAATTTTTTAAAATTATGGTACTTGTTTAATGAAGAATATGATGAATTATGGAGTTAAACTATAAAGAGAGATACAATAAATTTATATAGATCACCCTCAACTATATAGTCTTTAAAATAACCTCTCATAATACATCTTTTTAAATTTCTCAAAGTTTTTTTTGAATAATTCTAAAAATATATCAATATTTCATCTTCTACAGAGTCCGTTCATTTTCTCAGGACTCTCTCAAATATTTATTCTCAAAAAATTTTTTATCAAGCCGGATTTCTTAATTCCTTTATTTATATGATGCTCACCGTTTTATAGGGGGATCTTTCTTGAATATATATCAAATTGTCCAAGTCAATTGGCTCAACATCTTGGAGAATCACAACATCAGAATCATCATCCTCAAATCTATCATTGAGGACATTCTCCACATGTTTAGCAAAATACGACTCTCCATAAATACTATCACTGATACAAGAAGATTCAAAATCAGGGATAAAATCAATTATATCCTGAAGAATTTCTTCTTGAGTGTATCTTCCTGCCTTAAAGCCAAAAATGACTGCATAAAGATAATCAAGGCTGTCTGCACAAACTTCCACAAAAGTAATATATTCTTCATTTGGCTCAAAGTTGAATGTCAGCCCGTCACAATTCTCTTGAAGACCTTCTGCAACTGATTTAAGGGCAGCGAGCTCAATTGATGAGTGATAAATATCTCCATTAAGGACATTTTCTTCTAAAGCGTTGATTGAAGTTTCAAAGCGGAGTTGATTTTTAAGGCATTCAACGGAGTTCATAGCTGAAGTAAGGACAGCAAAAGAGGCTAAAGCGAGGAATAATGAGATCATTGTTAAAATTTAGTTTGATTATTGATTATAAAAATCTGAAGATGGCCGGCTTAATATAGTTCTATAATGAATTTTTGGTTGGTGATTTCGCAAATCCTCTAAACAAGCAAATTAAAGGGATAAAATTATATCAATTCCCCCAAATTTAAATAAATTAATGGGTCTTGGCTTTTTAAATTTGCTCTTGTAATCAGCTGTCTGCTTCTGTTTGCGTGCTCATCTTCTAGGGTTTCCTTCAGTGTGAGATATTTCCTAGGGAAGGATTTTTTTATTGTTTCCTTGAAAGACCGCAGAGGTTTTTTTGTAATTAAAAATAAAATCTAAAGTTAGATTTCTGTCCTTCCTTTGTGAAAATTCATGCAGGAAAGCATCGACTGAGGCGATTTTGTAGGAGATATAATTACTGATTCCATCATACACATCGCTCCGATGGTCAGAAAAAATGAAAAGAGATTGATGTCATTGGAAACGCCTGAAATTTTAGCAAGAAGCTTTAATCTTGATTAAACCCAGCTCCTTCACTGCATCTATAATTTTACTCTTCAGCAGAATAAAGTGAAGGGAGAGAAAGCTTGACTAAGAAAAGAAGACTGAAGAGATCTCCCTTTCAGGGCAGGGCGATAAAATTTGAAAATTCAAAGAATTTTAAACGATGGAAATTCAGATTGTTCTGAAAGGATCAAAAATTGTTTTTATTGATTATTTTTGTGATGAGATAAAAATAATAATCTAGATACATTGGATGGTACTGGAATAATCAAGTTACTTTTATAGGACTACTTCCTTCCATCTTGGTCTTTCCAGATTGAACTAATTTTGTATTTTATCAATCAAAAGAATTAAAAGGAAATTCAACATTTTCTTCTTTCTCATTGCTGAACTCAAGGAAGTAACAATTCAAAGAAGACACAGTCATACTTGCCTGGAAAATATTTTTGGGCGCATTTGGGGTTAAATTCTTGAAGATTTAATTTTCATTGGCTTGATCACTTTTTCAAAAAATTTTTTTATTGAATGCTAAAATTGTATTTTTACCAATCACAGAACAATTTTTCCTTCCTTCTTTCTTCTCATAGCTTTTAAAAATAAATTAACTCATGTTCCTTAGAGCTTGAAAATTTCTCACGGATTTCAACTTTCAAAAAATTTCTCCTCTGAATTTGAGAAAATTGAACAAATTTTCGTTTTCAACGAATAATCAGAAATCTTTTATTTTCTTGTCATTTAGTCCAAGTCATTTCCTCTTTTAATCAATTGGTTCTGTCTTCAAATAAGCTCTTCATGCATAAAATAAAGACGTCTCTGGGAATAAGAAGAAATAACACGACTTGGATTTCAGGTAGATATTGTTTTCTCTTTAAAGCCAAGATCCAACAAAAAATTGAACATTAAAAAGAAAAACCGTGACCGAAAGGGTCATTCACTCTTTTTGGTGGAAAGATTGACGAAAGAATATTTCAAAAATTTCTCTTCGGGGATATCAACATTTTTTTAAAGACACACAGACACACACAGAGTCTTTCTTTCATTAAGAGGATTGATAAAAATATAGAATCATTTACAGGATTATCACTGTTTACGAAATGGCTGAGATAACCCATAAGAATGAGAATATTAATTTTAATTATATGATTTACCGAATGCATTAATTAATTCTGAAGAATAGACATTTTTTATTTGGCAAGGAGGAGGGTTCTTATCTAAAAAAACCAGATAAGCTTTTTGCTTGAGTTTCATCTCTGAATCTTTACCAAGATAAGAATCTGCTGTCATTCAAATTTCCATAATAGACAATTTCAACATCGCCGGAATCAGACTCAGAGGTAAAAACAAAATCACTTTCATCAGATTGATCAGCAGTTGACAGTTGTCTTCCAGCATTTAAAGCTCTACCAACTTCTTCGAGAATTCCAACAAGAACCAAATCCTTTTCGCCATAAATCTCAGCCATTTCATTCAAATAATCAACTGAGCACATTTCTTTGAATTTCAAGGAGAAATTAGTCAACTTTTCAAGAGCATCAGTGTAATCAAAGGCCTCAGAGTCGATAAGAATTCTCTTCAAATATTCAACGCCTTCTTCACAAGTATTTGCCACAGCATTAAAAGAGTGAATATTGGTATCAATAAGGAAAGTGTCGCAGTCTTGATTGATTTGAGTAGCGATAGCAGAAATGGCGTCCAAAGAGCTAAACATGTTGCTGTATAAGTCGCTTTTGATGGCTTCTTTAAGAGAAAGGATTCCTTTATTGGCAGCTTCGAGTTGTTGTTTGCATTTTTTATAGTCCGCAGAAGCGAGAGTAATGAAGGTAATAAGGAAAATAGTCATCATTTTCATCATTTGAAAGGTATTTGGTAGGTTATTGGGTATATTTAGAAGGATAATATTTTTGAATTATAAAAAGAAAGGAAAAGGGCAAGATTTTATAATGTGAGATAGAATTAAAAGAAAAATTTGGACCATTATTTAATATTAAAAGAAGAATTACCGCGAAATCAACCCATTACTTTTCAGATCAGGATTGAGGATTTATTAACAGTTGGCAATTCTTTGTAGAAAAAGTATACAAACTTGAATTCCCTGTAAAATCTGATTAACGCCTCCCTTCTAATTTTGGCAATAAAATTTCTCTTTAATACCCTTCTATTTATAGCGAAGCACTGTTAGATTTAAGGCAGAAGTTGTTTGGAGAGGAGAAGAAAGGAAGAAAGATAACCCACCAAAATTTTAATTCAAAAGCTAAAATTTAAAATCAATCTGACAAGGAAATTTTCAATAATTTCTTCAATTCCCTCAAGAATTTTAAGACAATAATGATCCCTTCTTCTCGCCCTGGGACAAGTTTAAGACTCGTCTAAAATTAGGTTTCTCATCAGGCTGTACTAGAAATTTGAGATTACAGTAAAATGATTAATTCGCTAAAAATAGATCAGAAAATATAATGAAAAAAATAACACTTGCCCTTTTTCTTTCGGATGAAAGTATATCCCCTCTTTTCTTAAAAGTCTTTCAAAAATTCCCCTTTCTGGACGTTGAGAATGAACAAGGAAAGTGGAAAAAAGCTTTTCACAGAACTCAAGTGATTGAGCTATTAAAATGTTTTTCCCATTTGGATATTGTTTTTAGGAACGAAAAGAGAGTTGGAAACAATTAAATTTGGTTAATTTGATATCAAAAAAATTTTTTCACAGTCAGAAGAAACTAAATTTTCTTCGAGCTTTATCACATAAACAGATAAAAGGCAAACGAGCCTCATGGTACAAGTTAGTTGGTTTCCATTATTTAAAAAAAAATGCAGCTCAGAAAGCTCAAAGGATTCCGAGCTAAAAGAAATATTTGAATCTTAAGTGCCCCTCACTGGGCTTCAGAGTTATTTGAATCTCTAAATATTTATTTCTTTCTTTTCTTCATCCTTATTATTCATTCAAATAGGATATTTTCCTTTAGAATAATAACTTGATCATTCATTTCCTTCCTTTTCTCGCCTCGGCTTCTGGGAAAGAACTGAGAAAACAAGGCAATAATAATTTTTTTTGATACGAGAGAAACGATGGGCTAAATTCTAATATTTGAAATCAAAATGAATTCAAAAGGAATACGTAACTAGAACTACGATAAAAACCGAGATTTACCTTTCAATCCCCAATTCTGACCAGACCTAATTGGGTATCTAGCATCTCTCTAAAGAGAAATTTCATCAAGAACGAAGTCAACTTCTTCCAAAGAGCAAAAAAGCTCTGGAAATACTTAAGTATTCAATTTTCCAAGAATAATTTCTGGCGCACACGAGCATTTAACTCCACTGAATTAATTCTTGAGTATACTTGTTGAATTTTGTTAAAGACCTCATTCTCAAAGGAAAGCTTATGAAATCGCTTACTTTTCTTCAATCAAGTCCAGATGAGCTCTTTCAAAATGTATGTTCGAGAGAAAGATCTCAGAGAAAGAGAAAATTCCTCCAAGGAAAGAATTCAATTTGAGTTTGGGATAAACTATGCATCAAACTAATAAAGCGGGATTTGGTTATCAGATTTTTCCCCTAGGATATGACTCTGCTAATTAAAGCAAACAAGAGTTAGGACGGCCAAGTAGCAAGATATTTTCTTTGTCAACGGTAGCAGATCGAAATTCTTTCTTTATCTCTAAGTAGACAAAAAATATAGATAGGATTTATTTTTAATAAGAAATTTTCAGAATAATAATAATAAACATTTCTTGAATTTTCTTTTTAATCCTAAAGCTCTTTTATCTTCTACAAATTTGCTATACTACTGTCTTGTGACTTCTTCATGTAAACCAAGGCATTCTTTCTTCTCAAGATCCCGAATTCCATTCTGATTCTTCTCCATTTTCATCGAACCCGTTATTCTCTTTCTAACCAAAGAGACTTGCCTTTTGGAAGGGTCAGGAGAGATGTTTTGGCTTTGGTTGGCGAAAATTGGTCGTTTAGCATTTTGGGAAGAGAAGAGATGGTTTGCTGTTGTTTCGAGGACGAAAGCGTCTCTTTTCCTTTCTTTGGATTTTTGTTTGAGGAGGTTTTTAATTTATGCACTTATCTTCATAAATATTCTTTATGCATTGCGTGTGTGCAAAGGTTTTACCTAAGAGTTTTGTTTCGCTTTCAGATCACAATAAAAAGAAGCAATATCACCCTCCTAGCTAAATTTTTGCTCAAATTACAACTTTCTGGAAGGACTTTTTGCTTTGAAGATTTACATTATTTTGCTTGTCCAAATGAAATCGAAAATGAAAAATCACAAAAGAAAATAAAAACAAATTTTTTGAATAGGCTTTCAAAATCCAACAAGCCAATATTCTACATTCAGACTTTTGGTAAAAATGCAAGATTATCTCTTGACAAAAAATAATCGCAGAATAGGCAAATTTATTATTTTAATTAATCACCCACCTTCATCCTTTCGTAACATTGGATCCTCTCTCTTCTTAAGTTAGCCCTATTTCCCCTTATTTTTCCCTCATTTTGTTTGAAAATCCAAGTGATTCAATATTCTTTTTCACCTTTACTCCTTCATTTTTTTTGGAAAACGAAATTATTCATTCAAGACTATTTCAGCTAAAATAATCATTTTTACATGCTCTTCGTATTTTTACAAAATAAGATAAAGTTGCTAATCTAGCTTCTTTTTGAGTAAAGACCTGTCAACTCAACAGCCTCTCTGATTTCACTTTTCCTCTCCTCTTTTTGTTTCAGGACTTCGAGATTTTCTTCAATTTCCTGCTTGAGGACTCAATGCCTAAGTCCGCTCCAAAATCAATCATAAATTCCAAAAGGACTGCGAGACGCAGACTTTGAATATGGCTTCGGATTGAAAAAAAGCAGATTCCAATAACACAGAAACGAGACTTGGCTCTCATAAACAGTCAAAAAACTATGCAAAATAAAAGAGGCTAAGTTTTGACAAAAATCAAGAGTCCAGAGCTAGATGATATTTATGTCCCAGTCAGTTCGCCAGTTTGATATTTCAAAAATCACTCACGAAACTTGGATTTATTTGCCGCCATTTTCATGATAACTGCAATTTTGCGAGACAAAATTATTCGTCCTTTGTCTTTGTTCAAATTTAATAATACTAGTTCGAATTTCCCCACTCTTAAAGCCCTCCTTTTCATTAAAATTTTTATAATCATTTCCTTTTGCTCCACAAACAGGACACTGGTCAACTCAAGATGGTAAAGCTTGCTCTATTTTTGTGCTTTTTAGCTGTTATTTCAGCTACAAATCAAGACTGCCAATACCAATTTGAAAATATAAATAATGCAG